>ENA-OZSG01000362-OZSG01000362.1-human-gut-metagenome-genome-assembly--contig:-NODE-362-length-17287-cov-11.836989_pt1 | contig 17287 bp, 10 predicted proteins | sample MGYA00243278_ERZ653965 | MGnify/ENA primary metagenome ERZ653965 (study PRJEB26926, sample SAMN06164714) | human gut metagenome | biome: ENVO:00009003; feature: ENVO:2100002; material: ENVO:00002003...
CGAGATGTAGAGAGGTCTCGTGGGCTCGGAGATGTGTATAAGAGACAGATACTGTGCGTTGGGGCCGGCAGACATTTGCAGATGCACTTTGGTCAGTGTAATGATACTGCCGGCGCTGCCCTTTATCTGTTGATTATGATCTAGCTGGAGCTCACTGTCGATGGCACCCTGTAATTTGATATAGGCAGCATTAGGACTATTATTCAAATTAGTAGAAGAGGTCTCTCGCGGATATATCTCTACTTGAGAAGTACTGATTGCTTCGCCGTTCAACACTTTTAATCCAAAAGAAACTTCAGTCTCAGAATTATTATATGCATTTTGAATGTATTGTGTGATGTCGGTTTCATTCCAGGCCGTTGACAAATCGAAAATAGAGACCTCTAGTCCGAACTCCGGACGATTATTATAAGTAAGTGTTTTTTCTGTCCATTCATTTGACGTTGCATAAACGGCGCATGAAGGAATGAATGAACCAACTATTCTTTTTACATTAAAACATAGCTTGGCGGAGAAAAGATTATCTATAAAATCCACCTCTGATAATGCAAACTTGAAAAAGGTATATCTGTAACGAGAGGCGCGGTTACAAAGATAGTTCAATCTATTAGAACCGTTGTAGTTAGTATTGGCAGCGCCATGATATACATTGGCATCTTCGGTCACAGGTAAATTATAAGTAGGAGCTTGCGAGTGGTCGACATCATCCGGAATCGGGTCTGTCTCTTTTACTTTTTTAATATATAGGGGCAATTGACCTACGACATGTGCTACACCATCCTTGAAAAGATAATCTTGCCGGATGACAGCGATAGATTGTCCGTCGATTTCTTTACTATCGTTTACATAGAGTAGGAATTTGTCACTTGCTCCTTCTTTACGAGTTAAGAAAATAGGTTCTCCGGAATCACTTATTCCTTTTACGCTTTGGTCAGTTTCCATATCGATAGAACGATAAGTACCGTCAAAAGTCAGGTAAGAAAATAGATTGCGGATGACCCCCTTGGAAAGTTGATTGATTTGTTCTACTCCGGCACTTGATAATACACTTTTTATAGCATCATTAGTAGGAATGATGCGTGTTCGGTTTCCTGTTGAAATTTGTTCCTCCAGACCTGCGTATTTAATTGCTTCTAAATACATTGTCAGTGTACTTTCTTTCCCTTCTTCAAGGTACTGTATCAAAGATACCTCTTTTAGATAATCGGGATTGGTGTCTAGTTTATAATCGGTTATTAAATTACAACCGGAGAAAAGTAGTACTATAATTGATAGTATGTAATGAGTCGATTTCATATTTTCATATTTTAAATGATAAAATTATTTGTAATACTCGTTCTGCTCGATTAGCTTGCTGCGACGTAGTTCCTCTAAATGAATCGGCCATACTAGTGCTTTAGGACTCAATTCGATGACAGGAGATTCGTCTTCTCCGATATCGTTTCCTCTATTTTTAACGGCTTCAAATACTTTGCCTGTGCGGATTAGGTCAAACCAGCGATGGCCCTCGTAAGCTAATTCATATTTACGTTCGTTGAGAACGATTTCTTTTATTCCTTCCTGGTCATATTCTTCGCGATTGAGAAACTGTTCTTCGGGAATCTCGTAATCACTTCCTCCGGCTCTTTTCCTTATTTGGTTTACTAGTTTCATTGTTGCTTTACGATTTTCATCTGTATCTTCCTGATTGGCAATAGCCTCTGCTTTCAACAGGATGATGTCTGCCAAGCGAAGCATGACAATGTTACGGCTGTCAGCAGTGTAGTCAAAGCCAATTGTAAATTTGGTGACTTTGTATTTACTACCGGCTACTTCTTGTATTGCAGCTGATCTCCAAGTGCTTCCTTCAGCGTCAATGGCTTTTCCGAATCTAGGGCGAGGGCGTAAGATAGGCCATGAGCCGGCTAGATAAGTTGTTAGATTCTTTTGGTCATCTCCATCGGCAACATTGCTTGCCAATTCAAAAATCGATTCTTTACTGCGTCCGGTATTAAAGATTTGTGCATATTCGCTGGCTTGTACCAATGCTTTGAAATTTTTGTTTTTGACATCGTCTGTCGTACCGGTATATTTTTCGTCGTATAAGTTCGCTAAAGTATAATTGGTATTAGTCAATACTTTGTCAGCCATATTGATTGTTTCTTCATATTTATGTTCCCATGCATATACGTGAGCATTGATGGCATAAGCTGCTGTTTGGGTGAACGTCGTTCGTGAAGTCGAATTTTTATCAATCATGTTAGATGCATTTTCTAAATCACTGTGAATTTGTTCGACAATGTCGGCAACAGCAGCTTTGGGGAGGTCAAAACTATCGTTGGAGTCTAAATAAGGTGCTGTTACCAATGGAGCATCTCCCCAAATGCGGATAATCCAGAAATAGGTGAACGCTCGTAGGCAATAAGCTTGTCCCATTACATCATCGGCTTTTTCTGCACTTATGCCGCCTGCTTCAAGTACTTGTGGAGTAAACTTAATGACAGCATTTGCTTGTTTGATAACACGATAGTAATTATACCATGAAGCCCAAAATATATTATTATCAAGTGAATTGTTCACTACTTTATCAGCATTCACGTTAAATGCGTTGTTGTAAAATGCATCACCCCTCATTTCGCCATAGGCTAGGAAATTGATACTCAAATCCGACTGGAGTGTATTGTATCCTCCGTATAAGATTCCGTATAAGTGTGACTCTTCTTTAGGTGTGTTTTCTGCTGTCCAGGAAGTAGTCGGCTCCAACTCCAAAAGAGAACAGCTGGAAAAGCAAGTGCCTATAAAGCATATTAAAATAGATAGCATTTTCATATTTGATGGTATTTACGGATGATTAGAATGTGAAATTGACACCAAGATTATAAGAACGGCTCTTAGGGAAAGCACCGTTATCAACTCCTTGGATAAATGGTGATGTCGAAGTGTTTACCTCCGGGTCGTATCCGCTATACTTGCTCCATGTGAGGAGGTTTGTGCCGGATATGTATACATTGGCTGATTTCAAGAATACTTTCTTGCACCATTTAGGAGGAATATTGTAGCTTAATGTGATTTCTTTGATGCGTAGGAAAGAGCCGTCTTCCATGTTAAAAGAAGAAGGACGGAAGTTTTCCATTTTGTCTTGATAGCGAATCATCGGGAAGTTTGTAATGTCGCCTTGTGCTTTCCAACGTGCTAATGCGTCTTGTCCTAGATTGCTAGTTGTTCTCATGGCATTACGGGTGCGTCTCAACTCGTTCATTATTTTATTTCCGTATGACCATTGCATCATGATATTGAGTGAAACTCCTTTGTAGGAGAATGTATTAGACATACCGCCAATAAACTTAGGATTGGGATCACCGATGATGACGCGGTCATTGTCGTCAATAACTCCGTTTCCATCAATATCCTCCCAAATCATGTCACCGCCTTTAAATGGGGCACCTGTAGAGGCTCCTTTTCGTACCTGGTCTTTTTGTCCGTTGGGCAGTATATAAACGTTATCTTCATCTTTGGAGTAGACACCAAGTGCTTTGTGAGCATAGAATACTCCCATTGGTTCGCCAACTCTTCCTAGTGAGAAGTCTCCTATGATGATATCTTCATTGTTGGGAAGTTCGGTGATTTTATTCCGGTTCATGGAAATATTGAATGACGTTTTCCATTTAAATTTACCGGTAAGGTTGACCGTTTCAAGCAGAAATTCCAATCCTTTATTTTCTACACTTCCGTAGTTTCTTGGAACGGAGGAGAAACCTGTGTAATTGGGGACGGGAAAGTCAAATAATAAATCATTCGTTTTCTTTAGATACGCGTCGGCGTTGAATACTACACGTCCATTGAAGAATGAAAGATCCAAGCCAATATTATATTGAGTTGTTTTTTCCCATCCGATAATATCGTTGGGCATTGCGTTATACAAAATTTCTACATTTCCGTCATATTTGTTGGATGAGGCTGTGTAAGAACCCAATGAGGCGTAATTCGAAATTGTCTGATTACCTGTTACACCGACGCTGGCTCTGAACTTAGCATCACGTAATATCTTTTTCGCAAAGTTCATAAATTTCTCGTCGGAAAAGCGCCACCCGATAGAGGCTGATGGAAATGTCCCGAATCGTTTGTTCTTTCCGAAACGGGAGGAACCGTCGCTTCGAAGAGTGGCTGACGCGAGGTAACGTCCTTTCCAGTCATAACTGACACGCCCGAAGAAAGAGAGTAGTGCCCTTTCTGATTCGCTTCTAGATATGTTGGTGTAAGTAGAGGCATTTTGAATGGTTATAACAGATTTGTCAATATAGCCGTTTCCGTTTAAAACGATTGCTTCTGTTCTGTCTTGTTGGAATGATTGTCCGAGTACTACATTTAAATGATGAGATTTGATTTTTCCGTTATATGACAGTGTGTTTTCGTTTAAAAAACTTTGGCTTTCGCTCTGCCGGAACTTGCCATTATCGCGAGCTGGTGTATTGGAATCGAATTCCTTAGGCATGAAACTGTCTTGATTGGTTTTGCTGATATCTCCGGATACACTGACTCTTAGGTTAAGACCTTTCGTTAGATTTATCTGTATATATTGGTTCATTGTCAACCACCTGCGTTTAAAGTGTATAGGAACTTTGGTCGCTACAGCCAGTGGGTTACGTTGTTCTTTTACTCCTAGCCAGTCTACCACTTCACCGGTTAGAGGATCGTATGGAGAGAAACAAGGATTAGTGAACAAGGCGGCTCTTAATGCACTGTAATTGTTGCTTCCTGAAGAGAGGATACGGGTATAATCCATGTTACTGAAAGAAACTTTAGTTCCTGCAGTGATACGTTTCCCTACCTTGTAAAGGAAATTGGCTCTCAGATTAATTTGGTTGTATTTCGTATTAATAACTACTGGTTTAAGATCTCGATATCCGGCTGATACTCCATAAGAGAAACTGTCACTACCACCGCGTACACTTACATCGTTACGGGTTTGGTATGCTGTCCGGAATATTACGTCTTGCCAATCTGTCGTGCGATTGTAGTAGGGATGGAATGGATTGACAATCCAACCTTGTTCGGCAACCTGGTAATTGTTTGCGCGTGCTTCTTTATATGCTGTACGAAATTGCTCGGCGTTCATTGCATCCAGCTTGCGTGAAATGGAGACGACGCTTGACGTATGGCTGACAGTGACAATAGGCTTTGACTTTTCAAACTTGTTTCCACCTTTGGTGGTGATCATAACAATGCCATTGGCGGCACGTGAACCGTAAATAGCTGCTGAAGACGCATCTTTCAGCACTTCGATAGATTCAATGTCGCTTGGGTTGATACCGGCTATGGGACTAAACGTCGCATCACCGTCGATGGAAGAAATATTCTCGCTTTCAATAGGTACGCCATCTACAATATACAGTGGTTCACTACCTCCGTTAATGGAAGACGCACCGCGAATTTTAATCGATGAGCCGGCTCCGGGTTCACCGGAAGTTGACACAATTTGCATGCCCGGAATCTTTCCTTGTAAAGCTGTATTGATATTCCCACCGGAATTAGAGTCCAAATCTTTAGAAGAGATAGTCGTGATCGAGCCAATAATATCTCGCTTGGCTTGAGTTCCGTAACCTATGACCACAACGTCATCCAGTGAATTATAATCTTCTTCTAATTCAATCATATAACTGGTTTTATTTGCTTCCAGTTTGACTATCTTCCTTTTCATTCCGACATAACTTATTTCAAGTTCTTTGTCGGATTGTCCAACGTAAATAGCGAATTTTCCATTAACGTTGGTTACAGTTCCCCGCTTTGTTCCTTTAATAAGGACATTTGCTCCGATGATCAGCTCTTGGTCACTTTTCCCTTTTACGATGCCGGACACTTTTCTATCTTGTGCAAACAGGCTCATGGAACAGGCGGTGATTCCAATTAGTAATAAAAGGATTTTGTTTTTCATACAGTAAATTTGAATTAAACGATTTAAGTGCTTTATATCTTTTACGTAAGCTCACAACAAAAGTAAAGGATTTAGTGCTCTTTAGTTAGTGGAAATACGCAAATCAATCCTCATTTTACGCTAAAGATATTCTGGGAATTCCTCATTTCTTGCAAAATAGTAGAACCTGGCACTAATAACTCCATGGCCCAAAGAGCACTTAATGCTGCATATTTGGAGACAGCCAAAGACTCTCCGTGTACGGCCTTAGGATAAGCTTCTGATAAACGTTTCATGGAACTGAATGAACTTTCGGAACCGAATGCCCAGATATATTTCAATAAAACAGCCCGTAATTCCGGTGAATCTTGGATGTATTCTCTATAGTATATTAGTGGTAAGGCATTTAAAGTACAACGTCCTCCTCGTAAGTACATCTCATTCTCACGTCCTTTTAATAAAGGCGGGAGGAAAGTCCGCCTCAGGTTGTCATCTATAATTTTATTCAGGTTATCATCGTGTAGTGCAAGGCGTACCCAGAACAAGGCTTCTGCTTGGTAGTAGCCCGAGGCAGGGTATGTTGCTTTGACATAATAATTGGCATTGCGTTTTGCAATTGCTTGGTATTGCATTTGAGTAGAGTCTTTCTGTAAGATTCCCATGCAGAGTTGAAAAGCTAGAATATCTGCTCCTACCCAGGATGGTCCTGTTTGTATTTTCTTTTTCCCATATTTGCCCAATCCGTACATTCCTTCGTTAGCATGCCCTTTTGCAAACTCCTGGGGGTGACTTTCTCTCAATGAAGCAGAACGTATACTGTCTATATAAAAAGTTTCCGCCCAATTAAAGAAGCGTGAACACAACCTCTGATATCTTCCTTTTCGTACAGGATCTGTTATGTAGCGTAAGGATTGTGCGATAGCAAGGGCTATTTGTCCACCATCTGCAACATTATATCCGCCTGAATGTTCCAAATATCCCATGGGGAGTTTGCCGTCTTCGGATTGTCTGTCAGCTAACATGTCATAAAACCGAAAGACGCAATTTTCTATTTCTTCAGAAGTTACGATTGGTAAAGTATTATTGCTTTGTGCGCCACAATGTTTCTCTTTTTGTAAGAAATGCAGATAGGCAGACATGGCTCTTACTCCGTAAGCATCTCCGAAATAATGATGACTGATACGCCCGTCCGGGTAAAATTGTTGGTTGCGTATCAGATGTTTGAACGCATAAAGCATTGCTTTTTCTACGTCAACCGAATCACAGAAAGTATCTGTTATTCCTCCCTCATCAGTTGTTAGCGTTATTTGCCAATTGAAATGCTGAAAAGGAAAATCTTCCGGTATTTCAGGAAGAACGATGTCGTATTCTTTGGTTCTCAGGGGAGTAATTATGATATTACTCTCTTTGCATAATAATTTTCCGGCAATCTCAATATGTAGTGTACCGGTCATTGTTTGGTGTAAGGGGTTCTTGATGGTAACACGTAATTGTGGAAATGTACCTTGGGTTGTTGTACAGGTATTTAGTTTGGTTGCGATGATTCTAGGTTTCTTCAGGAGATAGTTTGCCATGTTGGAAAGGGCCTTCCGGCTTTCTTGGTTCTTGAGGACTGTTGCTGGCGGAAGATTGAATGTTGCCACCGCCGAACCTTTATATTCTCCTCCGGCATATAACTCAAGATTAGCAATCGGTTGCTCAGCTTTGGGAGAGGAAAAATGGGAATGAATTGGAATAATACGACTTTCGCGTTTCTTTTTTGTATCATATTTGGAACTGACGTCAGTTCCCATCTTACTGCCGGGATAAGGTTGAAAATTATTTCGTTCTCCCCAAAATGGATCGAATAGCCAGGTAGGGAAACAAATGTTATTTTCTTTAAACGGAATTTCCATGGGTTTCAAGGCGGAGGTAGGAGCATAAATATCTTTTTTGTTTTTGGCTAAGGATAAGCTGCTGACTGCCCAATGCATTTCTTTCTCGCGCCATACAGTTAATAAATTCACACCGAGGGATATTGTTCTGATATTTTCAGGCCGCAATAATCTATAAGCCTCATTGGGGTTGTTATAATCTTCAGGTACAAAATCTGCGAATGAAATAGTATATTTATCCCATGTATTGGTTAGTTTGATAAAGTTGTACCATCTTTTTTCTGCATTGTCAACTATTTCTATCGCTAGTAAATCCATATATGGAGAACCTTTCGCATTGAATGTTAAAAGTGAGAGTTCCGGCTTGGCTTTATCTTGAACGGGTATCTTTATCATTGTACTATGCATGGCTTTTCTTGTCGTAGATAATTCTAAAGCTTCTTTTCCATTAGGTAATGTGATGATGTTGATGATTGCTTTCTCCAAAGAACCGGCCTTAAAATCCTTCTTTTCACGACTTATTTGATAAGAAGATCGATCGGAGAACTTAATTAAAGGGACTTCATCGGTAGCTTGTGGGGTATAATCGAATCCTTTGTCGCCAACTAAGATAATATTGCCGCCGTTTGATAAATAGCGATTAATGGCTATTCGGCTTTCAGGTGGGAGTGGAGTTTCTCCGGATAATAACAGCAAAGCCCCCTTATCTATGGAAAGTGTATTTAGTTCGGCTCTTGTCAGAAATGAAGGCTCAATGTTATTAGCGGCTAATTCATTTTTAAAGGTAAGAGTATTGAACTTGTTACCATATATTGCAATCTTTTCTTTATTGTATATGTATTGGAGTACTTTTTGTGCATATCGTTCTCCTAATGTAATACAGCTTTCTCTGCTGAAGTGGGAATCGGAAAGATCTCCTCTGGATACAAGTTCATCAGCCTTGACGTAATCTGTGTATGGTATATGTTTATTGATCTGACGAATCATATTGTTGAAGTTTTGTGAACGGGAATGTTGAGTCTTGGAATCTATTCTCCAGTGCCCGAGTTCTCCTGCAATGAACCAAAGATTAGGCTCGTTGAGATCTTTTCGGAAATTAGTAATCATTTCTCGAAGTCTGCATGGATATTTGGAAGGATTACTCCAGTCTTCATCAGGAGAGATTGACCTGTCGTCTCCTTCTCCCTGATGCCATAATATTGCCTTTATTCTTCCCCATTTTTGTGCTTCTTTCGCACGCTCGATAGCGGCCTCATAAAGTCCGATGCCGCTACCTTTTGTCCATTCGGATATAGATGTCCCCCCTCTTCCGTTCACGATCATGCCGATTTTGGAATGAATGTGCCGACTTAGATAATGAGCAAATCCATACGAAGGGCTTATTTGTTGTACGCTGATATCATTACGTACAGAAGAATATTTGTTGAAAGGGTTTGATGCAATTTCCCATTTGAGTGCGGGAGTGAGCAGGAAGGTATTGTCCACAGGTTTTAAATCACCTTTTGATTCATCCATATATCCTCTTCCACACATATTGGATTGTCCTATACAGATGAAAATATCCAGTGGCGGGAGGATTTCATAGATTATTCTATAAGTGTTGCTGTTTTTTCTATCTCCGCTTATTATTTGTATATAGCTTGTTCTTTCTTCCTTTTTGCCGGTCAAGGATTGAGGAGGAGTAATTTTAACTTGTTGATTAGGATTTTCTTTTGTAATGGAAATTAGAGGCGTTTGTTGCTTGTAATTATAAGGTAAGTAGTAACGGTATTCTTTTTTCCCCGGTTTGAAAAATTCTATTTTTTCTCCGTCTATTGAAATCTGTTTTATTGTAGTTGTTGAAGTAATAGGGGCTTTTATGAAATGAATACTGTAATTTAAGCTTTCTCCCTTATTTTTTACGGAAATAATCGTTGTCTGTTCTCTATCGTTTGGTGATTGTTGATTGGAACTTTCTATATTTACTTTTGCGCTTTTTACGAACGGGCAGGCTTCTACGGAAGGTATTGCTTTCGCATCTGCTTTCAATTTTACTGTATAATTCAATTGATAAGGAGAGAAGTTTTCAATCGTAGAACCATTAATGTTTATATCGGATAATAAAATGTGATCTTTGTTTAGTTGAGTGATTTCAAGATAAGGTCTATATGTCTTGTTGTTTTCTTTCGATTTGAAAACAACAATATCACCTTTTCCCGATTCATCTTTTATATTAGTGCTGTCACAGATCTCCAATGTGATAAGATTGCCTTTGAGATGACTGTCTCTTTGGAGTTTTCCGGTTAAATCCCAAGTTATCCATTTCCCGTCAGCCGGCACTTCTCTTGTATTTGTAATAAATTTGTTTTTCCCCGTTTCCTTATGTGTGTTGTAACAAAGGTCGTCTTCTGCCCATGAAGTACTATTCGTTAAAGAAACGTTCAAGATATGTTCTCGTTTACTATGACTTTTTCCGTATATATGCAATTTGATACTTTGTATCCATTCCGGATTTGCAGACATTTTGCTTAGGTCGAATTTGAGATAAGTCGTGTATTGATATACTTTTGCCTTATTATAATAACTTTTCAGTTGTAAGGGATCATCTAATCCCTGCACACGGTCATACTTCGCTTTATTGTTTCCACCATGTATGTAAGTATCATCGGTTGGATAGATACGTATTGTTTTTTGAGCTGATAATAGTTGGAATATAAAAAATAATAGTCCGGTTGCTAGAAAGATTCGTTTCATAATATCAAGATATTTGATGTTTACTTGGCAAAAGTGCGGAATTACTGGAATATTATTCAATCTAAATCCGAAAACTAATCTTCAGAAAACGAAAGGTTATCTCTGGCTAGTCTTCTTTTGGCGATATTCAAGTGGTGGGCATCCTTTGTATTTTTTAAAGACACGTGAGATATTATTGTAATCCTTAAAGCCGACTTCTATGGCTAAATCGGCTAATGGTCGGTCGGTTGTGAGTAGTAAGTCTGCAAGATGATTACACCGGCAATTCAGAATATACTGGTATATGGAAGTGTTCAGTGCATTTTTGAATTTCACTTCAAAGTTTCTGCGGGATAATGGAATATTTGCAAGCAGAGATTCTATGGTCAGGTCGGAACTGTAATGGGTTTCTATGTACTTCACAACCTCCAGTATGTAGGGATCTTTGATATTGTGCTTTTCCGTAGATTGTCGCAATTCGATACGGATAGGGTTGATAACAATATTGAAAGTACCCTCATGTTCTTTCTTTATTTGTCGGTGGACCAGTCTGCCGATAGAATATCCTCCCTTTTCTACTTCGAGCTCTATGGATGAAATGGGAGGGTCGGAAATGTTACACATCAGTTCGTCGTTGTCCACACCTAATAAGGCAATATCCTCCGGAATCGGTATATTCGTCATTTTGCAAGTTTCGGAAATGAACAAGGCATGTGCATCATCACAACAGAATAAGGCAACAGGCTTGGGAAGTTCCTGTAACCACCGGCTGACTTCCATTCGTATTTCATCTTCTTGTTTATCCGATTCGAAACTGAAAAATTCGCCTCCGATACGTTTTACTTCCTGCCGATACCCTTCGCAACGTTCGTCAGACCAAACCACCCCTTTAACACCGAAATAAGCAAAATTGCGAAACATTCTTTTGGCAAAAAACTGGGCTGCCATTCTTCCCGTTCCTTTATAGTCGCCTGTCAAATTAGAGTAAGTGACGCTCCGGTGATGATAGTTTTGTAGTACTACCGGAATATTCAGCTCCTTCTGCAAATCGATCGTATCATTATTCCACTGACCGATAATGGCGTCGGCTTTCCATTCTTTCGCCCATTTCAAAATGCCTTGTTCACCATGCATTGCGCTATAATAAGAAGGTAGCCGGTAAAAGAGCCAGGGGCCGTTTTCTTTGGAGTATTGGACAAGTCCCCGTAGCAGTTTCCTGTCAAATTCGCTTGAATAGTCTATCAATAGAAGAATCTTAATCATAGTTCTATGTTTTTCTTTAGTATAATGTAGTGATGCACAAATATAGAAGAATTCCTTTGTTTTCCTATAATAAAGACTTAATTTTGTTGCAGCCAACACTTATCTGACACCCGGGTCTCATGAGCACTGACACCCGGGTGTTGGTATGTCTGAGACCCGGGTCTCAATGGTGTTGACACCCGGGTGTCAAATAGAACGCGAGTATAAACGAAAAAAGAAAGGAGTATAGACGATGGCAGTGCCTTATGTAGTGAGAAAAAAAGCCGATTTAACATCGGGAGAAAGAAAAGAATTATGGTATGGTGTACCCAAAAAACTGATAGATCCGATTCGGAATAGAGAATTTGCCGAGTACATGGAAAAACGGAGTGGATTCCATCGTGGGCAGATAGATGGTATATTGACGGAAATGGTTGATGCTATTCGTAGTTTATTGTCTATCGGACAGCCGGTTACTATCGAAGGACTTGGCACATTCCATACGTCACTGACCAGTCCGGGATTTGAACGCCCCGAACAGGTAACTCCGGGAAAGGTGTCCGTTTCACGTGTCTATTTCGTGGCTTGTCCTGAATTTAGCCGGGAAGTGAAAAAAATGAAATGTATGCGTATTCCTTTTAATCTGTATATGCCCGAAGAGATGCTTACCAAAGAAATGAAGAAAGCGGACCGGGAGCAGGAGCGGGAAGAATATGACCGTATGGTGGCACCGGAAATCGATGAAGAAGTTCAGGAATAAGATAAATTAATACTCGAGAGCAGGTTGGAGGTTTCTATAGCAGAAAAAAATAGTAAAGTTAGGGAAACCGATAAATTTATTGTTTATTTGTAATCAAATAAAATTTGGACTAAAAATATGATACTTACTGATGAAATGTTTGAGGCTGCGTTTCGTTTTCGCAGCATTTGTTTATGGGAAAAACTAACTGACAGTGATGTGTTCGCTTTTCGCTTGTCGGATGGTGAGACGGGTTATTGTAGCGTAATGGGCAATGCAGGTGAGCATTTCTCCCTTGGATTCTATTAGAGGCAAGAAAGGTTTTTCAACCTATTTGAAGACTTTGAAAATGGGCAGCCAGCAAACTTTTGGCTGCGAGACGTTTGAAGCTGTGATGACTTTTGACTGCATTAATTGTGACTTTGTGGCAGCTTCTGCTTTGGATGATGCGACGAAGAAAATAATTCGCAGATATACCACTGACGCTGGTCTGAAGATTTGTCGTTCCAAAGGATGGCCGGATTTTACTCGGTTTCAACCGTACAAGGTGCAATATGGCATTACATGTGAGAAAGATGCTCGCGACATTACTGAAGCACTTCGTGCAGCAATTGCTGTGGATGAGCAGTTGGCAATGCATAAATTTGAAACCCTTGGGTTCGACATCAAAGGGGCTTATCCCACGATGAAAGGGGGAAAACTTGTTCCTTACCTTATTCCTGCCGCTGACGGAACATACGAATGGAGTACCGTTAAGTTGCCTGCTTTTGTGCAGGACAGGTATGCTGTGGTGAAGTTCGAAAATGATATACTCACAAGTATGGTGAAGTCTCTTCCCGCATCTGGCGTTTTGCAACTGCGGATTGTTCATGCACCTGCTCCTGTAGAGAGCAAAGTGGATGAGGTTCCTTATTTTCCGGCTATATTGCTTTGTATAGATGCGAATTCTGAATATCTGTTCCCTGTTTTTTTGTGGAGATGATTTCGAGAAAAGTCCTGTGTTAATGCTTATGGAACTTGCTGAAATTTTTCGTCGGAATGCCGGTAAACCTCAAAGAATACAAGTGGAAGATGCTAAAACCGAAGCACTTTTGGAAGATTTCTGTCGCCAATGCGACATTGTTCTTGCCCGCGAACAAAATCTGCCACTACTTAATGAGGCTTGGGCTTCTCTTTTGGACAGTTTTATGAACTATTAGAAATATCGGATGTAGGGATAACACAAATACAGAAGAATTCCTTTTGTGGAAGAGCCGGAAATCGACGAATAGTTGAATAAAAAACAATATTGTCTTGTTAATTGAACAGAATTAGATTATATTTGTTCAGTGGTTAGAACAATATCTTGAAATATGATTAGAAGAGAAATACTAAAAGAAGTTCTATTAGATAATAGAAATGAGGTGGTCAAACATCAAGTTATACCTCGTAGCTTTCAGTTTGAAGAGTTTGGAAATTATGTATTTGTAGGTATCCGGCGAGCAGGAAAATCATTTTTACTTTATCAACGGATACAGGAACTTTTGCATAGTGGGCATACTTGGAATGAAATGCTATATGTGAACTTTGAAGATGAACGTTTGATTGGAATGACGGCGGCAGATTTAAATCTCATACTGGAAGTACATGCCGAGATGTCAACAGACAGGCCGATGCTTTTCTTGGATGAAATTCAGAATATTGATGGTTGGGACAAGTTTGTTCGGCGATTGGCTGATAATAAATATAGGGCTTATGTGACAGGAAGCAATGCTAAAATGCTTAGTCAGGATGTAGCTACCACTTTGGGGGGACGATACATTACAGTACATGTATACCCTTATGATTTTAAAGAGTTTCTTTATGCTAATGGGGTTGAAGTTACAGAGAATTCTTTGTTTGCAACAGAGAGCCGGGCAGAAATAAAGCGTATATTCAATGATTATTTTCGTTCCGGTGGTTTTCCGGAAGGGGCATCGCTTGCCGCAAAACGGGATTATCTGACAAGTGTTTACCAAAAGATATATTTAGGAGATATTGCTGCAAGACATTCCATCGAAAATACTTTTGCTTTACGCATCCTTTTCCGCAAATTGGCCGAAAGTATAAAGCAACCGGTTTCGTTTACTCGTATAACTAATATTGTTGCTTCAACCGGAGTGAAAATATCGAAGAATACTGTCATTAACTACATGGAATATGCCAAAGATGCTTGCTTGCTGATTCCTATACAAAATATTGCGGATAAATTGGTGGAGCGTGAAACTAATCCGAAATATTATTTTGCGGATAATGGCATTCTCAATTTGCTTCTTTTGGATGCTGATACCTCGTTGCTTGAGAATTTGGTTGCTGTGACACTATTGCGGCGTTATGGGACGGACGATGCTGTATTCTTTTATAATAGAAATGTAGAGGTTGATTTTTATTTGCCTGATACAGGAGTGGCTATACAGGTCTGTTATACCATGAATCTCTCTGATGAGACTTTCCAACGGGAAGTTCAGGCATTAGTAAAATTGAATAAGGTATTTGAATGTCGGCAGTTATTGATAATAACGTATGACGATGAAGAACGGATTGAGTTGGAAAAATGTGCGATTGAGGTAATACCGGTTTGGAAGTGGTTGTTGGGTAAATAAGATAAATTAATACCCTCCCTGTCTTATTTATGAGATAAATCCCTATCTTTGTGGCACTTTTTACGAAAAAAGCAAATTCAAATTAATAGATATAGAAAAGAAAATGGCACAAGAAGACGTTTTTAAGAAGCTTGTATCGCATTGCAAAGAGTATGGTTTCGTATTCCCTTCGAGCGATATCTACGACGGACTAGGCGCTGTGTATGACTACGGTCAGATGGGCGTTGAATTGAAAAATAACATCAAGAAATACTGGTGGGACAGCATGGTGCTGTTGCACGAGAACATTGTCGGTATCGACTCTGCCATCTTTATGCATCCTACTATCTGGAAGGCTTCCGGACACGTAGACGCATTCAATGACCCTTTGATTGACAATAAAGACTCTAAGAAACGTTATCGTGCTGACGTGTTGATCGAAGATCAGCTGGCTAAGTATGACGATAAAATCAATAAAGAAGTAGCGAAAGCTGCCAAGAGATTCGGCGAATCTTTTGATGAGGCTCAATTCCGTTCTACCAACGGACGTGTATTGGAGCATCAGGCAAAACGTGACGCACTTCACACTCGCTTTGCTAAAGCTCTGAACGACGGTAATCTGGAAGAATTGCGTCAGATCATTATTGATGAAGAAATCGTATGCCCGATCTCCGGTACAAAGAACTGGACAGAAGTTCGTCAGTTTAATCTGATGTTCTCTACTGAAATGGGTTCTACTTCCGAAGGAGCCATGAAGATTTATCTTCGTCCGGAAACTGCACAGGGTATTTTTGTAAACTACCTCAATGTACAGAAGACGGGGCGTATGAAAGTACCTTTCGGTATCGCACAGATTGGTAAGGCTTTCCGTAACGAGATCGTTGCCCGTCAGTTCATCTTCCGTATGCGTGAGTTCGAACAGATGGAAATGCAGTTCTTTGTAAAACCGGGAACTGAACTTGACTGGTTCAAGAAATGGAAAGAAATCCGTTTGAAATGGCATAAAGCTCTTGGATTCGGCGATGCAAGCTATCGTTATCACGATCACGATAAACTGGCTCACTACGCAAATGCCGCTACTGATATTGAATTCCTGATGCCGTTCGGATTCAAAGAAGTGGAAGGTATCCACTCTCGTACTAACTTCGACTTGTCTCAACATGAGAAGTTCTCCGGCAAGAGCATCAAATACTTCGATCCGGAACTGAACGAGTCTTATACTCCGTACGTAATCGAAACTTCTATCGGTGTTGACCGTATGTTCCTTAGCATCATGAGCGCATCTTATTGTGAAGAACAACTGGAGAATGGTGAAAGCCGTGTGGTTCTGAAATTGCCTGCTGCTCTGGCTCCGGTGAAACTGGCAGTTATGCCGTTGGTAAAGAAAGACAGCCTGCCTGAAAAAGCCCGTGAGGTTATTGACAGCCTGAAGTTCCACTTCCATTGCCAATATGACGAAAAGGATAGTATCGGTAAGCGTTATCGCCGTCAGGATGCTATTGGTACTCCGTACTGTGTAACAGTCGATCATCAGACATTAGAAGATAACTGCGTGACATTGCGTAATCGCGATACCATGCAACAAGAGCGTGTAGCTATCTCTGAACTGAATAATATCATCGCAGACAGAGTAAGCATCACTTCTCTATTGAAAACATTACAATAAACCTTTGACGAATGAGTAAAAAGATCTATTTATTCTCCTTAGTATTGCTGGCTCTTGCATTCACTGCTTGCAGTGAAACGGAAGAGACGGGCAAATATGATAACTGGCAGGCACGTAATGAAGCTTTTATAGATTCAATAGCCAATGCTCATGCAAATACCGCTACACGTGGTCAGTTGGATTCTATTCATATGATTGCATATCCTGGAGTTCCTATCTATTTTAAAAAGAAAACTCCTGTGGGAGATGGGGTGATTCAAAATATTATCCCGCGGGCAACAGATGAGGTTACTGTATATTATAAAGGTTCTTATATCATTTGGGGTAATACTGGTGGTTATGTTGATAAACAAGATAACTTTATAGGGGAAGCGTTTGATGGCTCTTTTACTGAAGCGAATCCTAGCATTGATTTTTCAAGAACTGCGAACTTAACAATTAATGGGCTTGTGACTGGTTTGTCAGAGGTATTGCAACGAAGAAAAATTGGTGAACGTTTGGAAGTGTATCTGTCTCTTATACACATCTGACGCTGCCGACGAATAGCCTTGTGTAGATCTCGGT
>ENA-OZSG01000363-OZSG01000363.1-human-gut-metagenome-genome-assembly--contig:-NODE-363-length-17235-cov-8.360012_pt1 | contig 17235 bp, 9 predicted proteins | sample MGYA00243278_ERZ653965 | MGnify/ENA primary metagenome ERZ653965 (study PRJEB26926, sample SAMN06164714) | human gut metagenome | biome: ENVO:00009003; feature: ENVO:2100002; material: ENVO:00002003...
AGCTGCCGGAGCGGTGCTTAAGCCGCAAGGCGGGAATTGTGCGGTGTTGCCTTAGTTTTATCGAGAGAGGGAATGTATATGCAGCCGTTATCCACCCGCACGGAACATTTTACCGATTCCGTTATCCGCCGCATGACCCGCGTCAGCGCTAAGTACGGTGCCATCAATCTTTCCCAGGGTTACCCGGATTTCAACCCGCCGTCTGCGATTCTGGACCGCCTGGCCGAAGTATCGCACGAAAACTTCCACCAGTATTCCATCACCTGGGGCGCGCAGAACTTCCGCGAAGCACTGGCCGAAAAGCAGTCCCGCCTGATGGGGCGGCAGATCGACCCCAACACCGAGATTGTGACCACCTGCGGCAGTACCGAGGCCATGATGGCCGCCATGATGACCGTTGCCAACCCCGGCGATAAAGTCATTGTCTTTTCGCCTTTTTATGAAAATTACGGTGCCGACACCATCCTTTCCGGTGCCGAGCCGATCTATGTTCCGCTGCATCCCCCGCTGTTCAACTTTAATGTGGACGAGCTGGAAGCCGCGTTCCGCCAGCACCCCAAGGCGCTGATCCTCTGCAACCCCTCCAACCCCTGCGGCAAGGTGTTCACCCGCGCAGAGCTGGAACTGATTGCCGACATGGCCGAAAAGTACGATACCTACGTTATCACCGATGAAGTGTACGAGCACATCGTCTATGCGCCCTACCAGCACACCTATTTTGCCACCCTGCCCGGCATGTGGCAGCGCACCATCTCCTGCAGCTCGTTGTCCAAAACCTACTCCATCACCGGCTGGCGGCTGGGCTATACCATTGCCCCGCCGGAAATCACTGACCGCATTAAAAAAGTGCATGACTTTTTGACGGTCGGCGCCGCTGCGCCCTTGCAGGAGGCCGTTATTCCCGGCCTGCGCTTCGGCCAGGAATACTATAACGACCTGCTTGCCACTTATACCCGCAAGCGGGACCTGTTTGTGGAAGGTCTGGATGCCATCGGCCTGCAGCACACGGTTCCCCAGGGCGCTTATTACATCCTGATGGATATTTCCGAGTTTGGCTTTGACAGCGACCTGGAATTCTGCGAAGTGCTGGCCCGCGATGTCGGCGTGGGCGCTGTTCCGGGGTCCAGCTTTTTCCGGGAGCCGGTCAACCATCTGATCCGCTTCCACTTTGCCAAGCGGGACGAAACCCTGTGTGCCGCCCTGAACCGCCTGGAAACCATCCGCAAAAAAATCCCGGCCAGAAAGTGACGAACTTGCGTGGGCAGTTTGGCAAATCGGAATTTATAAAGGAGAATATTGATGAAACTGTTTTTATGTTCGCACTTTTCAAGTGTAGGAAGTCTGATAAAGGAAGAAATTGAAAATAAGAAAGTCGCATTTATTCCAACAGCTTCACTGCGTGAAGGCTACACCGGTTATGTCGGCTCGGCTCGAAAATTATTCAAAAAGTTGGGAGCAATCGTAACTGAAATTGATATTTCAACGGAGGCTTATTCAACGATACAGTCTGTTTTTGAAGATGCGGATGTGATATATTTTACCGGCGGAAATTCTTTTTTCCTTATAGACCAGCTCCGTAAAACGGGAACGGATGAGCTGTTGAAGAAAGAATTGGCAAAGGGAAAACTGATGATTGGTGAATCGGCAGGTGCGATTATATGCGCTCCAAGCATCCAATATATCGAGCAAATGGATGAAAAGCCGGAGGACTACTCACAAGAAGATGATGCAGGGCTTGATTTGATTGATTTCTATGTTCTTCCGCATTATCTTACAGCACCATTTAAGAAAGTTACCGAGAAAATAATGACTGAGTTTTCGGATTTGAATCTATGCCCAATTAACAACCGTCAGGGAATTGTAATTGATGGTGAAGGTTCAAAGATTATTTGCAAAGACTAATTTGAAAATTCCAATTTGTGGGGATAGGATTTATAATGGTGAGGTATAATATCGTGAAAAATATAAGAAAGCGAAAAATAATTATACTTGTGGTGCTTCTGATTTTAATTATGGTCAGTTGGGTAATTTGGGGAAATCTGTCGGTAGAAACAAACCATTTAACAGTAACATCTAAAGACTTGCCAGAAGTGTTTGACAATTTTTCTATTGCCCATATTTCGGATTTGCATAATGCGGAATACGGGAAGAATAATGAAAAGTTAATTGATATATTAAAGGCAGAAAGCCCAAATATAATCGTTATTACCGGGGATTTGATAGATTCCAACCATACAAATATTGAAGTTGCAATATCTTTTGCTCAACAAGCCGTAAAAATCGCTCCTTGCTATTTTGTTACAGGCAATCATGAAGCATGGGTCGGCTCACAATATGAAGAATTAAGGACATCATTAGAAAATGCAGGAGTTACCGTTCTTCAAGATGAAGCCATCGAATTGAACTATGGTGGTGAGTGTATTCAGCTAATAGGCTTAAATGACCCTGATTTTTCGGAACGAGACAGTTTTTTATCGGAAAGTATTTTGGAAACAAAACTTTCGCAGGTAAATATTAGCAATGGATTTACTATACTTTTGTCGCATAGACCAGAGTATTTTAATGTCTATCAAAATAAAAATATTGATTTAGTATTGTCGGGGCACGCCCACGGCGGACAATTTCGATTGCCATTTTTGGGAGGAGTTATTGCTCCGAACCAAGGACTTTTCCCGAAATATGACGCAGGCATCTATACAGAGAATGGAACAACTATGATTGTGAGCAGAGGTATTGGAAACAGTATTATTCCGGTGCGAATCAACAATCGACCGGAAATAGTTATCATAGAGTTGAACTGCGGATGAATAAGTCCATATCTTGATTTTACATGTTTGTATCAGGAGCACAAAAGGAAATTGTGAGAATATATAAATTCCAATTTGCAGAAAAGTTGAGCAAAGTGAAAATCTGTAGGTGTCGAACTGACACATTAGAAAGGATTATATATGAGTGAGTTGATTAAGGCTGATAATGAATATAAGGAGTGGATTGCCGGAATATCCACTGATTTTAGAAAAAGCCAAATCAGGGCGTCTATGAAGATAAATGATGAGATGCTAAGATTTTATTGGAAACTTGGTAAGGGCATTTTATCTATGAGTGAACAATTCGGATATGGAATGAGCTTCTATAAAACGGTGAGTGACGATTTGAAATCCATTTTGCCAGATGTGAAATCATTTTCTCCAACTAATTTGAAATATATGAGATACTTTTATGAGATGTATCCTGACGCAGTGATTTGTCCTCAGCTTGAGGACGAATTGACTACAGATGTAAATCGTCCCCAAGTTGGGGATGATTTACAAATCATTTTTAGAATTCCATGGGGACATAACAAAATAATACTTGATAAATGCAAAGGAAATTCTGCAAAGGCATTGTTTTATATCAGAAAAACTATTGAAAACAATTGGTCAAGAGATGTTTTACTAAATTTCTTAGGAACGGATTTGTATGAACGACAGGGCAAAGCAATAACTAACTTTTCTAATACACTTCCGACAGAACAGAGTGATTTAGCACAAGCAATTACGAAGGATCCATATAATTTTGATTTTTTGACTTTGCGTGAAAGGTATGATGAAAAGGAACTAAAGGATGCGCTTATAGAGAAAGTTAATAATTTCCTTATGGAGTTAGGTACTGGCTTTGCTTATATGGGCAGGGAAGTGAGAATTGAGGTAGGAGATACAGAAAAATTTATAGACATGTTATTTTACAATACTCAAAGGCATTGCTATGTTGTTGTAGAAATAAAGACAGGAAAATTTGATTCTTCTTACGCAGGTCAATTGGGAACTTATGTTGTGGCTGTCAATCATCAGATGAAAACAGAAGCTGATAATCCTACTTTGGGACTTCTGATTTGTAAAGATATGGATAAAGTAGAAGCCCAGTATGCATTAGAATCTACCAGCCAGCCACTTGGTATTTCTAGTTATGAATTATCAAAACTTATACCCGAAGAGTTCAGAGGCAGTATGCCTACTATTGAAGAAATTGAGGCTGAATTAAATGAATAACTTTTCAGTTTGCAGAGCAGTTGAGCATATTAGAAAAGCCAGATTGACCGAGCTGAAAGCTAGGGAGACCTCTTGTCCGAATGGCAAGAAGGTGTGGATGAGAAAATGTAGGACAATTAGGATTTTTAGGAGCTTGGCTGGCACTCAGTGTATGGTAGATGGGACGAAGGAAGTTGGGACACGATCCCCTTAGACACGGAAGGTTCATCATCATAGTTGATCAGAGGGAAAATAGCCTTTATAAAGCAAACAACAGGGATGCTTTAAGAAGTGTACCCATTAATCAGCTATTCGGTACAAGATACTACGATATCCATCACTCCCGGCTCTTGTTTTGAGGTAAATAAATATCGTCAAAGCCAGTAAAATCAATAGATTTAGGCTTGACAGAATAGGAAGGAAATTTTTAATGAATATTACAGTTTATCTTGGGGCAAACGAAGGAAATGACCCATGCTTACGAAAATCAGTTGAGGAATTGGGGGCATGGATTGGGAATAGTGGAAATGCACTAATCTATGGTGGCTCCAAATCTGGACTGATGGGTGCAATTGCGGATAGTGTTTTGAAAGCCGGAGGCGAAGTAACAGGTGTTGAACCGATTTTTTTCATCGAAAACGAATTTCAGCACGACGGCTTAACTAAGTTAATCGTGACAAAAGATATGACGGAGCGCAAAAATAAAATGATTGAGTTGAGCGAAGCCTTTATTGCCTTCCCTGGTGGTACCGGAACATTGGAGGAAATTGCAGAGGTAATGTCGAAGGTGTCTTTGAAACATCTGGATGCACCCTGCATTCTCTACAACCTGAACGGTTACTACGATGAGTTGAAAGCACTTCTGAATCATATGATTGAAAAAGGTCTGTCCTCCAAAGAGCGACAAGAAGGAATCTATTTTGCCGAGAATCTTGACGATATAAAACAAATTTTAAAATTAGCATAACTTTGTGTACATACAGTTAAATGGCGTTGCAACTGCGAAAAATAGAGAGGCTGCATCTCAGGAGAATTAGATGAGTCTTCTATCGGTTTTTCCGATAAAAGTTCCGGAGGACGAAAAACTAAGATATATAATCTCGACATGATACTATCTGTGGGATATCGTGTTAATTCAAAACGCGGCATTGCATTTCGTAGATGGGCTAATTCTGTTTTAAAGCAATATGTGTCAGATGATTAGTGATGGAGCATTGGTTGCGATTACGCTTATGATTGCAGAGTCAAGACCGGAAGAAAAAGATATAATGGTGAATCTTGTGATGAATTTTTTAACAATGTAGTTAGTTCGCGAAATTTATTATTTTATGAAATTGGTAAATCGGAATTGACCGAGCTCTTTGGAGCGAGGGATGCTTCTTGTCCGAAGGGCAAGAAGATGGCGTTTAGAAAGAATTTAACAACTCGGAATTTAACAAAGGAGTGTGATTGTATGAAAAAGAAATTCTTTGTGGTAATTGCGATTATAGTTGTTTTAGTAATCCTATTAACCCCTGTTCGTATGAACTTAAAAGACGGCGGAAGCGTTAGGTATAAAGCATTAGTGTATGAAGTTACAATAATACACCAACTTGCACCAGAAGTAGATGGTGTAAAACCATATATTGATGGGTTCGAAATCAAAATACTCGGAATGACAGTTTATAGAGAAACAAACGAATAGTCAAATTCAAATTGACCAACAGAAGGAGAGGTGATTACATGGAAATCTTATATGAATTATCGTGGCTGTGGGAAACGCTGGGAATTGCACTTGGAGTTGCTGCTGTCTGCGTGGCTTGCACCGCACTGGTATGCAAAGCAGCGAAGAAGAAACTCAGTAAAAAGCTGCTGGCAGTCATAGGAGTGGTGGCATTTGTTGCTGCAATTCTGGCGGTTATTCTGGCTGCCCGGACACCGATGCCGCTTTGAGAGGTGGCAATACTGCAAGCGATGCTTGCAGTATGCATATGTGTAAAAATGGTATTGGTTTTATTCGCAAAAACACTAACAGATGGTTGAAGAAAAATGGGGAAACAATTTAAAAATAGAAATAAGAGGAAAATCAAATGAGAATATTCAACAGTACCCCAAGGGATGACAATTTCAGAATGCCGGGTGAGTTTGAGAGACATCAGGGCTGCATTATGATATGGCCGGTAAGACCCGGCTCATGGATATACGGCGGTAAGGCTGCGAAGAAGGTATTCGCTAAGATTGCGGCAATAATTGCACAGAGCGAGCATGTCTATATGCTTGCCGACCATGAGCACCTGAAGGAAGCATATGAGCATCTAGAGGAAGCTCATGAGCATCTAAAAGAAGCTCAGGAGCAAAAAAATCCTAAGGATACCGGGGCGGATTTTTCAGAAACTCTGCAGCATAAAGAAGAAGTACACCATATGCTTGAAAAGCAGCTTACATGTGCGGACAAAGGAATAGAGGTTGTTGAGCTTGAGTCCGATGATGCGTGGGCGCGCGATGTGGCACCGACCTTTGTGAAAAATGCCGACGGCGTCGTGAGAGGCATCAACTGGAGCTTTAACGCATGGGGCGGTGATTATGACGGGCTGTATGCAGATTGGACGAAGGATAATCTGGTTGCAAAGCGCTTTCTTGAGTATGCGGGCTTTGACTGCTATGACGCGGAGCCATTTGTGCTGGAGGGAGGTTCGATACATTCGGACGGCGATGGAACCATGCTGGTTACGGAGAGCTGTCTGTGCAGTCCGGGAAGAAATCCGAAGCTTAGCAAGGCACAGATTGAGGAAAAGCTGAAGCAGTACTGTAATGTTGAAAAGGTGGTATGGCTTCCGTGCGGGATATATCAGGATGAGACCAACGAGCATGTCGATAATGTATGTGCTTTTGTGCGTCCGGGTGAGGTCGTGCTCGCGTGGACGGACAAGGAGGAAGACCCACAGTATGAGATGAGTAAAAAATGCCTTGAGGTCTTAGAAAGCGAGACGGACGCAAAGGGAAGGCATTTCAAGGTGCATAAGCTTTATATACCTGAAAAGCCCGTGTGCATAACCGAGGAAGAGCTTGCCGGATTTGAGTTCGAGCCAGGCGAGGATGAGAGAAGTGCAGGTGAGCGGCTTGCAGCCTCCTATGTGAATTTCTATATCTCAAACGGTGCGGTTGTGCTGCCACAATTCGGAGATGTGAACGATGAGAAGGCGGTTGCGGTACTTAAGGAAGCCTTCCCTGACAGAAATATCGTCCCGGTGTACGCACGCGATATAATTGTAGGCGGGGGAAACATACATTGCATTACACAACAGATACCTATGTAAAACAGATGGGTATCTGTTTTTTTTATGTAATAGGAAACTTCGTTTCTATGACTTATCTGATTGTTCTAAATGATTCTGAAAAAATTTCTTCTCATTCCGCCATAGTTGCAAAATCCGTCATCCATGGCTGTTTACAACATTTTGATATGTATCAAAAAAATAATATGTAAGATTTTCGAAAAAACCAACATAAATAGACACAATGCAAAACTAAAATATGGTACCTATGCACAAAAAATAGTACTAACAACCTATAGAATAATACATGTTGCATATAAGATGGTTGAAAACGCTCATAAAAACAACAAAAATGCACAATAGGAATGTTTACTTTAGATGCATAAGATGTTAATATGCATAAAGTGGTAAAACTATATTCACGAAAACTATAATAATGTAACAAATAGGAGGATGATTCATGAATTCAGGTATTTGGCGTGGCAAAATCAATTTGTCAAAAGAATTCAAGAAGAACATTCGCAAGGGAGTATCGCTTCTGCTTTCAGTGGCTATGGTGGCAGGAAGCGTATCACTTTCGGATGTCGGTGCAGTAACTGTAAATGCAGCCGAGAAGGCTTCATCAGTTAAGGCAGCTACCGGTGCCTATGCAATGGGAAAGGGGCAGAAGGTCAATTCTTCTACCTTATTCAGCGCTGAGACGGGCTATGGCTTCAGCGATGTGGCTTACCCTGATGCAGCCAAGGACTGGGTAGGCGGAGTTTATTACCCAAGAGAGGAGAAGGTCACGACCGGAAGTGCATCGTATGTAACTGACGGTGACGGATATCTTGAGATTGCGAGCAAGGTATGGAAAGAGACTGAGAGTACAGGCTTTGGAGTTTACACTTATGAGAACACTTCCACACTTGACTTCGCACTTGACAATGCAGATTACAAGGTAAGCGTTGAACTTGTCAACCCTACTGATAAGGAGCTTGTGGTTTCACTCGAGGCAGAGGATATCACAAAGGCATCAGGAGTTAAGGTGGCAGCGGGCGCTGCCGTTACACAGGATATAACAGCGTGCCTCGTTGATGGTGTCCTTAACCTCAAGTTTTTGGAGACATCGGGAAGCGCGACTAAAGAGGAGGATGCTGCCACAGGCAAGGTATATGTAAGCAAGGTTACAATTACCAAGAATGCAGCTAAGACAGCGGGCGATAAGCCTACAATTTTTATCGCTTCCGACTCAACCGTTCAGACTTATGAGAGTAATTATTACCCTCAGACAGGCTGGGGACAGACACTTCACAACTTCTTCGGGGATTTTGTTGAGGAACGTGAGTGCAAGGACTGTCAGTATAGTCAGGCTCAGACCTATGAGACAACGAATGTTATCGTAGAGAACAGAGCTATCGGTGGAAGAAGCTCTAAGTCCTTCATAGAGGAGGGAAAGTTCGACGATTTACTCGAGGATGTAAAGCCGGGAGACTATGTGCTTGTACAGTGGGGACACAATGATGCCACCGCTGCAAGACCTAACAGGTATGTTTCACCTGAGGATTTTGGGTATTGGATGCAGTATTATGTTGATGGTGTAACACAGAGAGGCGCCACTCCTGTTCTTGTAACACCTGTTGCAAGATACAGCTATACAACTAATGCAGACGGTTCACTCAAGTCCTTTGTCGGCAACTTTGAGAAGTATGGCGACGTTATGCGTAAGATGGCCAAGGAGCAGAATATTCCTATAGTTGATCTTACGGCACGTTCTACGGCACTTTGCAATGAGTTCGGTATCGAGGGTGCTAAGTCATTGTTCCTCATTCTTGAGGCCGGCGATTACCCTGAGGGAGCTTATGCAGGCGGTGCTAACGATTCCACACATTTACAGTACTATGGAGCATACAAGTTCGCACAGTGTGTTGCCGAGGGAATTGTTGATTATGCTAAGGACGGCGCAACAGATGCACTTGATTTGCTTGCGGAGCTTGTTGTGAATAAGATTCCTACAAAGGCTCCGGGGAAGATTGAGAATCTTGTAAGCACAACAGTAGGTGCATCCTCTGTGGGACTACAGTGGGATGCTGAGGAAGACTCAGAGCTCTACTATATTTACAGAGCTGTATTGGCTGATGGACAGACAATTGATGATGTGGATTTTTCCAATGCTGAGAAGTATTCCGTATCATCTAAGAGTAAGTACACAGATACATCCTGTCAGGCGGGTGTTACATATGTATATGCAGTCAGAGGCTTCAACCCTAAGGGACTGGGTGAGTTCTCTAACATGATACAGGTGACAACTAAGACAGCAGGCTGGAAGTTCGATATCAATGGTGACAAGGGCAGCGTTGCAAAGGCTGACGGACCTACAGAGACAGGCTGGACAGGTGTCGGTGCAGAGATGTATGACGCTGCAAGAGGCTATGGCTGGATAACAAGACCGGGTGCGGGACGTGACCGCGGTGAGCAGAAGAATGATTCCTACAGCCTTATGGGAAGGGACTTTACGTTGGGTGCAGGAGAGTTCGCACTTGATATTCCTAACGGTGATTATGAGGTTACCTGCTACGGTGGAGACCTTCTTCCGGGAACTTCAACGGTTAAGTCATCCTATGGCGCAGAGGGCAAGTCCATCGGAAGCATCTCCGTTAGGCAGGGCGTTGCCGGTGCAACAGGCACGGTGAGGGTTGAGGACGGACAGCTCAACATAACAACAGACAATTACTTTAACGGTTTTACGGTTACAGAGATTTTAAAGGCACCATCATCACTTGTGGCATCCGAGAAGTCGGTAAGTGGTTCTAACATGACTTTCCTTCTCGGTTTTTCAGGTGTCGATGAGGCTGTAAGCTACAAGGTTTACAGAAAGAGTTCTTCTGATGATGCATTCACCGTTGTAAAGTCGTTTACAACTGAAGAGTACAAGAAGGATGAGCTTGGCTGCAGAGCCATGACGGCGGCTCTTGGTGAGACATATCAGTACTACATGACATGTGTTACAGCAGACGGAACAGAGTCAGCCCGTTCGAATGTTGAGACAGTTGAGGCTGTATTGGATACGGTTAAGGTTCCGGCAGCTCCGACAAATGTTGTATGCGTAGACCCTACATCATCAACAACAGGTGTTCAGAACACAATCACAATTTCGTGGAACGCAGCCTCTGTTGCAGACGCTGACCAGGGCAAGGTAATCAAGTACGTTATCTACCGTTCAGCAAAGGCTGAGGGCGAGAAGGGCTTCAAGGCATTTGAGAAGGTGGGCGAGACTACAGAGACAACCTTCAAGGATACATATTTTGATATTGATACCAACATAAGCTACTACTACAAGGTGGCAGCACTCAACGCAGGTGGTCTAAGTGAGCTTTCAGCAGCATGCAAGACTCCTGTCACCGGAACACTTACACCCGGAAATCTTGAGAAGTACTCGGACAGAGCACTTGTAGCAGTTAATCTTGCGGGTGAGAAGGGTGCAGAGACACTTATATCAGCAACAGACAAGGACGGAAATACACTTACAAAGGGTGTTTACTTAAGCTGGAGAAGCTTTGAGGCAGACTTTGACAATGACAACAATCTTAAAACAACCTTCACTGTATACCGTGATGGTGTTGCAATAGCAGAGAACGTAAGCGTAACAAATATGGTAGATGAGGGCGGCACAAGCGCATCTACATATAAGGTAGTAGGAAGCAACGATTCCGCTATCGGTGTGAAGGCAGTTGATACCAAGTGCTGGGAGCATCAGTACCTTGAACTCAATCTCTATGCTCCTGCAGATGAGACAATGCCTGAGTACAACGGCGAGGTGGCAACATGTGATTACAGCGCTAACGATATGTCACTCGGCGACCTTGACGGCGACGGCGTTCTTGAGCTTATCGTTAAGTGGTATCCAAGCAACGCAAAGGATAATTCAGGTTATGGATTTACAGGAAAGACTTTCCTTGACGCATACGATGTAAACTGGGCAACAGGTGAGGTTTCACTTCTGTACAGAATTGATATGGGTATCAATATCCGTTCAGGCGCCCATTATACACAGTTCCAGGTATGGGACTATGATGGTGACGGCAAAGCAGAGATAGCAGTTAAGACAGCACCGGGAACAACAGTATTAAGACCTGCAGACGGTACAGCCAACACACTTGCCGAGGCAGAGTACATTGATGTTCCTTCAAGCTCACTTCCAACGGAGAAAATCAGTGAAAAAAATGATTACCGTAATGCTTCAGGATATGTTCTTGACGGACCTGAGTACTTCACAATGTTCAACGGTGAGGACGGAAGCATTCTTGACACAACGGACTTCGTTCCTGCAAGAGGAAATGTTGGTGCATGGGGCGATGCGTATGGTAACCGTGTTGACAGATTCTTATCTGCAACAGCTTATCTTGATGGTGAGAAGCCATACGCAGTATTCTCAAGAGGATACTACACAAGAACATGCCTTACGGCCTACTATGTAAACAATGAAGGAAAGCTTGATGTTTACTGGGCATTCGATACAAATGAGGCAGGCTCGGAGTACGAGGCACAGGGTAACCATGGTCTCAGTGTAAATGACGTTGACAATGATGGCAAGGACGAGATTATCTACGGTTCCCTCACGGTTGACCATGATGGTACGGTTAAGTATTCAACAGGTCTTGGACATGGTGATGCGATGCATGTATCAGACTGGGTAGAGTGGAACGACGGACTTGAGATAATGGACGTTCACGAGCATGATGATGCAGCATACCATGTGGAAATCCATGACGCCGAGACAGGTGAAATTATCATGGGCTACTGGACAGGTAAGGATACAGGACGTGGTGTTGCAGCGGATATCGACCCTACATCGGCAGGTGCTGAGTGGTGGTCAATAGCGAGTCCTACTTATGAGGGAAATGATGAGCCTTCATGGGATTCCACGGATGGAGAGGTTTATTCAACTCAGTCAAAGGTTGGAGCGCTCATAAAGCTTGCTGACAAGACTCCTGCTTCTAATGCATCCATCTTCTGGGATGGAGATCTGTTAAGTGAAGTCCAGGATCATACCTTTAACAAGCAGGCTTATGCTCCTACAGGAGTTAAGCTCTACAAGTGGGATTATGAGAAGGAGGAGCAGGTAGATCTTCTCTCATCAACAGAAATCTGGTCAAGCAACGGAACAAAGGGTAATCTTGGTATTATTGCAGACTTCCTTGGAGACTGGAGAGAAGAAATTATTGCGCGTTGTGCAGCAGACAAGAACAAGGTCCGTGTTTACACGACAACAATTCAGACCGATTACGTCGTACCATGTCTCCTTGAGAATCTTGCTTACAGAGAGGGCGTTGCATGGGAGAATGTTGGTTACAATCAGCCTGCTAACTTAAGCTACCTCCTTTCTGAAGGTCTTGTCACTTCACAGCTTATGGTAGGCCAGCTTACCAAGAACAGTGCTGAGATTGCATTTACAGAGGCAAGCGACGGCACATATGGACATGAAGTAACAGGATATCAGATATACAGGGCTGAGGGCGATGGTGCGTTCGAGTTAATCGACACTATCTCCAAGGATGAGCTTGTAGAGTATGTTCCGGATAAGGAACAGCCGGAGGAGCCTGAGGAGAAGATTCTGTACTCACAGGATTTTGAGAGTGGTGAGTCGGATTTCACATATTATGAAGAGAGTGCGGTTTCTCTTGCAGCAGATACGGCAACAGTTCATCCTAACATAAGCTCCTATGTTCTCAGTGTAGGACAGGATGCAAGAAGAGACAGACGTGTTCAGAGCCCGGCATTAGATGTTAAGGACAATGCAACTGTTGAGCTTGAACTCAGAATTGATGCTCCATACAAGAATAAGGCATCATACTTCTCATTACTCGGAGCAGCTAACGGAGATAAGGCAAACAGCGAATGGTTACAGAGCACGGCACAGATACTCACAATAGAGGCAAAGGCAGGTGCAAGTGACAATACAACCTGGCAGTCAATTCTTCTCAATGGAGTTGATGTGACAGAGGCTCTTACGGCAGATGTCAAGGAGAGTGGAAACGGAAAGACAGCGACAACAGGTTGGATAAAGATAAAGGCAGAGCTTGATTTCGCTAACCGGAAGGTGAATGTTACTATCAGCAAGGCGGCTGATGCTAGTGTATTATACAGCGGTGAGCTTGATTTCGTAAATGAAGTAAATGGCTTAGAGCATATTCTGCTCACAGCAAATAAGAGCGGTGGACGTTTTTACATCGACAACATCAAGATTGTTGATGGCATTGTAGAGACACCGGAGGAGCCGGAGCAGCCTATCGGTTACAAAGATGTTTTATATAAGCAGTTTGATATAGGAACTAAGAAGGGAACTGCTGAGGGCTTTATAGGAATCGGCAAGGATGTGTATGACGCTGAGAAGGGATATGGTTTCTCAGATGATACAGTGATTGCAGATTATGCAACTAAGGGTACATATATTGCAGTAACAGATGATTCGGAGCCTGTAGATTATGCATGTCAGGACGTTACATATGCAGAAAAGGGCAAGCTTGAGTTTAAGGTTGATGTGGTTGAAGCCGGAACATATACTGTAAATGTATATGCAGGAGCATTTGGTGGTTCAACAGGAGCAACATTATCAATCAACGGGACAGATTTAGGTGCAATAGCAGATTCCATAAAGCTTACATCGTCATCTGACATTGTTAAGACACTTGAAGTTACAGTTGAAGAGGGCGGACAGATTACTGTAATCTGTAATAATGGCTCAGCAAGAGCACCTCTTTCAGCGATTGTAATTACAAAGAAGGTTCCTGTATACGCAAGCGACAAGGACAACTTAGATGAGGAAAAGCCAAGCGGGTCCGAGTCAGCAGGTGAGAAAGAGCCGACAAGCGGAAGCACAGGTGAAACAGAGCCGACAAGCGGAAGCACAGGTGAAACAGAGCCGACAAGTGAGAACACGAGCGAGTCTGATAGCTCAAGCGACACAGAGCAGGCACCTGCATATTTAAGATTTGACTTTGGCGCAGGAGCTGTAGAGGATGGTTGGACACAGGTATTAGCTTCAGATGAGTACAGCGATGAGAAGGGCTACGGATTTGTATTTGGAGATGGCCTTGCAGCAGCGGGTTCGGATAAGGCATATTCATCAGGTGCTACAGAGCTTACGGCAGTTGCAGACGATTGTGTGCTTGGTTGGGACGCAACAAATCCTATGGAATTTGATGTTAAGGTTCCGAATGGAACATATGAGGTGACATATTACATCTTTAATGGTTCCGGAGGAGTATACAATCAGGTAACAGCAGAGGATGTTGCATTCTCGGATGTAAGAAGAGGAAGCGGTTCGAAGGAGTTCACTAATGAGACAAAAGAAGTGACGGTAAGTGATGGAACTCTTAATATTGTAAACAAGTCAAGCAAGAGTGGACAGCCGGGATTATATTTTACAGGTATCGTTATTAAGGACGTCAACTATGATGAGTGGCTCAAGAACAACACCTCAACTGATACAGCTTCAACAGACAATGAGGCCGCTGAGGAGAGCCAGCCATCAGATGAGCAGGCAGCTGAGGCTCAGAGCGCTGAGGAGGGGCTTACAATCTCACTCAACAATGTGAGAACAGTGGCAGCTTCCGAGAACACAGAGGAAGACACAGTTAAGTACTACTCATATGTAGACAAGACAGTTAAGCCTGACACAACTTACAGATATAAGATTGCGGCGGTTGTTGACGGCAAGACATCATTCATGTCAAGAGAGCTTGAGATTCATACATTAGTTGATATTGCATCGATTGATGAGCTCTCACTTCCTGAGTTGGTTCAGGATCAGGTATTGGCAGAGGGACAGAAACTTGCAGATTTACTTCCTGCACAGCTTAGTGTAACTGATGCCAATAACAACAAGACAGTTGCAAATGTTAAGTGGGATGTAACTAATGTTGACATCAAGACACCTGGTGAGTACAAGGTAATTGGTACTGTTGCAGGTTGGGATACACCTATTGAAAAGACGGTAAAGGTTGTTCCTAATGTATCTACAGGATACGCTAAGTATGAGGATATTACCGTTATAGTGGGAAATGAACCAACACTTCCGACTAAGCTTACAGCTACATTCTTAAATGGACAGACTATAGCAGGAACAGTTACTTGGGATACAAGCAATCTCGATGTAAATACTGTTGGTGAGTATGTCCTCAAGGGAACATCAAATCTTTCGGTCGGTGAGATTACAATTACAGTTAAGGTTGCTGCCAACTACATTGTATCTCTCTACACAAGATATTGGGAGATTTATCTCAATGAGACAGAGTACACACTTCCTAACAACGTATATGCAGTATGGGCTGATGGAACAGCATCTTATGTAAGTGCTGAGTGGGATAAGACAACACCTGTTGATGTGACTGTGCTCGGAACGACAAAGCTTACAGGAACAGTTGAAGGCTTTGACGGAACTGCAGAATTAGAGCTCACGGTTGACTACCCTGTTGCCAAGAGGTTTGACTTTGGTATAGAGGGCTCTGCTGTTGAGGACGGCTGGATTGGAGTTTTTGGTAATGTAAAGAACGGAACTAAGACCTTAGAGGAGCTTGGAAGTGCATACAGCAAGGATAAGGGCTATGGTTTCTTAGACGGAAAACAGAAAAATCAGGGTCGTGATGAGGGAGCTTACAAGCCGGGAACACAGCTTCCTGATAATGTTTACAGGGACTACATCATGCCTGATGGAAACACATTCAGAGTCGACGTACCTAACGGTAAGTATATCGTAGAACTCGTAGGCGGATGTGGTTTAGGAAGCAGTAAGATTGAGGCTAAGGTTCAGGGCGAGAGTATCAGCGTATCAAACGGTAAGGCTACATATGCAGTCGGTGAGATTGAGACAGTTGTAACAGAAGGATACATTGATATCGAGTTCGTCGGAAGTCTTTCAAGAACATGTGCGGTTATCGTAAGAACGGTTAGCGTTGACGGTAAGGAAGAACCGGAGGAGCCGCCAACGGAGGCACCGACAGAGAAACCAAGCGAGGAGCCGTCAACAGAGGCCCCGACAGAGAAACCAAGCGAGGAGCCATCAACAGAGGCACCGACAGAGGCACCAAGCGAGGAGCCATCAACAGAGGCACCTACAGAGGTGCCAAGCGAGGAGCCGTCAACGGAGGCACCTACAGAGGCACCGGGCGAGGAGCCGTCAACGGAGGCACCTACAGAGGCACCAAGCGTGAAGCCGTCAACGGAGGCACAGGCAGAGAAACCAAGCGTGAAGCAGTCAACGGAAAAATCAAGTGAGGCAGCAACTGAGACATCAGGTACGGGTTATGAATACAGAGGACATGTTGGAGAGCTTACTGTCGATATGATACCTGATGTTGTAAAGGAAAAGCTTAACTGCAGCACGGCAGAAGAGGTAGAGGAGCTTCTTGCAAGAATGATTACGGAAAATGAAGCTGTCAGAATTCTTCCGGATGTTAAAGCAGAGAACACGATGGTGTTTGACTATGTTATAAAGATTAAGCGCAGCAATGGAGAATGGACTGATGCGAGTGAGGAGGAATTGAGCGCAGGTGTTGAGGCTGTTCTTCCATATCCTGAAAATACTTCAAGAGATGGATTTGATTTTGTAATCGGGCATCTTATAGTGTCAGGTGATAATGCCGGAAAAATGGAGTACTTTGATCCTGAAAAGACGGAGGAAGGACTTAAGATTATCATTACAAGCGCATCACCATTTGTTATCGGTTGGAAGGCTGTAGACAACAATGAGCAGCCTGTATCAGAGGAAAGCTCTAAGGATAATACAGAGGTTACGACTGCTGAAAATGCAACATCACAGCAGAATGAGAGTAATGCCGTTAGTGCTGAAAAGACAGCAGATAAAGATGGCGGTATTCAGATAATTATACCGATGTTGATTGTTCTTGTGGTTATTGCACTTGCTGCAGCCGTTCTGGCGGTAATTGCCAAGCGCAAAAAGACAACTAAGAAAAAGTAATACAAAAATATAGTTT
>ENA-OZSG01000367-OZSG01000367.1-human-gut-metagenome-genome-assembly--contig:-NODE-367-length-17136-cov-10.452608_pt1 | contig 17136 bp, 18 predicted proteins | sample MGYA00243278_ERZ653965 | MGnify/ENA primary metagenome ERZ653965 (study PRJEB26926, sample SAMN06164714) | human gut metagenome | biome: ENVO:00009003; feature: ENVO:2100002; material: ENVO:00002003...
TACGAGATGTAGAGAGGTCTCGTGGGCTCGGAGATGTGTATAAGAGACAGCATTTTGTCTCTATTTTCTAATGGGTGTTTAAAGGGTGCTGACATGGGTATAGGCTATTTTAACAATAAATTAAATCTTTTCCATAAGTCTGTATTTATCACGAAATAAACAAAAATACATCTTATTTTCTTTGTTTATTTCGTATATTTGCAATTAGAAAAACTTCTATATAGTAATTATATGGAAGTTTTCAGTATTATAAATATCTAAAAGTAAGATCATGGCTAAAGAGACTAAGGTTATACATGTTCATCTCATTTTCAAAAAAACAAGCCGTTTTTTTGGTTCTATATCAGCAATCTATTCTGAATTTACTGCTGAAGAGATAGGTATTACGGAAGAAACCCTACGCCACAAGGGGTTGTCCGATGGTGTTTCCTTCGCTACTAAAAAAGCGATCATACAACAAGGAATACTTATTCGAAGCGCGCGAAAATAACATTTTAAGCCGCTGTAATGTATTTCTATATCTAAATTAATAAAAAGGTTATATACTCATCTAAGTGGAGCGTATAGCCTTTATTTTAAGCCTAAAACAGAAGTAACATACAACCTTTCCTTCATCTTTTCAATCTGTTTCTCATTGTTTCCCTTATTTACAGCATAGTCCACCGGAATGAATATAGAAGCAATGGAAGCAAAATAGAAGGAGCGGAACTTTTTGTTTTCTTCCCAAATATATCACGCGACACTCGTCAATTACCGATGTACAGGCGGTTTCACATACTTCGTCCTACATTTCATTCATGCCACATTTTGTATTGAGCCCCGTATTATCTGACCTATATTCTTAACGATTTCTATTCCAAACAGAATAAGGTCGCCAAATTCTATTTCATAGTAGACCGCCTTGACCTTTTGGAACAAGCTACACAAGAGTTTGAAGCTCGTGGATTGGTTGTATCTACCGCCAATACAAGAGCCGAACTGATGGAGCAATTCCGCAATAATCAGGCACAACAAGGTGTAAGCGGACAGGCAGAAATCACGGTTGTGAACATCCAACGTTTTGCCGAGGATAAAGAAAAAGTACGCATCAGTGATTATGCAACCAATCTTCAACGCATCTTCATTCTTGACGAGGCACACCGAGGGTATAAACCTGGTGGCTGCTTTCTTGCCAACCTCTTTGATGCCGATACCGATGCGGTTAAAATCGCACTTACAGGTACACCGCTGTTAAAGGAGGAACGTGCCAGTTGCAAGGTGTTCGGAAACTATTTGCATACCTATTATTACGATAAATCCATTGCGGATGGCTACACGCTGAAAATCATACGTGAAGATATAGAAACCTCCTATAAAGAGCGTTTGTCTGATGTGTACGATAAACTGGAAACCCTTGTGCAAAAGAAAGACATTCGTAAGTCGGAAATCATAGAGCATCCTAGTTATGTAAACGAGTTAGCCCGTTACATTATGACGGACTTAAAAGAGTTTCGCAAGATACAAGGAGATGATACTTTAGGTGGTATGGTCATTTGTGAAACCAGCGAACAGGCAAGACGGTTTTATGATGTATTTCAAGAAGAATGGCAGAAGTATCAGCCGAAGCCCATCAAGATAAAACTTTCCGATGGTTCGTATGTAGTGGGTGAACCGGAAGTGGATTACAAATCAAAATACAGACCGCTGAAAGCCGGAATCATTCTTCACGATACGGATGACAAGGAAACTCGCAAGCAGATAGTCAAGGACTTCAAGAAAAATATGACAGTGGATATTCTCATTGTCTTCAATATGCTTTTGACTGGTTTTGATGCGCCGCGTTTGAAACGCTTGTATTTCGGGCGCAAACTGAAAGACCACAATCTGCTTCAAGCCATAACACGTGTAAACCGTCCTTATCCTGGTATGCGTTACGGTTTTGTCATTGACTTTGCCGACATCAAGCGCAACTTTAAGGAAACCAACGAAGCATATTTACAAGAATTAAACCGCTTTAATGATGTGGATGAGACTGGCGAATCCGCGGCCACCGATACCTTTACCCAAGTCATTGAGGACAAGGAAGAGATATTGAATCAGATGAAGAAAGTTCGGCAAACGCTTTTCAATTACACATACGATAATGCGGAAGAATTTTCTTCTGAAATCTCCACCGAAGAGGATAAAGCTGTATTGCTCGACCTCAAACAGGCATTGGAATCAGCCAAGAACATGGCGAACATCGTGCGTACATTCGGTGATGATGAAATGAAAGAGCAATTTGCCAAACTCGAAATCACCAAGTTGCCGCAACTACTCTCTGAGGTGCAAAGACGGATAAGTATCATCAATCAGAAAGAGGCTTTCAATACAAATGAGGAAACGAAAACTCTAATCAATGAGGCAATGATGGATATAGAGTTCACTTTCTCCAAAATAGGACAAGAGGAAATGCGCCTTATATCCGGTGGTGTGGAATTGAAAGAGAAATGGCAACGTACCATTTCTTCATTTACCCAAAACTTCGACCAAGACGATCCGGAGTTTATCTCGTTGCGTGAAGCCTTTATGGAACGCTTCAAAGAACACGGTTTTGTGATTGACACGATAGCCAAGTTCAACGAAGAAACACAGGCTTTGGATGAAATCATCGGTCGTCTGCAAGACTTACAAAAACGCAATAATGTCTTGTTGAAAAAGTACAATGGCGATGAAAAATTTGCTCGTGTACACAAGCGTATTCGTGAAGTGAATAAGCAGAGGGAAGATAAGGGACAGAAGCCTATGTTCTCTTTCCTTGACGAAGAGATTGCGGCCATTCTCAACATTATAAAAGAGGATGTGGATGCCAAAGTCTACGACCGTAATGACATTCTAAAAAAAGATGCTTATTTTAATCGTACGGTGATGGCCCTTATCAATGGATGCTTGTATCATTTCCCACAGATTAAGCCGGAGATGGACGATTACAAGTTTATCCAAACACGTATTTCACAACAGTATATTAACCAATATAACGCCACTTACGGCATTGCATAAAGATTATGTCAGATATTAAAGAAAAAACATTAAGGCTCATCGACGGACTTAAAGCTACCTGCCAATCATACGGTATGGGAAACGATGGTAACGAATATAAGATTATCACTCAGGTATTTCTCTATAAATTCCTGAATGACAAATTCGGTTATGAATTAAAAAATGCGAAAAGTGAAATAGCAAAGAAACTGACCGGGGATGTAAAATGGGAAACGGCATACGAGAATCTTTCTGATGATGAACGTATGCTTATTCAGAGTGCCATCTCTCCAGATGTTCCGATGCTTGAACCTTATCATCTGATAGCCAATCTTTGGAATCAACAGGGAAAAGGGGATTTTGATACTATATTCGATTCCACTATGACAGATATAGCGGAACAAAATGCAGATATATTTTCCACGCAGACCACAGTCAACACGAAGATTCCATTGTTCGAGGCATTGACACCGTTTGTGACCGATTCGGCACAACGTGCGCCATTCGCCCGTGCTCTGGTGGATAAACTCGTGAATTTCTCCTTTGAAGAAGCGTTTGCACAGAATTACGATTTCTTCTCCAGCATCTTTGAGTATTTGATTAAGGACTATAATACCGCTGGAGGTGGAAAATATGCGGAGTATTATACGCCTCATGCCATAGCAACGATTATGGCTCGTCTGTTAGTGGGGGATAATGCTGATTTGCATAGCATGGAATGTTATGACCCCTCGGCAGGAACAGGTACGCTTCTGATGGCACTTAGTCATCAAATAGGAGAAGAACGCTGTACCATCTTTTCGCAAGATATTTCCCAGCGAAGCAACAAAATGTTAAAACTTAATCTGCTACTTAACGGACTTGTGTCTTCGCTTGATAATGCTATTCAAGGTGACACGCTTGTAAGCCCTTATCATAAAAGCGATGACGGGCAGCAGTTGCGCCAGTTTGATTTCGTGGTGAGCAATCCTCCTTTCAAGATGGACTTCTCGGACACTCGCGAGAAGATAGCCGCCATGCCAGCCCGTTTTTGGGCTGGAGTCCCAAATGTACCCGCCAAAAAGAAAGAGTCAATGGCTATATATACCTGTTTCATTCAGCACGTTATCAATTCACTGAAAAAGACAGGCAAGGGTGCAATTGTCATTCCTACAGGTTTTATCACGGCTAAAAGTGGTATTGAGAACAAAATTCTTCATAAAATTGTAGATGACAAAGTGGTGTTCGGCTGTGTTTCCATGCCAAGCAACGTGTTTGCCAATACAGGTACGAATGTCAGTGTGCTGTTCTTTGATAAGTCTGCAACCACTGACAAAGTAATCTTGATTGATGCCAGTAAATTGGGCGAGGAATATAAAGATGCTAACGGATTGAAAAAGGTGCGTCTGAACGATGACGAGATAGAAAAGATTGTCGGCACATTCCAGCGCAAGGAGGCAGTGGAGGATTTTTCTGTGGCTGTTTCTTACGATGAGATAAAGGAAAAAGGATATTCTCTTTCTGCCGGACAATATTTCGACATCAAAATAGACTACGTAGATATAACCGAAGAGGAGTTTAATGCACGTATGGCGAATTATAAGCAAACGCTTACCGAACAATTCAAAGAAAGTCATCGTTTGGAAGAGGAAATTATGAAACAGTTGGATGCTTTGCGGTTCAACGCAAATGTAGGAAACAATGAGTAACGAAATACAGTTTTTGTTATACAATCTTCCCGATAAAGAGGGAAGAGTACAGGTGGTTATAAAAGACGAAACCATTTGGTGTACGCAAAAGGCTATGGCAGAGCTTTTCGGTATTGACAAATCGGGTATTAGCCGCCACATAGCCAATATATTTAAAGAGGAAGAATTACAGCAAGACACGACGGTTGCAAAAATTGCAACCGTCGTAAATCGAGGCATAAGAGGCGAGGTTGAAGAGTTGGTTGATTTCTATAATCTTGATATGATTATTGCTGTTGGCTATCGTGTATCTTCTCCAAAAGCTACCAAGTTCCGTCAGTGGGCTACCAAGATTCTTAATGAGTATATCAAGAAAGGCTTTGTGCTTGACGATGAACGCTTAAAACAGGGAACGGCAGTATTCGGAAAAGACTATTTCCGTGAATTGTTGGAAAGGGTACGTTCCATTCGTGCCAGTGAACGGCGTATTTGGCAACAGATTACCGACAGAACTATTTGCAGGAAAATGAAATCCGTCGGTTGGAACGTGCAGTAACAGGATATTTCGACTATATAGAAGACCTTATAGAGCGTGAAAACACGTTCAATATGGAGCAGTTTGCTGCCAGTGTCAACGAGTTCTTGACCTTCCGCAAATATCAGATATTGCCGGATAAAGGACGAATATCTGCGGCACAAGCCAAGACAAAGGCAGAAAGCGAATATGATATTTTTAATAAGACTCAACGGATAGATTCAGATTTCGATAAACAGATTAAAGGAATGTTGGGAGAATAAAAACGTGGAAAGCAATGGAACTGAAAAAATATAATGCAAATCACACTCAAGTTCTGAAAATAAATCAAATTGTGCGTACAATTTCAGAAACTCACAAATTTGATAAAGACAAACTCATTGCCATAAATACATCTGATGTAGAAAATGGTGTAATGGGTAACGGTACGCTAACTTTTGTAGATGAGCTAAAAGGTCAATTTAAGAAGACCATAGTAAAGGACGATATTTTGTTCAGTGAAATACGTCCTGCTAACAGAAGATTTGCTAAAGTTACAACAAAAAATACTAAAGACTATGTTGTATCTACCAAATTGATGGTATTGCGAAAATATAATGAAGATGTTGATTTAGAGTATTTTTATTATTGTTTGACCAATCAGCCTTTTCTTGATATACTCCAACGAAGAGCCGAAAATCGGATAGGTTCATTTCCACAAATTACATTTGATTTACTTTCGGAATACGCTTTCCCAATACCGCCAATCAGCGAACAGAAAAGAATATCAAGTGTAATATCCACGTTAGACAAAAAAATAGCTCTTAATCGTCAGATAAATCAGAATTTAGAGGCGATGGCAAAACAGCTTTACGATTACTGGTTTGTGCAATTTGACTTTCCGAATGAGGAGGGCAAACCATACAAGTCGAGCGGTGGTGAAATGGTTTGGAATGAAAAGTTGAAACGTAAGATACCAAATGAATGGGACAATTGCAAGCTAAAAGATTTTATCAATCTTTTTGATTCAAAACGCATTCCTTTATCAAGTAAAGATAGAGAGGAAAGAAAAGGCAACTATCCGTACTATGGTGCAACAGGTATTATGGACTATGTAAATGAATATATCTTTGATGGAGATTATATTCTGTTGGCAGAAGATGGTTCAACTTCTGATTCAAAAGGATTCCCTATCGTACAATATATATGGGGTAAGAATTGGGTGAACAATCACGCACATATAATTCTTCCCAAAAACGAACAATATTTAATGTTTACCTATCAAATGCTTAGGAGCATTCCTGCAAAGCAGATAGAAACTGGTTCTATTCAGAAAAAAATCAGTCAAGAAAACCTCTGTGAGTATAATATGGTATTACCTAATTCAATTTTGATTGAGAAATATGAAAGTATCATATCTCCATTATGGGAGAAACGCAAACTATGTATTGAAGAAATCAACGCTTTGATTAAGCAGCGAGACGAACTTCTTCCACTCTTGATGAACGGTCAGGCATCGGTAAATTCTGATTTATCTGACGATTGAGTTCAATCTTTTTGTCTAAAGCAGAAAATATTTCGCCAATTTGTTTCTGTTCATGCAATGGGATTATTGGAACAGGAAAAGAATTGAGTGCTTCTACGGATAACGCATAACGTTGTCCGCTTCCAGAAGCATTGCAAGCGAAATATTTTTTTGCGTAGTCGGTATGTAGAAGTGCGTTCAGATAGCATCCATCTAAAATATCTTTGTTTGGAGATATTAGAGCGCAATGATAACCCAATATAACATTCTCAAAATCATCTGCTATATAAGTGGAAATACCAATATCATCGCGGGTTTCACTGTCCTTTGTCAATGCAACTTGCCCTTTCTTCAGTTGGAATTTGGAAATTTCATTGGGACGAGCAGTGGCAAGCATAAAACTATCATGCTGAGCTATGGTGATAGCCCAGTTATAATAAACATCAACAAAATTACAGAGACGGATTTCTTTTTCTCCGTCTGTTATTTTTTTATCAACGCCACTGATTTCAACAGTAGCAATGTCTCCCAATTTATATTTTTTCATTTGCATCCAATTTGAATGCAAAGTTACATAATTTTAGGCAGATTCTTGTGGTTCAGTTATCCCAAATATTTCTTATGCGCCAACTTTACATTATTTTGATTCACAATGGCATAGTGCAGTGTTGTGTCAATGCGTACATGACCAAGTAGTCGCTGCACCTGTTCGATGGGCATACCTTTGTCGATAGCCATTGTTGCAAGGGTACGACGAAACTTGTGCGGATGAACTTTGGGCATAGAAAGGGATTGACCTAATTTTCGGATTCTAATTTCCACACCGCTGATAGTCAGTCGTGTGTGAGGAGAATGGAGTGAGACGAATAAAGCTGGATTGTCGTCAGTACGCTCATTGAGGTATTGTTGCAAGTGCAGCTTGGTTCGAGCATTGAAGTAAACGATACGTTCTTTATTCCCTTTTCCAAATACCACACACTGCCGTTCGTGGAAGTCTATATCTTCACGGTTTAGTTTTACCAATTCCCCAACACGGATACCTGTGGATGCAAGAATGTCTATAATAGCAAGGTCTCGTTTGTTCGTGCAACTATCTCTCAGCTGTTCCAACTGTTCGTCAGAAAGCACCTCTTTTACAAGTGAATCTGTCTTAACTTTGTGAATGCGTCTTACCGGGCTTTTGGCGATATAATCTTCATCTTCCAACCATGCGAAGAAACTGGAAAAGATGCGCCTCATATTGTCAATGGTTACTTTGCTCGATTGGTGTTCTTCTTGATAATCGGATAGATAAGTACGAATATCTGTTGTCGTAATGTGACAAATTGCCAATGAAAGCGTGACTAACAACCGTTCAATGGTATTACGGTAGTAAGTTAATGTCTTATCCGAACATCCCTCTATCTTTTTGGCTGATATAAAAGAGTTAAGAAGATGTTCATTCTCCTGCGTTTGCTGTGTGGCGCAATCGCTCTTTTCAATGATTTCTACATTATGTAGTTCTGATGTAAGCACAGCTTTAAGCCGTGCCATTTGTCGGCAATCTAAGTCACGCTGCATTTCCGCAACTATCGCCTGAATGATGTTCTCTTTCATAATTCTGATAATTTTGTTCTTATATATAATATAAGAGGCTGCTAAATCAGAATTTAGAGGCGATGGCAAAGCAGCTCTACGATTACTGGTTCGTGCAGTTTGACTTTCCTAATGAAGAGGGTAAACCGTATAAGTCGAGCGGTGGCGAAATGGTGTGGAATGAGAAGCTAAAACGCAACATTCCTGTTGGCTGGCATTGTGGGAACCTCTTTGAAATTGCTGTTTTTACAAATGGTTTGGCTTGTCAGAAATTCAGACCAAAGGATGATGAAGTGCCATTACCTGTCATCAAGATACGAGAAATGCACGATGGTATTTCTGTTGACACTGAAGAGGTAACGTCAAATATACCAGAATCAGTAAAGGTGTATAATGGTGACGTGCTATTTTCATGGTCGGCATCACTGGAAGTTATGCTCTGGGCTTATGGGCTTGGAGGACTTAATCAGCACATCTTTAAGGTTACATCTGCAAATGATTTCCCGAAATCATTCTACTATTTTCAACTTTTGGATTATGTCGATGTATTCAAGAAAATGGCAGAAGCAAGGAAAACAACGATGGGACATATTACGCAAGACCATTTACAACAAAGCACAATCGCCATACCCGATAATAAAGATATTGCAGATAAATTTGAGGAACTTATATCACCAATCTTTAAGCAGATAGTGAAGTTGCAAGAGGAAATATCAAATTTTATCAAGCAGCGTGACGAACTTTTACCACTTTTAATGAATGGACAAATAACAATAGAATAAAAATGCCTCGCATACTCTACAAATATTTAGATATAGTTGGCGCAAAGTGCATGATTGGTAACCAGAATCTCCAATTCACTAATGCGTCTCAACTGAACGATCCTTTCGATTGTCATCCAAAACTAATTGACTACTCAAATGTACCTAATACTAAACTTCAAGGATGGATACCTAAGGAATGGTGGATAGAGAAAGAAGAAAACGATGCACTCAATTTGCGTAATGATACATGGCTATGTAGTTTATCAAAAATCAATGATTCATTACTCATGTGGAGCCATTATTGTTATAACCATAAAGGTATTTGTATTGGACTTGACATAGACAAAGTGTTGGAATCTGTTCCACCAATGTTTGGTACAATATATCTTGAACCGCTTGTTCTTGATGTTCAATATCAGGATATAATAGAGCGTCCTAACGCATATCATACCACAAAAGATTTATTCAGTTATCAATGGCAGACAAAAGCAAAGGAATGGGAATATGAGCAGGAGGTTAGATTAGTCATACCAAAACCAAGTCCAATATATGCAGCATTTACTCCTCAACAGGCAAAGCTGACAAAGGAAATATGGGATTGGCGTGAGATACGCCACTATATGCCACTGAAAGGCGAATGCTTTGAGTCTATCTATTTTGGTGTCAACATAGATGAGCAAGAGAAAGAAAAAATAATTCAGTTTGTTCGTAAGAAACTGAACCCACACATCAATCTTTACCAAATGCGTGTATATGCCGATGCCTTTAGGATACAACCAGAATTTATCAAGCCTCTAAATTCTGATTTATCGGTATATAAGAAAAGGAGAGGAAAAGTCCCCTCCTCAATTCAAAACGATGTGTCAGACATTTAAGTCTTTAATCGGCAATCCATAATTGTTTTGATCAAAGATTCCTCGATAGATGAGCTTTAAACCGAGTGTTTGATAATACCTGTAGTTATCACCTTCGGTACAAAGGTATTTGTAACCGTAGCGTGGCATGTACTCCTTGAAGAAGCGAGCCAAATCTTTCAGGCTTTCTTCTTGGTTCTTCTTGAAGTTACTGCGCACAATGATGATAGACCAGTCGGGGAAATTGCCTCTTCCATAACTATACTCCCAGAAGCGGATGTAACAGTCTAGATCACGTTCACTGATGTTCACACAAAAGCCATTGGCATTTTGCATCACGCTACAACTGTTTCTGTAGCCGAACTTCTCACACAAGTAGAGATTGAAATCAAGAATTAAATCTTCCATAAATAATTGAATTTAAAATGTTAATAAAAAGTGGATTATAAATGAAAGCCTCGCTTGCGCTTAGCCTTTTTCTTTTTCATCAGCCGATTGAACTCGGCTTCTTCTGCGGCAGTGGCATCGTAGGATGAGTTGCCATTTAGCAAGCCGAGACTGATGCTTGAGCCATCATCGGAATGGGAAACGCTTTGTTGTACATTATCTTCCTTATGTCTGGATTCCTGTTTGGGTGATTCAAACAAGGATGCACAAGCATTCTCTTCCAGTCGGTTGTCGATATTCAAGTAGCTGAACTCTCGGCTAATCTTAGAACCGGAGAAAGAAAAACCGTTGTACTCAAATTTTACACCCTGTATTTCCCGTGTAGTTCGGCTGACCTTGAATTTCATATCAATGTCTCGGTCGGCAAGTGCATCCTTTAAGTCTGCCCAATTTTGTACTTGGGACAGTTCCTCTTTCAACGCTTTGTATATCTCATACTTTGCTCGGTCATAAGGGCGCAATCGTTCCTCCTTGATATGGTCTTTACCATTGGCAAAATGCAAGCGATATTTGGCGGTCAACATTTTGCAAACTTTCTCATTCTTGCGAAAGTCATTCTTGTCGCTAATCGTTTTGCCGCCATTGTCCACTCGATTAAAGACGATGTGGCAATGCGGATGTTCACGGTCGATGTGCCGGGCAATGATGTACTGCGTGTTTTCGATGCCCATCAACTTCATATAGTCATGGGCAATTTGCAACATCAGTTCATCATCATGTTTCAAGCGTTCGTTATCTTCCGGTGAGAAGTTGAGCGAAGTATGTCCGACAATATTCTTTACCTTATCATTGAGCAGCGATTGTAACTCAAATTGCTCCGCCATCTGTTCGGGTGTACCTTCTACTCCAACTGCTTCCAGCAATTTGGATTTCTCCTCTTTGAGAACATAGCTAACACAACCACCGAACGATGTTCCTTTAGTCTGTTTACCTATCATCTTTCAAACGTTTTATAAGTAGGTTAATGTGCTGAGCCATTTCCTTGCATCTGTCCGCTACGGCGAAGAAACCGTAGGTGTTTGCCTGTCTTGCCAACTGGTTAAGATTGGTACTTTCGCCAATCAGTTGACGGATGATGTGGATATGCTCTTGCGTGATTCGTTCACGTACCGAACCGTTTTCGATGAGCGAACGGATCACTTCGCTTTGAGTCTGCTTGCTCCGTCTGCAAAGCGCACCAAGCCATGCGTATTGCTGATATGACAGACGGAGTGTTACTGTATATTTCTTTTCCATTTGAATCTGTTTTTAGTGAATAATATGTGACCATCGGGAGCCGCCTCCTCAGACTTTTTGAGGAGCAAGTGGTCGGGGAATGTAATACACCGACATTAACTTGCTACAGTAAAAAAGTCTCGATTCCTCTCCCTGAATTCAAAGTCTGAATCCTCGTTTCTTGGGTGGTGAAACCTTCGGTTGTGGAGTGCCTTGTTGTACGCTGATGAGCTTCAAATCGAATGTATCTATCAGTGTTTTCAAGACAGGATTCTTCCTTATCATTTGTTGGAGGATGGCTTCATCAGGCTTCACTTTAAGCAGATAATCGGCTATGTCATATCCCTCTTTGCGTTCGTCTTCGGTAGCGTTGACTTCCAAATAATCGAACATTTGTACTTCAATTCCGCAGCTTTTCATCAGGCTGATTTTGCTCTGCCAATAGTTGGTTGCACCTAAATCAGGGAATAATACAACGCTTCTTCCTGCCAGAACGGATAGGCTGTTGACATTGAAGCAACCGTTCTTTCCACCTGATGCTATCCATAGGAATTGCGGCAGATAGTAAGATGCAATAATTGCCGTTTTCTCGCTTTCGACCAGTGCAACAGGACGGCTTTTGTCTTCTGGAAGCAGATGCTCACCGAAGAAACATTGCTTCAAATTATAGTCTTCTTTATGCAGTACGGAGTGTACCCATGTGACATGATTGTACGGCTCTTTTATCCGTTTGCCAGTTGTCGGATTGTAAAGCATTATTTTACCTGTGCGTACTCTGTTCTGATAATCTATTTGCCAAAATACGGTTGCACCGTCCCAATGCTTGGAAGTACCGACTTTGTATTTCGCCATCAGTTTCAATGTCTCTGCTTCTCCGAATTGAGCCGATAAGAATTGAAACAGTTTGTTGTCTGGATAGCGTTGCAACGACTGATTGACTATGTCCAAATCAATGTAGGAAGTGGCTTTCGGCTCGACTTCTTTTATAGGTGTATAGCTCCGAAAATTATCTTCGGACAACTTTTTCTTTTCAGACGGATTCCGTTCAAAGTAATCACGGGGCGTGAAGTGATAACCGCATTTCTGTTCGTGGTCGCAACGCCCAACGTAATCTGGGAACTGGATTCGCTTTTCCGTATCAATGTACTTGGAAAAACATCTTTTACGGTGGCAGTTCGGGCAGGTATGCCGAGTGCTGACACCTTTGTAGGGTTCTAATATGAATCTATGTGTACTCATTGTATGTTTCTTTTTTAGTGTGTCACTTTTGTCGTTATTGTCGTTTTCGCTTGGAAAGTGTCAATACCGACAAAAATGTCACGGGTTAATCTTTGAATATTCTCCATGTTTCTCTTTGCGAAACAATGTCCCGATGTTGTCATTGAGAAAGCGTTGAAACGTGCGCTCCTTCATTCCGTTTTGCTCGGCTATCTGTATAGCTTGGGCGGTTGTAAAGGATGGAGGAAGCAGATTGACTATTGTCTGTTGTTGGCTGTTGAGCGTATTTTCATTGAGGACATTTTGAACGTTCAATGCAGACTCTTTGAAATACTCCGTCAGTCTGATTGCTCGTTCCACTGTCAACAGGTCGATACAGGTCTTATCACATTCTCCGCAAGTCCATCGTGCTAATTGGATAATCAGACAGAAACGGATGATGTATATCTCCAACTTGCAATAGATACTCACAATGGTGTCGTTTATTTCTCGATCACATAATTCTGAAAAATGGTGTTGCCATTCGTAAAGCTGTTTCTTTGCATCCTCCGTGAAGAGAAGAATATGCGGTTCTATCTCTCCATGTTCATTGAGGTGGCACTCCGATTGTATCAGCTTGTCAATAATGGCATTCCATTCTTGCTCTATATCTTTCGGTAGTTCTTTGTCATTCCACCGTGCTTTCTGTTGCAGATTGGGCATCACAAACAGGATGCGGTCGATAAACCCATTGCTGGAGCGTTCACCTTTTGCCAATTCGTTCAAGATTTTCTTTTGGATAGTACCAATGACCGATATGTGCGGACGCTTGATGAAGATGGAACTCTTGGCATTCTTGCGGTCGGACATGGTGGTCTTGGCACTGAACACGGAGAGCCAAAACTGTTCCTCCGAACCGTTGTTATAGCGGTTGAAGTTCTTGAACCAAGCGGATAATTCATCTGCCCACAAGCATAGTCCACGTTTGTTTTGAGCATGAATGAGGCTCAACCCTTCGGGCGTTACATCCGAAACCAAGAAGCGTTTGCGGATAGGCTCTTGTGGAAATTGCTCTCCACCGCTTTCCGCACGTTCCTTGCGGCTCATGCTCATCAACTCGTCGTACTTGGCAAGAGCCTTTTCAAATTCCTGATTCTGTCGGTAGTCATAATCAAGAAACGGCTTCATCGCAAAACTGAGAGGATGACTTTTGTTCGCTCCCGGTCTTCCAATCAATGCCATATACAGGATGGGGCTTTCCATCCAGCCTTGCTTGATTTGGGCAAGGTGCGTGTTGCCTATGCCAACTGCTATTGCCGTAAGGATGGCTGCGGCGATGTAGTCAGTAGGGTAGTTATGGCATTCGTGTACCTCACGGATGATGCGTTGGATTTTTGCAGGGAATATACTGATGGGGAATGCCGTACCAGACAATCTTGTGCTTAAATCAATCGCTTCATCAATGATGGATGCCGGATTAATAGAATATGTATACATAGCCCAACCTATTAAAATTGCACTGATGATTTGGGCTTATGACGCACACCACTCTGCATATTGGCAAGCATCTCCTCGTATGTCTGCTCGGCAGTCTTTCTCCGTCCGTTCTCAATCCAAGCAAGAAGCTCGTCCTCATAGAAATAGAGTTTCTTGCCTTTCTTGTAGGCTGGAAGCAGCCCTTTGCGTACCAATGTATATATGGTAGGCTTGGCTTTTCGGATGATACGGCAAGCATCTTCTATTTCTACCAACACATGTTTGTCAGATGGCTGTGGCTGGAGTTTCGCTACCATCTTTTTCAATTCGATGACCTGTTCAGTCAGATAACCTACCGCTTCGGGCAGCTTATCAAATGTTACTGTTTCTTTTTGCATACGCCAATCGTTTTTAATTGTTCGACGGCAAAGGAAACAGGTGTTTCAATGGTGGAATCATTCACCAAAATATAACTGATGAATAACTTTTTGATGGTGGTTAATGCTATTCTTGGGAATTAATCGTACCTTTGCAATAAATCATTTCAATTCTCTGATTATGAAAGTAGCATCAAAAGTAAAGGATGGTAGGATAAATGCCGTCAATGTATTGCTTGATATGAATATAAAGGAATATCTTGAAGTAGCTGGACACATTATTAAGAACAATGAGTTTCAAAGAAAGCGTGTAAAGAATTCTTCTACCGTTTATGCTCTGCTGAAAAAGGATTTGCGAAGTAACTGTACAATGCCTCCTATTGTTCTGGCTATTAAGGCGGAAAAAATGAACCATTTACTGAATCCATTTGATATTGAAGAAGATCAGATAAAATCCTTGTTTAAGCCTGAGAATCTGATTATACTTGACGGACTGCAAAGAACCTATACTATATTGGATTTAGTGGAAGAACTGACGAAGGAGAACAATAGTGAGGTTTTGGAGAATGTCATGAATAATAGTATACGTGTCGAAGTATATTTGGGTATAAACAAAATTGGTATTCTTTATAGAATGCTGACTTTGAATACTGGGCAAACACCAATGTCAATCAGGCATCAGATAGAGATGCTATATTCCGATTATGCAGAGAATAATATCGAGGATGTACGCCTGTTTAAAGAAACTGACTCAAAAAGTGTGAGGAATATTGGTGAATATCAATTTAGAGATGTAATTGAAGGCTTTAATTCATATCTGGATAGGGATGAACTTGGTATCAGCCGGAATGAGGTTCTTGAGAATATTCAGAATCTTGAAAAACTTGCTTTGGAGAATGGAAGTTCCGATTTGTTTAAGGATTATATTTTAACTTATAATAAATTGATAAAAAAAGTCGATTCATTTAACATTGGATGGGAAATAAACAAATCAGAAATTGAAATTAACGGACTTTTTGGAAAGAATATTCTACAGATATTTACCAAGTCGCAGGTTTTATCCGGTTTCGGTGCTGCAATTGGCAAATTGAAGGATTCCAAGGTTATTGAAGGGTTTGAAACGATTAAAAATGATATTGATAATATTGTAGTATCAAAAAAAGAAGATAGTAATCTTGATTTTGCTATGGTTAACTTACTTGGTAAATTGGATGATATTAAGAACAGAGCAAAGAAAATCGGAGTAGAGCAAAGGATGTTTTTCACTTATTTCTTTCGCGAACTGTTCAATCCTAATAGTGATTCGTATTTGGATATGAATTCAGCTATTGAAAGTGGGTTCAATAAGTATATCAGTCTGATTTGATTTCAGAATATGTTAGTAGACTATAATAGTGAAAGTCGTATTTTCTTTGTAGTAACAGATTCTTATGAGACGGTGAATGTCCCCTATCTGTTATTGGATAGAGACAAGAAAGGGGATGTGTTTAATGAGAATCCAGATAGTTATGGTTATAAGATATTTTATAAAAGAAATTATAAAGAGAATGATATTTTTCAAGTAATTGAGAGTGATTTGGATAAGAGGATAGGATGGATTTTCCCTATTTCATCGATTGTTTCTATTTCGCATGATTATGCAGATAATCCGCATTATTGTAGATATGCTCTTGTAGCTCATATGTTGTTATTACGAAATGAAATTGCTGAACAGGATATTGTTAGTAGAGATTTTAGCAGTATAATCGAGAGTGAATACTCAGATGATGCGATTATCCTTATCTATAAAAAAGATTTAGTGCAAGAGGTAACTGGCTTTAAACTTGATAATTATTTTGCAAGTTTATGTGAGTATGGATATTATATTGAGCATGGCTATACAAATACAAATATCAAGGAACCTGCATCAAGAGAAAAAATTCATCTACAGAGTATTTCAGAAGATATTATATCAGACAAATATATGAATCGCTTTTTCCGAATGCTTTGTAGAGAAGAACATTCGATTGTCAAATTTCATATATTATATCAAATTATAGAGCTATTAATAGAAGATATTCTGATTTATTCATTGGAAGATACAATCAGATTGTTCAAAGATAAGAAAATCTATACCCGGAGCTTGCGAGAAAGAATTAGTAAAGTAGAGTCTGAAAAAGACAGAATTTTGATTCTGATAGAAAAATGCGAATTACATAGTGAGGATTATAACAGCTTGCATGAGAAATGCGTTGCTTTTCTTGTGAAAAAAGGTCGTGAAAATGTGAATTTCCCTGAATCGCTTTATTCTGTCAGAAATTTTATTGTACATGATTATAGATTTATTGTCGAAGAGACAGAACTTGCGGAAATAAACGATATCAATGCTCTTTTTGAAATGTTTGTCTTGGATTTGATTATCAAGTATAAGCATTAGTCAGTCTCATAAAACGTGTTCTTGTAGATGATATAATTTAGATGTTCGGTTCTTTTGTTTGTAACTGTCTCTTATACACATCTCCGAGCCCACGAGACCTCTCTACATCTCG
>ENA-OZSG01000368-OZSG01000368.1-human-gut-metagenome-genome-assembly--contig:-NODE-368-length-17120-cov-7.599297_pt1 | contig 17120 bp, 10 predicted proteins | sample MGYA00243278_ERZ653965 | MGnify/ENA primary metagenome ERZ653965 (study PRJEB26926, sample SAMN06164714) | human gut metagenome | biome: ENVO:00009003; feature: ENVO:2100002; material: ENVO:00002003...
ATGTAGAGAGGTCTCGTGGGCTCGGAGATGTGTATCAGAGACAGTTTCTCCTAAAATAAAAAATAAGCTTTGCTAAATTTTTTTGTCATTGTATATTATAAAAAATTAACGAAACGATAACATTGGCATATTTTTTGCAAAATTGTTAAAAAGAGGGCGTTTATGGATATAAAGCGGGAGTTGTTTGAAAAGGCAAAGCAGGCCGGGGAAAATGCGTATGCGCCTTATTCCGGCTATAAGGTAGGGGCGGCGCTTTGCACGCCCGAGGGAGAAATTTATGCGTCATGCAATGTTGAAAACATTTCTTTTCCCTGCGGCACCTGTGCTGAGGCAGGGGCAATAGCGGCAATGGCCTCTGCCGGCGGACGGCAGATAAAGGCGCTGCTTGTTGTCGCCGGAGGGGAAGATTTGGTATATCCTTGCGGTGCCTGTTTGCAGCGGATTGCCGAGTTTGCAGAACCGGAAACGGCGATATATCTGGCATCTCCGGGGGGAATACGCCGGGAATGCCAACTGAAAGAGCTGCTGCCTTGCACTTTTAAATCTTCGGAGGTCAGACATGGCTGAAAACAGTGATATTAAAAATACTGCGTCTTTTATCCGCAAAAAACTGCAGCTTGAAAAGCCCCGTACCGCAGTCATCTTAGGATCTGGGCTGAGTGGTTTTGCCGCCGAGCTGGAAAATGTATCGGTTTTGGCTTATAAGGATATTCCCGGTTTTCCGCAAAGTACGGTTTCGGGGCATAAAGGCCAGCTTATCCGAGGGTTTCTGCATGGCCGGGAGCTTATCTGCCTGAACGGGCGTTTTCATCTTTATGAAGGGCACGATGCGGCTGTAATAGCCCAAGTCGTCCGGCTGTTGCGGGAACTCGGCATAGACCGCCTGATTGTAACCAATGCCGCCGGCTCGCTTAATAAGGAATTGGCACCCGGAACATTGATGCTGATAAAAGACCATATTAATTTCAGCGGCAGGAATCCCCTGGTCGGTCTAAACGACGAGGCGTATGGCCCCCGTTTTCCGTCAATGAATAACGCTTATGCCGAGCCTCTTCGCCGCAAATGCCGGAAGATAGCCGAAAAGCAGAGAATAAAACTTGCCGAAGGAGTATATTTGATGGTGCTGGGGCCAAATTTTGAAACCGCCGCGGAAGTCCGCGCTTTTGCATTGCTCGGAGCCGATGCCGTCGGTATGTCGACGGTGCCGGAGGTTATTGCCGCCGTCCATTGCGGTATGGAAGTTTTAGGTATTTCCGTTATTACCAACTATGCCGCCGGTTTAATGGACAATACGCCGTCGCATCAGGAAACGTTGGCTGAGGCAGACAAGGCTTCGGCAAGGATGACGGCTCTTTTAACCGCATTTATCAGAGAGGAGGAATAAGATGCTGCCACAGGAAATTATTCGTAAAACCCGCAGCCATGAAAAGCTGACGGCTGAAGAAATAGAGTTTTTTATCCGCGGACTGAGCCGGGGAGATATTGCGGATATTCAGGCCGCTTCGTTTACGATGGCGGTTTTCTTAAACGGGCTGAGCCGAGAGGAAACGCTGGCGTTGACGCTGGCGATGAGGGATTCCGGCGAAAAATTGAGTTGGAAAGAACTGCGGGACAAACCGATTGTCGACAAACATTCGACCGGCGGCGTCGGCGATAAAGTCAGCCTGATGCTGGCACCGATGCTGGCAGCCTGTGGCGCGTATGTGCCTATGATTGCGGGCAGGGGGCTCGGGCATACCGGCGGAACGCTGGATAAACTCGATTCTCTGTCTGGCTACAATACCGGCGTGGATATCGCAACGTTTAAAAAAACAGTAAAAGAGGCAGGCTGTGCCATAATCGGGCAAACGGCGGATTTGGCGCCGGCAGATAAAAAATTGTATGCCATCCGCGATGTTTGTGCAACTGTTGAATCTATTCCGCTGATTACGGCATCTATCTTGTCCAAAAAGCTGGCGGCAGGGCTGCAGTATCTGGTTATGGACATCAAATGCGGCAACGGCGCTTTTATGGAAAATATGCAGCGGGCATCGGACTTGGCATATTCAATTGTTGAAGCCGCCAATGGTGCCGGGACCAAAACCTCGGCGATTTTGACCGATATGGACAGCGTTTTGGGAACAACCGTCGGCAATGCGCTGGAATTGGGCGAAGCATTAGCTTATCTTAAAGGGGAAAAGCCGGATGCCCGCCTGAATGAAGTAACAATGGCCTTGTGTTCCGAATTGCTGATAAACAGCGGTTTGGCTAAAGATGCGTTGGAGGCAGAAATCAAACTCCGTCATAGCATATCTTCCGGTGCGGCTTATGAGCATTTTGTCAAAATGGCATCACTTCTTGGTGCTGACACCCGCGTTCTTGAAAATTATGACTTACTGCAGCCCAAAGCACCGTATATAGAACCGGTATATCCGGAAATGTCCGGATATGTTTCCGCCGTCAATACCAGAGAAGTCGGGCTGGGGGTGATTATGCTTGGCGGCGGCCGAACCCGCCCGGAACAGCAGATAAATTATACGACCGGCTTTACTTCGTTTTGCCAGATTGGCGACAAGGTCAATCCCAAAACTCCTTTGTGCTATGTTCATGCCGAAGACAAAGCCGCAATTGCCGAAGTTGCCGCGCTTGTCCGCCGTGCCGTAACCATAGCGCCGGAAAAACCGGAAACCAAGCCGGTTATTTTACGCAAAATTGCATAGCAGTTATTTTTGTGCAGTGCGGGCGGAAACTTGTGAATGACGGCTTGGTTTTTTCGGCTGCGGCGGCACATGGAAATCTGCCCGCGACTTATAGCGTTTTATCTTGCTGAGCAGAGTATAGTCCGGCATCCCGTCTTGCGGCAGTTTCCATTTCTTTTGCAGCTTTTTGACTTCTGCAGCTGTCTGCGCGCCAAGCCTTCCGTCTTCTTTAAGTTTTGATTTTAAAACTTTGTTGGCAAATTGCTGTACCGCCAGAATATCCTCATCGGTCAGTTTGTAATATCCGTGTTCGTCGAGCGGCATAAATTTTTGCGTGCCGCCGATGTAATCAGCCAGCCGCGCAATCGCCAGGGCATAATTTGTAGAACGGTTCCAAATCATAATCCGTCGGAAGTTACTCAGTGTTAAGTAGGCGCGTCCGCGCCGCCCGTCCGGCAGGACAATGCCGGCAGCCGCCTCGTCCGGCAGCCTGATGCCTTTGCCATTGGCGCTGATAACGCCGAGTTTTTTCCATTCTTTAACCGTTTTGTACTTTTTTGCGCCGACGAGTTTATAATCAAAATTCCACGGCAGTTTGACTTCCTGCCCCCAAGGCTCGTCAGCTTTCCAGCCGAGTTTGGAAAGATAGTTGGCAGCCGAGGCGATTGCGTCGTCAAAGCTGTCCCAGATATCGGCAACGCCGTCGTCATCATAGTCAACCGCATAGGCGTTGTATGTTGACGGCATAAATTGAAAATGCCCCATGGCGCCGGCCCAAGACCCCATCATTTTATCGCCGTCCAAGTCGTACATATCCATAATTTGCAAAACGTTATACAGTTCTTTCTTAAAAAAAGCCGACCGCCGGTTTTTGTAACTGAGGTTTGTTAAACCGTCAATCAGGTGATATTTTCCCTTGTTGTAGCCAAAATGCGTTTCAATTGCCCAGAATGCAACCAGATAATTAAGCGGGACGCCGTATTCAGTGCTGATTTTCTGATATTTGGGCTTTAATTTTTTATACTGTTCGCGCGCTTTGCTGACTTTTCCTTGATTAACCAGCCGGTTGATGTATTTATCGGAAGTAAGGATAAATTCTGCCTGCTTTTTGTCTTGCAGCTCAACTTCTTTAATTTCATGAAAATAATCTTCTTTGTAGGCTTCGTTTATCGTTTTTTTTGAAATGCCTTTGTCTGCCATTTCCTCTTTCAGTTGTTCCAGCCACTTGTTCCATTCGGCGCGTTGTTCCTCCACACTCTTGACTTTTGCCTGCGCTGCTCCGCAGACAAATCCGATGCTGATGATAATAAAGAGAATTTTTTTCCACATGTCTGCCGCCGTTATTGCTGATGTTACGCCCAAATTAAATTCATGCTGCCGCTGTTACTGAAGTTATGCTCAAGTGCATGTTGCCGTTAATGCCAATAATAATATAAAGTATAATATCTTTACTTTCTCCTAACATTCAACTGTTTACATCAAATTTTTTTTGTGTTAGAAGAGAGAAAAGGAGCTAAAATGAATATTAAAGAGTTTAAGACTGGACTTCCCGTTCGCAAAGCTGTATTAGGCATAGACTACGGTTCCAAACGAATGGGACTGGCTGTTTCCGATTTGTCTTGTACCATTGCCACGCCTTATAAAATTCTTTATCGTCGGGAAATTTCTGCTGATATGGCAGAACTGCGGAAAATTATGGCTGAAAAGGAAATTGGCGCCGTCGTTATGGGGCTGCCGTTGCAAATGAATGGCGAAGAAGGGGAAATAGCCGCCGAAGTCCGCAAATTTGCTGCAATTCTGGAAGAGAATTTTAAGTTTCCGGTGTTGCTGTGGGATGAACGTTTGTCCTCTTCGGCAATGGAAAATTTTCTTATTAAGGAAGCAGACCTTTCGCGCAAAAAGCGCGCTAAAGTATTGGATGCATCTGCTGCCGCCTATATTCTTCAGGGAGCACTTGATGCCTTGAAATATGCATAAATCCTGAAATGCGCGCAATATATAATATCCCCAAAATTTTAATTGACAATTGCTGCACCCTAAAGTAGCTTGAAACTGCATAAGATGATAACTTGTGTGAGGTTTGAAAGCCTCTTGAGTGTTGCTTGACATAAGCGTAAAAACTGCCTTTTGGTCTGTCGGCCGGAAGGCAGTTAATAAGGTATATTACATAGATTCTATACCGAATACACTGCACATTTCACTCAAATGCTTTCAACTTCCGGTCGCCTTCATCAAGCGGCTTTTTTTGTATGGGAAGTGAGTATGAATTTGATAAAAGCAAATCAAAACGGGCGTTCAATAATGGAAATGCTTGGCGTCTTGGCTGTTGTCGGTATTCTGTCGGTTGGCAGTATTGCCGGTTTTTCAACGGCAATGTCTAAACATAAAAACATGAAAGAAGTGGAAAAATATAATTTGTTTGTTCAGGATTTTATGCAGCATAAGTCGCTGATTTTGAAATCAGGCGATGCAATGGGGACTTCACAATGGGTATTTTATACCAAAGAAGTGGAAAAACTGGGAATTCTTCCTCCTGGTTGGCAGGTGAAAGGTAGTAATATTGTAGATAATTTAGGACACAGGTTTAATCTGTATTCAGGTTTGAGCAGAGACGGAATCGTTATGGGTTTATATCTGAATACCAAAAAAGGGGAGAGCACTAATACCATGTTTTGTATTCAAATGTGGCAAAACTTTATTTTGCCCAATCAGGAATGGATTGGCAATGTCTGGTTAAATGGAACAGGGACGAAATCAGGTACGTATTACGGAACAAATTTTTGCTCAAAAGGGAGAAAATGTCTGGCACACATAACCGTACCCGAAATACATAAATTCTGTACCAGTTGTGCCGAGGAAGCAGTTTGTAACATAATTACTACATTCCGTTAAAAATCCGGCTCGGCTGTCGGTTGAAAAGTATTTCAACAACAAAAGGGAGCTGATAAGCTCCCTTGATTACTTTCTGTATTTTGCCAGACTGCTATGCCGCTTTAACCACGTCAAACCGAATTTCCGTACCGCCGAGTTCGTCAACAGCCGGTTCCGACAAATCGCCGTTTTCGGTAATCTCCAGCGCCAGAACCTGCTCCTTGATGTAATCGGCATATTCGGCAATTGCGGTTTTAACCGTTGCACTGTCAGAGGTATATGCCAATTTAATCCGGTCGGAAATATCAAAGTCCTTATTTTTGCGCAGGGCTTGAATCATCCGCACAAAATCGCGAGCAATGCCTTCTTTTTCCAAGTCCGCATCAATCGTCGTGTCCAAGATGACCACGGCAGTATTGTCCGGCAGAGCCTGTCCGCTCATGCCGCCTTTAATAATCAGGCGCAGTTCGTATTCTTCGGCGAACAGCGTCTGTCCGGCAATCGCCAGCGTCCCGTCTTCGTTCTGCAACCATTCGCCGGACTTGGATTTTGCCATAATGTCCTTCATCGCGCCGCCGAGCCTCTTGCCGATAAGCGGCGTTTTGAGGTAGAGGAAACGTTCGGCAACATCGGCAATATCCGATTTCAAGACAATGTTCTTGACATTGACTTCGTCTTTCAGCGCCTCGACAAAATCTTGCAGCATTGCCGCATTATCGCCGGCAATCGTCATCGACCGCAACGGCAGACGGTTGCGGAGCTTGTGCTCCTCACGGATAGCTTTGGCAACCGAAGAAATCGCCCGTACCATATCCATCTGTGCAATCAAACCGTCATTGCCGGCGATTGCGCTCAAAGTGGGAACGTCTTCCAAATGTACCGATTCGCCGCCGGTCAGCCCTTTGTAAACGAATTCACTCATAAACGGCATTAACGGCGCGGCAATTTTTGCGACGTTAACCAAAACGGTATACAGTGTGTTAAAGGCGCTCATGTCATTTCCGTCCCAGAACCGGGCGCGGGAACGGCGGATGTACCAGTTGTTGAGAATTTCCAGAAAATCCTCAACTTCCGCACAGGCTCGTGCGATTTCGTATGCCGCCATGTCTTTGCGGACAACGTCAGCCAGCGCTTTAAGCTTTGCCAGAATATAGCTGTCTAACACGTCATCGGATTGTGAAATTTCTTCTGCTCTAATCCCTTCCGCATTGGCGTACAGCGTAAAGAAGTAATAAGCGTTCCAAAACGGTATCAAAGCTTTGCGTGCCGCTTTGGCAATTTCTTTGCCCTCTTTGTCTACCGCAACATTGCCGCCTTTCAGAACCGGAGAAGAAATAAGGAACCAGCGCAAAGCGTCAGAGCCTATTGTTTCCAGAATTTCGTTCGGATCCGGATAATTCTTCAGACGCTTGGAGAGCTTTTGCCCACCCTCTGCCATCAGCAGTCCGGTGCAAATGCAGTTCTTAAACGCCGGCCTGTTGTGCAACGCAGTGGAAAGCACCGTCAGCGTATAAAACCAGCCGCGGGTTTGGTCAATTGCTTCCACGATGAAATCTGCCGGAAAATGCTTGTCAAACCATTCCTTGTTTTCAAACGGGTAGTGGATTTGCGCATACGGCATGGAACCGCTTTCAAACCAGCAATCGAACACGTCGCTGACCCGGTGCATCATTGTTTTGCCCGATGGATCGTCCGGATTCGGATAAACGACATCGTCAATGTAAGGCTTGTGCAAATCGGTTACGTCAGCGCCGGTCTTTTCCTTAATCTCGGCAATGGAACCGAAGACGTCAATCCGCGGAAATTTCGGATTATCGGATTTCCAAACCGGAATCGGCGTTCCCCAGAAACGGTTGCGGGAGATAGACCAGTCACGTGCTCCCTCCAGCCATTTGCCGAAGCGTCCGTCTTTGATATGCCCCGGAATCCAGTTGATTTCCTGATTGTTCTTAACCATGTCGTCGCGGAAGTCCGTTACCTTGACAAACCAGGAAGACATCGCCTTGTAAATCAACGGCGTGTCCGTGCGCCAGCAGAACGGGTAGGTATGCTTATACTGTTCTTTTTTAACCAGCAGCCCGTTGGTTTTCAGCCACAGCATAATCGGCTCGTTGGTATCAAAGACCTGCAGCCCTTCATAGTCGGGAACTTCTGCAGTGAATTTTCCCGCCTCGTCAACCGGGCAAACCACCGGGAAATTCTCGTCATACGCGCGGCAAGCCTCAAAGTCGTCCTGCCCGAAACCCGGTGCAATGTGAACCACGCCGGTACCGTCTTCGGTCGAAACAAACTCGCCAGTCAATACTCTAAAAGCGCCTTTGTCTTTTAAATGCTGAAAATACGGGAACATCGGCTCATAGCTCATGCCGACCAGCTCCGAACCTTTCATCTTCCTGACTAAAGTTGCGTTTTCAAGCTGTTTTTTATAACTGCCGAGCCGTGCTTCCGCAAGAATATACTCCTGCCCGTTTTCGTTCATGACCACATAGTCGATGTCATTGCCGACCGCCAGCATCAAATTGGAGGGCAATGTCCATGGTGTCGTTGTCCACACGAGGATTTTCTGCCCGTTCGCAAGTTTGAACATGACCGTAATGGCATTATCGACCTTTTCTTGGTAGCCGAGGTTGACTTCAAAGTTGGAAAGCGGAGTTTCTGCTGCCCAGGAATATGGCAAAACGCGGTAATCTTCATAAACCAGCCCTTTGTCGTACAGTTCCTTAAAATTATGGATAACACTTTCCATAAATGGCAGGTTCATCGTTTTGTAATCGTGGCTGAAATCAACCCAGCGCCCGATGCGCTTAAACATGTCAACCCAGATGTTGGAATATTTTAAGACGTCGGTGCGGCAGAAATTATTGAATTTTTCAATACCGTACCCCTCAATCTGTTTGCGTCCCGAAACGCCGAGCTGTTTTTCAGCCGACATTTCCGCCGGCAGTCCGTGGCAGTCCCACCCGAGGCGGCGTTCGACCTTTTTGCCGTTCATTGTCTGAAAACGGGCGACCGCATCCTTAACGTATGATACCATAATATGTCCGTAATGCGGCGTGCCGTTGGCAAACGGAGGACCGTCGTAAAAAACGAACTCCGCGGCGCCGTCGCGATTATGCACGGATTTTTCAAAGGTCTTGTCTTCTTCCCAGAAATTCAGGATATTTTTTTCCATTTCGGGAAAATTGATTTTAGCATTCAATTCCGGATAATATTTTTTCTTTTCAGTCATCTTAAAAATTCCTAAAACTCACAAACTTTTCCAACTCTACTCATAAAAAGCTGCAAAATCAAGTCAAAATTAAAAAACGCAGAATCTTAACCGAATTTTTAAACATTTCCGCCTAAAATAAAAGCCAAAAGAGTATGTGTAACCGTTGCTGAATGTTTTGCTTATGATTAAATATATGAAAATAAAAAGAAAAATTGTCCTGTTGGCTGCGGCGCTTGTCTGCGGGGTAATCGGCGTAGCAGAAGCTGCCGGCGGAAATATCAGCGTCGCCCGGGCGTTTTATGAACTTGCACGGCAGAATAATACACAGAAAATTGAAACTCTGTTGGAACGCGGTTACTCTCTTGAGAGCGTTGACGAACGCGGATATAATTCGGTCTGCATTTCGGTTATCCGCCAGAACCGTCCTGCTTATAAGGTGTTGACAGGGTATGGGGCGGATAAGAGCCCGGAATGTCTGAAAAAAATTCCCGACAGCGCTTATCGCCGCTTTTTCGGTTTGTCTCCGAAACAAACTCCGGTAAAAAGTTATAAGCCGGATTCGCCGTATCTTATCGGTACGGCGGCTCTGGCGGCTGGTGCGGTAGCCGCTGCATACATTTTCCGCGGTGATACGGATGGAAGCAGCGGTGGCGGAGGGGAAAATCCCGATCCTGACCCTGATCCGGGTGATGATTGCCCGCCGAACAGCCACTTGCAAGACGGTATCTGTATCTGCGACAGCGGTTACGGAAACTACGGAGATATGCCAAACTGCCATGCGACGGTAGCTAATTGCAGCGTGCAGGAGGCAGACCAATGCAAAACATGTAACGGCGGATACATACTGGAAAATAATGTTTGTTACGCGCAGATTGATCATTGTATTGCTCAAAGTGGTAAAACATGTTCTCAGTGCGAAACCGGATTTGGAATTCATGGTGGAGACGGAACCAAATGCTATCCGGACATAGAACACTGCAAAAACCAGTATATGGATATTTGTCAGGAATGTGAGGCAGGCTACGGTACTTATTCAGATGACAGCCGGTGCTATAAAACGGTTGAAAACTGCTTAAATCAGGTTCAGGACGTTTGTAAACAGTGTATGCCCGGCTATGACACTTTTGGTGATCCCTATAGATGTTATGACAAAAATCCGTGTGCCGCGTACCCGAATTCTGTGCCGGCGGAAGGTGGAACCACCTGTGTTTGTAATGCTGACAAGGGCTATACCGGAGACCCCTATGGCGAGGGGTGTTCCCAGACGACCGGAGGCGATTATAACGAAGGTGATGAAGATAACGGAGAATGGAATAATTACAACGAGTTGTATTGCAATTCCCACGGAAAATATGACACGGATACAAAAAGGTGTCTCTGCTATACGGGATACACCGGAGACAGCTGCTCCGAATGCAGTGCGAATTATCTGAATTTCGGCGGTATGTGTTTCCGTGATTTGGAATGCCCGCAGAAAGGGAATCATTTGGTTCAGGAAAACGATACCTGTGTCTGCGATATCGAAAACGGATATATCCCCTATTATGATGAAGGCGGTAGAATGACCTGCATGGCGCAGATAACCTGTGATTTGCACCATGAACAAATTGGGCCGGATGAATGTGTCTGCAAACCTGATTTTGACGAAAATTGCGAAAATTGTAAAGAAGGGTTTGAATATGACAGCACGTCGGACAGCTGCCTGCGTACGGAATATATCTGTGAAGAAGAATGGACAGGGGATCAATGCGACATTTGCCCTGTACAATTCAAGATAACGGTAGACAGCAGCGGCCGCCACTGCGGTTTGGAATGCGCAGATAACCGTGCGCCGATTGCCGAAAACCCGACTTGCGAAACCTGTGCTCCGGGCTACGAGTTCAGCAGTATCGATAACACCTGTATTACAACCGAGTGTACGACCGGACAGGAGGGGTACATAAAAGATGAAGAAACCGGGGCTTGCCGATGCGATACCGAAAACGGTTGGAGAATGAGTGCGGCAGGTGTTTGCGAGAAGATGGAAGGAGATTTGATAGGATCGTCAGATTCTAATATTAATAATGCCAAGATTACGGTGGCCAACGACGGCGTATTGCGCGACGTTTACGGGATGAAACCGGTATTGAGCGAAGATGATGAAGGCAATATCACCTATTATGACAGTGTCTATAATGCGCTGACGTCATCCGGAACAAATCAGGGAACTATTGATATAACCAACAGCAATACCGGCGGTAATTTTGTTTATGGCATATATTCTCAGTCCGATATATATAACAGCGCCGTAATCAGCAATACGGCCGAAGAATGCGACGGATGCAACAATAGGGCAACCGGCACCATAAGCATTAAAGACGACAATACGTCTTCTGAAATTTACGGGATGTATAATTCCTCCGAAAACAACATATATAATAGTTTTTCTTTTGGAACGGGACAGGGAGCTACAAAAAATGGTTCGGACGGCTCGATAATTATCACTAAATCAGAAACGAGCAGCGGTAACATTATTGGTATGCAGGGCGGTAAAAATCTCTATAACGCTTACGCCAATACCAGTGACGGTGTAAATACCAATGTTAGAGCAGTGGGAAAAATCAATATTACCCATAATGGATATGGCGACGTTATCGGTATCAGGGGAACAAACAGCGCCGGCAAGATAAACAATGCGCTGGCATACCTGAATTCGGCCGTCTCGGATGCTGTGGCGGAAGGTTCAATCGTATTGTCAGGAAAAGGCAACGTTTACGGAATATACGGCAACGGGACGATAGCCAACAGCGAAACCCAGTTTAATAAAAACTATAATATGCTTAAGGATTTCAGTTCCCACGGCGTAATTGACGTAACCACGCGGTCTGATACGGCAGCGGCTTATGGTATTTATGCAGCGGGTGCCAAGGATACCAAAACAAGTGTATATAATGCGATGGGATACAACAGTACCGGCGATATTAAAGTTCGCAATACATCTGGCGGTAGTGCGTTTGGCATATATTCCGCGGCGCAGACCTATACCGGTGATGATGACGTCGTCTATTACAATAATACATATAATGCTTTCCGTTCGTCAGCTATCTATGGCGATAGCGTCGCTACCGGAAATATTGACATGACAATAGAGGGATACAGTTCTCTTGGTCAGCAGGTTGCAGGGATTTATGCCGCAGGCAATGCTTTTAACTCTTATGCCAATTCCGGTTCTGACGTTATGTTGGAAACGATAGGCAATATAACCATAAACGATAAAAGCGAAACCGGAAATATGAACCTTCGCGGTATTGAAAGCAACGGGGCTACGATAGCCAATGCATACAGTACGGGGCAAAATCAGAATACGGCAACAAAAGTAACCGGCAACATAAACGTAAATATTCTTGCCACCAAAAACGGTTTGTCAACGGCTTCGGGAATTTTCAGCGATTCGATAAATCCACAGGGAACAAAGATTTATAATGCGGCTTTGGTTAATGATAAAAATAACGTTGAAGGAAACATCACTGTAAATGCTTCCAGCGGACGGGCGCCGAACCGTATGTACGGCATTTACGCGACAAGTTACAAAACCGGAGAAAACGCCGAAGATGCACAGCCCAAGACTGTATATAATGCCTATTATGAAAACGGAAGCGATGTTGCAAAAGGGAAAGTGCGCGGAAATATAAACGTCATTGCAAAAAACGCGACTACAAATTCAATGGGTGAATATTACGGCATCTATGTACAGGACGGTGCTGCTTATAATGCATACAGCTCAAACGCCAATGCCGATGTAATCGGAACTATTACGGTCGATGTTGTCGGCGGAGCTAACGGCGGCATTGCGGCAGGTATGTACGGCAGCAATGCGACATTGAACAATTCCGGTGCCGGTTCGTCCATAAATGTAACCTCAAAAGGCAAGGCCATTGCCTATGGCATGAAAGGCGATAATGCTCATATTACAAACAATGCGGAAATCAATGTCAAAAGCACCGGTGGTGCCGATGCATACGGAATATATGTCAATAAAGGGTCTGCAATTAATGATGTCAGCGGGGTAATTAACGTTACCGGAGATGGCAATAACTATGGCATCTATGCAATATCCGACGGTACGGCTTCGGGTAAGGCGACCGTTATAAACCGCGGTACGATTAATTTGACCGGGAACGGGAATAATACCGGTATTTATGCCGCCGGCGAAACGGCAACCGTCAGCAATACCGGAACAATAAATATAAACGGCGAGGGCTGCAGCGGCGGCGATTGCAACAATGGCTCGTCAATCGTTTTGGAAAATGGCGCAACGTTTGACAACAGCGGTACGACCTCCAGTACCGGCAGCATGGATTTTAACGAATGGGGCGGCAATGTCGTATTGAGCCAGGGCGGAAAATTTGAAGCCGAAGACAGTATCAGCGGCGATTTGAAAGTATCCTCAAATGTCGTAACCGATACTTTTAAAACGACATCAATGGTGGAAGACGCTCTCACGGCTGATGATGTCAGCGGTGTTAACCTGAGTTCAAAATCCTACCTCTACAATGCAGGAGTTAAAGAAAACGACAAAGGCAGCTATGATGTTGTCATGGAAATGAAAGACTTTAATGAAGTTACAAATGACGATATGGCGGCGTATCTGGAACAAAATTATGCAAATGAAAAGAACAGTGAGCTTTTCAATGCGTTGAAATCGGCCTCGACAGCCCGCGAATACCGGCAGACGGAAGCTGATGTTACCGGAACGTCGACATTGCCGAATATGGCACAGGAAAATCTGAAAGTTCAGCGCAGTCTGGACCGTACAATGATGGCACAGTTGTTTAAAGACGGCGAAGACGTCCGAAGAATGGTCGGAGCCGACGGATTGTATATCGGACGCGATGACCACGGAACGCTCAGCGGATATGATATAACATCGCAGAGTATGTATGCCTTGTACGATAAAAAAATGGACAACAGCTATCGTCTCGGTCTTGGTATGAGCTTTACGCATACCGATACGGATTATAATAACGATTCGACCAGAAAGAGCTTTATGGTTCAGGGGTATGTTCCGTTAACCTATACGAACGGTAAAGGGTTGACGGCAGTTTCGATGGCTCGTCTGGGCTTTGCTGATGGCGATTATAAACGGCGGGGATACAAACATACCTATGAAGCCGATACGACCGAAATTACCTATGGCTGGCTGAACGAATTGCGCTATACGATGAATCTCGGAGTCGTAAATCTGACGCCGTTTGTCGGGTTGAATGCAGTCGGGTGGTATCAGGACGATATAGATGAGGGAAATGATGCGTTGGCATTGCAGATTGCGTCATCCCATGTCTTTTCTCTTGAAAGCGCTCTGGGACTGTATATAGACAAGGATGTGGAATTTGCACCGGATAATAAGCTGAATGTAGCATTGGGTATAGGATATTATCATGAGTTTGCCGACCCATACCGCGGTTTGGATGCACAAATTAATGATACCATCGGCTCATATAAGCTTCGTGATGTAGAACATCTTAATTCGCGTGATCGCGGCATTTTGTCGGCAAAAGTTAATTATGATTATAAAGATTTTTCAATTTACGGCGAACTGATGCAGTATCTGGAAAAGGAATATCCGATAAAAGTTGACGTTGGTCTTAAATATAAATTTTAAATAAAATGCCTTTTGTCAGGTATTTGTGCAAAAAAAATATGAATATGGATAAAAAAAGCTTTATTTTAAAATTTTTTATGTTATAAAGTTGACATAATCTTTCATAAAAACTTGAAAGTGGGGTCGAAAGCCCCGCTTTTTTGTTACTTCGGACAAGGAGAATATAATGCAGAGGCATTATTTGGCAGATATAATAGAACCGGTTGTTGACGGGGAAGGGTTTGAAACGGTCAGGATTCTGACAATGGGTGAAACCAATCAGACATTGCAGATTATGATTGAACATAAAGACCATGATAAAGAACTGACGGTAGATGACTGTGCCAAGGTCAGCCGCGCTGTTTCGGCGGCGTTGGACGAGGCGGATCCGATAGAAAACCGCTATACGCTGGAAGTCAGTTCTCCGGGGCTTGACCGTCCGTTGACCAAAGCTGAACATTTCCGCCGTTTTACAGGATACGTTGTCAAACTGGAAACTGTTGAACCGGTAGAAAAGAGAAAGCGTTTTAAAGGAATTGTAAAGGCCGTATCCTCAGACAACGTTATAACGCTTGAAATGGACGGTGCGGATTTTGATATTGCCTTTGACAATGTAGCCAAGGCAAAAATCGTATTAACCGACGAACTGTGGGAGCAGTATCTGAAATCCCGCAAATCGTCAAATGCTTGATTGTTTAACCTAACCAGAGATGGATTAACCATTAATTTATTTAACCCACATAAAAAGAGGACACTATGGAAAATATTGTTAATATGCCCAGACCGGAAATTCTTATGGTAGCCGATACCGTTGCCAGAGAAAAGAATATTGACCGTGAAGATGTTTTTAAGGCTATGGAAGAAGCTATCCAGAAGGCCGGCCGTTCCAAATACGGGTTTGAACATGATATACGGGTAAATATTAACCGCAAGACCGGTGCTATCACATTAGCTCGTTACCGTGCTGTCGTTGACGTGATAGAAAACGAAACGACGGAGCTGACACTGGCAGAAGCTCAGCGGATAAACCCGGACATAAAAGTCGGAGAATATATCATAGACCCTCTGCCGCCGATTGATTTCGGCCGTATTGCGGCTCAGACTGCCAAGCAGGTCATTATGCAAAAGGTTCGTGAGGCCGAGCGCAACAAACAATATGAAGAATATAAGGAAAAGATTGGTACGATTATCAATGGTACGGTTAAACGGGTTGAATTCGGTAATGTCATCATTGATATGGGTAAAACCGAGGCTGTTTTGCGCCGTGATGAAATCATTCCCCGGGAAAATTTCAAAAACGGCGACCGCGTTCGTGCTTATGTGCTGGATGTCCGTCGCGAAACTCGCGGACCGCAGATTTTCCTTTCTCGCACTTGTCCGGAATTTATGGCCAAGCTGTTTACGTCCGAAGTGCCGGAAATTTATGACGGTCTGGTAGAAATTATGGGTGTGGCGCGTGACCCGGGCTCAAAAGCGAAAATTGCCGTTCGCGCCAAGGATTCGTCTATTGACCCTGTAGGTGCTTGCGTAGGCTTGCGCGGCATTCGTGTTCAGGCGGTTGTAACCGAACTTCAGGGTGAAAAAATTGATATTGTGCCGTATTCTGCCGATAAGGCACAGTTTATCGTCAGCGCCTTGTCTCCGGCAGAGGTAAGCAAGGTGGTACTTGACGAAGAAAATAACCGGATTGAGGTTGTTGTTGCCGAAGACCAGTTTTCCATTGCTATCGGCCGCCGTGGCCAGAATGTCAAACTTGCGTCTCAGCTGGTCGGCTCTGATATTGACATTTTGACGGAAGAGCAGGAGCGCGAACGCCGTGCCAATGAAAACCGGATTCGCTCTGAGCGTTTCGTCTCGGCGCTTGATGTTGATGAAATGATTGCTCACGTTTTGATTTCTGAAGGCTTTTCAACGGTTGACGAGATTGCGATGGTTGATTTGCCCGAGCTTTCTTCAATTGACGGTTTTGATGAAGATTTGGCGACCGAACTGCAAAATCGCGCCAGAGCCTTTGTTCAGAAACGTAACGAGGAATTTGCCGAAAAGAGCAAGTCGCTTGGGGTTGATGACAGCCTGAAAACGATTTCCGGACTTGATCAGGATATGATTTTAAGCTTGGCCGAACACGGCGTTAAAACGCTTGATGATTTGGCAGACCTTGCTGCCGATGAACTTATTGAGATTCTCGGCGACGGCGTTATTACCGAAGTTGAAGCCAACCGAGTTATAATGGCCGCCCGCGAGCATTGGTTTGCCGACGAGGAAAAGAACTAAGCGGAGGTTCGGATGTCAAGAGAGCTGATTGAGCGCAAATGTATTGTGGAAGGAACCGTAAAGCCGGTAGCGGAGTTGCTGCGCTTTGTGGAACTGAACAATGCCCTTTTGCCGGACTTTAATAAAAAGCTTCCGGGGAAAGGAATGTATGTTACCGGCAATCGGCTCTCTCTGACGAAAGCATTGGAGAAAAAGCTCTTTAATAAGGCAAGCCGCCATAATCTGAAAATCGCCGAAGGGTTTGCCGAAATGGTTGAGGATTTAATAAAACAAAAGGCATTGGACAGTCTGAACCTGGCCCGGAAAGCCGGTGCATTGGTTACAGGTTTTGAAAAAGTGAAAGAGGCAGTCAAAAAAAACAAAGTAGATTTTATCGTGGAAGCGGCGGATGCCGGCGACGACGGGAAAGAAAAAGTGGCATTCTTTGCTAAAAGTATTGAAATATTTAATTTATTTAGTATAGATG
>ENA-OZSG01000380-OZSG01000380.1-human-gut-metagenome-genome-assembly--contig:-NODE-380-length-16758-cov-6.558103_pt1 | contig 16758 bp, 17 predicted proteins | sample MGYA00243278_ERZ653965 | MGnify/ENA primary metagenome ERZ653965 (study PRJEB26926, sample SAMN06164714) | human gut metagenome | biome: ENVO:00009003; feature: ENVO:2100002; material: ENVO:00002003...
CGAGATGTAGAGAGGTCTCGTGGGCTCGGAGATGTGTATAAGAGACAGAGCCTGTCCCTTGACAAGGTATTACGTTTTATCTCAGATGCAATATAATATTCTGCAAAAGCGCATCACATCAAATAAGCACATTGCCATCCGATATCCGGCAATGTGCTTATCTGTTATATGTTTTCTGTTAATTACTCTTCCCAGTTATGCCATACTTCCTGAACGTCGTCATCGTCATCGAGAAGGTCGAGGATACGGTTCATCTGCTTGATATCCTCATCAGATGTAAGTGTCACATAATTCTGAGGTATCATTGTAACCTCAGCCTGTGCCATCTTAATTCCGAGAGCTTCAAGAGCTTCTCTCACAGCACCGCAGGAATCAGGATCCGTAAGAATCTCGAAGCTTTCATCGTCCTCATCGAAATCCTCTGCGCCGGCATCGAGAGCTGCCATCATGAGCTCATCTGCGTCCATGCTGCACTCTTCCTTGTCAATGATAATCTGACCCTTCTTATCGAACATGAAGGATACACAGCCCTGTGTACCTATGCTTCCGCCGCCCTTTGTGAATGCGCTGCGGACATTGGCTGCTGTTCTGTTCTTGTTGTCTGTAAGGCACTCAACTATAATAGCTGTTCCGCTTGGACCATAGCCCTCGTATGTAGCCACTACATAGTTAGCGGCATTGCTGTCTCCGGCTGCCTTCTTGACACTTCTGTCGATGGTGTCGTTAGGCATGTTGTTAGCCTTAGCCTTCGCAATAACATCACGAAGCTTGCTGTTATTGTTAGGATCCGGACCGCCCTCCTTGACAGCTATCATGAGTTCCTTACCTATTCTTGTGAAAATCTTACCCTTTGCTGCGTCATTCTTCTCTTTTTTATGCTTAATATTGGCAAATTTTGAATGTCCTGACATATTACTATACCTCTTCCTTGTAATCCTTAATGCTGAAGCTGTAACGTCCCATCTTGTCCTTGCCGAGGCATACTACCTTGACAACATCGCCGAGTGTGAGAACGTCTTCTACATGGTCAATTCTCTCCTTGCTTATCTTGGAAATGTGAACCATTCCCTCCTTGCCCGGAGCGAACTCTATAAATGCACCGAATTCCTTGATGCTTACGACCTTGCCCTCAAATACCTGTCCCTCTTCGTAATCTGTTACGATAGTCTGGATGTACTTGATAGCCTTGTCCATCATAGCCTTATCTGTTCCGCATACGGATACGGCACCGTCGTCTGTGATATCAATCTTAACACCTGTCTCATCAATGATTGCGTTGATTGTCTTTCCTCTCTGTCCGACAACATCACCAATCTTAGATGGGTCAATCTGAATCTGAACAATCTTAGGAGCGTATGGGCCAACTTCCTTTCTCGGCTCTGCGATAGCCGGCTTCATACAGGTATCCATAATGAACAGTCTCGCCTCACGGCATCTTGCAATGGCACCCTCAACGATAGGTCTTGTAAGACCGTGAATCTTGATATCCATCTGGATAGCTGTGATACCGTCTGTTGTACCTGTTACCTTAAAGTCCATGTCTCCGAAGAAATCCTCAAGACCCTGGATATCCGTAAGAAGCACATAATCATCATCTGTCTCACCTGTTACAAGACCACAGGAAATACCTGCTACCATCTTCTTAATAGGAACACCTGCAGCCATAAGCGACATACATGATGCACATGTTGAAGCCATGGATGTTGAACCGTTAGACTCAAATGTCTCGGATACGGTTCTGATTGCATAAGGGAACTCCTCCTCTGAAGGAAGTACAGGAACAAGTGCTCTCTCTGCAAGTGCACCATGTCCGATTTCACGGCGTCCCGGACCTCTTGAAACCTTAGTCTCACCTACTGAGTAAGCAGGGAAGTTATAGTGATGCATGTATCTCTTGGATGTTGTATCGTCAAGTCCGTCAAGCTTCTGTGCCTCTGATAACGGAGCAAGTGTACATACGTTACAAATCTGTGTCTGTCCTCTTGTGAACATTGCGGAGCCGTGAACTCTAGGGATGATATCAACCTCTGCCGCAAGAGGACGAATCTGTGTAATCTCACGACCGTCAGGTCTCTTGTGATCCTTTAAAATCATCTTGCGGACAGTCTTCTTCTCATACTGGTAAACTGCCTCATCGATGAGCGGAAGCCAATCCTCCTTATCGGCAAAGCTCTCAGCAAGCTTGTCCTTTAAGTTTCTGATTCTTTCCTCTCTAACCTGCTTCTCAGGAGCGAACATAACGACTTCCATCTCGGCAGGTGGAACAATCTCTCTGATAGCCGCAAACAATTCTTCAGGAATTGCACAGCTTGTATACTCATGCTTAGGCTTACCGCACTCAGCAACAATCTTGTCAATGAAGGCGATAACCTGCTGGTTAACCTCGTGTGCCTTGTAGATAGCCTCAACCATCTTAGCCTCAGGTACTTCGTTGGCACCTGCCTCAATCATGATGACCTTATCTCTTGTTGAAGCGACAGTGAGCTTAAGGTCTGACACAGCGTTCTGAGATGCATTAGGATTGATTACGAACTCGCCATTGATAAGACCAACCTGTGTCGTCGCGCACGGTCCGTCGAACGGAATATCTGAAATAGCAACCGCGATAGCAGAACCTAACATAGCAGTAAGCTCCGGTGCACACTCAGGATCAACCGACATAACCATGTTGTTGAGTGTCACGTCATTTCTGTAATCCTTAGGGAAGAGCGGTCTCATAGGTCTGTCGATAACGCGTGATGTGAGAATGGCATTCTCGGAAGCCTTGCCCTCTCTCTTGTTGAATCCTCCCGGAATCTTACCTACAGCATATAACTTCTCCTCATACTCAACTGATAATGGGAAGAAATCGATACCTTCTCTCGGCTTCTCGGAAGCCGTAGCTGTAGATAATACCGTAGTATCTCCGTAATGCATAAATGCAGCGCCGTTAGCCTGTGCCGCAACTCTTCCGACATCAACTGTAAGTGTTCTGCCGGCTAATTCCATAGAAAAACTCTTGTACATGTCTAATCTCCTTTTCGCTTTCTTTTTTGAACTTATCGCAGAAGAAACCGAAACAACTGAAAAGTGCACGCACTATGTCCCGATAAGCTGCCATGTCGTGAATTTTTCAGAAGTCTCGGAAAATTTCTCCTGCGGAATTGTCGGGCTCACGCCCTGTCAATAAATCCTCAAAAAAGGACTTATTAACGCATAAAAGGGCGGATATACTCCGCCCTCCCATAATTACTTTCTGATTCCTAAACGTGCAATCAAAGAACGGTAAGCTTCAACATCATTCTTCTTGAGATACTCAAGCAGACCTCTTCTCTGACCAACCATCTTAAGAAGACCTCTTCTTGAATGATGATCCTTCATGTTGGACTTAAGGTGCTCTGTAAGCTCGTTAATTCTCTCTGTTAAAAGAGCAATCTGAACCTCAGGTGAACCTGTGTCGTTAGGTGTCCTTCCGTAAGCGGCAATAATCTCTGTCTTCTTTTCCTTAGATATCATAGTGATATTCCTCCATTAAATATAATAATATAATCGCCTGTAACCAAGCCATAGGTTGGAGTAATCCAAAAGCATAGCTACGGCTATAACATACTTTGTTATAATAGCACAGTATATATGAAAAAGCAAGTACTATTTATCACAGTCCGAGCATTTTTTTAAGTACCTCTCCGGTCTGATTCCATTCATCTATCCAGACAAGTCTCACTCCGAGGTGTGCCACCGACTCCTCAAGCCATATCTTTTCCTGAACAGTGTTAGGCTTCTTGCAGATCCAGAAATGCTCCGTCGCATCCCTGCAGTTGAGTCCGTTCTCCTTAAACTCTGCCATCTTGTTTGCATGAATCCACGAGAGCCATCTCCTCATATTGGCATCCGTAAGCGACACTCCGCAGAATACCACTCTCCTGTTCATGCAGTTATCTATGAAGCTTGTTGCCTGCCACGAGAACGAGTTGTTGGCAAGCTCAAGATAATTATCCTCAGTGAGCACAAGCTTGTCGCTTGCAAGATGTCCCTTTCTCGCATTATATCCGTTAATCGGGATGACACCGTGACAGTGAAAATAAGGTATTCTGTCATGCTTCTGAACATGAATGCTGTTGGCTATTCTGTCAAACAGAACCTTGTTGCTGTTGCCGTTTAACATATAGTAGTAATTTAACAGAGTAAGGAACACCGCCTCGACATTAAAGCTCAATATTGAGCGCGGTCCCACACCATCATGAACAGCATCTATTACAACCTTCGCCATCAGATTGGCACTCGTCGCCGCAAACATTCTGTCTATAATCCCGGCATACTGCCTCCAGTTTTCCTTGGTTATGCACGATAAATGTTCTGTCTCATGTATCTTCACAAAGGTATCCCACTCCTGTGCAGTGAGTGCTGTCCTGATTGGGCGGTATATCTCATCCGAGAGAAGCCTTATGAAGTCCCTGTCACTTAAATGCATGTGGTTTTGTACCGCCTGAATCATCGCCTCCGGCGAAAAGTCCATCTTGCGATAGACATCTATATCTATGATTTCATTCTTGCTGCAATTATTTTTTATAAGCAGCTCAACCAGTGTATACCAGTCAGCGAGTGCCGGAACAGATGTCCCGGCACCCACGCACAGCGACCAGCCGTTGCGCTTGGTCACATCTCTTAATACGGGCTGGATTGTCTTTATATCCAAACCTTTTTTTGCCATAAATAATCTCGTCTCCTACAAAAGATATACCGGAAGCTCGCACTTTATTCCCGATGTGCTCTCAGGCTGTTCTTCCTTCTCAACCGGTGCTGCTGCCGCTTTTTTTCCTGTCGTCGTCTTGACTGCCGCCTTTTTCGGTGCCGCCTGCTTTGCCGGTGTCTGTCTCTTTACCTCAACAGTCTCTGTGTTCTGTGCGTTGTCTGTCTTAGATGTGCTTACGCTCTTCGCTGTTCTTTTTAAACTACCTGCTCCTACTGACATAAAGCTTCTACCTCCTTGGTAAGTGCAATGTACTCTGCTGCACTTCGACTTGATTTTTTATATGCGATTACAGGCTTTGAGTTATCCTGTGACCATTCTATTGAACTGTCCACCCTTATATATGATGAAAATACATGAATATCATCAAGCTGTGCAAGCGTCTCTCTTGTCTGTTTGAAATAATTTTTTCTCTCATCAACCTTGGTGACTGCTATACCGGCAAGCTTCAACTCAGGATTAATCTCCTTCACCTCATTGTAAAAATCGACCATATTAGCAAGACCGAACAGTCCCCACGGGCTCGCCTCAACCGGAACTATAAGATAATCGGCTGCGCACAATATGTTCATAACCCACCCGCCGAGCGTAGGAGGCGAATCTATGAGAATATAATCGTACTTACCGCTCTCATTTATATTCGACAGACATTTCTTTAGTATAAATTCCCTCTGCCACTTTGTAAACAGCTCATACTCTATAGAGCTCATAAGTGTTGATGACGGAATAAGGTCAAGATGTTCATATTCCGTGTGTATAATGTAATCGTCAAGCTTATCCTGTGTTCTGACCGCCTGATAGAGATTTTTCTCTCCCTTGGCAAACTCAAGCACCTTATCCTCATCAAAATATGACAATGACAGATTAAGCTGCATATCCCCGTCAACCATCAGCACATTTTTGCCATCCATCGCCATGGCATATCCCACGTTAGCGCACGTCGTCGACTTTCCGCTTCCGCCTTTATTATTGGCAAATGCAATTACCTTAGTCATGTCGTACCTTCTTTCACATTATAATAAAAAGAATATCTTGGTAAATTCTATATCTGCTTCGACCTGTGATACGAGCTTGTCCACAGTGTCGAACCTGATTTCAGGTCTTTCAAAATGCATCAGTTCCACTCGTATCTCACGTCCATATAAATCCTCGTCATGGTTGAGCAGATGTGTCTCCACACTCACTCTCGGCGAATCATTGAATGTCGGCCTTACACCTATATTCGTGATGGCATAATATTCCTCACCATCCACTATCACCTTGGATGCATATACGCCATAAGGCGGAAGAAGCTTCTCCGGTGAAGGGTAGATATTAACCGTTGCAAACCCCATTTCTTTCCCAAGATGTCTTCCTTCCTCAACATTACCTATGATCATGTACGGATAACCCAGCAGAATATTTACATTCTCCATGTTTCCAAGCTGTATCTCCTCACGAATCCATGTACTGCTTATCTCTCTCTGCTCAAACTTTTCCTTTTCAACGACATGAACTTCATAGTTATACAGCTTCTGCCCTGCCATAAGTACATCTATGCTGCCGCTCCTGTCCTTTCCAAAATGCCAGTCAGCCCCCACCACCACATGTGCGGCATTCAGATTTCCGGCTATAACCCTTCTGATGAACTCAAGTGGCTCCATCGAAGCCGTATTTTCATTAAAGGGATATTCCACAAGATAATCAACACCTGCATCAGCAAACATCTTTCTCTTCTCATAATTTGTGGTAATCTGTGTCGCCTCAAATTTTTCAAAATGCAGAGTCGGCGGCACGTCAAAGGTAAATACCGCCAGCTTGTATCCCTGCTCTCTTGCAATTCTTCCGGCAGTGTTGATAAGCGCCATATGCCCCATATGTATTCCATCGAATTTTCCGAATGTGACAACCGTTCTGTCCGGTATTGAAAATTGTGTTACTCCATTAAAAATATTCATAATTTTATGCCTCAAGTCATTCCCCGCATGCAAACATTTTTACAGGATAATATTCTTTCTTTTTATCATCAAGTTCGTATACTCCGTAGAATACACCATCACAGTACATCCTTACAGGTGAATCCAAGCCTGAACACACACTGCAGCTCACCCTGTTGCCGTTTCTTATCAGCTTTGCATATTCTTCAGGCACATTGACCTGCTTATACTCCTCAAACATCGCATCAACAGGTATTACAATTTCCGATAGCTTTTCCGTCTCTTTTAACCTCTGCAGCTCTTCAAGCGTAAGTGACTCATTCAAATCAAATCGTCCTACTCTTGTGCGGCAAAGTGTATCCATGCAGGCTCCGCAGCCTATCTTTTCTCCTATATCCCTGCAAAGCGAACGGATGTAGGTTCCCTTTCCGCAATGAACTCTCATCGTAAAATAAGGAAGTTCTACATCAAGAAGCTCTATGGAATGGATTTGTACCCTTCTGGCACTTCTCTCAATTTCCCTGCCCTCTCTTGCAAGCTCATACAGGCGTCTGCCGTCCTTTTTGATTGCGGAATACATTGGCGGAATCTGTTCATAGCCGCCGGCAAAGCTTTCAAGCACTTCCCTTATTGTGTTTTCAGCTTTCTCTTTATCTCCGTCGGATAATTCCAAAGGCAGATTACATCTTCCTGTCTCACTTCCCGTCGTATCCTCCGTGTCGGTTGTTACACCCAAAAGCACTCTCGCCTCGTATACCTTGCTCCTGTCCGTAATCATGTCAACAAGCTTGGTTCCCTGACCTAAACACACAGGAAGTACTCCTGTTGCCGCCGGGTCTAATGTCCCCGTATGTCCTATTTTTCTCTGTCCGAATATCCCTCGAAGCTTCGCTACAACATCATGTGAAGTGAAGCCGGCTTCCTTGTAGACATTAATAATTCCGTTATACAAATGCAACCTCCGTTACTTTTTTAACTGCTGCTCGACAAGCGCACCAATATTGTTGACAATATCGCGCGGATGATTGGCAGACATGTTAAAGCCTGCTGCCCTTATATGTCCGCCGCCTCCGAACCTCTTGGCAATTCTGCTCACATCCACTATATTTTTAGAGCGCATGCTCACCTTATACTCATTTTTCTCCACCTCATAGAGGAATATGGCAACTTCAACCGTATCGTTGAGTCTGAGCTGTTCAACCACCCCGCCGAGGTCCTTACTTGTGACACCGTAGAATTCCATCTCCTGGCGGGTCAGTATTGTAAAAATGCACTTGCCGTCACAGAATAAAACGCTCTCAAGAAGTGCCTTTCCAAGCACCTGGCTCTGCCTGTAGGTTCTCATATAGAAGGTATTGTCGATTATATTTGTAAAATCTATTCCCTTCTCCATAAGTGCACCTGCAATCTGCATTGTCCTTGCCGTCACACCCTGATACTTAAAAACTCCCGTGTCATGTATAATCCCAAGGTACAGACATTCTGCCACGCTTTTTGAAATCTTCTCCGGATTCATTGCCTCATAGATAAGCTCGCTGCAGGATGAAAGTTCAGGCATGATTGTGCTGAAATCACCTATCTCCTGACCACTTATATGATGGTCATACACAACCGTCTTTTTGGCATTTTCAAAGTACACACCGAAATCTTCGAACCGGTCATAAGCCGCACAATCGCACACTATAAATACATCGTATATCCTGCCTGCATCAACCTTATCCGTAATCTTATCGCTGTTCTTCAAAAACATAAATTCATCCATGATTGGCTGCAGATAGATATCGACATCTATCTGCGGCATATTCTCACGGATATAGTTATATACGCCGAGCGTACTCCCCACACAGTCACCGTCAGGTCTTATATGTCCCGTTATTCCGACTGTCTTTGCCCCCTGCAGCACCTCATCCAAATATATCATTCGTGATTCTCCTTGTTAACCTCATCAATGATCTTAGACATTCTTACACCATACTCAATAGACTGGTCAAGAATGAAATGAATCTCCGGAGTATTTCTTAAATTTACCGTTCTTGCAAGCTGACTTCTTATATATCCTTCTGCACTCTTAAGGCCTGCAATCGTCGCAGCCTGCTCAGCTTCATCACCGTACACGCTGATATATGCCTTACACTGCTTAAGATCAGGTGTAACCTCAACCGCAACTACCGATGTCAGCGGACTGATATTCGGATTTTTCACTTCATTGCGGATAATGTTGCTTAACTCCTTCTGAACCTCACCATTAATTCGTGAATTTTTTACACTGTTTTTACGCATTTTATAACCTCTCTCATTTTAACACCACAAGCCGGGACAACAGCCCCGGCTTATTTTTTTACCTAGGTACTTCAACCATAATATACGCCTCAATCTGGTCAAGCTCCTTAATGTCATTGAACTTTTCAAGAACAATACCACATTCGTATCCTGCCTTAACCTCCTTAGCATCATCCTTAAATCTCTTAAGTGATGCAAGAGGTCCGTCGTATATCTGTTCTCCGTCTCTTGTGACACGCACCTTAGATGCCTTTGTAATCATACCGTCTAAGATATAAGAACCTGCGATTGTACCAACGCCCGATGCCTTATATGTCTGACGTACCTCTGCATGACCGATAACCTTCTCCTCATAAATAGGATCAAGCATACCCTTCATGGCAGCCTCAACATCCTCGATTGCCTGGTATATTACCCTGTATAATCTCACATCGACCTTCTCACGGTCTGCGATTTCCCTTGCCATATTATCAGGACGCACATTGAATCCGATGATAATTGCATTAGAAGCAGAAGCAAGTGTTACGTCGGACTCATTGATTGCACCAACACCGGCATGAACAATCTTGATTACAACTTCTTCATTGGACAGCTTAAGCATGCTCTGCTTTACAGCCTCAACCGAGCCCTGAACGTCAGCCTTTATGATAAGACCAAGCTCCTTAACATTTCCTGCCTTAATCTGCGAGAACAAATCATCAAGCGAAAGCTTACTCTTTGTGTCATCAAGAAGCTTAACTCTTCCTTCACGGATGAAAGTATCGGCAAATGCTCTTGCTTCCTTCTCAGATGCAGGAGATACAAATATCTCACCTGCACTAGGAACATCGTTAAGACCTAATACCTCAACAGGTGTTGCAGGACCGGCTTCCTTAATCTTGCGTCCCTTATCATCTATCATCGCTCTTATCTTACCAAAGCATGAACCCGCTGCCACAGCATCTCCTACATGAAGCGTTCCCTTCTGTACAAGAAGTGTTGCCACAGGACCTCTTCCCTTGTCAAGCTGTGCCTCTATAACAAGACCTCTTGCCCGACGGTCAGGGTTAGCCTTCAGCTCTCTCATCTCTGCAGTGAGAAGAACCATCTCAAGGAGGTTGTCAATACCTTCCTTAGTATGTGCGGAAACAGGTACAAATATTGTATCTCCGCCCCAATCTTCCGCTACAAGACCATACTCAACAAGCTCCTGCTTAACCTTTTCAACATTAGCATTCGGCTTATCAATCTTGTTGACCGCAACAATTATGTCGATGTTGGCAGCCTTAGCGTGATTGATAGCTTCCACGGTCTGAGGCATTACACCGTCATCTGCCGCAACAACAAGAATTGCTATATCCGTTGACTGTGCCCCACGCATTCTCATGGCTGTGAACGCTTCATGTCCCGGCGTATCGAGAAATGTGATTCTCTGTCCGTTAATCTCTACAGTATAAGCTCCGATATGCTGTGTTATACCGCCTGCCTCTCTTGATGTAACATTGGTTGAACGAATTGCATCAAGAAGAGAGGTCTTACCATGGTCAACGTGTCCCATTACACAAACAACCGGTGGTCTTGGTACAAGTGTTGCAGGATCTTCCTCTTCCTCCTTGAGAAGTTCCGCAATCACGTCAACCTTAACCTCATGCTCGCAGATGCAGTTAAATTCAAGGGCAATCTCCTCTGCTGTTGCAAAATCAATCTCCTGATTTACGGTAACAACCGTTCCCTTTAAGAAGAGTGTCTTTACAACTGCTGCCGGCTGAAGCTTCATCTTTTCGGCAAGTTCTTTTATTGTGAGAACATCAGGGAGAATAAGTGTCTTGATTGTATCCTCTTCCTCCTGCTGCTTAACAGTAGCAGGCTTATTGTTCTTTACAGTCTTTTCAAGTCCCTTTGTATTCTCTTTTCTTTCCTCGCGGTCATACTTGTTGCGGTCATTCAGGCGGTTCTCTCGTTCACGGCTTCTCTGCTCCTTAGCCTCGCGAACCTCTCTTGCATCTCCCATTCCGCCCTTTGCGTCGGTATCCTTGTTGAAGTTCTCTCTGCTTCCGCCCCTGAAATTACCGTTTCCGCCAGGTCTTCTGCTGTCGCCCCTGTCATTTCTTCCGCCGTCCTTGTTGAAACCGTCTTTATTAAAGCCGTCTCTGTTTCCGTTAGGACGATTGCCGTTTCCGTTTCCATCGCGTCTGAAACCGTTATTGTCTCTGTTTCCATCGCGTCTGAAACCGTTGTTGTCCCTGTTGTTTCCGTCAGGACGGCTTCCGTTTCCGTCGCGTCTGAAGCCGTTATTGTCTCTGTTTCCATCACGTCTGAAGCCGTTGTTGTCCCTGTTGTTTCCGTCAGGACGGCTTCCGTTTCCATCGCGTCTGAAGCCATTGTTGTCTCTGTTGTTTCCGTCAGGACGGCTTCCGTTTCCGTCGCGTCTGAAGCCATTGTTGTCCTGTCGTCGGCTGTCACGATTGTCCCTTATGTCTCTGCGCTCACTGTTGTGAGGATTGAAAACTGCGGTAATATGTGGCTTTTTCTGCTCAGGCTGCTTAGGCTGTTCGCTCTTTGCCGGCTGTGCGGTATTATTCTCCTGCTTAGGAGCAGCTTCGGCTTTAACAGGCTGTTCCTTTATCTCCTTAGGTGCCTCTGTTTTCTGCACTGTTGTACCCTTTCCAAAATGCTTCTTAACCATATCAACCGCATCATCGTCAATGCTGCTTGAATGGCTCTTTACATCTACATTCTTACTCTGTAAAAATTCTACTATATCACTATTCTTTAAATTAAGTTCTTTTGACAATTCATATATTCTCTTTTTAGGCATCAGCATTACCTCCTTCAATTATTTCGACCTGGGAATCCGTTAACTCCCTGCATTTTTTTAACAGTGAATCTGCAAATCCCGTATCGAGAATTGCAAGTGACGCGCGAAACTGTTTACCCATTGAATGCCCCAGAGTCTCCTTATCCTTATATATCACAAGCGGAACTCTGTAATATGTGCAGGAATCCTTAAACCCCTTCTTCGTCCTGTCCGACGCGTCATCTGCTATGATAACAAGGCGTGCCTTTCCTGCCTTAATGGCCTTATCCACAGAAAACTCACCACTTGTAACCGCTCCTGCTTTAGTGGCCAGACCTATCATTGAAAGTATTCTATCTTGATTCAAATTTCTCCAACTCCTTTTTCAGTGTTTCATATACATCGGAAGGTATCTGACACTTAAGTGAGCGTTCCAAGCCCTTCGACTTAATTGCTTTATTAAGGCAGTCCATGCTTGCGCATATATATGCACCTCTCCCGTTCTTCTTTCCGGTAGTGTCAAGAAGAATTTCATTCTCCGGTGTCTTAATCACTCTGAACATGGATTTTTTGTCTTTCATTTCACCACAGCCTAAGCACTGTCTTTGTGGTATTTTTCTGGTAACAGCCATCAACATCACTCTTTCTATATACTTATACTGCTATACTTCTGTTACTCCTCAGAAGTTGAAGCATCATCGTCTTCGTCGTAGTTATTCTCCTCGGAATACTCATTCTCCTCATATTCTTCATAAGGAGCCGTGTAATCCTCACCTAATTCCTTCATCTGTGACTCACTCTTAATATCAATCTTAAAACCTGTGAGCTTCGCTGCAAGCCTTGCATTCTGTCCTTCCTTACCGATTGCAAGTGAAAGCTGATAATCAGGAACAACAACTCTTGCCGTCTTAGCCTCATCATCCGCAATAACAGATACAACCTTAGCCGGGCTTAATGCATTCTCAATAAGATAAGCTGCATTCTCATTCCATGCAACAATGTCAATCTTCTCTCCTCCAAGCTCCTCAACTACCGCATTAACTCTTGCACCATTGATACCTACGCAGGCACCTACCGGATCAACATCAGGATTGCTTGACCATACGGCAATCTTAGTTCTTGAGCCTGCCTCTCTTGCCACATTCTTAATCTCAACAGTTCCGTCACGAACCTCAGCAACCTCAGCCTCAAAAAGTCTCTTTACAAGCTCAGGATGGGTTCTTGACACAAGAATCTTAGGTCCCTTATTGCCATTCTTCACTTCAAGCACGTAAACCTTCACACGGTCATTAGGCTTAAAAGTCTCTCCCTTAACCATCTCGGACTCATTGAGTGTAGCGTCAACCTTACCGAGATTGATAATAACATTTCTTCCTACATAACGCTGTACAACACCTGTAACGACATCCTTCTCCTTGCTGCAGTACTGATCGTAGAGGACATTTCTCTCCTCCTCACGGATTGTCTGAAGAATTACGTTCTTGGCAACCTGAATTGCAATACGTCCGAAATCCTTAGACTTAACCTCCTGATTTACAATATCTCCGATATCATACTTGGCATTAATCATCTTAGCATCGGCAAGGCTTATCTGTGAAGCGTCGTCAGTAACCTCATCAACTACCTCCTTCTCAGCGATAACCTTGAAATCACCTGTCTCTCTGTTGATTGTAACTTTAAAGTTATCTGACTTACCAAAATGGTTCTTGCATGCGGTAAGAAGAGAAGTCTCTATTGCAGATAATAATTTCTCCTTGCTTATCTCCTTCTCCTTCTCAAGTGCGTCGAGTGCTTCAATTAATTCCTTGTTCATCATATCCTCCATTTCCGCTTACATTTTCTGTCCGTAAGCTGTATATTTTAAAAATCAAAAGCAAGTCTTATGAGTGCAAGTGCTGCTCTGTCGTACACGGCAGCGGTACCGTCCTCATGCTCAATTGTCACTGTGCCGTCATCAAATGCCGTGAGTATTCCTCTGTCCTCTTTTACCTTATCAACCGCCTTGTAAAGCCTTAACTCCACTTCATTGCCGATGTTTCTCTTAAAATCCTTATCCTTCTTAAGCGGTCTTAAAAGCCCCGGGGAACTAACCTCAAGAATATATGCATCCTCAATAAAGTCTTCCTTGTCAAGCAAATCAGAAAACGCCCTGCTCACAAGTTCACAGTCATCAACCGTGATTCCGCCATCCTTATCGATGTATGCACGAAGATACCAGCTGCTTCCCTCCTTAACATACTCTACATCGACCAGTTCAAAATGATTAGCCTCAATGATTGGTGTAATCAGTGCCTCGGCCTTTGCCTCATATTCCTCTCTTCTTGCCATAATTTCCTTTCCTGACTCTAAACTAAAACGAAAGAGTGGGTTCTCACCCACTCTTGCCAGTCAACATGTATCATAAACCAAATAATACTATAGCACATCAAATTGAATAATGCAAGCACTTTTTATTGAAATTTTATCCTCTGTTCCATTGTGCCCACTTTTTACGGTATTCCTCAGCAGTCATTCCTTCATTTTCTATAAAAAGATGACGAAACAAATCAGCATTCATAATTCCCGACTCCGCCACAATCTCTTTAACCGGTTTCACTGAGAATCGCAAAAGCTCCTTTGCACATGTAAATCTTCTGTTAAGAATATAATCGCACAGATCAATTCCGTATTTGTCCTTGAACTGTCTGTTGATTGTAATTTCATCCATATCATATTCACGGCACACGCTCTCAAGAAGATCCTCCTCCTTGAACCTGTCGTTCACACATTCACGGATATTGTTGAGTATATCGGGATTCAGCTTTTTATTGCCCTCATTAATGGTATCCACAAGTATCGCCGTCACAAGCGATGTCAGAATGCTGTGGCATATATATTCACTGGTAATATCCTTCTCGTTCTGATTAGACATTATCTCATCTATCAGTGATCCGTACATTTTGACATCGGAAGCCTTAAATACAGGCGAGCCTCCGTTCTTCTCAAGAAATATCCCATAATAATCGGCAAGCAGCGCCCCGTCCATGTGAACCCATTTCAGCTCCCACTGAGAATCCTCGCCGCAGCAGTGTTCATACATTTTGCGGCAGTCGATGAATGCGCAGTCACCTGCCTTTATTTCATACTGCTTATTCTCATAAGTAACTCTGCCATAACCTGAGACAACGGTAAAAAACAGATATGATTCAAGATTGCTTCTGCTGCTCACATGCGGCTTGATGCTCTTTAGCTTTCCGGTCTCCTGAACATATATAAGCTTCTTTCTTGCGAACTCGCTCGGTGTGTGAAGATACCGCTTAGAGCTTGTCATATCGTTGGTGTCAAATAATGCTTCTTCACTCATTGTCTATTCCTCCTCACGCCAGTAATCAAGTATCTCTTTTATCGTCTGCTCAAGCGGAATTCTCGGTTCCCACCCGGTCTCAGACTTAATCTTGCTTATATCAGCCTCAATAACAGGGACATCAACGGGTCTTATCTTGTTAGGATCGACTCTGACCTCAATGTTCTTTGTCGACATACCTATAATCATATCAAGCATCTTTCTTATCTCTATGGCATTCCCGCTTCCCACATTGTACGTCTCTCCGGCTCTGCCCTTCAGTGCCAGAAGTCCGTATGCTCTCACCACATCACGTACATCGGTAAAATCTCTCTTTGCGGCAAGATTACCCACATACATGACAGGCTCTTTCTTTCCCTTTTCTATATCTGCAACCTGCTTGCAGAAATCAGACATGACGAATATAGGTGACTGTTTCGGTCCGACATGGTTAAATGCCCTTATAAGCATAAGTTCCATATCATACGCCTTTGAGTATATGCTTCCAATCATGTTCTGACATACTTTAGTTGCCGCATAGATGTTGCCGGGACGGAGCTTCGTATCCTCACTGATTGGCGTCTCACCCTCAAGAATATGTCCGTACTCCTCTCCCGAACCGACAAGCAGCACCCTTGGCTTGTAATAGAGCTCCCTCACCGCATCCATGACATTGACACTGCCTTTTATATTGACATCAATCGTAAGTGTAGGATTCTTCCACGCCACACTCACGGAACTCTGCGCCGCCAAATGAAAGATATAATCCGGACGCACGGCATACAAAAGCTCCACAATATCACTCTTATTGAGAATATCAAGCTCATACACACGCTCACCCAGAAAAGACAAATCCTCCTGCGTCTGTGTATCAGGAAGCTTGGTCGCATGAACCTCCATATCAAATTCATCCTGCAGGCACTCCGCCAAATATCCTCCCACAAAGCCGCCTGCACCGATAATCAATGCCTTCTTCATATTAATCCTCATTATTTATCACATTAATTTTATTCAAAATGCTTATGTGTGTACAGATGATCCTGACAGAACTCATAATTTCCGTTACACTTAGAGCAGTAACGGAATACAAGATTATCTCCGTCTTTTTCCGTTCTCCCGCATATCGCACACTTGTGCTTGGTTCCCCCTGCAGGCGACGCTGCTTTCACATTCTTCTTATACACATATCTGCGATGTACTTCCTTAGGAGCAAAGCGCTTCATATTCCTTGTTCCGAAGTAGAACAGAATAAAATTGAGCACCGACACTATAATGCTGACTCTTGTAGCCCATATAAGCTGTGAGGCATACGCTGCACCTGCAGCCCCGTAAGCCGCATACAGATTCCTATACTGTCCTACGGCGATAAATTCATACGCCATATAGATTGCATCAATAACTGCAAGCCACTTAATCTTAATCGGAATCACCATCATAAAGTACACCTGTACATCCGGGAAGCATACCGCAAACGCCAGAAACGATGCCATATTAATATAGTAAGTACTTGGTGTCATGCTGATTCCCGTAATCCAGTACACAATCATTGAACTGATTGTCATAAAAAATATTCCGGAAAAAATATAGCAGTTATACCTGAAGCTTCCCCAGTATCTCTCAAGCGAAGAACCGATAAAATACTGGAACATAAACATAAATAAGATAAAGAAGTTAAAACTCTCAGGCACCTGTCTCTTATACACATCTCCGAGCCCACGAGACCTCTCTACATCTC
>ENA-OZSG01000388-OZSG01000388.1-human-gut-metagenome-genome-assembly--contig:-NODE-388-length-16530-cov-6.768558_pt1 | contig 16530 bp, 11 predicted proteins | sample MGYA00243278_ERZ653965 | MGnify/ENA primary metagenome ERZ653965 (study PRJEB26926, sample SAMN06164714) | human gut metagenome | biome: ENVO:00009003; feature: ENVO:2100002; material: ENVO:00002003...
GAGATGTAGAGAGGTCTCGTGGGCTCGGAGATGTGTATAAGAGACAGAATTGATATCGGCAATTTGGAAACGGTATTTTTGAGGAATGTACCGCCTTTACCAGCTAATTACGTTCAAAGAGCGGGTCGTGCAGGACGAAGAAAAGACAGTGCAGCATATATCCTTACCTATTGCGGAACGAGTTCACATGATTATACATATTTTTGTGAACCTGAGAAAATGATTAGCGGTGTGATCAAACCGCCATATTTTAATGTAGTTAACCACAAAATCATATTAAGGCATCTTATGGCTGCATGTTTGGGGTTTTTCTTCCGTAAACACCCAAATTATTTTAAAAACATCGACGAATTCGTTTTCGGAGACGGAATTAAATGCTTTAATGAATTTATATTAAGTCATCCAAGCGATTTAAACCAATATATAAATGAAAGAGTTCTTCCTGGTCAAAAATACGCTGAATATCGTAACTTTAAATGGTTTGATGATATGGGTGGAAACGATGAAAAATTGAAACACTTTGCAGATACAATTAAAGAAACAGTAGAAGAATATAAAAAAGCTCAGGAGGAGGCAATAAGAGAAGAAAACTATAACGAGGCAGATTATTATAAAAGACAAATTGAAAATATGCATAAACTTAAAATGATTGATTCTCTATCAAAATTCAGTGTAATACCGAAATACGGTTTTCCTGTAGATTTAGTTGAACTTCAAATTTATAATAAAAAAGGAAAGCTTGATACAGAGTACGATTCGAGCAGAGATCTTAAAATTGCAATTTCAGAGTATGCACCCGATTCAGAAATAATTGTTGACAAGAAAAAATATACTTCAAAGTATATCACATTACCAAAGGGTGAACAATTTCCCAAGCACTATTTTTGTGTTTGTCCAAACTGTAAAAAAGTAAATGTTTTTGTTAGCGAAAGAACTATTAACGAGTGTAAGTACTGTGGTCAATCTCTAGGATCAGAAAAGGCTGAATTTTATATAGAACCAATATACGGATTTAAAACAGGTGATACAAAAGAAAGCACAAGAATGAAACCAAAACGCTCGTATTCCGGAGAAATATCATACATAGGTGGAGGAATAAAAGATAATGTTCATATTCATATTGGCGATGCTATCGAAATAGAAACCAGTACAAACGATGAATTGCTTGTTATGAATAAATCGGCCTTTTATATGTGTCCGGTATGTGGGTATAGCGAAATCATTAAGGGAAGTAATACAGCACCTATAAAGTCACACAAGCATAAAAATTATAGACAATTTGATTGTAGTTGTGAAGAATTAGAGCAGATAAAATTAGGACATCGTTTTCAAACAGATGTTGCTCGTTTTAAAATACCGTCATTGTCATCATCCACAGCACGGGATTATGCGGCTTCCTTGTCCTTTATGTATGCATTTCTTGAAGGCATAAGCAATGCATTAGAAGTTGACAGAAATGATATTGACGGAATAATTGAACCAAATTTAGATTTGCATAGTTATGATATTTTAATCTACGATAATGTTCCCGGTGGTGCAGGTCACGTTAAACGTCTAACAAGTAAAGGTGCCGTGACAGATTCACTTAAAGCTGCTTATGATAAGGTATCTCAATCGTGTTGTGATGAAAACACATCATGCTATAATTGTCTCAGGAACTATTATAATCAAACATATCACAGCAAGTTGCAGCGAAGATATGCCAAAAATATTATTGAGGGTCTTATAAGAGACATTCAGTAATAGTTATTAAATGTGTTTGTATGTGTAGGTCTTAGGATGTTCGTAATGAGGTGTTTGGTATCTATGCTACCAAAAACACTGCCTACTGTTGTTTCGCAACAAAGCGAAAGCAACCGATTTGGACAATTTGTCCATAATTGGTCTGCTCGCTAAGATTATACATTTCAACCTCACAAATAAAATTAAGGCACAGCATACGGAGTTTTTCTGAGACTCGTTTTTCTCCGTAAGTTGTGCCTTTTTCTAATTTATAAATCACATGTTCGTTGACAATTTCTATTGCTTGGTTGCGAATATTATTCATCTTTTATATCCATAACATCATATTTTCAGCTTTAAGTTTTTCTGTAATTTGTTCCTGCTTGGCGAGCGATTTTATTGTCTGTTCAAATAAAGTTTGTGCTTTCTCTTCAACACCAACAAAATAATCGTCGAACCTACACGAGGTAAGAAGATTGTGATAAAGCATTCGATGATTTGATTTCAGGTATCGTCTGTGCTTCATTCACCATATGTCGATTTGACTTTCATTATCATCGGTCAATATAAGATTTGACAAGTGATAATCGCCTTGTAAAGTGTAACCATCGCCGTTATTTTCATATTAAAGCCTCCTTGTATTTGCTGCTTTGATTATACCGAACACAAAATGAAAAGGCGAATGTGCGAATTTCAGATACATAAAAAGGCTCTGACCTCTTATAGTCAAAGCCTCATTCTACCATTGCAAAGCCTTAGCTTTGTTAAGTTTTATCATACTGCCTTATAAAAACTCATGTCCCGCCGGATTTTATTTTATTATATGGCTGTACCTTTATTTTTGCAGATTACTCTACTTCGTCAGCTCAGCAACCACCTGATTGATAACCTTGCCATCAGCCTTGCCCTTTAACTCGCCCATGACAGCCTTCATTATCTGTCCCTTGTTCTTGGTGGCGAGAACATCGGCGAATTTCTCGTTGATGATGGCAGCGACCTCCTCGGCGGAAAGCATCTTAGGCGCGAATTCACTCATGATTTCATATTTTTTCTTATAATCCGCAAGAAGCTCCGTGCGGTCTGCAGGGCAGGTGTCAATCTGCTCCTTTACGGTCTTTATCTCCTTTAAGATGGCCTCGACAGCCATGTCGTCAGGGATGTTCTCGCGGCAGCCTGCGTCAATCCCCTTCTTCTTGACTGCGGATACGAGGTCGGCGATGGCGTCCTTTCTGAATTTATCTTTTGCCTTCATAGCGGCAATCATAGCGTCCTGTAATTCCTTTAATTTCATAACTTATGTCTCCTCTCCGGAATGAAATCCTTGTGATGTTGTTGGGAACGGCATGAGCATTTCCTCTAACAGTACATTATACTCTTTTAAAATCGGATTGAAAAGTATTGAGTACAAAAATCATTACTTCGTGCAAAGTCGTCCGTGTGAGCTTGCTTTTATTCGGATATTCGTATATAATGTATTGGATTGAGTATTATCCATGCGGAGGTGCGGTATGAACGGGATCAAGGGCTATATCTCCATTCGGAAGCCGTCCGACCCGCGCTTCAAGGGGCAGCACTGCGATTCCGGCAGGACAAGCACCTGACGAATCCCCCCCGCATTGGAATTGGAAGCATCCGCAAAAAGGAAGTGAGTGCGATGGCCTGCGATGAAACCCTATACCGCCAATATCTTAGCGGCGACGACGAAGGGCTTAATGCCCTGATGAAAAAATACGGCGACCCCCTGACCATGTATATCGACGGCTATTTGCACGACGTTCACGAGTCCGAGGAGCTGATGCTGGACGTTTTCGCCTATCTGTTCACGAAAAAGCCCCGCATCCGGGACGGCGGCTTCAAGGCATATCTCTACAAGGCGGCGCGGAATATGGCGCTGCGCCATAAGAGCAAACGAAAGACCTTGTTCAGCCTCGATACGCTGACCGGCGAGCCGGACGGGCGGCTGCTGGCGGAGGAGGTCATCTGGACGGAGGAGCGAAACCGCATCCTGCATTTCTGCATGGGCGAAATGAACCCGGACTATCGGGAAGTCCTCTATCTCACCTATTTTGAAGGCATGAGCTACGCGCAGGCGGCGGAGGTCACGGGAAAAACGGTGAAGCAGATCACCAACATGGTGTATCGCGGAAAAGAGAGCCTGCGAAGGCTGCTGGAACGGGAGGGGATTACAAATGCGGAGTCATGAAGAGCGCGTCGCGGAGACAAAGCGGCGCATCGCCAAAATTGAGCGGGAGAAACGGCGGCGGCGCAATACGATCACCATGGCTTCCGTCGTGGCGGCGTGCCTTGTGCTGCTCATCGGCGCGTCCCTCGCCATGCCCGGTATTGCCGAGAGCATCCAGACAGGCGATTATTCCGGCTTTGAAACAGCGGCCAGCATGTATGGCGGTGGTGCTGCCTTGGGATACATCGTCATTGGACTGCTGGCGTTTTTACTTGGTGTGTGCGTGACCGTTCTGTGCTTCCGGCTGCGGCAGATGAGCCGTGAGGACGGGCAGGACAAGGAAAGCGAGGATGCGCATGGAGCTGATTGAGAACCTGCTGCAACTGCTGACCACGTTCGTCGGCGCACTGCTTTCGGGTATCGCCTACCGCAAAAGCGGCAGACAGTCGTTTTTTCTGTTGCTGTGCTTCTATGGCTGCTTTGCCCTCGGTGCGCTCTACTGGACGCTGTATCTTCTGCTGTTCGACACCACGCCCCGGGTCTTTTATGTGTCGGAGTTCGGCTGGGTGGCTAGCGTAATTTTCCTGCGCATTTTGCAAGCAACGCTCGCCAGTCAGGACGAGCGCAGCTTCCGCTGCCGCAGGGCATGTCTCGCGCCTGCGTTCGGCGTGCCGCTGCTGGCGTTCTACTGTACCTTCGGGGACATCCTCTCCAACATGATCTGGTGCGGCATGATGATATGGCTCTCTTTCTGCGCCATTCGAGGGCTGGTCTACGCCAATGGGCAGACAGGTGAGGCGCGGAATATGCGGTGGTTTCACATCGGCGTGCTGTGCTTTGCGTTTGCAGAGTATTTGCTTTGGACGGCGGGCTGCTTCTGGCCGGATACCTCTCCGGCAAGGCCCACCTTCTGGTGCGATATGCTGCTGACGCTTGCCATTCTGGGGCTGCTGCCCGCCACGAGAAAGGCGGTGGACGCATGACTTATATTGAAAACATCTTCCTCTGCATGGTATCTCCCCTGCTGGTGGCTGCCATGTGTATGGGCAGGCGGCAGCTCCGCTTCTTCCTGTTCTGCATTGCAGGGATGGGGGTATGCCTGATTTCGGCCTATATCAACACCTTCCTCGCGGCGGTGTGTCAGGCGGACGCCCTTGCCGCCACAGCGGAGATCGCGCCGGTGGTGGAGGAAATGATGAAGCTACTGCCGCTGGTGTTCTATCTGTTGGTGTTTGAGCCGGAGGGTGATAAAATCAAGGCTGCCGCCATCACCGTGGCTCTCGCCTTCGCCACGTTTGAGAACGTGTGCTATCTCATTCAGAACGGCGCGGACCGCTTCTCCTTCATCTTCTTCCGCGGCTTCGGCACGGGAGCCATGCACGTCCTCTGCGGTCTGATCGTGGGCGGCGGACTTGCATATACATGGTGGCGGACGTGGCTGAAGATCGCGGGCACCTGCGGGCTGCTGGGCGCGGCCATCACCCTGCACGCCATCTACAATCTGCTCATCGTCCACGGCGGCGCGGCGCAGTACATCGCCTACGCCCTGCCGGTGTTGCTGGTGACGGCAGGAAGGCTATCCGTTTTCCGATTATCACGGAAGCAATAACCGAATATCCACTCCTTGAGAGCTGCTTTTTGGCGGCTCTCAATTTTTTTTGAAAAATTTTGCGTTTTGGGTGAGAGTTTTTTCGATTATTTGTACCTATATAAGTGAAGGGGTTTTTAAGCCGTATTTCAAAAAATCCAGAGAGGAGGTTCAAACGAAATGTACGATACCGCAAGACGGGTCGCACTCGTCAAGCAGCGGGTGCGGGAAAACACCCGCCGAAGGCAGCGGCGCGAGGCAATAAGCCTCTCCGCAGCGTGTATGCTGCTGTGCGCGGTCTTGACGCAGGCGGCGGGCATGGTCGTCGGGCCGGGGCAGACCGCCGCGCAGGGTATATTCGGCGCGATGCTGCTGCGGGAGGACGCGGGCGGCTATGTGCTGGTGGGCGTCGTTGCCTTTGCAGCGGCGGCGGCGATCACCGCGCTGTGCTTCCGGCTTAGAAGCAAGGAAAACCATAGAAATGACGGGGCGGACAAGCCCGCCCGACACGAAAAGGAGGAGAAAAGCCAATGAAGAAACGAATACTCAGCATCCTGCTGCTGTGCAGCATGGTGCTGACCATGCTGCCGACAGCGGCGTTTGCAGCGGTGAGCGATTCGCTGGGCAACACACCTGAGGAAAATCAGGCGATTTTGGAGCAGCTCTCCGCCTTGAACGGCGGTAGCAGCGACCAAGTGCTTTCCATGCTGAACGCTTTGGGGCTGCTGGATGAAGCCGGCAATTTCAAGGTGGATCAAACCATCACGCTGGACGGTCAGGTGTTGACACTGGCGGCTGTCATGGAGCTGCTGGAAAATCCCGCCACGGATCTCACCCGTATAGCCGACGTGGATGGGACTCCGGTGGCACTGGGCGATTTGAAGACCATGATCCAAATCGAACAGGAGTTGCAGCGGATCAAGGACACCTATTTCTCCGGCAGGGAGTTTACCGGGGAAACTCTGGAGAATCTCAATAGCCTGATGGAGCAGTTGGAGCTGCAGGGCATCAGTTTGCAGTATTCCGCCTCTGCCACAGCGCCTGTGGGCGTTGAGACGGTGGATATGAGCGGAATGATGAGCCAAACGCTAGAGAATCTCGCAAACAACAGCTGGAGCTCAGGGGCTTTTACTGTATACGGCGGAAAACCGGTCGGCTTTTCCTACCGCATTCAAAAAGGCCGGCTCAGCGAGTATATCACCGGTGTGGAGGTCTCGATAGGCGAGACGAGTGAGGTCGTCGAGCAAAGCGACGGGTCCTACAAGCTGACCTATGACGTAGGCTCGACTTTCAGTTTAGGTGGTTGTAAAATCACTGTCAAGGTTACAACCAAAGGAGGGAACCCGGACTGGCTCGAGAATTCTTATTCCTATGGCGACCTGCTGGGGATGATTGAATTTTACAATGCGGAAAATCTGGTGTTCTATGACGGTGCCGCTTATACCGACCACTGTCAGCTCAAGCTAAAAAAGACGGTTAATGCCCCCACAATAAAAACATCAATGAACGCGCCGAGCTATGATAAAGAACTCAAAAATACAACCGTATTATATGATGATTTGTTTATTCCTTTGCTGGCAGATGAATACCTTGCAGCCACCGGTGCCAACAATCCGGACTTCGTTGCGCTAAGCGATACCATTGGAATTTTGGAGGGTGCCCGCAACTCGGTGCTTCCCGTCGGCTCCGACCCATTTTATCAGCCATATCAAATCGACGCCGGCATCGAGTTTGACTGGAGTACCGACGCAGCTGCCTATACTGGCCCTGCGCCGTATGGCAATTATAATTCTATAACCCCACAACCCTATGCCCCGTTCTATCTGACGGAGTACAAGCTCGACGGAACAGCTCTGACGCTCAGCGGCGACAGAAAGAGAACGGAGGAATGTACGATTAACAAGGGCAGTACGGTCAGCATCTCCCTGCAGTCTACCACGCAAAACAGAGGGAATCAGCAGTACTATCTGCCCTTCGAACTGTATCTGAAGAATGTAAATAGAGATACCCAAAATTCCACCACCACCGCCAAGACCAGCGACGTCACCGCCGAGCTGGTGGACACGGACAATCCCATCATTCAAAGCGTCACGGCCCCGGAGGGAACCTATGCCAGCGGACAGCACGTGCCTATCACAGTTACCTTTAACGAGTTCGTGGATCTTAGAAAAGCCAGCGTGACCATCAATGGCAAAGTGTATAGCGCCGCTGAGCTTTCCATGAACGACTACGGCGTCACGGCAATGCTCTGGTATCCGGTGCATGATGCGGATGACACCACGGTCACCGTCAATGGTATGACCGGTGTGGAAGATGTTTTCGGTCATACGCTGGATACCACATCCTATCAAAGCAACTCGATTGCCGGCGTTACGCTGAAGAGCGTCTTGATGCGAAACGCCCCCACCGCACTGACCGCCGACTACGACAACGGCAAGGCATCGTTCACGATGAACGCCAACATGGAGCAGGTCTACAAGACCGTATACAGCAATTATCACACCCCGGCAGGAACAGACCCGAAGGAAGCCCCTTTCCGCCTCGAGCTGAGGTACGGCTCCGCGGAGGCACCAAGCTATCTGCAGGTCTATCTGGACACAGAGAAGGAAGTCTTCACCGTTAGCGACCACGCAATCGCACCCTCTGCTTTCGACCGCACCTACACGGTGACGCTGCAGGCCAACGAGGGCACGAAAGCCGATCCTGACTGGGTGAATGTTCTTCCCCTGACTCGGCAGTTCACGGTGGCAAAGAAAGTTTCCGCGCACACGGTGACCATCGTCCCGGAAACGAATGCCGCCGACTATACGATTTCCCTCGGCAAAACCACCCGCCCCACGCTTCAGGCAGAGGTTTTGGGGGCAGGCGGTGAGACGGCCAGCTACACCACCGGCAAATGGAGCAGCAGCGACCCGCTCATTGCCACCATCAACGAGGATACCGGCGTTGTTGCCACCACAGGAACCAAGGTGGGAGCCGTCACCTTTACCTTTACGGCGGACAACGGAACTGAGGACACTGCCGATGATGTGCCGGGCGAGTCAAAGCCCTATACCGTGACGGCAGGCGATTCCCTGGCACTGGTGATTCCCGGCGGCGCGTCCATCGTGACGCGGGTAAATCAGCCTGCCACCGTGCTGTGGAGCTCCAACGCCGCGCTGATGGCACCGGGCAAAGAGTTCAATTACAGGATTGACCTGTATGAGGGCAACTACGCGAATGAGGCGGCGCTGAGCGGTCTCAAGCCCGTTGCGACTTATACCGCCGGCAAGGATAAAAACAGCGTGCGGATCGAGGAGAATGTGCTCTCCAAGCTCTCCAACGGCAATACCCCTGCCTACACGGTATTGGTCTCCATGCCGCATCCCAACGCCGGAGGTGAGGACGTCCGCTTGTCGGCACTTGCCTGGATCATCGTGCAGGCACCACCTGCCACAGCCAGGCTGACACCGCCCCAGAGCATTTACCTCAAGGATACTGACGGCACCGTCAATATCGACTGGTCGGTGGAAAACACCACTGAGGGCGCCCCTTTGCAGCCCACGCTGACCATTACCCGGGTCACAGAGGACAACACCACCACCAAAGTGGTGGACAGCGTGCGCCTATCCGGCACCTCCGGGAGCTTCCCCCTGTCATTACAGAGTGTGCAAGCCGGCAATCTGAAGGACACCTATCAAGTGGTTTTGAGCGTGGAGAATCCTGGTGAGGAATCTCCCAGCACCGACTCCTTCCCCCTGTATGTCTACGATGCCGACGCACTGAAGGTGCAGGACGACGAAGGAAAGACGATTTCTGCGCTGACCATGGACAATACCTCCAAGGTCAGCGGCACCCTGCCCACCGATACAGCTGAAATTTTCCAGCTGCGCCAGGAGTTGGGGCTGATCGAGTACATAGGCATCAACTATGACGAGTACGGATGGAACTCCTTTAAAGACGGCATCCGGTGGCTCTCCAGCAACAACAATGCTATTTCCGTCAACTACAAGCAGGGCGGACTGTATGAGGACATCAGAAACTTCTCCTTTGATTCCTACCTTCCCGAAACCAAAATGGCGCTGTCCGGCTTGGCCAACGGCACCGCAACCGTCACGGCTACCCATGCCGCCACGGGCATGAATGCCGCCGTACAGGTGACAGCGAAAACGCTGCAAAATAAGTTCTATCTCTTCCAGCTGATGCCTGCAGCGGAAACTACGCTGCAATACACCGACGGCAAAGGTGTGTCCAAAACGGTCACGACCAACAGTGAAGGTGTGCTGGCGCTTTACGAACCCAACGGAATCGCCAGTGAGGTGTCTCTGCGGTCCGGCTCCGGCGCGGATATTTATCTGGGCACCATCTATAAAGAAAATCTGCGTTCCGGCGAGCGGGATGCCACAAAACTGCAGCTTTATCCCTTGAATACCTTCAGCCTTCGGCGAGTCGCCCGGGCATCTGTGACGCTCATCACGCCGGGCGGCGATCCGCTGGCGAACAAGACGGTGACCGTTCGCGGCGGCGTTTATAAAAACGGAGGCTACTGCGAGACAGCTCTGCTGGGCTCCAGGGCAGGAGCACTTGTCAGCGGCATCACCGGCGACACCTATACCACGGATGCGGCGGGAAATATAACCGTCTATCTGGATTCCACCCAGTTCTGGTCGGCCGAAAAGGGCGAGAGCAACACCACGGCGCTTTCCGCTCTGGATCAGCTGGAGTACATTCTGGAGATCAGCGCAATTGACGGCGACAAGTACTATCCGCTGCTGCTGACCGTCAACGGCAAGCTGGGCGTGGACGATATAATGCGCACTGCAGAGGGCGTTGTCTCTCTGGAGCGCGTGCCGGCGGGGGAGGAAAACAAACCCTTCATTGTGGCGCAAAGCGTTGATTACGGTCTTGCCAACGGTCAGAAGGTGGATGTCCGCAGCTCGACTGGGAAGATTGGCCCTAACAGCAGCTTTAAAACAGCAAGCCTGCACACCACCATGTTCCTCTGGGGCGAGGATATTGCCGACGCGCGGAATTACAGTCTCAAGCTGGCGGATGAATACGGCGTTCTTCCTGCCGCCCAGAGCAGCAGTACCACGCAGTATCCCTTCTCATCCATCCCCGTAGTGGAAAACGATCTGACCCTCACCGAGGCCACCATGACCACCTCTGGATGGATCGCCGACGGCAAGGATGTGGGTATGAAAACGCAGCTGAGCCTGAACGGTAGCCTGCTACAGGAGAAAATAATGCCCTTCAGGGTCGTTGATCTGACCCGAGTGCCCAAGGTGACAGAGGATGAGCGCGTCACCGGTATTCTGCTGACGATGAAGGACTCCAGTGGAGTGAATGACGTTGACTTTGGCGGAGTGGGCGATAGTAACATTCTCAAGGTGCTGACCGGACGGCTGGATGATCTGAGCGGTCCGGTGGACACATCCGTGTTCAAAATGCTTATCACACCTAGCGAAGATCCTTCCGTGTTCCGTGCCATGATTTGGGCCGGGTACAATACGCTGGAGATGGAGGACATGGACTATTCCGAGGACGGCGTGGCCTTGGGTGCGAATGTGCTGACGCAGAACCTGGAAGTGGGCGTGCCCGGGACCGGGGACCTGAGCCAGATGGCCCAGGGCACCTATGATCCCAAGGGGGACTACAAAGCCAACTCCATGGTCGGCAAGGTCACCAACACGGATCTCAACTTGCAGTTGGAGGGCTTTTACGAAGCGGAAATCCGCTATAACGCCGAAAAAAAGGAGTGGGAGGTTTTCACCGTAGGCGGCGGCTTTACCGCCGGCGCTGGCGTGGGCTTCAACTTCAGCGTGAACGCCATGGCTGGTCCCGTGCCGTTGACAGCAACCTTTGAGCTGGGTGGTGCCATTCAGCTGGATTTCCGTACCGCAGTGCGCTACGGCCGGCAGGGCGAGGGTACAGAGCTTGCCTGGAGCGATCCCACGGCCACGGCTGTGAATGACTTTTTGACCACGCTGCGTATCAACGCCTATGTCCACGCGTTTGGCGGCATTGGCTTTGACTATTCGGTCGTGGCGCTGAAGATCGGCCTATTCGGTAATTTGGATGTGGACAGTCAGAATAAGTTCCTTTCCCGCACCTATCTTGCCGACGAGACAAAGCGCCAGATCAATGGTCAAGCCTTGGGAATCCAAAGCGAAGTGGGAATCAAATTTGTGGCAACCTTCCTGTTTATCTCCTACGAGGCGGTGATCGCCTCCGGAACCCTTGGAGCCACCAGGACTTTTAATGACTGGAAAACAATCGACGACTACTGGAATAGCGCCACCAGTGGGCTGAGCCTTGCCTCGCTGAGGATGGCGGCGAACCAGAGCGGAATGCAGGTGGCTTCTGGCAGTGCAACGCTCCAAAGCCGGGACTATCTGGAGCAATATGCCCGTACTTGGGGCCAGCCCCAGCAGCGGATGATGCTGTTCTCTCTGAACTCCACCAATGGGCTGGAAAACATCCAGACCAATGCCAACCCCACATCCTATCCACAGCTCAGCGATGACGGGAATGTATTGGCCTACATTAACGACGGAAACAGCAGCAGTATTTACGACAGCCGGGCACATTTCTCCACCCTCAATGGCGGCGTCTATACTCCCTCCAGTGAAATTGACGTTCCCACAGGGTTCCCCGGCTACGGCGACACGAGCATTTCTTTGTCTGGCACTGGCAGCTTTGCGGCGGCGGCTTGGGTTCGCATGGGCACCGACCTGCCGGGTAAAAATGCAGGTGATCCCGTGACATTGGAAGAGCAAAACCTGCTGATGAACAGCACGGAGATCGTAGTGTCCGTCTATAACGGCACAACCTGGACTTCCACCCGCCTAACCAACGACGGCACGCCGGATCTGGCTCCAGCTACGGCAGTGGGCGGCGACGGCAAGGCCATCGTGTTCTGGCGCAGCGTTTACACCCCCGATCTTGGTACGCAGGGCAGCAACCTGCTGAACTTCACGACCAGAGATTGTATCATGTACAGTTGCTATGACAGCAGTAACGGCGACTGGAGCAATGCCAAAATGCTTTATAACGGTGCTACTGGCAGCGTGAAGGCGTTGCAGGCGGCCATGCTGCCCGACGGAACCGCTATGGCGGTTTACTCGCTGGACCGCAGCGGAACCGGAGATACCTCCGCCTACGAGATCGCCTATTGTACCGTGGCTGCTGACGGAACTCCAGGTACAGCCATGCTGGCGACCTGTGACAGCAATCTTGACGAAAACTCCCAGGTCGTTGCAGCCAACTTCGGCAGCGGGGATGACCGATTTGTCATCGGTTGGCACAGTGTCCGAGACGGCAGCAGCGATATTCAGCTGTTGGCTGTGGACGGCAGCGGCACCATGTCCAACAGTTTCCCCGGCTCTTTGTCTGTCCTGACCAGCAGCGGCAACGCCGTCGTGGGCGGAGACTTCCGCTTCGCTTCCCTCAGCGGGGATCATCGCAGCCGCAATGATCTTACCATCGTCTGGAACGAGACTGTCAATAACGCAAACGGCGCGGTAGATCACGGCATTTTGAAGGCGGCCAAGCTGCGCTATGCCGAAAATACCTACACGCTCTCCGCACCATTGGAATTGGCAGAGCTGCCGGATCGCACGCTGGCTGACCACTTTGATGCCTATGTCAGTGGCAGCAATCAGGTGCAGGCTGTCATTCAGGCCACCTTCTATGACGATGAAAACCCGCAGGTAATCGGCAACGTGACCGTTCCGGGTGAGAAAACGATCCTCTATACCGCTACCTCTGATTTTGTCACCGACGCGGTGGCAGTGGAACAGATCGGTGTGGATTATGCAACGCTGGCGCTGAACAGCCTGACACCAATTCGCTTTACCATCCGCAACACCGGGCTGAACGATGTGACAAACCTAACGGTCAAGCTTGGCAGCGGGGAAACCGCCACCCTTACGGAAAAACTGCTGCCAAATGAAAGCACCACCCTTACCGTCTGGCACCATGTGAAGGACCGCGTGACCGACCCGAGCTATACCATCACCGCCGCCGGCGGCATCAACGAAAACGGCACAGTGTATCTGGATTATCCCGACATTGGCATCTCGCAAATGGAAGTGATTGCGGAGGGCGCCGGCAAGCGCACGGTGCGCATGACCCTCTATAATTCCTCTGCCGCCACGCTGGCTGGCGGAAAGAACCGCGAGGTGAAGCTTGCGTTCTATGCGGATGATCTGCATACCAAATCTGCAGTGGTGGCCTGCGCCACAAACGGCGTATCGGTTCGCGATAATGAAATCACCATTTCCGAAGACAGCGCCCTCGCCCGCATCGATCAGGGAACCTTTACACTGGACTTGACCTATGATCTGGGCAAGTATATGAACTCAATTGGCAAAACCGAGATACCCAATGTGGGTACCTATCTGTACGCTGAGGCGTGGGCGGAAGGTCAGATCGGTGGAACGGGAAGCAATCAGCGCCTGTCGGAGTATGACGGCAGTGACAGCGAGGCCAGCGTCCATATGACCGGCGCACTGGCCCGCACCGGAGAGCGGATGACGATGGATGTGACACAGGGGAACGACGGCAACGGTCACAGCACCGTCGCCATTACCCTGCACAACAACTCCCTGCAGTCTCAGACTAGCGCAGTGCTGGTGACCACGCTGCTGGATGCTGCCGGGACCGTTCTGGAAACGAAAAAGACCGGTATTGGCGGTGCCATCTCCGGGGAAACCTTCCAGACGGAAACCGTCACCTTCTCCCGGCTTGGCACCCGCGTAGTGGTGCGAGCCGCAGTGCCCGGTAATGACCTTCTGACCTTTGAAGGTCTGGCAGTGGGGCTCGGCGATTTTACCGCCAACGGAACGAACTATACCTATACGCTGCAAAATGATAGCGGAGCAACATCTACGCTAGTCACAGCGGTGTCTGGAAACGGCGAGCCCGTGAGCATCAACGGACAGGCTCTGTCCACCGGCGGTAGCGCAACCGTTGCCATCTCCAACAGCGGCACAACCGACATTGTCGTGGTAATCGGTGCTAAAACCTATACGTTGACGATTCTGCGCAATAGCGGCACAGGCGGCAATGAATGCGGTGGCGGCAGCGAGTGGAAGTACGATGCCGAAAACCACTGGCATGAGTGCTCCTGCGGTGATAAGAAAGATGTTGCAGCACACACCGCAAGCGACTGGATTATTGATACTCCGGCAACGGCTACCGCCGACGGTACGAAGCATAAGGAATGCACCGTCTGCGGTTATACGATGGCAACCGAAACCATCCCGGCAACCATCCCGGCAACCATCCCGGCAACCAGCGGCGGTGAGCATACTCACAGCTACGGCAGCGAGTGGAAGTACAATGCCGACAACCACTGGCATGAATGCTCCTGCGGAGATAAGGCCGATAAGGCGGCGCACGACTTCAAGTGGATTGTTGACAAGGAAGCGACCGCAACGCAAAATGGCTCCAAGCATGAAGAATGCAAGGTTTGTGGCTACAAGAAGGCGGCAGTTGAGATTCCGGCTACCGGAACACCGACTGAGCCGGGCAAGCCGACTGATCCGGATTCTTCGCAGACCGGTGACAACAGCAATATGCTCCTCTGGATCGCACTGCTGTTTATCAGCGGCGGTGCTGTGATCGGCATCACCGTTTACAGCAAAAAGAAGAAAGAAAACGCTGAATAAATCAGCTGCGAACCTTTGAGCGAAGGGCGGTGACGGGCATTGTCGTCATCGCCCTTTCGCTTGTACCGGAGAAGAACCACATGATGCGGGATTATCAATCGAACCGCCCCGTCAGGCAGCAACCGCCGGGACGATTACGCCAACGAGTCGGTGCGGGATTCCGAATATGAATTTACCGTTGACGGAAATACCCTTACCTTGATCGGTGGCGAGGGTACGGTCGGCGGGACATCATCGCCTTTCTGAAGGGCAACGGCATTTCTTGCGACCGCAAGACGATACCGTCCAATATACAGAAGCTCTGCGATATGGACATGGATATCGAGGAGAAGCGCAGCCGTGAGAAACGATATACCATGAGCAGTCACCTGTTCACGCTGCCGGAGCTGAAGCTGCTGATCGACGCAGTGGGATCGTCCAAATTCATCACGGCAAAGAAATACGTCCATTATCTTTCAAGATATCGTATCTGCGGAACGCAAGGAACTCGTTCACGCTTTTCGAAAACTCTTCCATAGTGAAAACATTTTACCGTTCAATCAAATCCTCTATGTAATCAAAATATCCTGTAACAGCACGTTCCAATTGACGAATTTGGGTCTGCCGGCAGCAAAGGCTTTTCCGCAATGCTTACATACCTTCAGCGAGGACTTTTCATCTGTAAGCATAAAAGAAAACATCATCTGCACATCGTCCGTATTCCATGAAGATTTATCTTATCCGTTGTCGCAGTCCATCAAAGATACTTCAATTATAACAAACATATGTTTGCATTTCAAGGAGGAGGTGAAATTATTATGGAGCAGACAGCAAGTAAGGAGCGGGCGATGTCCTCTTTTACCAAAAGAAAAGGACAGACCACCTATAAGGTAAATGTGTTTTTCGCAGAGAATACCACAGCAACCTTGCCTTATGTATTGTCAGCGTAACTTTGGCATTGATTGCCGTAAGGTATATTCCAGTGGATATCAATGTAGTGAGCTGGAGGATTGGCTTTTCGGTCTGACTGAATATTTTGTATCATGGCTGCTGTAAGATAAATCACTAAGCTGAAAAAAGTACTCCCACGGGCAGATAAAATCTACTCGTGGGAGTGTGGTAAAATTAGTTAATGTGAAAGTTCCTTTTAATTTGTTAAACCGGCATTTACAAGTGCCTATAATTTACAAATCATAATATATTCTTCATCATTTTCATCAACGATTTCAAATCCTACATTCCTATACATGCGAACAGCATAATTCATCTTTTGAACAGATAATGATGCTTATTTATATCCTGCTAGTTTTAATTTCATTAGCATCTGTTTCATTAATTCTGTTCCGATACCATAGTTTCTATACTGTCTCTTATACACATCTCCGAGCCCACGAGACCTCTCTACA
>ENA-OZSG01000448-OZSG01000448.1-human-gut-metagenome-genome-assembly--contig:-NODE-448-length-15182-cov-6.346995_pt1 | contig 15182 bp, 9 predicted proteins | sample MGYA00243278_ERZ653965 | MGnify/ENA primary metagenome ERZ653965 (study PRJEB26926, sample SAMN06164714) | human gut metagenome | biome: ENVO:00009003; feature: ENVO:2100002; material: ENVO:00002003...
TACGAGATGTAGAGAGGTCTCGTGGGCTCGGAGATGTGTATAAGAGACAGTAATTGAACCATTCAATGCAACTACCTGCTGTACTTTTTTATTTGTGAGATTTTGATATGGTTTTAAGTATAAATTCTGTCGTATTAAATTATAAATAAATGTTGTTGCATACTGCGTATCCTGTAAATTACGCCTTTTAAACTCTTTCGTATCATCCTCTGTGATACATTTCTTTGATAGTTTCTGTTTCTTTTTATAGTCTTTAATGCAATGTTCAACCCTGACAGAAAATTCCTCCCAAGCTTTTTCACCGCCTTTTGAAATCAAATACTCATAAGGGGTTCTGTTTCCCTTCTCTCTATTTGCTTCAGCTTTTACGAGAACCTTATTATGATAACTATCATCAAAAGTTTTACTATAAGGAAGTATATGATCTATATCATACTCACCATCACCAGCAAACAATTCGTCCGCCGATATTTTTTTACCCGTATATAAACATACCTCTTTCTGTTCTTTCCAAAGACGATATTTGACAACATCCTTACCCGTCGGATTTGCTTTATATTCCATTATCTCATTAAGAATTTTCGAATTTTCCGCGCTTCTTTTTTTCATATCATTATCAATTTTATCACGTTCATTTTTATTCTTTGCCATTTGGCGTGATAATTCAATATTTACAGCCTGCGGACTACCATACTCAATTATAATTGCATTTAAAACTTTAATTGTCTGAGATACAGCTCTCCTGACAACAGGATTGGAAATTTCATTTACATACTCTGTAATTTCCTTCCCTTTTAACAATTTTAATTTTCCGGTGTTTTTATCTTCCTCATACTCGCCATACCCGGCAAGCTTACATGCTTCGCTGTATACTTTACCATCCAGCAAAAAAGGTATTATCTTTTTCATTGCCACAAGAGATAGATTTTGCGCTTTTGTAAATGATAATTTAAGCAAATTAGCACATTCATTTCCTCCTATTCCCAAAGCCCTTAACTCTTTTAATCTGCTATCATCATTTTTGTATTTTGTTAGAAAATATGCAATAGTGTCATACTTATCAGCTCGTTCATCATCAAGTAATTTATCAGTGCACTCCTCATTCATTGCCACTCTTATCTTGTGATAATTTTTCATTTTGATAAACACTGCATCTTCACAGTTTTTATTTTTCCCTTTACTGTAAGTCAGGTTATAAAATGTTTCATCATCAGGCAAACCAAGCAGTTTTCTTGCCGAAGAATATTTTACTTCTTGCTGCACATGGAGCAGCTTAATAAGCTTTTTCCGTTCCTCATCAGAAAAAGTTCGCAAATTTCCATCCTTATCTCTGATTTTTGTGTGATTTATATTCAATAAAGCAACAAACAATTCTGATGTATATGCCGCTTTCGGTGCTCGTCTATGCCCATTTTTTCTTTCAAATGTACACATTCCAAATTCATAACCATCAATTGCATATCTGCTTGGTGCAGCCGGTCCTTGATCGTATGAACGCTGACTAAGCATTATATCCAAATACTTTTTCTCCAGTTCAACTGTCGCCGCAATATTACCATATTTTCTTTGTGCATCAAATATTGCTTTCACCTCTTCAACAAGCATATCTCTAAGAATAATTACCTTGTACTCACCTGCTTTATTTCTAGGACAAAATACATATCCTTCTGCGTTCCAATTGCAATCTATTTTAAATTTTTCGTCAAGATACAGCATCTCTCCTACTGTTCTGTATCCTTTTTCCATCATAAGTTTTTTATTATCGCTTATACTTTTCTTTACTTCTCCAGCTTCTTTTTGCTTTGCCTCATCCTCGCTATTTGCAGTTTCTTCCGCCTTGCTGTTTGACTTATACCCCCTGTGCTTCGCTATATGCAGCAATACCTGTGCCAGCTCATCATTTGAGAGCTTTCTGTCAAGCCCCTCGTATCTGAGGCGGTAGACATCAGTAAGCCCTGCCTTTTCATAACGCGCCTCAAACTCATCGATATTTATAAGCCCTTCTGCCTCAAAAAGCTTCTTGATGCGCAATACTCTGTCCCTGCGCCTTCTAAGTCTCCTTCTTGCCGAACGTGCCTCACGCCGTGGCAACGCAAGTGGATCTCCGTTATCCTGCTCAGCTTTTTTAAAAATTCTCACTCCCAAATCAATAATTCTACATGGCTCATCATCGTCATCATTCTCAAGCACAGCCCATCCAACCGACGCAATACCAATGTCCAAACCGATTCTGTAGTTTAAATCCGTCGGCTTCGGTATCTCTTCATTTTTGCTTAACTGCTTAATTTCCTCCATATACATTTCCTCTCCTATAAAATGGATAATCCCACCTAAAGAATTAACTTTAGATGGGATCAGAGCCTGAGACACACCATCAAAAAGATGGAGGTCTTATTGTTGTAACCGTATATCGCTTGGTACAATATAACGTAATTTTATTATATTACACGCATCTAAAAAAGTAAAGCATATTTTCTATTTTTTGCCAATCTTTTACCGTTAATTCTTTGGCTCAAATCTTTCATAGAGTGCCATGAGATTTGCGGTCCGCTTGTCATAAAATCCGTCCTCGGAATCGGGCGTGCGCAAGATCAGCCTTTCATAAAGTTCCTCCACACCACCGCGTACATAGTCATTAAAGCTATCCGAAAGGCGGTCATACTCCTCCTTACTCTGCGCACCTCTAAACGCCTCCCGCACTCTTTCCTCATCCGATGTTCCCGAAGCAGAATCAAGCATTATCATCATCTGCATTATAAAATCCAAATCTTCTTTGGCGTTAATCATCTGCTCGGGAAATATACTCTTGGTTTCCACCGGTGAATAATCCTCTGGCGCCTTTCTGTCAAGTCTGATTCCTATTACAGCCGCAAAGATATAGACATCTATAACTCTCTTAAAAAACGTGTGCTCATAATCATTTGCAACACAGAGCTCATTTACCATCCTTGAATGTTTTCCCTTGAACTCAAACTGCTTTTTAAAAAACTCAAAATCCGCCATTAATCCCTCTCCACCTTTCTGATTGATGCAAAGCTCTCATCAGGTCTTTTATCAATCGAATACTCGGCTCCTACATATTTATCAAGCCCCGTGTACGCCCAGTCCTTTCGTAGCATGAACACTATAACCTGCTCCGAAACCTCAGGGAGCACATTTGCCACAAGTGAAATATTTTCCTCGCCAAGCTTTGAAAAAGGTCCGTCAAGCACGATAGGCAGAGTGTCATTGGCAGACTCATCGTCTCCCGCATTCTCAATGCTCTCAAGCCTTTTCCTGCGGCTGTAGTCCATTATGGTGACGATAAAGGCAAAATTTCTCGCAACCTTCTCGCCCTCGGACAGATTTTTCTCCTCCTTGTATGCGACATCGGTCTTATAACACATCTGTATTTCATAGTCCTCAGACAGTTGAATTCTCTTATCCTTTGCATTGAACATCTTAGAAAAATTTGCCTGAATCTCCTGATTGAGCTCACAAAAGATTTTTTTCTCCCTCTCGGAAAAATCAGCACTCAAATTTTCGTATACTGCCTCTGCAAGAGCAAGCCTCTGTCTCCACTTTTCGTTTTCAGCATTCCTTGCCTCCTGATTTCTCATCTGAAGTTCAATGCTGCCAATCTTATCCTTGAGTGAAACTATGATTCCCTTTACTTCGCCCTTTCTCTCAAGGGCCCGGCTCTCTTCATCCCTGTAATGCTTAAGCTCCGCTCTCCTTTGTGCAAAATCAACATTCTCACTCATTTGATTTTCCATCTTTTGAAGCTGAATGCATGTCTCATCATATTCTCTTGCGCTATCGTCCACCCTGAGGGCATTCTGCTTAATTTCATTCTCGTATCGACACCAGCGGTTAGCGGTCTTTTCAAACTCTCCGAGGAGCGAGCCCATATCAGCAGGCGGAAGATAATTTCTCTGTTCAAGCAGACATTCAAGTGCATGGGAACCGTCAGTCACGGGCGTTCCACAGATACAGCGTCCGCTTCGTATTATGTAATCAATGCTCGCCTGTCTCATGTGAGGTATGTCGCGTCTCTCACCGTTAACAGATTTGACCATTTTAAGACACGCTTCAATAAGCGGAACAGCAAACACCCTGTAAACCTTCGAATTATACTCCGTAGCAAATGTCCTAAAATCTGCAATATATCTCTCTCCCTGAGCCCGCAATGTTCTTTGCGACTGCCTGTATGCCGCCTGAAGCTGTTCCGTGTTCTTGTTTTCCTCAAGATAGCTTTCAATCTCTTCGCTTTTTTTGTTGTAACGCCTTATATCCGCCTCAATGCTTTCTATCTGTCTACGGTATTTCTCTATATCATGCTCCGTCTTTGTCAACTCCTGCTGAAAATCATCATACATATTTCCCTTGCCCTGAATATTGCTTTTAAGCTTTTTGATAACGGAATTTGCTCCCATATCTTTAAGGTGGAACATTGCTGCCTTATACGAGGATAAGCCCGTGAGAATATGCACTGATTCCTTGATGTTTTCGCGAACTCCGTTTACCGAAAAATCACTCCATCTCTCGCCGTCAAACAGGAAATAATGCGAAAGATTTTTCGGAAAAAGTTCATTTATAAGTTCATTTATTTTGTTATAATTTACGCCCGCCTCGACCTCCGTTTTTGAATCCGGGCTGTCCACATCCGCAACATACATTTTTAAAGTTTTAAACGATTCGCATGTGATAAACTTCGGATACACTCTCATGTACTCCGCCTCACGATGAATTGTATAAAGCTTTTCATTGTCAAGTGCACTAATCTCGACAAACACCGTAGCTCTCCCGTTCGCATCGAGCTTTGCCAAAACATCGTTGTTCAAAAGCTCGTAGTCGCTCTCCTTCTTTCCACGCTCAACCATGATTGCTCCGTACAGGCACCAGCGAAACGCCTGTGCTATTGTTGTCTTTCCCACCGTGTTGTCGCCAAGTATAACCGTGACATTATGCTCGCCGTCGCAACTGAAATTTACCTCATTCACACCCTTATAACGCATAAAATTTTTCATTTTAAGTGTCTTAAATTTCATTTGTACCTTCCCATCCTCCCAATCACATGCCGATTCTCGATGTCTCCACTATTATGTGCTTGATTTCCTCCACCATCTTCTGATCCGTCATTGCCTTGCTTCTAAGATTTTTCCGCTCAAGATGGAGTATTTCAAGCATGGCGGTTTTTATCTGCCTTTCGTCTGTTTTCTGCACAATGTTACCTCCTTCAACATTAATGTTCCGATACCTCCACCTTGTCATCATCAAACCTTTTGTTCAAAAGAGCCTTAAAGTAACAGATAAGTCTTCTCTTTCTCCTGCTGAAAAACTCCTCATTCGGTGTCCTGTAATTTCCACCGTCGATTTTCTTATCAGTGCCGCACTCGCTGTCATTGAAAAGCTCGTGAATTTCTTTTACGAGCCAGTGTCCTCCTGCCATTTCGTCATAAACCTTGAGCGCAGTCTGTAACGGCATCGTGCTCTTGTCGTTGTTGCTGTCAGCGTCCATAATCATAAAATTGCCGAGACTGTCCGTATATGTCTCCCTCGGCAGCTTAGACGATGGCTCGAAATACTTTTCCACGGCAATCATGTCCATCTTGTCGGGCTCTAAATGGTCAAGCTGTATATTGTCTGTCTTAAAATTAGTTCCCGTCTTGTTAAATATGAGTGTGTTTTCAATCTTGTTGGAGTTAAACAGATTGATGAACAGCACCTTAACCTTCAACTGCGAATTTTCATTACCATACTTCCACGCATTAATCCATCTTCTGAATTCCTCATTCAACGCATCCATTTGCTGAGTTTCCACTCTGAGAACATAATCTGAATGCGATACATCTACTCTCGCAATATAGTCCTTTGCTATGCTTCTCGGCTTGTCCGAGTTCTGTGCAAGCAACGCAAAACGCCATAAATCATATGCAACCCGGTGAATCTGCTCATACTCGATATTGCTGTTTGTGCTGTCATTCTTTATTCCCTGCACATATCCTCTGAATACCTTGATATAGCCATCCGTTCCCAATTCGTCCAACTTATGCTTCTCCAAAAATTTCTTTATGATAATGTTGGTGACTGCCGGTATGACACCATACAGCTTCAGCGCATTAAATAAATTCAGAGCCTTATATGTAATGGATTTTGCATTCTCCCTCTCAGCTTTCATTACATTCTCAGCCTTTTTCTGATATTTAAAATCAAACTCACCCAAAATTATGCTGAGCATCTCATAAATGCAGATGTCATTGAGCAGTGAGTTTTCATCGTAATGCTGTTTTTTGTTCAGGTATTCCTTCTCTATGGCTTCCCTGTATTTTTCATTGTCATTGTATTTTAGTCTGCTATCCGCCGTAAAATATTGTGCCGCAAGGTATGAAATAAGCTTCGACTGCTCCTTTTTTCCCGTCACATCGCTGAATATTTTTCCCCATTTTGTATCTGCCTTCTCAATGTACTCATCCGTACTCTCGTCATTCTCATTCTTTTTACAGTAATACTTGTAAAAAAGATTCTTAATTAACTCCAAATCCTCAATAGGAAAATTTCTGTCATTTAAGACCTCGAACAATGTGTAGGCATCCTTCTCCCTTCCTGTCACAACGACACAGAAATTGATGTTTTCCAATATCTTTTTCATGATATTCTCGAGTGCTACAATATGCTCCACAGGCTTCTCATCACCCATTATATATGTGCCCACAAGCTTATCATAAATAATACTCATAGCATTCATATACTGCACCGTCACCGCACTCTTAGACGCAGAATTTTTATCGTACGAGAGTACATCAAAGCGTGGATTACTGTCCTCCTGCATAAGTATTACAACTCTGCTCAACGCCTCTTTAAGCTGTTCATTGTAACTGCTTCTGCTATACTTTAGAGTCAGCTCCACACCTGACAGAAATTTCTTGTCCGCCATAAAGCTTTCTTTTTTATAGTTTTCTATATTCGTAAAATTTCTCTCGGGCAGACACATCTCCTTCTCGTAATACTCAAGCAACTCATCCCATATTCTTTCCTTCTCACCGCTTCCGCCCTCATCGCTCTGCTCCTCAATTCCGGCTGTGAAAGCTTCAATCTTTTTTCCGATTTCACCTAATTTTTCAATTCTGCCTTTATCAAAAAGATTTACCGCCGCGCTTATCATTTCATTGAACTTTGGAATAAGCTGTGACATTCTTTTTGTCTTTATTATCAGCTCGATATGTCCCCTGATAAGTATAAATCTCAGATAATTCAACAAAAAAAGCGTTGTTATTCTCTGCTGACCGTCAACAACCTCGAACCTTCCGCTCTCCCCTTTGACCATGACGACGGTGCCCGCAAAATATCCCTCCTTCTCATCATCGCTATCCTCATTCTCATAAAAATCATCAATCAGCTTGTCGATTCTTGTTTTGTCCCACTTGTAAGGTCTCTGATAATATGGAATATTCACGTTGAGCGGTACATTTTCATTGTTACTTCCCTTGTTCTCCAAATTACACAGCTTATTGATATTTCTGATTTCCGCAAACTCTAAATTCATTTTCCCATCCTCCTAAATCTCCCCTAATGCCCTGACCAGTGCATCCGCATCATCAAAGCTTGTAAACATGCTGATGCTCGCCCTGACAACGCCGAGGTATTCTCTGTCATCAAGATATTCATGTATAAGTGGAGCACAGTGGTAGCCTGTGCGAACCGCGATGTTGTAATCCTCGTCAAGAATCATTCCGATGTCGGATGCCTTATAACCTGTCAGATTAAAGGCTACGATTCCGACATGTGCCTCCTTTGGCGGAAGGTACAGCTTAATTCCCCGTATCTTTTTCATGCTGCAGGCGATGTAATCCGTGAGCTTCATTTCATATTCAAGCCGGTGTCTTATCTCCTCCAAGGTTAAAGCCTTTACTGCCGCAAGAAGCCCTGCCGCCGCCACGACATTCGGGCTTGCGGGTTCGTAGCGCGACGCGCCTGCCTCGGGCATACGCACATTGAGTGAATCGCTTCCCGTGCCGCCGGCAATGAAGGTGTCGAGCCGCATGCCGTTTTTCATGTAAAATCCGCCGATTCCGAACGGACCGTAAGGTGTCTTGTGTCCCGCAAAGACATAAAAGTCAACGGCGGATGACGACATATCGAACGGCACAAGTCCCAATGCCTGTGAGCCGTCAACAACTATTGTGGCACAATATTTCTTTGCCTCGGCAGCAATTTTCTCCACAGGCAGTATGTACCCGGTCACATTGCTCACATGGCTCATGAACACGAACGAAGGAACATGCACACTGAACTCATATAAAAGTCTCTCCTCGTCGATGCTTCCATTGCTTAGAACCGGCATGACGATTATGTGTGAGCTGTTTTTGCCGTCCCGGAATATCTGCTGATTGTAAAGAGTCCGCACAACGGCATTGTGCTCGTAAGGCGATATGTATATGTACTGCTCCGGTCTTATATCGAGTCCGCCGATTATCTGATTCAATGCAAATGTAGCAGAAGCCGACAGTACGACCTCTGCTACATTCACCGCATTCACAATGCGCAATAATTCTTTTCTAAGATTGTCAATGATAACCGCCGACTGCTGCGCCAGAGCATAAGAACCACGTCCGGCATTGAACGCCAGACTGCGGTTGACTTTATCCATCTGTTCATAGACATCATCAGGCTTTGGATAGGTGGTCGCTGCATTGTCAAAGTATATTACACTCATCTGTATCTCCATATTCTATGTATTTTCTCCTGCAACAAGCTCAGCAAGTACTCTTGCAAGTACCGCAACCTTCTCCTTTGTATCGAGGCTGTCTCCGAACTCGTCTATTGCTTCTTTTACGGCATTCTTGAGGAAATAAGCCGTGCTGTTATCATCCATGTCCACATCGTCTGTGCCGGACAGGCTGTGACTCTGATTGTTCATCAACAGTCCTTCGAGTCCGGAAGACATCCGTGTATGCTCACTCTCAAGTTCATCACAGAATTCACACCAGCCTCTCTTAAAGCTCTCAAGCATACCATCACGCCAATCATCAATGTAAATGTCCGTGACAAGCTTTGACAGACCCGACACAATTTCCATATCATCGTAAGTTGACAGACCGGCTATGTATTTTACAATGGATTGGGTGCGCCTTTTTAAAATAACACCGTCCTGATTTTTTGCATGCTGCGCATAATAACCATCAAGAACCGCTCTTACGCTGTCCTTCTCATCCGCACCGCATCTTATCCTTATAATTAATGCTGCCTGCGATGATATTTTTTTCAGATAGTTGTCAAGATACTGCTTTAAATCCGAAAGAACCTTAACTGCCGTCACATACTCTCCCTTTGCAATACCTATTCCCTCAAGCAGTTCCGTAAACAGAAAATCATGAGGATTATAATCCTGACGTCTCAGCATGCTGCACAGGCTTTTCAACCTGTCCTTCATGGCTTCATCACACTGTGCATCCCTGCCTATGTTCGCCGCTGCCTGCGGAAGTGCCCTGTACCACTTAAGCACTCCGTCAACAACCTCCCTGTCCTCATCCTTTTCATTACCGCTTATGCCAAACAAGCCCTTTAACTCCTTGATATAATTCTGTTTTTCTATGCTTTTATGTTCAACATACAGGTAGTAATTCTCCGGCTCATCATTAACATTTCCAAGTATATGTGCACAAAGTTCAACTTCCTTACCCTTAAAGCTCAGCACCGGCTTATCATGAAGTCTTGAAAGACACAATGCCATATATATAGGTATAATCCCTTTGCGCATGCCATACCCTGTTCCCATAATTTTGTTGTACAAGATCTTGAAGGAACATCTGTTGTCGTCACATTGCGTGATAAATCTGTCTATCTCTGTTATAACATTCTCACAGCCGGGTTCAATTTTCCCCGTGCCGCATGCTCCGGTGTTTACAAGAACCGCTCTGTATATGGTCGATTCAGGAGATGTTCCCCTAAGAAACTTAGAACAGTCCTCATGTCCTAAAATCATATCCACAATCTTGTTTCTTGCCTTTTTATTCTGTGCAGATATGTTCTGTCTGTTGATAAGTTCGTTGTTGACAATCGGCGCATTGTCGTAACAGCCTTTCATTATGCTGCTCAAAAACATATTGAAGGTCATTGTATGTCTGAATCCGCCTGAATATCTTTCCCCGGCATGATATACACTGCACATTCCGCTTTCCGTGTCAAACGCATTCTCTAAATATCTGTTCACCTCATATACCATATCATCACAATAATTAACCAGTTCCTGTGCCAGTACCACATTCTCGTCAATAAAGGATTGATTCTTGGCAAGTTCTCCTGCTGCCATGTATCTTCTTATATTGTCCACCTGATTAAACGGCGTCTTAGGCACAAGCACCACGATTCTCTCATCGTTAAGTCTCTCTGAAAGCTTCTCATCGTATTCGACAACAGTTTCCGATATCACTGCCACAATCTTGCCATCCGAAAAGTGTTCTTCGAACAGCACATCCGGCTTCGGAAGTCTGCTTATCTGTTCAGGTGTCATAAAGACATATTCAAAATACCTTGTCATCGAAAAATCCTGATTATATTTCTTTGGAAGAATATAATCAAGCTCCGATATATTCTTTAAAATACCCGGAATATCCATGTCAGGAGACAGCTTCGCCGCCCTATCAGCAATCTCCGCCTGAATATCAACCCCGACATTGTTGCAGAAGCTGAAGGCATGCTTTCTTCTGCGGTATATGATTACTCTGCGTTCTGAGAGCTTAGCAAGTATGTTGGTACACTCTGCCTCCGAAATATTGAGGGCACATGCAATATGCTCCATATCGGCGGGCATCTCCTCCGGTCTGTCAATCATATCCATGAGTGCAATAACCTTTATTATCTTCCGCTCTGTCTCAGCTTGCGCACAGCCAAGCGCATACTCTGCCTTCAGCCACTCATTATGTATGATTGCATCCGTGCCATCGCCCCTGAATAAGTTCTTAAAATAATCATATATTGTATCCGCACCGATTCCGTAATCTGCCTCATCAAGGGTACACTCCTCCACTATCCTGCACAGGCTTCCCTTCTCATCATGTGCCAGATAGGTAAATATGCTTCTCTCATTCTGGGCAACCTTCTCACTTATATGTAAAAGCATGTATGCCGTGAGCGGCATGAGCGGAAAACATCCCTCAACAACATATTTTCTGAAATCATCTTCGCTAAACAGACCGGAAAAACACGAAAAGCCATAAGATTTCATTGCATTTTCGTTGTATTTCTTAATCTTTCTGATTCTTTTTAGTGCCGTCTCATCCTTCCTGATTACATTTCCTATAAGTTCATAGTTGTTCTGGGACGATACTACAAAACGAACCTCCGTAAGTCTCGCTTCAACACCCCGGAAAGCATTTTTCATATCGGCTGAGAGCTTAGCATCGTACTCCTTAATGCTCTTATGTGCAACACATGTAAGATATATTCTGCCGTCACCGCTTCTACCGGCAAGCTCGCACATATCCTGCAGCACCTTCATATCACCTGCAAATGTGTCTTTTTCATGTCCCTCAACATACTTGCTGAACTCATCAAAGATAATATAAAGACCGGCATAGCCGTACTCCCTCGCAAGCACATCCCTTATCTGTTCATATATCCTCACTGTCTCCATCATCAGAAACGGCTTAAACTCACTTCCGTTTGTTATTATCGGATATATCCCCTCAAACAGGCTTAACGATTTCTTTGACTGTCTCTCAAGCTCCTTCACAAAGGCATCGATGCCATGTATCTTATGCTTCTCAAGCTCCGCACCGAATCTCTCATACGCATCGGGGAACTTCTCCCTCCACTGTACAATTCGTCTCACGGCTTCGCTGTAATAGCTCTCAGGAGCAAGCTTTTCAAGCCTCTCCCTCTTAAGTGCATCGTTAAGCCCTATCAGAAACGCCTGATTCAAGTCATCAACCGCACCGGATATAATAATCGGAAGATACGGCCTTTCTCTATGTCTTACCTTGTCAAGAAGCACAAGAAGCATATGTGACTTGCCCTTGCCGTAAGGTCCGATGAGCATTGTCGCATGATTCCTGTCGTTATCTATATTGTCAAGATAATAGTCCATTATGTTCTGCGACGAGCGCGTATACACATAACTGTCTATCTTATTTCTGTTATCTATATCAAGATAGAGATTTATTGAGTTCTCATATCTCCTATCTATCGCAATCATATCTTTAAGCATGTCTTTACCTGTCCTCGTTCTTTAAAAGTGCCTGCTGCTTCAGATAATATCTTCTGATTATTTCCTTAGACTCTATACCATTAAGCAGATATACCATATCAAGTCCCGCAGTCCTGTTCACGGCAATATATTCCTCCGCCGCAAGCTTATCCAGATAAAAATTGAGTTCCACCCGATTGAGATTGAATATGCGTCCCGGAAGTCCACATTCACCTGACAGCTTGTCTATACTTACGCTGTCAGTTCCTTCAAATTCAAAATATTTTCTTATAAGATATAGTACAGCATATTGAAGGGCATCCTCAGGGGTCGGTGTCTGCTTCCTGACACTTTTATTGTCCCTCCTTAAAAGCCCAAGCGCTGCAAACGGACTCAGCTTCTTCTCCTCCGGGTCATAATCTCTGCCCTTATCTCTCGAATACATATTGATAATGGCTGTCACATCCGCTGACACAGAGCTCTCCGGAAGCTCCTGCAAGCCAGAATACACACACAGCTCACGATTGAGTGAGTACACAAGCTCGTCCCTCGTGTACTCCTCACACCCTATTCTGTTGAAAAACACATACCAGCTCGTTGCAAGCTCTGCATTCGACGCAATATGTGCATGTATTATCCATAACGTAAATCTGTCCTCAAAATAGGAATCATATGTCATGACATTCTTCCCGAATACGCTGAGCTCCACTCCGGATTTTGTCTCTTCGATAAGTCCCGCGGTCTTAAGCCAATACCGTATTGCTTTTGCCATGTTGGTTCCGACACCAAGTGCATCCGCACCCGAGTACTCCGAGAACAACCGCGGATTATCGGCGACGGCTCTTATTCCCTTAGCAAGCCAGCCTTCCCTCAATATAAATGTCTCATGTCCCTTTAGTCTTATCTTCTTAGCTGTCTGTTCTGACATACTGTTCCTCATTTCTATATCTGTTTTCGCTTAACCGCAAGCACCTTCTTCATATAGCATCCTGAATTAAAATGGTTGACACACTCAGCACACCGCACACATTTCTCATTATCTATGTGATAAACCGTGCTTCCGTCAGGCATGCTCTCAAGCCTTATCGCTCCATGCCTGCACACGCCCTCACATGCACGGCATCCCATACACAACTGATACTTGGTGAGCTGACACTTAACCTTCTCCTCAGCCTTCTCAACACTCTTTGCCTTGTCAATATGGTAGTCGAGAATTGTAATTTTAAGATGCGTACTCCCTGTTCTTCCCTGAAGTCTCAAAAGAGGTGTTCCCCGTCTGTTAAGAATGTATACCTCTCCAAGGCGGGCATTTCCCATATTAAAATCAAGATATCCGAACGGCTTGAAAAGCTCATATAATTCCGCACTTACAGGTCTTAATAAATCATAATTAAAACTGTTCTCCTCAAGAACGCATGGTGTGAAGCTTACAACCGCCTTGTCCGCGTAGGCTATGCCATTGCCTCCTTGTCTGGCCTTCCACTTGCCGCTTCTTACATACTCCTCAGCATCCGGCTTGCCTATACTCCTTGCAAATTCCACAAGAAATTCCTGCCATCTGCCATACTGTTCAGGCATATATATCTTGGATAAAAACTCAGACCATACGCTGTTATTAGGACAGCAAAAACACCCCACTCTCGCATAGCCGTATGTGTATGCCTCGTTAAAATCAATCTTTCTCTTAAGAATATAGAGCCATACATCAAAATCCATCCAGTCTATTGCCGGAGATACCGTATCCTGCTTGGATATTTTCCGCCCCTGCGTCTCCCTCTCATACTTGCTCCTGCTTGCTGACTCACTTCTCCTTATGCCATAAAAAGCCAGTATCTTCGTCTTATCCTTAAAGAGTGCCGTAAGTTTTCTGTTGATTGCTCCCGTCTTAAAAATGGTACAGCACCAGCGCATCACTCGGCTCGGCGGTCCGATAAGCTCACACAGCTCCGAAAAATTCTTCTCCTTATTCCTTGATGAGAGAACAGGCGTCATAGGATGCGCCTTCTTAAACCGCGCTACATATTCCTCCGTCTTAGGAAACTCTAACGTTGTGTCCCCGAATATATGAAGTATTCTTGGATTACTTAACGCTCTCATAACAAGGTCTGATGTGACGGTCGAATCCTTTCCGCCTGAAAATGACACAAACATGTCCCTCACATCATAGGCTGCCGCTATATCCTGAATATAGCTCACAGCCTCCTGTGTTATCTCATCATATCTTGCACTGTTACAGCTTATAAAACGCTCAATGTACTCCGAAAACGAATTATCCTCATTAGCCTTCTCATATTTCTCCAGCTGCTCTCTTATATTATCTATATCTTCCTGTGAAAGCTTACTGAGCCTTCCAACATTAAAGCGCTTTAACACGCCATCTGTCATGTAATAATTGCCGCTTGCATTCCACACGGATGAGTGAAGATATTTAAGCGGTTCACCCTCAAGTATCTCATACAAAAGCCTTTCCCTTGGAAATACAGGTCTGACATCAGCCGCAATTCTGCTGCACTGCCCATGACATACCGGACATTTTTCCTCGTAAATCGGTACATTGCAATGCGTACAATAGTAGATATCCGATGTGACCTCCACATGCTCCCTGCTTTCACATTCATCACAGTAATTTTTATTAAGTTCTATGTTGTGCAATGTGCATCTGTAATGCCGCATTCATTCCTCCGTATTAACCTCTGAAGCTCTCAGGCGGGACATTAAGATAATGGCACAGTTCAAGAAATTCCGCCGCCCCAAGCTCCATGCCGCTTGCACAAGACAGCCTGCCACGCTCCATTCCAAGGTCACGTTCAACCTGTTCAACCGATATATGATTCTCCTGTAAATACTGTGATATCCGCTGTGTCACATTATGTCTGTCCACCCTGCAAAGCTCCATTTCTCTGCTTATAGTATTATGTATTCTGTAATTCACAGAACTTTCTTATATTATAGTCTTTGTTAATAAGCTGTCTCTTATACACATCTCCGAGCCCACGAGACCTCTCTACATCTCGTA
>ENA-OZSG01000455-OZSG01000455.1-human-gut-metagenome-genome-assembly--contig:-NODE-455-length-15112-cov-8.111775_pt1 | contig 15112 bp, 7 predicted proteins | sample MGYA00243278_ERZ653965 | MGnify/ENA primary metagenome ERZ653965 (study PRJEB26926, sample SAMN06164714) | human gut metagenome | biome: ENVO:00009003; feature: ENVO:2100002; material: ENVO:00002003...
TCGTGGGCTCGGAGATGTGTATAAGAGACAGGTCCGCCGCCGACCCGACGTTCAAAATGCTCTACGTCCTTGCCATCATCATGATTGTCGACGGGCATGTCGGTTCGTCCGATTACCTCGACTTCAACGGACTGCTCCGTTACCAGAACTACCATATCGCGCTGTTTATGTTCGTCTCGGGCTATTTCCTCAACCTTACGCGCGGCTATAAGGAATTTTTCGCCCGCAAAACCCTGCGCCTGCTCGTGCCGCTTTACCTTTGGAACGCGGCTTACGGCGCCCTGTGCTGGTATCTGAACCGGCATCAGGGCTTTGCGCTCGGCGGGGAATTTAACCTGTATAACCTGCTCTATGCCCCGCTTGTCGACGGGCACCAGTTCATTTACAACATGGCGTCATGGTTTCTGGTGCCGCTGTTTCTGGTACAGGCCGTCGGCTATTTGCTGCTGCGCCCGTTCGCTCCGTCTGCCGCCCGCCGCACCGCCTTAACCCCGTCTGCCCGGCCGCAGCCCGGCAGTTTTTTCCTGCCCGCCGTTATATTTTTCGTCTTGTCGCTGGCGCTCGGCTGCTTTGCCCTGGCGTACGCCCCCGAAAACCACGGCGCCCGCACCCTGGCGCTGACCGCTCTGCGCACGCTCTACTTCATGCCCGCTTTTGCATTCGGCTTTCTTTACCGGCACGTCCTCGCCAAATACGATACTGTCGCCACGCCGCTTTACCTGTTTATCGTTCTCGCCGCCCTGACCTGCCTGACCCAAAAATTCCCCGGCTATAACCATATCCCTTCGTGGCTGGATACCGTCAACGCCCCGGCGCCCGCCATATATGCCATAAGCCTCCTCGCTGTTCTGTTCTGGCTGCGCGTTGCCCGGGTTCTGTCGCCGTTGCTCGTCCGAAGCCGCCCGTTGCAATATATTGCAAACCATACCTTTGACATCATGATGCACCACTTTGCCGGTTTTATGCTTGCCAAAGCCCTGTTTCTACCGTTCATTTCCACCCCCGCTGCACAATTCCCTTCCGCCGCAGCAGCGCCTCTCGCTTCCCGTGCCGACACCGTCGCCGCCCTCGCCCGCATCAAAAGCGACATATGGTACTACCCTTTCCCGGAAAGCGGAGAAACCTCGGCCTGGCTCTATATTGCTATATCTATAGTCATAGCACTAACGGCAGGCTTTACAACCCGCAAAATTTATGCTATAATAAGCCGAAAGTTAAGCCATTTTTAAGGGTCGCATTTGTATAATCGGCGCGTTAAAATTCAGGCTGACAGGGAGGTACTATGACAAACAGCTGCGAAAAAGGCCGTTCAATGATAGAGATGCTGGGTGTACTGGCAATCGTCGGCGTCCTTTCCGTCGGCGGCATAGCCGGCTATTCCAAGGCAATGGGCAAATACAAAACCAACCATTTGATTGAGCAGCTGACCATGCTGATTACCAATATCCGCAATTCATTTATCGGCCAGCATGACTTCAGCGACATAAACAACAATTTGCTTATAAATATCGGCGCCGTGCCCGCTGATATGTACGACCACTCCCGCGCCAGCAATGACATCCTGCACGCCTGGAACGGAAAAGTAACCATCTTCCCCAGCGAGGCCTCCAATAACAAACAAATGGCCTTTGAACTCTATGTCAACAACATCTCCAAAAACGTCTGTATCGAAATGGTAACGATGGATTGGGGCAAAGACCCGTCATCGGGCTTTACAAGCCTCTACATCGGCACGCTGGAAGAAGACATTGCCGAACCGCAGATGAAAGACGTCCATTCGTCCGCCGACCGCAATGAGGCCAACGGCATATATACTATCGGCACCCACGACATGGCAATCCCGCTGACGCTGGAACAGGCATACGCCGCCTGCACCTGCAGCCCGGTCGGTTGCACCATAGGGCTGAAATATCTGTAACAGCCCGCCGCCCGGCAGATTACAAAAAAAACGACAGGCCTGAAGTTCACATACCTCCCTCCCGAATATTCAGGCCTTCCTTTTTGCCTGCAGCTTACGCCTACAACCTACAGCTTACAGCCCGCAGCACGCCGGCACGCCGTCCATGCGCCGTTGTTTCTCCCCACATTCCATGCGACACGCCGTCCCGCTCCGTCTCTCCCCCATACGCATAACAAAAAAAGGGGCGCGGTTTTCCGCACCCCTGTCAGCAACCCGCCGGTTCTCCCGGCATTTTCCGCATCGGTTCTGCACAGCATGCCTCAGCTTCAACCCCGCCGCAGCATCAGGCGAAATCCGACACCCGGAAACCTGCTCGCGGCAGGCTTCCGAGTTCTCCCGGCCGCTTACGCTTATTTGCGCTTGGCTTCCGGCATCGCTTCCGGCGCCTTGGTTTCCTGTTTTACCTTCTCGGTAACCGGCTTGTAAACGGTCTTCTCCCACGGGCTCTTCTTGTCGTAGAGCTTTTCGCAGATAGACAGCCCGACGCTTCTCAGCGCTGTTTCGGTCGGAATGAACAGATCCATGCCCTCTTCGGTCTGTTTTGCCGAATTGGAAATGCCGTTGACGGTGCCAAGCTTGTCAATCAGAACGCTCCCGACCGCCACTTTCTGCACCAGCGTATCAACGATAATTTCGGTGCCGAGCGTATCGGAATAGCGGTAGCCGTAAATTTTGCCGCTGTCGTCCATATAGTTCTTCGCCGCTTCGCCGTCCTTGTCCAGCAGCCCCAGCGAGATGTAGCCTTCCTGGTCAATCGGCGGCAAATCAAGGTTAAGGGCAATCGGCGTATAGGTAACCGGCTTTTCAAGGTGCATCAGCGCCGTGTTCTTGCTCGGGTTAACGCGTACCGCCTTGGCCTTGAGCACATCGCCGTTGATGGTCTTGACGTCATAGGTATTCTGCAGCTTGTTGACCAGCCCCGCCGACGTCAGCACGAACGAGTCGGAAATAACCAGCCCCATGCCTTTCTTGCCTTTGGCATTGGTAATCTCAACCACCGACCCGCGGATTTTGAGCATATTCTCCGGGCTCAGTTCTGTGTACGGCGGCCTGTCGACAATGCAGAGCTTGGCATCAACAGCATAGCCGTCAAGGTCGACCCAGTTGTCATCAACAATCGTGCAGCTGCCGTCGGAAATGACGTTGCCGTCTTCGTCAATGCAGTTTTCGTATTTGCGGAAACTGTCCTTAACGCCTCCGGTTTCTTCAATCTGCGGCGCAATCGCCTTGTTTTCGACTTCCACGCCGCCTTTTTCCTCAACCGCCGGGATATAGTCTATTTCCTCGACTTTCGGTTCAATCACGGGTTCGGGCGCCGGAGCCGGTTTCGGCTCCCCGCAGTCCTCGACGCATTCGGTCTTGCACTCGCGCCCTCCCCTGACGTCCGGTTTGCCGACAACGCAGGTTTCGGTACAGACTTTGCGGCACTTCGGCTGCTCGCACTGCTGTGAGCACTTCATTGGACAGCTTTCAACTGTTTCAACCGTCGTAACCGTTGTCGTTACCTTTTTCTGCGGGCATACCGGGCGACAAACCTGGCGGCACACCGGCTGCGGCGTTTCTACCCGCGTCGTGGTGATGATTTTTTCCTCTACGGTCTTGGTTTTTGTCTTAACGTCGACAAATTCCTCCACTTTCGGTTTACCCATCGTCACCGCGCACGGACACGCCGGCTGCGGACAGCTGCATACCGGCTGGTTGCAGGTGCAGGTCTGAATCGCAGCGCACGGGCACGCCGGACGTGCTATCGCCGGGCATTGCGGCTGCGGCGCATAGGCGCAGCTTCTCGTATAGGCGACTTCCTTGGCAAAGCCGCATTTTCCCGGATTGAACTTGGCGTCAAAAGCGACCAGAGCCGCACGTTCCGCAGCCTGCTCTTCGGGGCTGACGCGCTGTGCCAGCTGGTACTCAAACCCCGGCAGCGAAGACAGCCGCGCCGCCGCGTCGGCAAACGCCAGTTCCGCCAGTTTGACCTCGGCTTCGTAAACGCCGTTTTCAACTTCGGCATAACCGGAAGTAACGCCTTTCCATAAAACTTTCGTCTGGCTCAAATTCATCAGCCGCCATGTAACCGTCATCTCGGCCGTGCCGTTGCGGCGGTTGTCCTTGCGCGCCTTGTCCCAGTCATACTGGTCGCAGACGTTCATAAAGAAGTTGGTGATTTCCGCCGTCAGCGCATATTCCGGCAGCTTGACCGACGGGTCGGCAAGGCAGACGTCCGGAATATCCATAATTTTGTAACATTTGTCAGCAGATTTTTTAAAGACGTCATTAAACGCCATGTCTTTCTGAATTACCCGCCCGTGGTTCAGCATCGCCTTTTTCGTAAAACGGCGGCATCCGAAAATCCGGAAACGGTAGTTGCCGACATGGTTGGCATACGGGCTGAACCCTTCCTGGTTTTGCAGCCGGAAATCGACGTGCGTCAGCGCAAACGGCGCCAAATCGCAGCAGTTGCGGTTGACGGCGTTGCTCTTGTAGCGCGGCTGCGCCAGAGGATAGTTCCGGGTTTTGAACGCCGGCATCGGGCAACTGGGGCAGTTTTTAACCTGCGTCCCGTCCACGATTCGCACAGCTTTGTTGGATTTCGGCCGGTCGCAGTTCGGGCACGACCCGCCCGGAAAAATGCTGCCGTCCACTTCCGGCGGACAGTCCGGACAATAAGAATCCGGCCCCGCGGCCGCCGCAGCCGTGGCTCCGAACGCGAGCCCCAGCGCCAGCACCCCGCAGAATAACTTGTTTAAAACATTTGTTGCTGACATTTTATTTTATCTCCTGTTAAGGTTTTATTGCCTCCCCGCACGGCATACCCGCCGCCTCGGTTTGGTTCTTGCCTCCCCGCACGGCATACCCGCCGCCTCGGTTCGTGCGCTTTCGCCCTTCTTTACTTCTTCCCCGCAGGCCGCCGCGTCAACGGCCCCCTGCGATAAGACAAGGCTTCAATCAGGTGCATTTTAGACACCTTTTTTTCATTTTGCAAGTCTGCAATCGTTCTTGCTAACCGCAAAATACGGTTCAGGCTTCGCGCCGTCAACCCGCACTTTTCCGCCGATTCCGCCGCAAACCGCCGCAGTTCCGGCCCCATATCCAGCGCTTTTTCCAGCATATCACCTTTAAGCTCCGCATTGCAGGTCAGCCCCGCCGCCCCGAATGCCGCAAACCGCGCCGCCGCAATCTCCCTTGCCGCCAGAACCTGCGCCCGCATTTCCGCCGACCCGATTCCGGTCTTGCCCGAGGTCAGGTCGTACGGGCTGACCGCCGGCACCTCAATCTGCAAATCAAACCGGTCCAGAAACGGCCCCGACAGCTTCGCCAGATAATCCTCCGCGCATTGCGGAGCCTTCGCGCACATCCTTCCTTCCACGCCGAAAAAGCCGCAACGGCACGGGTTCATCGCCGCCACCAGCTGAAAATCCGCCGGATACACCGTATGCGCCATCACGCGCGAAATCACCGCCCGCTTGTTTTCCAGCGGCTGCCGCAGCGCGTCAAGCGCGGACCGCGAAAACTCCGGCAGCTCGTCCAGAAACAGCACGCCGTTGTGCGCCAGCGTAATCTCGCCCGGAATTCCCTTTCTCCCGCCGCCGACAAGAGACGCCATGGAAGCGCTGTGGTGCGGCGCACGGAACGGCCGTCTCAAATCCAGTTCGCCCCGTGCCGCCAGTTCTTCGTCCAACACACCCGCGACCGACTGAATCATCGCATTTTCCAGCGCCTGACGCAGCGTCAGCGGCGGCAGGATGGTAACCAGCCGTTCCGCCAGCATTGTCTTTCCCGAACCCGGCGGCCCCGACATCAGAAGGTTGTGTCCGCCCGCCGCAGCGATAAGCATCGCCCGTTTCGCGCTCTCCTGCCCCTTGACGTCGGCATAGTCAATATTGTAAACCGCCGCGCCCGTGCCAGTCTCCCGGCCGGCCGCCGTCCGGTTCCGTGCGCCGTTCTTCGCCTGCTCCAGCCGTGCACCGTTCTCCGCCTGCTCCGGCCCCCGTGCGCCGTTCTCCGACACTCTCGCGCGGCCGTCATTCTCCGCCGCCCCCTCACGTCCGTTTTTTCTCTCCTCTGTCCCGCCGCGCCGCCGCTGCAACACGCCGCCGTCCGCCTTGCCGTTAAAATAATTCATCAGCTCCAGAATATGTCCTGCCGCCAGCACCGGCGCACACCGGCTCCACGCCGCTTCCGACGCGTTGGCCGCCGGGCAGACCAGCCCGCATTTGTCGGCAATCGCCCGCACCGCCGCCGGTAAAACCCCGTTGACACGCTCAATGCTGCCGTCCAGCGACAGCGCCCCCATAAAGATATAGCCCTTGAGCCGCGCCGGGTCAACCAGCCCCATCGCGCCCATCAGCCCCATCGCTATCGGCAAATCGAAATGTGCGCCTTCTTTCAATAAATCCACCGGCTTGAGGTTCACCGTAATATGCTCGCGCGGAAACTCCACCCCCAGCACCGCCAGAACCGCACGCACGCGCTCTTTGCTTTCGTTGATGGCCTTGTCCGGCAGCCCGACGATGACAAACCCGGGCATCCCCGCGCCGAGGCTGACCTGCACCTCCACGCGCTTCGCTTCAATCCCGTCAAACGCCGCTGTCTTCAGGCTGCAAATCATCTCCCGTTCCTCGCTGCCATCCCGCCTCTACTCCGGCTCATCATCGTCCGTTCTCCGTCTCACCGCCGCAACACAACTTCGTTTTATCACCAGCGCCATAACACACCTGTCGTCGTTAAACCTTACCGCCACGGCGCCGCCTTACCACCGCGGCACCACCTCGCCGCCGCCGCGCCACCGCCGCGTCGGGTAGGTATTTTTGCGCAGAAAATCATAATTCGCCGAAACCTGCGGGATGTCCGTTACCAGCACATACCCCGCCGCCCGGAAATTCTCCGCGCACTGCACGGCGCTTTCGCCCGGCAGGTCATAACACAAAATCTGCGTCCGCGTTACCGGATGAATCAGCAGAATTCCCTCTGCGCTCTGCGTGGCGGAAATGTCGCCGTAATAGGTCGGCATCGGCTGCGCGCAGGGCTGGTACGGCAGCATTGCTTCGTCCGAACACTTGCGGTTGTTGGGACAGACTTTTACCCCGTTCAGCCCGACTTCCGGCTGTTCGCGCAGGGTACAAATTTCGGTTGCTTCTTTGTCCGACCACAGCCGCGTGCCGAGAAAACCGCCGCTGTCCGCGCGCTGGCACGGCAGCGCCGAAAGTTCTTCTTCTTCCGTCAGCACCGGATAAGTCCGCTCGTACGGATAGGTACACCCCGCCGCCGACAACACAGCCGCAAACAGCGCAATCATCCCCGTTTTCCGCGCTGCGCCGGCCGCCTGCACCGCGCTTGCCATCATTTTTCGTACCATACCGGCCGCCTGCTCTGTACCTGTCATCATTTTCCGCACCTTCCGTGCGCCCCTGTTCTCTTCGCCTGTAAGCATCGTCAAAGCTTTCAAAATAAACTTATTTAAGGCGATTTTACCGGCCGTCCCGCCAAAATGCACGCAAAATATCAGGTTATAAACAAAAAATGCGCCCTCGCCGCACCGCCAGCCCCGGCACACCCGCCGATAACCGTACCGGCAGCGCCGCCTTTTATCTACCGGTGGAACAGCCGCTCCAGATCCGCCACCTCCAGCCGCACATACGTCGGCCGCCCGTGGTTGCACTGCGCCGAATGCGGTGTCCGCTCCATCTCGCGCAGCAGGTGGTTCATCTCGGCGATATTCAGCCGTCGCCCCGCACGCACCGACCCGTGGCACGCCATCGTCGCCGCGATATGGTTGATTTTGTCTTCCACCACCGTCGTTGCGCCCCATTCCGCCATCTCGTCGGCCAAATCCGCAACCATTTTTTTGATTGCCGCGTCCTTCAGCAGCGCCGGTACTTCCCGCACCATTACCCCGGTGCCGAAATCCTCAAGCACCAGCCCGAGTTTCGCCAAACTCTCAAATTCGCCCGCGAGCGCCGCTTTCTGCGTCAGCGACAAATCCACCACCTCCGGCAGCAGCAGCAATTGCGACGGCAGCCTCTCCCCTGCCGCCATCGCCGCCTTGAGCCGCTCCAGCACAATACGCTCGTGTGCCGCATGCTGGTCAACCAGAATCAGCGCATCTTCCGCCTGCGCCAAAATATAGGTATCATGAAACTGCGCCTTGGCCACGCCCAACGGTCCCGCCTCATCTTCCGCGCCTGCTGCCGGCTCTTCCACCCGCACCGAAAACTTGCGCTCCAGCTCCGGCAAAACCCCGCTGCCGCGTCCGCCGCCCGCGCTCCCCGGCCGCCCCTGAAAAGCCGTAAACCGCCGGTCAGCCCCGTACGCCGTCCCTGCGTCAACCCCGGTGCCCATACCTGCGCCATAATACCCGCCGTTCACACCGCCGCGGCCTGTACCAAAGCCTGCGTCCGTGCCAAAGCCCGCGTCCTTGCCACAATCGCGGCCGCTGCCCGCATCCGTATATTCCGGCTCCCGCAACACGCCGCCCGCCGCAACATCTGCCGCAAAACTCTCCGTTCCTCCGCAGGCACCGTTCAGCCCGCCGCCCGGAACCGCCGCACCGTCCAGCCCTTCCTGCCCCGGTACAAAATCATCGGTCAGCGCCGCCAAATCAACCTTATCCGCGCTCCTCTTGTCCCCCGTCAGCAGCGCGCTCCGCACCGCCCCCACCAGCAGCGACCGCACGCCCTGCTGGTCAAAAAAGCGCACCTCCGCTTTCGCCGGATGCACGTTGACATCCACATACATCGGCTCCACTTCCAAAAACAGCGCGCACGCCGGATAGCGCGAATTCTCCAGCACGCCCGCATACGCCCCCTTCAGCGCGCCCAAAAGCAGCTTGTCCCTGACCGGGCGGTTGTTGACAAACAGATATTGCGACAGCGTATTGGCTTTGTTATACGTCGGCAGGCTGACGAGCCCCGACAGTTTCATCCCGTCGCGCTCGCCTTTGACCTCCAGCGCATTCTCCGAAAACTCGCGCCCCATGACTTCCGCCGCCCGCCGGAGCCTTGCGTCAAAAAAATCCCCATTCGCCGCCGGCAGCGCAATCTTCTTCTTTTCGTCAACGTAAAGGTAAAACGCCACTTCGGGGTTCGCCAGCGCAATGCGGCTGATAATGTCCGCGCACGCCCCCGCCTCGGCGCTGTCCGCTTTCAGGAACTTCAGCCGCGCCGGCGTCGCAAAAAACAAATCCCGCACCTCAATCCGCGTCCCCCTGGCGCGCGAACACGGCCGCACCTCGCCCTTCGCCCCGCCTTTGATTTCCAGCTCCCAGCCGTTTTCCGCGCTTTCCTGCCGCGTCGTGATTTTCATCTTCGCCACCGAGGCAATCGACGGCAGCGCCTCGCCGCGAAACCCCAGAAACTGCACATTGAACAAATCGTCCGACGGCAGCTTGGACGTCGCGTGCCGTTCCACCGCCAGCGCCAGGTCTTCCGCATCCATGCCTTTGCCGTTGTCCTCAACCGCAATCAGCGTCTTGCCCCCGGCCTTGAGCGTTACCTCAATCCGCGTCGCCCCCGCGTCCAGCGCGTTCTCCACCAGCTCCTTGACCGCCGACGCCGGGCGTTCGATAACCTCGCCCGCCGCAATCTGGTTGACTAAATTGGATGGCAAAACCCGGATAGACATAGTACGCGTTCCTTTCTTCAACAACTTCGGCAGCCCCGGCCGTACCCAGCCCATACCCGGCCGTACCCGGCCCGTGCCCGGCGCTTCCATCGGCTGCCTGCTTAACTTAAGGGCAGTATAGCGCGCCCCGCCCCACCGCCGCAATATGTTTTTGAGATGTCCACAACCCGCCGCGCCTCATCACCTCCCGCGCCCCTCCGCCTGCTCCCCAGACCCCGTAAAAAGTAGTGACAAACAGACAAAAAATACGTTGCACGCCGCATCAGCAAATTAAAAATTCTGAATAATGCAGACCATGACATTTGGCAAGAAATTACGCCCCGGCTGTAAAACACAAAAAAACAGAAGCGCCCGCAAGACGCTCCTGTTTTTTTTATAGCCTGCTCCCGTCATCCGGTACGCTGTTTCTATGCCGCTTTTTCGGCACCGGCTCCGGCTTCTGCCCGCAAGGCCCGTACCTTTTCAATCAAGGCGCTCGTTGACCCGTCATGTCTCGGCGCCGCGCACTGAGACGCTGCCCCGCATTGGCCGGCTGCCGCAGTCCCGTTCCGAGCCGCTCCCGCGCCGCCGTTTTGCGCCGCGCTGCCCTCAAGCTCCGGCAAAATCTTCAGCGCCAACTGCTTGCCAAGCTCGACGCCCCACTGGTCAAACGAATCAATCTCCCAAATCACGCCCTGCGTATAAACCTTATGCTCATACATCGCAATCAGCATGCCGAGCGCATACGGCGTAATCTTCTTCAGCAGGAACATATTGGACGGGCGGTTGCCGTCAAAGCTCTTGTTGAGCTTGAGTTTCTCAATCGCTGCTTCGTCCTTGCCCGCAGCGCGCAGTTCCGCCGCCGCCTCGTCGGGCGTCTTGCCTTTCATCAGCGCCTCCGCCTGCGCCAAAACGTTGGCGAGCAGAATTTCGTGATGCTTGCCGATTTCGTTGTGCGACACCGCCGGAATGATAAAGTCTACCGGCACCGGCTCGGTTCCCTGGTGCAGAAGCTGGAAGAACGAATGCTGCACGTCGGTTCCCGCCCCGCCGAACAGCGCCGGCCCCGTCGCGTAATCGGTAATTTTGCGGTTGTCGAGCCGCACCGACTTGCCGTTGCTCTCCATGTCGAGCTGTTGCAGATACGCCGGCAGGAACTTCAAATACTGGTCATACGGAATCACCGCATACCGGTGGATGTTGTAATAGTCATTGTACCAAATCCCCAGCAGCGCCATAATCACCGGAATGTTCTGCTCCAGCGGCGCGGTACGGAAATGGTTGTCCATCGCCTCGGCGCCGCGCAAAAGCTCGTGAAAATTCTCGTATCCGACCGCAATCGCAATGGAAAGCCCGATAGCCGACCACAGGGAGTAACGCCCGCCGACGAAATCCCAGAACTCAAACATATTGTTGACGTCAATGCCGAATTCCGCCACCGCCTTGGCGTTCGTCGAAAGCGCGACAAAATGGTTGGCAACCGCCGCCTCGCCCAGCGCTTTGACCAGCCAGTCGCGGCAGGTGCGCGCGTTGGTCAGCGTTTCAATCGTCGTAAAGGTCTTGGACGCGACGATAAACAGCGTTTCCTCCGGGTTAATCTGCCCCAAAACTTCCGCACACGCCGTGCCGTCAATGTTGGAGATAAAATAGCAGTTGATGTCTTTCGCCCAGTATTTCTTGAGCGCCGCCGTTACCATATACGGCCCCAGATCCGACCCGCCGATGCCGATGTTAACGATGTTGGTGAGCTTTTTGCCCGTTGCGCCCTTAAACGCCCCGCTGCGCACCGCGTCCGAAAATTCTTTCATCTTCGCCTGCACGCGCAGGATTTCCGGCATAACGTCAACGCCGTCGACCGTTACCGGCCTGCCCGAAAAATTGCGCAGCGCCGTATGCAGCACCGCGCGGTTTTCGGTAACGTTGATTTTCTTGCCCGTAAACATATCCTCAATCCGGTCTTTTAAATTATGCTCGCGCGCCAGATTAAACAGCGCCTCCAGCACGCCGGCGTCAAAACGGTTTTTGGAATAGTCGTAGGTCAGATCCCCGAGCGTCAGGGTATATTTTTGCGCCCGCTCGCCGTCCGCGGCAAACAGGTCATTCATTTCGGTTCCGGCAAAACGCTTGTACTCGGTGAGCAGCGCCGCCACGGCATCAGATACTGCCATAATGTAGCCTCCTAAAAATCAAGTATGTCATCGCTCCGGCTCCCGCGCCCGTGAACATTTCGCCCACTGCAGCGCCGCCGCCCGTGCCCCGTTGCCCTCGCTCCGTATGCACCGCCGCAGCCGCCCGCGCCGCCGGCCATCGCGTTAATGCCCGGAATATACGCCCCCGCCCGCCGCCTGTCAAGCTTTTCACCGCATTTTTCCCACATTTCCGCTGCCGCCCGCCCGCGCCATATCCGCCGCCAGCGCCACATCAAAAGTGCCCGCCAACCCGGCCGGCAGTTTCCCGACCGCCAACGAGCCACACCGCCCTCCCTCCCGAAACACGGCGTTAAACACAATCCTGCACAACGTCAGAAATTGATTTTCAGCCCGGCAAGCCCGTTCCAGCCTGTACGCCCGCCGTCCCGGCGCATCACCTCGGCAAAGAGCGAAGCGTCGCCGTTGCTGCTCTCAAAACCCAGGCCGTATTCGGCATAAGGCTCAATTTCCATATCCGGAAGGTGAACGCCGTTCGCGGTAACGTGCTGGAGTCCGGTTCCGGTATGGACATACCGCCCTTTGGCATAAACCTGCAGCTCGTCATTAAACGCCTTTTCAATCTTCAGCCCCGGCGCCAGCTCGTACATTGACAGTCCGTCAAACGCGACTTCCGCATTTTTGCCGGTCGTATAATCTTCGGCATCGGCATAAGTGTATGTGGCATAGAAGTTCGGCTGCACCGTCCACCCATTGCCCAAGACGCAATTATATCCGAATTTGGCGCCGATACCGCCGAGCCAGGCGTCAAACTTGCCGTTCTTGTCAAAATCATTGGCTTTTTTGCGGGCATATCCGGCATTCGCGGTAATTCCCCAAAAGGCGCTGCCTTTATAGAAATTCGCCCCGGCTCCCAGATACCAGGCATTCTGTTCAATCTTTCCGGCGGCAAACTCGGCCTCGCCGTCTGCATATGCCCCGTATGCCGAATAAACCGCCACCACGCCGTTGCCGTATGTTTTGACGCGGCTGTCCGCACCGGCTATCACGCCGTTAAACCGCGCGTCCGCGCCGTGATAATTCTTAAACTCCAAATCGTCAGACGAGGCAAACGGCTTGACCCACGCGCCGCCTCCGGCCTCTGCCGCGCCCTTGCGAAACGCCGTCCGGTCTGCGTCTGCAAGCACCCGGCTGTAAATTTCATCGTTCAGCACGCCGATAGACGCAACAACCGCCATGCCGGATTCCAAAACTTCCGGATTGAATTTGTCTTTCCGTTCCCGCCGCGTAAACGTAAATTCTCCGTTCTCGGGCAGATATTCGACGTCATAATTGTAAACCGGACCGGCGCTCTCGGCAATTTGCGAAGCCACCTGTCCCGCCAAAATATTGTTATCGGCAAACATAACGTGCGTCGTTTCCGCCTCGCCGTCCGACAAAACGTCCAGCGACTTGACCTCCACCAGCGCCAAATCGCCCGAAACCTCTTCGGCGCTCATCTCGCCCATTTTCACGTTTTCCAAATCCGCACTCACATTGTAAATATCCAGCTTGCCTCCGTTCAGAGCCAGATTTTTCAACTGCAGCCGCTCAAACCCCAGCGACTGAATATTCACCAAACCGCCATTCATGGCAAGCGAGTTCGTTCCGTTGCCGATAAGGTTTCCGCCGGCAATATTGGTAACAGCTGCATCGGCAATACCTGTCAAACCGTTTCCTTTGGCAATTCCGCTGACAATCTCTGCGTTTTTAATCTCCCCGTTTAAGGTAATTTCCCCGCTGTCATCACCGGACAAAACCAGCGTCCAGCCGTCTTCGCTGCCCGTAAAGCCGTCGTCAGACACGATATTGCCGCCGTTAAGGGTTTCCAGCGTCAGCGTCTGCCCGGCCATGACATACGCCGCGTTGCTTTCGCCGTTAGCCGTATTGCCCGAAAACGCCGCCGTATCGCCGTCCGCCCGGATAGTCATTCCTGCGCGCACATACAAGGCTCCGCCGTAACCGGCCGCCGTATTGTCTGTAAACGACGAGTTGGTTACCACCAGCCCCTCCGTCCGGTTATATATCGCGCCGCCGGAATTGGCTTCGTTGCCCTCAAAAACGCTGTTTGCGATATTGCCGCCGCCGTTGCTGTATATGGCGCCGCCCTGCGCGGCCCGGTTAGCCCTGAAAACGCTGTCCGCAATTTCTCCGGTGCCATAGCTGGCGACCGCCCCGCCGTAGCTGCTTGCATTGCCGGCAAACTCGCTTGAGCGGATATCCATCGTTCCGCTGTTATAAATGGCGCCGCCCATATAGCCGCTCTCCAGCCCGTTATAATAGAACCCGGCGCCCGCAACCGCTCCGACCTCGCCGTCATTAAAAATCGCGCTGCCGTATTTGGCGTTGTTGCCGCTGAAAATGCCGGTAATTTTTTCTATCGTGCCGATGTTTCCGATTGCGTCTTTCCCGTTAAACAACGCGCCGCCGTATGGTGTCGCCGTATTGCCGGCATAAAAGCCGCCCATCGTCCCGATTTCGCCCATATTAAATACGGCGCCGCCATAATATTCTGCCGTGTTGCCGATAAAATCCCCCTCAAACGCGGTGATGACGCCGGCATTATACAGCGCCGCACCCCAAGACCCTTCGTTTTTAAGAAAGTCGGCATTGAGCCTTGTTATCAATCCCGCATTATGCACGCCGGCGCCGCCGTATCCGACCTGGTTGCCGACAAAAGCGCTGTCCGCAACCTCAAGCATTCCCTTGTTTGACAACACGCCCGTGGAGGCAACACCGCTCCCAAGCAGCCGTTCAAATCCGCCTGCGGAAACCGCATATTTCTTTTGGCCGTCCGTATCCGTAAATTCGGCATAAATGCTGCCGTCCGCCGGTGCGGTATCGCTGACCGTATATTTTCCGCCGACATTTGCCGCGCTGAACGTTTTGCCTTTGGCAACAGAAAAGCCGTTCAAATCATTATTGCCTGTAAGCGAATGCCCGTTGCCGTCAAGCGCCATATTCTCCGCCGTTTGTGTTCCGATGCCGGAGGCCAGCATAATATCCCGCGTCAGCGCAATCTCGCTTTCTCCGCCCGCCAGCGCCGCGGCAAACTCCGCACCGCTGCTAACCTCTGCCGCCCGCGCCGCACATACCGGCAAACCGGCCGCGACCATTAATGCCAAACCAATCTTTCTGCTCATGCGATTTTCCTTCCTTAAGTTCCTGTTGCGTATATTAAACGACCGTTTAATTTCAGCGGTTTCATCATCTGCTTCTTTGAGGAAAATCAAGAGTTTTAATCCCAAAAAAGATAGACGGTGGTTGAGGATTTTAAACGGTCGTTTTAATTCAGCAGTTTTCTTCCCCGGTTAATTTTTTTAACTGTTTATATTTTAAAGAAAAAATTGACAAATAACATATCCTAAAG
>ENA-OZSG01000466-OZSG01000466.1-human-gut-metagenome-genome-assembly--contig:-NODE-466-length-14788-cov-7.612231_pt1 | contig 14788 bp, 15 predicted proteins | sample MGYA00243278_ERZ653965 | MGnify/ENA primary metagenome ERZ653965 (study PRJEB26926, sample SAMN06164714) | human gut metagenome | biome: ENVO:00009003; feature: ENVO:2100002; material: ENVO:00002003...
ATCTACACAAGGCTATTCGTCGGCAGCGTCAGATGTGTATAAGAGACAGGTATTCCGGTTGACCATCACAGAGGTAAGAATGTAGCTCTTATATTTGAAAAGACAAGTACAAGAACCCGCTGCTCTTTTGAGGTGGCTGCACATGATTTGGGAATGGGAACAACATATCTTGATCCGTCAGGTTCACAGATTGGCAAGAAGGAGAGCATAGCCGACACAGCGAGGGTTTTAAGCCGTATGTACGATGGAATTGAGTACAGGGGATACGGACAGAATATAGTCGAGGAGCTTGCAAAATATTCGGATGTACCTGTGTGGAACGGACTGACAAATGAATATCATCCTACACAGATGCTTGCGGATATGCTCACGATAAAGGAGCATTTTGGAAAGCTTGAGGGAATCAATTTCACATACATGGGTGATGCGCGCTACAATATGGGGAATTCACTTATGATTGCATGTGCAAAGATAGGACTTAATTTTACAGCCTGCACCAACAAAAAGTATTTTCCTGATGAGGAGCTTGTTAAGCTGTGCCAAGGTTATGCAAAGGAATCGGGTGCAACGATAACTTTGACTGAGGATGTCGATGCAGGAACAAAGGGTGCCGATGTTATCTATACCGATGTATGGGTATCAATGGGTGAGCCTTCGGAGGTGTGGGAGGAGCGTATACACGACCTGCTTCCTTACCAGGTAAATAAAAAGGCTATGGAGAATGCGGGACCACAGGCTGTGTTTATGCACTGTCTTCCTGCTTTTCATGATTTAAAGACAACAGTTGGCGCTCAGATTCACGAGAAGTTCGGACTTGATGAGATGGAGGTAACGGACGAGGTATTTGAGTCGGCACAGTCGATTGTGTTTGATGAGGCGGAGAACCGTATGCACACAATCAAGGCGGTGATGGATGCCACTGTTAAGTAGACAGGGGGTATTTTATGGCTTCAAAAAAAGAGAGAGTATTGAGAAGGATAAGAATTGTAATTGATGTAATAAATGTTATACTTAGTATTGCGGTTGTGGCACTTACAATATATACGTTTATTGACAGTAAGACGAGAATGGGAATGTTCGAGAATATATTCTATCTCGGAGCACTGATAAATGCCATAACCGGTATTAAGCATCTTATATCGGATAAAAGGCTGCAGGGTGTGGCGGTGATGGTTTTTGCCGTGGTACTCGTCGCCGCCGGTATTTTTTGTGCAAGAATTGTTGGAGGCAATCTATAGATGAAGGATAAGATATTGCAGATGCTCAGGGAGACGGACGGATTTATCTCCGGGCAGGAGATATGCAGCAGATTCGGAGTATCAAGGACTGCCGTATGGAAATCCATCAAGCAGCTACGCGAGGAGGGCTACGATATTGTGGCTGTAAATAATAAGGGGTACAGGCTTGAAGAAGTGCCTGATGTAATCTATGAGCAGGAGCTTAGAAGTCTCCTCCACACAAGGTGGTTCGGAAACAAAATTTTATATTTTGACTCAATCGACTCAACTAATAATGAATTAAAGAGGCAGGCTGAGACACAGGTGTGTCACGGTCTGCTTGCTGTTGCGGAGGAGCAGACGGCAGGAAGAGGAAGAAGGGGACACGGATGGGTATCTCCTTCGGGAACGGGAATATGGTTCTCCGTTCTTCTTAAGCCGGAGGTGAGTCCTGACAAGGCTTCGATGCTGACGCTTGTTGCAGCGATGGCTGTGGCAAAGGCAATAACCGAGACAACGGGACTCGTGTCGCAGATTAAGTGGCCTAATGACATAGTGGTTAACAAAAAGAAGGTTTGCGGTATGCTCACTGAATTATCGGCAGAGATGACCCGGATAAACTATGTTGTCATAGGAATAGGCATTAATGCAAATAATAAGGAATTTCCGGATGAGATTAAGGAGACGGCGACATCACTTTTCATCGAATCGGGGAAGCATATAAAGAGGGCAGCGGTGATTGAAGCAGTAGGCAGATATTTTGAGCAGTATTATGATGAATTTATCAAGGCCGGTGATTTGTCACTTATAATGGATGAGTACAACAGCATGCTCGTAAATGCCGGAAATCAGGTCAGAATTATCTCAAATGATTCTGAGGAGATATACACGGCACTTGGAATTAACCCACAGGGAGAGCTTGTGGTCAAGGACGCTGACGGCAATGTCAAAGATATACGCTCCGGCGAAGTGTCGGTCCGCGGTCTTTATGGGTATGTATGATAAATATAAATTAAAGTGAGGATTTACGATGTATTACGAGGATAATGTTGTATTGTGCGTGTCTAATGCGTATGAGAAGAAGTATTATCTTAATCAGGATTTCAATGGTCTGCCTGAGCATATCAGGAATGAGTTAAAGATAATGTGTGTGCTGTTCACTGAGGATGTTGGCGGTATTATGATGCTCGAGTATGATGAGAACGGAACACTTCAGATTAAGACTGAGGCTGCGGAGGAGGATATTCTTTACGATGAGATAGGAGCTGCCCTTAAGATTAAGCAGATAAGAAATGAAAAGGCAGATCTGCTTCAGTCGCTTGAACTCTACTTTAAGGTATTCTTTCTTGATGAGGATGTGTAGGAGGAGCGTATGCTGTTAGCAATTGATATAGGAAATACCAATTTTACGGTGGGCGTATTCAGGGGAAAAAAGCTTGAGGCTACATTCAGAATAACGACAAAGCTGCAGCGCACATCAGATGAGTATGGTATTGTGTTTATCGAGCTTTTAAGAACAAGGGGACTCAGTGCGGATGATATTGAGGATGTGATTATCAGCTCGGTTGTGCCAAATGTCATGCACTCGGTTGTGAATTCAATGATTAAATATTTTAACAGACAGCCGATAATAGTAGGTCCTGGAATAAAGACGGGAATTCGACTGTCATGTGATAATCCGAAGGAAATCGGACCGGACAGAATAGTGGATGCAGTGGGGGCGTATGAGCTGTACGGAGGACCTGTAATCGTTATGGACTTTGGCACGGCTACAACTTATGATGTGATACTTGAGGACGGTGTGTTCACTGCGGGAATTACATCGCCGGGACTTGCAAGCAGTGCGCGCTCGCTATGGTGTGATGCAGCCAAGCTTCCGGAGATAGAGATTGTAAAGCCTAAGAGCATTCTCGCTAAGAATACAATAACGAGTATGCAGGCAGGTCTGGTATACGGCTATATCGGTCAGACGGAGTATATAATTAAGAAGATTAAAGAAGAGACAGGGTTGACGGATATTAAGACTGTTGCAACCGGAGGTTATGGACGTCTGATAAGCGGGAACACGGACAGCATACAGATATATGACAATGAACTGACGCTTAAAGGCTTACAGCTAATATATGCAAAGAACCAATGACTGCAGTGAGGATGAACTGATTTGAGAGGAAAGCATGAAGATTGGAAATGTAAATATAGAAAATAATCTTGTACTCGCACCGATGGCAGGGGTTACAGACCTGCCGTTTCGTATTCTCTGCAGAGAGCAGGGGTGCGGCCTTTTGTACACCGAGATGGTGAGCGCAAAGGCGGTTCTGTATAACAATAAGAATACTGAGGCACTTTTAGAGGTGGAACCCGGTGAGAACCCTATATCACTTCAGCTTTTCGGCTCTGACCCACAGATTATGGCTGATATGGCAAAGAGACTCGAGGACAGACCTTTCGACATTTTTGACGTGAATATGGGATGCCCGGTGCCGAAGATTGTAAACAACGGAGAGGGTTCAGCACTCATGAAGAACCCGATTCTCGTAGGGCAGATAGTTGAGAGTATGGCAAAGGCAGTAAAAAAGCCGGTGACGGTCAAGATTCGGAAGGGCTTTAATGATGATATGGTAAATGCACCTGAGATAGCTCATATTGTTGAGGAATCGGGCGGTGCTGCCGTGGCTGTTCACGGAAGAACCAGAGAGCAGTTCTATTCAGGAAAGGCCGACTGGGATATAATCAGACAGGTTGTCGGGCGTGTAAGCATCCCTGTAATCGGGAACGGTGATGTGTGCAGTGCAGAGGATGTCATTGCCATGGAACAGCAGACGGGCTGTGCCGGAGTTATGATTGGAAGAGGCGCGAGAGGGAATCCTTGGATATTTTCAAGAATCAACGAGTATCGAAGAACAGGAGTGCTTCCGCCGAAACCGGATGTGAACGAAATTAAGAGAATGATAAAAATACACGCCGAACTGCAGCTTAAATACAAGGGCGAATATCTGGGAGTCCGAGAGATGAGAAAGCATGTTGCGTGGTACACGACGGGACTTAAAGATTCGGCGGCACTTAGAAATGAAGTCAACATGACCGAGACTATGGATGAACTCTTTAAGCTTCTTGATGAAAGACTCACGGAGTAAAGAATTACAAGACGAAATTAGTGAATGCAAAGGTTGACATTTACTTTTTATTATATTATAATACGGTGCATTGAAATGGGCAGATATGCCCTAAAACAGTCGTGTTACAATATTTTGTACACAAAATTGGGAAGGTATAGGTGTTTTATTATGGCAGATAAGAAAATAGTCATGACTTACGAGGGAATGAAAAAGCTTCAGGATGAATTACAGGATCTGAAGGTTGTAAGACGTAAGGATGTAGCAAAGAAGCTTCAGGAAGCCAGAGAGCAGGGTGACTTATCCGAGAACGCAGAGTACGATGCGGCTAAGGATGAGCAGCGTGATATCGAAGCAAGAATAGATGAGTTAGAGGCAATTTTAAAGAATGTAGAGGTTGTTGCAGGCGAGGACGTTGATGCGGATAAGATAAGCATCGGATGTACAGTTGATGTGCTTGATATAGAGTTTGACGAGCAGTTAGAGTATAAGATTGTCGGTTCAACAGAGGCTAAGAGCCTTGAGGGACTTATTTCAAATGAATCTCCTCTCGGCAAGGCTCTCATGGGCGCAAGAATAGGTGATGAGGTTAAGGTTGAGGCTCCGGCGGGAGACATCAGCTACAAGATTCTTGCGATTAGAAGATCAGAGAACAACTAAAAGCAGATAACAGGAGATTTATTAAATGGCAGAGAATAACACACAGGCTCAGGAGAAGGTCTCCAGCCAGAATGTTAACGAACTTATAAGAGTAAGAAAGGAAAAGCTTGCCGCTCTACAGGAGGCAGGAAAGGATCCTTTTAAGATAACTAAGTACAATCAGACTCATCACACTGATGAGGTTAAGAATATTTACAATGACCATGAAGCTAAGCTTCTTGCCGGCAGAGTAAGACCGTCAACTGAAGGACTTGATGAGCAGCAGGCAAAGGATGTAATCAATGAAGATTACAACGAGAGAAGAGCAATCATGGATGCAAGTCCTATCGAGGTATCTATCGCCGGCCGTATGATGTTCAAGCGTGTTATGGGTAAGGCTTCATTCTGTAACATTGCAGATTTAAAGGGAAATATTCAGGTGTATGTTGCAAAGGATGCCGTCGGCGAAGAGACTTACGCTGATTTTAAGAAGTCCGATATCGGTGATATCTTTGGTATCAAGGGCTATATATTTAGGACAAAGACAGATGAGATTTCCATACATGCCGAGGAAGTGACACTTCTTTCAAAGTCACTTCAGGTGCTTCCGGAGAAGTTCCATGGAATTACCGACACTGATACAAGATATCGCCAGAGATACGTTGACCTTATAATGAATCCGGATGTCAAGGACACATTCGTAAAGCGCTCTAAGGTAATCAGCACGGTTCGCCGCTATCTTGACGCTCAGGGCTTCATGGAGGTTGAGACTCCTATGCTCGTTGCCAATGCAGGCGGTGCTGCCGCAAGACCTTTCGAGACACATTTCAATGCTCTTGATGAGGATCTTAAGCTTCGTATTTCACTTGAGTTATATTTAAAGAGATTAATCGTGGGCGGAATGGAGCGTGTATATGAAATCGGACGTGTATTCCGTAACGAGGGACTTGATACAAGACATAATCCTGAGTTCACACTTATGGAGTTATATCAGGCATATACAGACTACCATGGCATGATGGATCTCACAGAGAACCTCTACCGTTATGTAGCTAAGGAAGTGACAGGCTCAGAGCTTCTCACCTACGGTGAGAATGTGATGGATTTATCCAAGCCTTTTGAGAGAATAACAATGGTTGACGCGGTTAAGAAGTACTCCGGCGTCGATTTTAACGAGATTCATACTCTTGAGGAAGCAAGAGCCGCTGCAAAGGAAAAAAATGTGGCATTCGAGGAGCGCCACAAGAAGGGCGATATTCTCAACCTCTTCTTCGAGGAATTCGTTGAGGAGCACTTAATCCAGCCTACATTTGTTATGGATCACCCGATTGAGATTTCACCTCTCACCAAGAAGAAGCCGGAAAATCCTGAGTATGTTGAGCGCTTCGAGTTCTTCATGAACGGCTGGGAGATGGCTAACGCCTACTCAGAGCTCAATGACCCTATTGACCAGAGAGCACGTTTTGCGGCTCAGGAGGAGCTCTTCGCAGCCGGAGATGACGAGGCTAACCACACCGACGAGGACTTCTTAAATGCCCTCAGCATCGGTATGCCACCTACGGGCGGAATCGGCTTCGGTATCGACAGAATGGTTATGATGATGACGAACAGCCCTGCTATAAGGGATGTTCTACTGTTCCCGACAATGAAGAGCATCGGTGGCGTAAAGTCTGAAAATGGCGTAAGTTCTAAGTCTTCAGAAGAGGTAAAAGCTGAGCCGGAGAAGATTGATTTTTCAAATGTAAAGATTGAGCCATTATTCGAGGAAGAAGTTGATTTCGATACATTCAGCAAGTCTGATTTCAGAGCTGTTAAGGTAAAAGAGTGTGTTGCAGTACCTAAGTCTAAGAAGCTGTTACAGTTTACACTTGATGACGGAACAGGCACAGACAGAACCATTTTAAGCGGTATTCATAGCTTTTATGAGCCGGAAGAACTGGTTGGAAAGACTCTTATTGCTATCACAAATCTTCCACCGAGAGCTATGATGGGCATTGACTCTTGCGGTATGCTCCTCAGTGCTATTCATGAAGAAGAAGGCGAAGAAAAGCTTCATCTTCTGATGGTTGATGACCACATTCCAGCAGGTGCAAAGCTCTATTAAGGTGATGTAAAGATGTACCGTTTTACCGAATAGACGGGACGTACTTCATTTGATAAAAAACTAAAAAAACAGCGATTTACATCAAACTTACATCAATTGATGCAGAAATCGGTGCAAGCAAGAAAAAATCGCATAATTAGTGCAATGAGTGGGCAATTCCAATCGGAGTTGCCCATTTTTAAAACAAACAGAAATATAAATCGGAAGTTTTTTAAGTAAATTACAACTCTACGGAGCATAGAAACCGCTAAAACTCACCATATTCTACGTTACGTGGGTGTAAATAAACAGTGGGAATTTATACAATGAATCCAGAAAGGAGGACACGAACCTATGGACCAAATTAAGATAGGTAAATTTATTGCTGAAGAAAGAAAAGCAAAAAAATATACTCAACGGGAATTGGCAGATAAGCTTAGTATCAGCGATAAAACAATCTCAAAATGGGAAAGGGGCAATGGTTTCCCAGAAGTATCATTGTTACTTCCACTTTGCAATGAACTAGAAATTACAGTAAATGAACTTCTATCTGGTGAAAGATTGCAAGCGATGGATTATAAAAAGAAAGCGGAGGAAAATATGGTGAATTTAGTGAAAGAAGCTCAAGAGAGTAAAAAGAAGATTATAATGTCTGCAATGGTTAGTGTTTTGGTAATTGTTGCAGCAGTACCTTTATTTGTTGTTGCGGGAATGTTTGAAATGCAGGTATGGACTAGAGTGCTATTGATGGGGATTGGATTTGTAATAATGGTAATGGGAATCGCTATTGCATGTGTATTAGACAGAGAAGCAGGAGCCTTTGAATGTCCTGAATGCAAGGAGCGATTTGTTCCTGATATGAAATCCTATGTTATGGGACCTCATACAATTACCAAAAGAAAGTTAACTTGTCCAAAATGTGGATGTACAAAATATTGCAAACATGTTTTAACCAGATAAGGTGATGCCAACTTGCCCTTTGAGAGAGGAGAAATCCTTTTCTCAAAGGGCTTTTTCTATTTATACGGATATTCGCAAACTACAAGATAAAGCCAAAACTTCATATACTCTAAGCACAAGGAGGTTGAGGTTTGGCTATGAACAACAGTTTAGCAGAAGTACATCCGGAACTTGTTTCGGAGTGGTCGGAGAAGAACTTACCATTGAAGCCTGATGAAGTAAATGCAAAGTCGAGGAAAAATGTCTGGTGGAGATGCGGTAAATGCGGTAACGAGTGGAAATCAGTTATCAATGCCCGTGTGAAAGGTACGGTATGCCCTGTTTGTGCGGAGAGAGAAGTCCTTGCCGGATATAATGATTTGGCGACCACAGACAGTCAGCTTCTCAGCGAATGGGATTATGAACAGAATAAATTGAAACCGACACAAGTATCACGAACTTCAGCAAAGAGAGCGTGGTGGAAATGTTCACTCGGACACTCTTGGAAAGCAAAAATCAGCGACAGAACAATTCTTAAAGGAAAATGCACCGTATGCGAAAGCCAATATCGCTCCGTGTTCCCCGGCTTGGCTGTTGCCTATTACGCAAATCAAAAAGGATTAAAAGTGCAGCTCGGTTCAGATAAACTATTAGGAATACCACTTGAAACCTACATTCCGTCAGAAAAGCTGGCGATAGAATTTACGAGCGGCTCAGAACAGATGGAGGTTCTCAAAAGCCACTTATGCAACAGATAAAGCTTTTCAGGGAACTGAGGATGTGAAGCATGTGAACTACACATTTATTCAGTATATGAAACCAAAGACCGAGAAGAAGTTACAGACGTTAAAGGATACGCTTAGAATGTCCGATATTACAGGTGATTGTGGAATTGCTTATTTTATGGACCAGTGGGAAAGATTGTTAAGGAAGTACAAGTAGAAAATGGGGTTGTCACAAATGGTGGCAACCTCTTTCTGATAGCCAAAAATGAAAAAATATTGATTTTGGCTAATAGAAACAGTATAATAAGTACATACTGTTAGTGAAAGGATGATGCAGATGAAGCTGATAGAGCGTAGACAGTATTTAGATAAGTTAATCAATGTACTTGGGACTCCGGATATCAAGGTCATTACCGGTGTAAGACGAAGCGGAAAGTCAAAGCTGTTAGAAGCATTTAGAGCATATATTGAATCGGAGAATCCGAACTGCAACATCATACAGATAAATTTTAACCTGCCTGATTATGACGATTTACTGACTTATCGCGCATTATACGATTATGTAAACGCACATTATGTTGCAGGTAAAGAGAATTTTGTCTTTATTGACGAAGTGCAAATGTGCGAAGATTTTGAGAAAGCAGTCAATGGACTTCATGCCAGCGAGAAGTATGATATCTATATTACCGGTTCAAATGCTTTTTTATTAAGTTCGGATTTGGCTACGTTATTTACAGGTCGTACTTTTGAAATCAAAGTATATCCGTTTTCTTTTCGTGAGTATATGGAGTACTTTGGCTTGAAAGACCGCTACGGCGCTTTGGATAAGTACATGCTGGAGGGTGGAATGTCTGGTTCCTATCTTTATAAAGATCAGGAAGCAAAGTATGATTATATCGCTGATGTGTTTGATACACTGATAGTGCGTGATATTCGCAAAAAGTACAAGATAAGAAATACGCAGCTGATGGACAGAATTGTGGATTTTCTTATGGATAATGTGTCCAATCTTTCGTCTGCGCGTAACATTACCAATACGCTGGGAAGTATGCAGGAGAAGATACACCATACGACGGTTGGTAATTATATGCAATACCTATGCAATGCATTCGCGTTCTACAAGGTTAGGAGATATGATATTAAGGGGAAGAAGTATTTATCGAGCAACGACAAATACTATTTGAGTGACCACACTTTCCGTTATGCGAAGCTTGGAACAAAGAACATGGATTACGGGCGGATATTGGAAAATATCGTGGCGGTTGAGCTTTTGCGCAGAGGATATGAGGTTTATGTAGGCATATTATATAAGAAGGAAATAGATTTTGTCGCAGTGAAGCGGAGTGAGAAAATATATATTCAGGTATCTGATAATATCACTGAAGAGAAGACCCTTGAAAGAGAGGTAGCTCCACTTTTGCAGATTAAGGATGCATACCCTAAGTATGTGATAGCCAGAACCAGGCATGATGAATACCAGTATGAGGGAATCAAGGTTATTGATATTGCAGATTGGTTGTTAGATAAATAAACCTATTAGCTAAAAATGAAAAAAAGAAGAAAGTGGCTAATAGAAAAGCGAACCAAATAAAGGATAATGTATAAGGCATTGGTCATAATCGGCTGATGCCTTTTTGTGTGCACCATTTTAAGCAGATATAAAGGTGGCATATTATTTGGCTGGCAAGGAAACTATTGAAAGAGAGTTTGGTGCATTTAAACCAATTAGTGATGCGTCACCGAAATATGTGCTTTCATTAGATCGGTTTGATTATTCAAGAGATGGAATTGCTCATATTAATATTGTTGATTTCCTTTTGGGCAAGCAGGATATAAATTTGCCATAGTGCCACAAAACAAGAAAAAATTTAAAATTGTGGCATATAAAATCACGAAAAAATTGATAGAGTCCCCTCCTGGGAGTTCAGGCAAGGAGGGCTAGTGTGGTTCGGAATGGTACCATAAAAAACTGAATAAAGTTGGCAGCTTTTATGCTCCAGAATCAAGAAATCTCAAGGAACGGAAAATTCTTTGAGATTTTTTATGTTTTTTCTGTAATCACGATTTTCAGGCTCCAAGTACTTAATGTAAGCGATGAGAGTTTTCCTATTAACTTTATTTTAGCGAAAGGGGGTTACATTATGAATAATCACGGAACTTAACATTAACCTGCATGAAGGAGTGTTTTGTAACTATGACGAGGAAGAAAAAGAGATTGATGGTATGGGCAAGAGGCTTGAACAGGTAACGGAGAAATTATCAAGTGTTCGTAAACAGCTTGAAAAGATGGAGCAGGAAAAAGCAGATAAGACATTAAAAGGGGAAGAGCAGATAAAAAAGGATACTCACTTATTCACTACAGTAGAGAGTACTTTTTGTCATTCCTTAATCAAATATTGCTAACGGAAATATAGGCGCAGTTATAGGTGCCGAAGATTTAGGTTCTACGATTAAGTATACTGTTCTTGTAAATGGGAAAGTATTAACTTTCTTTGAGGGCCAACTTTCTGTTGTCAGTGCACAGAATAATGACTTGTTTTATTCTTCTAAAGACGTTAATTCCTTGCTTACTTTGACGATAGTCCGTATTGACGAAAAAACGCAAATTTAATATCAAATATTTTTAAAAGAGTATTGACAACGGAAAAATTTGCATTATGATAGTGGTGTGGGGTATAACTACTATGAATAGTTTTGAATTTTTGGAAAAACTCGGTTTTTCATCTAACGAGGCAAAAGTATACGGCACGTTGATAAAACACAAAGTGCTAAACGGCTACGAAATCGCCAAATTGTCCGGCGTTGCGCGTTCGTTGGTTTATGAGGTCATCAATCGTTTGATTGCAAAGGGCGCGGTCATCCGTATAGACGGAGAACCTAATTTTTACAAGCCTATCGAGTATCAAGACCTTATCCGCAGCATTAAGGAAGAAAACGAAAAGAATATTGCCTGCGCCGAACGCGAACTTCAACAACTCGCAACGGAAAATGCCGACGTTGATTACGTAATGAATATAGTGGGCGAAGAAAAATACGTTGCCAAGGCAAAGGAACTTATCGACAGCGCGCAAGCGGAAATTTCGCTGTCCATTTGGCGGGAGTCGTTCGAAGTGCTGCGTAGTAATATCGAAAACGCAATATCCCGCGGAGTAAAGGTGCATATTTTTACCTTCGAAAGTATTTCGGTCGCTGGAGCAACGGTGTATTCGTACAATATCAACGACGTTTCAACTCTGTTTCCCTACCGCAGAACAACAATCATAATCGACGGTGGAGAGTGCTTAGTCGGCGAAGAGGGCGATCGCAACGTTTACGTGCATACGCGCAATCATTCGGTTGTTTCTCTTGCCACCGACGAAATTGTTTTGAATGTTTTTTGGAATAAACTTATCGAAAAAGAAAAACTGTTGTCCAAGGGTTGCTCCGGTGCGGATTTTTTGCAAGCCATACACAATTTGGCGGAGCGCTACGGCATTACCGACGAGATGACCAAGAATTTTCTTGTTTACAATTTTCAAAAGGAGAAAACTCAAAATGGAAAAAAACGTTGAACGATTACAGGCGCGCGAAGCCAAAGAACTTATCCGCCGCGAAAAGCAGTTGGGCGCAAGAAGCAACAAGTTTTATCTGATTTACTTGTTTATGATTTTGTCGCTCATCTACATAACGGACGAAATGGCGTCTACTATATCCATTCAGTTTCAGGCGAATATAGTTACGGAATTCTTCGTAAAAAATAAGGGTATGGAATACGGCGCGGGATTATCGCTCTTTTCCGCCATAGGTTTTATTTCCTATCCGGTAACGTTACTTATTATTTTCTACCGTCCCCTTGCGGACAAATTCGGGCGTAAGCCGTTTTTGGTTATTAACACGTTATGTATGGGGTTAGGGCTGTTCCTTGTGTATTTATCTAAGAATATCTACGTTTACATGATAGGCGGCACGTTGATGGGTTTTATGGTGTCGCACGATATGCAATGTGTGTACATACTGGAATGCTCCGACGAAAAGTCCCGCGCCCGTAACTACGCAATCGTAAAAGCGGTGGCGATATTGGGTACGTTGCTTGTTCCGTTGCTTAGGGCTACGCTTATGCAAAATGTAAGCGAGCGTTGGCACGTTGTATATTTAGTTCCGGCAATTATCGGTTTTGTAATGGCGTTATTCGCGTTGCTTTTTGCAAAGGAAACAAACGCGTTTTTAACAAAAAGAATAGAGTACTTAAAAACTCCCATTGAAGAACGCGAACAACGCAGTAAGGAAGAGCGCGAGCAAAACGCTCAAGGCGGAATTCTGACCGCTGTAAAATTCGCATTCAAACATAGGCAATTACGCTTTTTGATCATCGCCTGCTGTTGTTTCTATCTTGCTTCGTTAGGTACGGCAACGTACAGTACGGTTATGGCAAAGTCTGCTTTGATGACGGAAGAAGAAATAACTCTTGCTCTATTCTTGTATCCCGTAGGCAACGCGCTGTTTACTTTGATATCGGGTTTTGTGTCGGACAAATTCGGGCGCAAAATAACTATAATTGCGATGTCTTGTTCGGCGTTGGCGTGCTATTTGCTGTTTATTTTAAGCGGTATGTTCAAGTGGACTCCGTATTTGACAGGCTTTGCAATCGGCGGATTTATGGGCAGTTACTGGGGCGCGGGCGATACTATCGGCGGAATAATGTTCTCCGAGTCTTCTCCTACAAACTTGCGTTCGTCCGTAACTGTAATCAACACGTTGCTTAACGGAGTTATGGGCGGACTTGCAACGGTTATCACTATGATACTGCTTCCTATCATTCCGGAAAAGATGTTCGGCTATATGTACTTGGGTTTGACTGTGCCGGGGCTTGTGGGCGCAATCGTAATAATGTGGCTGTTTGTCGGCGAAACTCGCGGACTGGATCTTAAAACGGTAACGGGTACGGAATGGGATAAGCCTAAAAAAATTAAAGAAGAAACACAGGACGGTGAATAAAAATGGATAACAAACGTTTTGAACTCGGCGCAAACGAACAGCCGTTGGATATTATCAAGGAAACGTGCGGTTTTGCAGGCATATTCAAACAAATAGGAGTGATAGGGGATTCTTTGGCGTCGGGTGAGTTCGAAAGCCACGACGAAAACGGCAGCATAGTTTATACCGATATGTACGAGTATTCGTGGCCCGCTGTTTTGGAGCGCATTACGGGGACGAAGTACAACAATTATTCTCGCGGCGGAATGACCGCGCGCGAGTATATGCAAAGTTGGGCGGATGCAAAAGGATTTTGGCAATGGAATCAAGCGTATATCATTGCGCTGGGCAATAACGATTCGTTTGTCTTCGGACATCCGTTGGGAAGCGTCAAGGACGTTAACGCAGAATGTCCGCAGGATAACGCCGATACATTCTTCGGCAATATGGGCAAAATCGTTTGCAAACTTAAAACGATCGAGCCAAATGCGCGTATTTTTGTCGTTACTCCGCAACTTCGCGGTGATGCCTGCGATAAAGATATTCGTTATATCGCAAGCGAACTTGCCAAATTGTGCGATATGTTTGACTTTACGTACTTGCTGGATATGACTGCGCATGCGCCCGTATACGATGCCGAAATGCGTAAGTCGTTCGGGCTGGGCTTCCATCCGAACCCGATGGGGTACTATGCTTACGCATTGATGGTGGCTAATTATATCGATTACGTTATACGTAGTAACCCTCGGGAATTTGCAACGATACCGTTTGTCGGTACGTCGCTCAAAAACAAAGATTACAAATAGTATGTATTTCTGAAATGCACAATTAACTAAACTTGTAGATGTTTTCATTGCAAGTTTACAACAATTAATACTAAATATATAACCGTTTTGGGGACGAAGGCATTTGAGCATTCGTCCTTTCTGTTAGTGTGCCGTCGATTCAAGACCAATGATGAGGCTGTCCTTGTCTAGAGGATCTAGCTTGGAAATCAGCAGCTATAAACAATTCAGATAAAGGTAGCGGCAATACACTCCTTCGAGTAGTCAAAGCTACAGGGAAAAATCAAAAGTCCACAGTATCTGAATGTATTGAACCACGATATTAAAAGAAAGG
>ENA-OZSG01000505-OZSG01000505.1-human-gut-metagenome-genome-assembly--contig:-NODE-505-length-14049-cov-8.404816_pt1 | contig 14049 bp, 7 predicted proteins | sample MGYA00243278_ERZ653965 | MGnify/ENA primary metagenome ERZ653965 (study PRJEB26926, sample SAMN06164714) | human gut metagenome | biome: ENVO:00009003; feature: ENVO:2100002; material: ENVO:00002003...
AATTTAAAATAATTAAACTTCCATAACAATATTCTGTTGCGTTGTTCTATAACATCGCCGCCGGGTTTTGTCAATACCTGTCTGCCCCGGCACAAAAGCACGGCGGCAAAACGCCAAACAAAAAGCCGGTAAAAACCGGCTTTTTCCATCAGTCAGCCCTTCGCCTTAATGCACCGTATCGGTCTTAAGCGGCGTAACCGGATGTTCCAGCGCCACAGCCAACACGTCGTTGACATTTTCCGCCAGCACGATTTTCAATTCGTTCTTGACAATCTCCGGCAGTTCCGCCAGGTCTTTTTCATTGCCTTTCGGGATAATCACCGTTTTGATGCCGCCGCGCAATGCCGAAAGCAGTTTTTCTTTCAAACCGCCGATTGGCAGCACCCTGCCCTGCAATGTAATTTCGCCGGTCATCGCCACATCGCTCCTGACCGGGATTTTCGTAAACACCGACACCAGCGTCGTATACATCGTAATTCCCGCCGACGGACCGTCTTTCGGAATGGCTCCCTCCGGCACATGGACATGCACATCGGTCTTTTCAAACACCTCGGGATTAATCCCCAGCGCCTGCGCATGCGACCGCACGACCGAATATGCGGTGTCAATCGATTCTTTCATCACTTCGCCGAGTTTGCCGGTTTGTTTAATAACACCCTTGCCAGGCATATCCACCGCTTCGATAAACAAGATGTCTCCGCCGACTTCCGTCCATGCCAGCCCGGTCGTAACCCCGACCAGATTTTTCTCCTCGCGCACGCCGAAATGAAACTTCTTAATGCCGAGATATTTGTTCAGGTTGTCAGGCGTAACCGTAATATGCTCGTCTGCCGTAACCGTAATATGCTCGTCCGCTGCCGTTTTTTCATTAGCCGTTTTTTCATTAACTGTGCCGTTGCGGCTCCGCCCGGCGCTCTTTCCGCCTTTCTCCGCCTTTTTCTCACTGTCCAGCAACAGTTCTTTCGCCGACTTGCGTGCAATCGTCGCCAGTTCGCGTTCCAAATTGCGCACGCCGGATTCCGACGTATAGTAGCGGATAACGTCGCGGATGGCATCGTCGGTAATAAACAGCTCCGTCGGCTTAATCGCATTCTCCTTAAACACTTTCGGAATCAGATGCCGCTTGGCAATTTCAATTTTCTCCTGCTCGGTATAGCCGTCCAGCCGGATAATCTCCATGCGGTCCAGCAGCGGCCGCGGCATATCCAGCGAGTTGGCGGTCGTTACGAACATCACCTTGGAAAGGTCATAGTCCAAATCCAGATAATGGTCGTTAAACGTCGCATTCTGCTCGGGATCCAGCACTTCCAGCAGCGCCGAACTCGGGTCGCCGCGCCAGTCCGAACCGAGCTTGTCAATCTCGTCCAGGAGAAACAGAGGGTTGGACACGCCGGCTTTTTTGATGTTTTGGATAATCTTGCCCGGCATTGCTCCGATATAAGTGCGGCGGTGTCCGCGGATTTCCGCCTCGTCGCGCATGCCGCCCAGCGACGCGCGCACAAACTTGCGCCCCGTTGCCCTGGCAATCGACCTCCCGAGCGAGGTTTTGCCCACGCCCGGTGCCCCGACCAGGCATAAAATAGGGCTCTTCAAATCTTTCGACCGCGCCTGCACTGCCAGATACTCGATAATGCGCTCTTTAACTTTCTGCAGGCCATAGTGGTCTTCATCCAGAATTTCTATCGCTTTGCCGAGATTATGGCTGATTGGCGAATACTTGCCCCACGGCAAATCCACCAGCCAGTCGAGATAATTGCGGATAATCGTCGATTCCGCGCTCATCGGCCCCGCCGCCTTAAGTTTTTTCAGTTCCTGATTCGCTTTGGCCCGCGCTTCTTTGCTCATTTTGGATTCGGCAATTTTCTTAGCATATTGCTGCAGTTCGTCTTCCTCTTCGTTTTCTACCCCGGTCAGCTCTTTCTGAATCGCTTTCAGCTGCTCGTTAAGGTAATAGTCGCGCTGGTTCTTTTCCATCTGGCTCTTGACACGGTCTTTAATTTTGTTTTCCGCCGCAATGCGCGCGCCTTCTTCATTAAGGATTTCCAAAAGCTTGGTCAGCATCGCGTGTTCGTCGCGGCATTCCAGCAGCTCCTGCTTGTCCGAGGTTTTGATATCCAGATTGCCGATAATCACCGCAATCAGTTTGCCGAGGTTTTCATGCTGATTGACAATCATCAGGCTTTCTTTGGGCAGTTTGGAATAGTCAATCGTCTGCTGGCGGAATTTTTCGCTGACCACCGCCGCCAGTGCCTTAAGTTCAGCCTCGTCGCCGCCATTTTCCGCCAAATCATAAGGTTCGATAAACGCCGTATAATAATCGCCGAACGTATTGAGTTTCTTGACCCTGATGCGGCGGATTCCCTCAACGGCCAGATTAAGCGTCCCGTCCGGCATGGTAATAAAACGCTTGATGCGCGCCAGTGTCCCGATTTGATAGAGGTCTTTTTCCTTCGGGTCTTCTGTTGCCGACTGCTTTTGGGTCAAAAGCGCCAGCGACGTCCCAAACTGATAGGCGGCTTTCGCGGCTTTAAGCGACATGCTCCGGCCGACGAACAGCGATGCCGAATTCTCCGGAAAAACCACAATATCCCGGAGCGACAGCACCGGATATTCCATATTCTCCAAAATCATCTTGTCATCTGCGGGCGGAAGCGCATCTTTTGCTTCCGGATGGTTGTCTATGTTGATGTCTTTATCTTCAACGCGGCTCATTATAATATCCTTATGAATTGCTCAAACAAACTGCTAAACCGGCACGCTGCCCTGCTCTCCCGTTCAAAAAAGCCGGCGCCCGCGCCCCTGTCCTGGCGGCACGCGGCTCTGCTTTCCCGTTCGAAAAAACCGGCACCCGCGCACCTGTTTTTAGTATCCTTTGCAAAGGAGGCTGCTCTCCCGTATGGATGCACTTTCCCTCTGTATGGATTAGTTCTATATAGTGTCGGGTTTTCTTTTCTGCAATGCCCGAGATGTAATTTTGCCAAATCCGCCGCCGCTTGGCAAGGCTCGCGATGTTCTATCCACAACATAACGCCGCCATCTCAAAACACACCCGTCCCTCCGCCGTTTCAAAATGCTCCCGCCGCCATGCCGCTTTGCCGACCCCTCTCTCGCCATTCCCGCATTTCCCCTTGACAAAACGTTCCCGTCGCCTTAATATCCCCCCAAAATCCACCCCATCTGAAGGAGACCTTTCGTGCAAACGGTTATTGACAAATTAAGCGACATTTTTTCCGCGGGTTTTTCCGCTGCCGGTTATGACGCCGCCTTGGGGCGCGTTGTCGTTTCGGCTCGCCCGGACTTATGCCAGTTTCAGTGCAACGGCGCCATGTCCGCCGCCAAACAATATCGCAAAGCTCCGCTGGCAATCGCCGATGACGTGGCTGCGGCACTGCCTGCCAACGATGTCGTCGCAACCGTTTCCGTCGTCGCCCCCGGATTTATCAACATCACCGTCAAAGACGAATTCATCGCCTGTTATCTGGAAGAAATGAGCCAGAGCGAAAACTGCGGCTTTGCCAAGGTTGAAAATCCCCGCACCGTCGTCATTGACTACGGCGGGCCGAATGTTGCCAAACCGCTGCATGTCGGGCATCTGCGCTCGGCCGTTATCGGCGAATGCTTAAAGCGCCTGAACCGTTTTGCCGGCAACAAGGTCATTGCCGATGCGCACTTGGGCGACTGGGGGCTGCAAATGGGGCTGATTATTCACGAACTCTCCCTCCGTCATCCGGAATTGCCGTATTTTGACGAAAATTATGCCGGGGACTACCCGCAGGAAGCGCCGTTCACTCTGGCAGATTTGGAGCAGATTTATCCTTTTGCTTCCGCCAAATCCAAAGAAGACGAAGCCTATCTGGCCGCCGCCCGCGCCGCCACGCAGGAAATGCAGTCCGGACGCCGCGGTTACCGCGCCCTGCTGCGCCATATCGTCGGCGTTTCCGTTCCCGACTTAAAGCGCAACTATGCGCGGCTGGACGTCGACTTTGACCTCTGGCTCGGCGAAAGCGATGCCGACCCTTTTATTCCCGATATGGTCAGGATGATGAAAGATAAGGGGCTCGCCTATGAAAGCGAAGGGGCTCTCGTCGTAGATGTCAAAGAAGAAAGCGATACCGCGCCAATCCCGCCGTGCATTATTTTGAAATCTGACGGCAGCGCAATTTATGAAACGACCGACCTTGCCACCCTCGTCCAGCGCGAACGGGATTTCCGCCCGGACCGCGTCATGTATGTTGTCGACAAACGCCAGGCGCTGCATTTTGAGCGCGTTTTCCGCTGCGCCCGCAAAACCGGCGTAACCCGCCCCGAAACCGAACTGACGTTCATCGGTTTCGGCACCGTCAACGGCAAAGACGGCAAACCCTTCAAAACCCGTTCCGGCGGCACGATGAAACTCTCCGAACTGCTGGATACGGTAGAAAGCAAAGTTGCGATTAAAGGCGAAGAGGAAATGCCCGCAGCCGAACTGCGGCAGTTGAAACAGGCCATCGGCCTCGCCGCCATCAAATACGGCGACCTGATGAACCCTTGCGAAAGCAATTATATTTTTGACATTGACAAGTTTGCCTCGTTTGAAGGCAATACCGGGCCGTATATCCTTTATACCATGGTGCGGATAAAGTCCATTCTTGCCAAGCTTAAGGAACGCCATCCGGAGATTGCCGCTGCGGTTTCGTCCGGCACAACTGCATCCGGAACCGCCTGCCGTTTTGCCGCTTTCACCACTGCCAGCGAACGCGACCTGGCTCTGACGCTGACCCGTTTCAGCCACACGCTTGGCGAAGCGCTCAAAAAAGATGCCCCCTCCATCATCTGTTCGTATGTGTACGAGATTTCCAACAAGTTCAACGTCTTCTACCACGATAAAAAGATTTTGGCAGAAGAGGATAAAACGACCCTGCGGTCGCTCGTTGCGCTGATTACCCTGACACTGAAGGTTTTGGATATATGCATTAACATTCTGGGTTTCAAAGCGCCGGAAAAAATGTAACAAAAGATATAACGCCTGCCCTGCTCCCAAATCGAAACACCCGGAGCTGCCGCAAACTTGCTGTTCTGCCGCATTGCTCTGCCAGCCTTTCTGCTCTGCTGCGAAACCTGTTGTTCTGCGCCCCGCTGCTCTGCCAGCCTCTCTGTTCTGCCGCAAACCCGTTGTTCTCGCCGCGTTGCTCTGCCAGCCTTTCTGCTCACCGCAAACCTGCTGTTTTGCCGCAATGCCGTTCAGCCCCGTTTCCGTGTCTTCCGCGGCCGGTTCCTAATCCTCCACGACCAGCCGGATGGATTCCAGCCGTTTGATTTCGTCGCGGCACTTCATCGCCTGTTCAAATTCCAAATCCGCCGCGTATTGTTTCATTTCCCTGGTCAGCCGCTTGATTTCTTTGGCGATGTTTTCAATCCTGTCGCGGGCAATCGGCGCCGTCAGCTCCTTGTCACCCTCTGCCTCGGTCATCGTCTGCAATACTGACGAAATCGCCTTTTTAATCGTCTTCGGCGTAATTCCGTGCTCCAGGTTATATTGAAACTGCTTCTTGCGCCGCCGTTCGGTCTCGTCCAGCGCAAACTTGATTGAATCCGTCATCTTGTCGGCATACAGCACCACGCGCCCCTCGGCATTGCGCGCCGCCCGCCCGATGGTCTGAATCAACGACCGCGTCGAGCGTAAAAACCCCTCTTTGTCCGCGTCGAGAATAGCCACCAGCGAACACTCGGGAATGTCAAGCCCCTCGCGCAGCAGGTTAATCCCGACCAGTACGTCAAACACGCCCTGCCGCAGGTCGCGGATAATCTCAATGCGTTCCAGCGTATCAATATCCGAATGCAGATACCGCACTTTAATCCCGTTTTCCTTAAGATATTCGGTCAAATCCTCCGCCATCTTTTTCGTCAGCGTCGTAACCAGCGCCCGCTCGCCCTTGGCAATCACCTTGCGGCATTCCGCCATCAAATCGTCAACCTGGTCTTCCACCGGCTTAACCACGCAGACCGGATCCATCAGCCCCGTCGGGCGGATAACCTGCTCGGCAAACACGCCGTGGCTCTGTTCCAGTTCCCAATCGCCGGGCGTCGCCGAAACGAAAATCGTCGGCGCGCGAAACCTGTCCCATTCCTCAAACTTCAACGGCCGGTTGTCCACGCACGACGGCAGTCGGAACCCGTAATCAGCCAGCGTGGATTTGCGGTTGCGGTCGCCGCGATACATGCCGCCGATTTGCGGCACCGAAATGTGGCTCTCGTCAATAAACAGCAGCGCGTCTTTCGGAAAATACTCAAACAGCGTCGGCGGCGGCTCGCCCGGCGCGCGTCCGGTCAGATAGCGCGAATAGTTTTCAATCCCTTTGCAGTGCCCGGTCGTTTCCATCATCTCCAGATCAAACCGCGTCCGCTGCTCCAGCCGCTGCGCCTCCACCAGCTTGTTGTCGCGCCTCAGCTCGTCAAGCCGCAAAGCCAGATCTTCCTTAATGTGCATCATCGCCTGCGACAATGCCGGACGCGGCGTAACATAATGGTTCGCCGGATAAATCGTAATCTCTTCCAAATCCGCGGTTTTTTTGCCGGTCAAAACGTCAAACTCGCTGATTTTTTCAATCTCATCGCCGAAGAACGACACCCGCCACCCGCGGTCTTCGTAGTGCGCCGGAAAGATATCCAACGTATCGCCCTTAACCCGGAACGTGGAACGCACAAAATTCGCCTGATTGCGTTCATATTGCAGCAACGCCAGATTTTTATAGATTTCTTTCGGCTCGATACAATCGCCTTTTTTAAGCGAAAACGCCATCGCCGAATACGATTCCATGCTTCCCAAACCGTAAATGCACGACACCGACGCCACGATAATCACGTCTTTCTCTTCCAAAACGTTACGCGTCGCCCCGTGCCGCATCCGGTCAATCTGCTCGTTAATCGCAGAATCTTTTTCAATATAGGTATCAGTCTTCGGAATATATGCTTCCGGCTGATAATAGTCGTAGTAGGATACGAAATACTCAACATGGTTGTGCGGAAAAAACTCTTTCATCTCCGCATACAGCTGCGCCGCAAGAATTTTGTTCGGCGCCATAATCAGCGTCGGCTTCTTCATCTCCTCAATGATTTTGGCCATGGTAAAGGTCTTGCCCGAACCGGTAACGCCCAGCAGAACTTGGTTTCTTTCGCCTCTTCTCAGGCCGTCGCACAGTTGCCTGATTGCTTCCGGCTGGTCTCCCGACGGCTCAAACGGGCTGACCACTTCAAATTGATTGCTCATAGAGGTATATATAGCGCCGTCTGCCCCCAAAAGTCAATAGATATAAAAACCAGCCATTCCCTGCTTTAGCCGTTTTTCTTCTCAGTTTTAATATTTCCCTTACTGTACAGTTTTTTTCGCACTGGTTCTTACATTCCTGTATTCCTTACCCTTGCGAACAATCCGGACTGCTGAAAAAAAAGGGTCGTTTAAAATCAACAGAACTGTTTCTTTATTTTTATAACAATCAATCAGTTAAAAAAACGTAAATAAAACTAAAGATGTATATTTTAAACGACCCCAAAAAATCAGCACGACACACTCCAAAAAACAAAGGCAACCTATATCAAAGGACAAAACCATGAACAAAAATATCTTACTGGCAGGAACCGCTATTTGCTTGTTAAGTACGGCCTCAATTGTCCATGCCCAGACAACAAATAATGAGGAAGACACTTTTGAATCCATTCAGTTTAATAAAGGAACCGGATGGATTGCCAGCGATGAATCCGAATCAAGCTATACCCAAATCAATTACCTGACAAATAGCGACCTTACCACTCTGCAAAACAGTATCAATATGATTGGCAATACCGCTTATGCCACCGCGGCCAATCTGCGTACCACACAGGAAGACGCTACCACAGCCAAAACTCAGGCGTCCGAAGCCAAAACAGCCGTCGACAATTTGAGCAAAACTGTTGAAAGCGAGTTGGCACTCAAAGCCGATACCACCACGGTTACCGAACTGTCCAATCGCATCACCACAAATGAAGGAAAAATTGACCAAAACAGCAATGACATTGCCGCTCTTGAAGAAGAACAAGACGAACAAAATACAAAAATAAACAACATATCTTCCGGCACCACATACTCTGGAACCGGGCTGGAAGCCAACGTCAGAAATACGGCAACTTCCGTCTTTAACAGCAACCTGAATACGGCGCTGGAAAGTGGCGGACAAATTTATACCTTCACCAACAACCGCATTAACATCGGCATAGAAACGGCCCTTGAAAGCGGCGGTTCCATAAAGTCAGCCATAGACAAAGCCACAGACACAAGCGAAGGCATCGGCAACGGCCATGATAACCTTGTCAGCGGCGACCAGGTTTATGATGCCATCAATAATGCCAAAACCGAAATTTCCGACACCATCGGCAGCACGGCCGAAGAAGTCGCCAACACGGCAATTTCCGACGCTCTTAAAGAAGAAGGCAGCATTACGCAGGCCATAAATCAGGCAACGAAAGACCTTGCCTCAGGCGACACCATCCAAAACGCCGTCAGCGAACAGGTTTCTTCCGCGATTGAAGAAGGCAATTTCGCCACCAAAGACGACATTACGCAGGCCATATCCGACAGCGTAGCCGAGGGCGGGACAATTGATACGGCCATCAACGATGCCGTCACGGAAGCCGGCAGCAACTATGCCACCAAAGAAGATTTGGCCGACCTGGCTTCGGGTGAAGAAATGCAAAGCGCAATAAACGATGCCGTTAATACGGCCACCGAAGGACTTGCCTCTGAAGAGTACGTCAACAGTGCCGTTGACTCTGCCAAAACCGAAATCAGTAATTCTCTGGAAGGCTATGTTACCGACGGCGAATTAAATGACGCCGTCGCCGGCGCGGTCGGCTCCGCAACCGGTGCTCTGGAAACGCAAATCGCCGACAAAGTCTCAAAAGACGATATGAACAGTGCCATTTCGGAAGCAACCACCGGCCTGGCCAGTGAAAGCTACGTTAATAGTGCCGTTGCCGGAGCCACCGAAGGTCTGCTGGACAAAGATACCGCCGACGGCCTGTATGCATCAAAAAACGATCTGAACAACTACGCCACCAAAGACGAGTTAAACAACAAAGCTGACGCTTCCGATGTATACAGCAAAACCGAAGCCGACAATAAATTTGTCAGCAAGGACAATCTGGATACGATTAAGAATGAAATATCCGCAGAACTGGACGGGCAATACGTTTCTCAGGACGAACTGGCCTCAACCGTCCAGAATACCATTACCGACCAGCTGGACGATACGGTCAGCAGCGCTGTCAGCGACGAAATCAACAAGCAGACTGAAAAGCTGGAACAAACCGTAACTGACAATGTTATGGGCGGTTTGGATGAAACCTTTGCCAGCGATGAAGAACTCACTGCCGCCAAAGACGAACTGCAGGGCAGCATTAACGATGTCGCCGAGGATGTAACCGAACTTGGCGGGCGCCTGGATACGGTTGAAGACAACATCAGCGGCTTGCAGAATACCGTTGACAACCTGGATAACACCTACGCAACGGATAAAGAGCTGCAAAGTACCAAAGACGAATTGCAGGGAAATATTGATAAAGTTTCCGGCGATCTGGCCAGCACCAGCGAAAAAGTCGGCAACTTGGAAAACTCCCTCTCTGACACAAATGAAAAAGTCGGCAATCTGGAAACATCGCTTTCTGATACCAACAAAAAAGTTGACAGCCTTGAGAGCAGCCTGGCGGACAAAGCCGACACGTCTTATGTAAACGAACAGCTGGCCAGCAAAGCCGATGCTTCCGACGTAACGGCGCTGGAAGATGAACTGGGCAAAACCAACCAAACCGTCTCCGATTTAAACGGCAAGCTGGAAACCACCGACCAAAATGTGGCCAACCTTGAAAGCGAACTCAACAAAACCAACGAAACGGTTACGGCCTTAGACGGGGAGCTGGAAAAAACCAACACCGCCGTCGCCGGCAACACGGCCGCCATCACCGCCAATACGGAAGCCATTGACGATTTGGAAAGCGGCAAAGCGGATAAAACAGAGCTTGAGCAGGCCAAAACCGAACTGTCCGGCCAGATTAACGACATCACCAAAGAAGGCGGTGCGATAGACACGGCGGTAAATACGGCCAAAGACGAATTAAACGGCACGATTTCCGATACCAAAACTGAACTGCAAGGCAACATAAACACCGCTAAAACCGAGCTGGAAGGCAATATTGCAGACAGCCTGCAGGAGAGCAAAGACTACACCGATTCCCAATTATCAACGGTTGAAGAAAACATCTTTGCCAAAGCCGATGAAAAATACGTTACCAACGAAGGGCTTGACGAAAAAGTTCAAAACTCGGTTGACAATACTATCGGCACCCGGGTTGAAGATACCGTCAATAAGACGGTCGGCGACATCAGCCAGCTCGGCGTCGGCAACAAAAACCTGTCTAATGGTTCTGAGGATGCGCCGGAAACGATTGTTGAGGCCATCAACAACATAGACCAGTCCCTGGGCACTATTCACGGCCTCGCCGACAAACTGGGCGGCCAGCATCAGGGCAACCTGGCCGACGGTACCACGGTGGAAGATCATCTGACATCTTTGGATTCTGCCATCGGCAACCGCGATAACTATACCAACGCCAACGGTTCCAATAACTATCTCGCCACAGCCGGTGCAGACATTTCCACCGCCATCAGCGAAATCGCCTCCAACATCGGTACGGCAGAAGATTTGGGTACCGCACAAAACGGCGTATCATCAAGCAATACGGTCAACCAAAACATTGCCGCAGTCAATACCGCCATCGGCAACACCTCAAAACTGGCCAACACGCATTACGTCTCCGGCGCCACCAATCTAACCGACGCCGTTGCCGGATTGGATAACCAGATTCACAATTTGGATTCTCGCTATTACCAGTTAAGCGGCGACATTAATGATCTGCGCGATGACTTCAATGCCGGTATGGCCACCATGTCTGCCATGACGGCTCTGGTGCCGAATGCCCGCGCCACCGGCAACACGCAGCTTTCTTTCGGTACAGGCATGTACGAAGGCGAAACGGCAATGGCGCTCGGCGGCTTCCACTGGATAAACGACAACGTTCTGTTAAATGTCGGTGCCGCCTGGGGCAGCGCGGATACGGCCTATCGTATGGGAATAACCTATTCCTGGTAAAGCTGATTCTTAACAAAAAAACGGAAGCACAATGCTTCCGTTTTTTATGTTTTTTCTGTTTTCACGCCACGGCATACGCATGTTTTTCCGCATCGTAATGCAGCCTTTTCTGACTGCCGTTTTCGTCTGCAAAAAAGATTTCCGGCACATTTTCAACCCGAAACGCCGCAACCGCTTCACCATTGGAAAATAAAGCCTCAAACACCAGACATGAACCGTCGTGTTGTTCGGCGCGGAGAAATCGTGTTTCATCAACGCGATATGCGTCGCAAAAACTGTCGTACTCGGCCGCGTCAATACTCTCTCCGCCATCAAGCGCAACGTATTTCGCCTCGCCCCAAAAATCGGACATCATTTCATCTCCCGCCGCAACGCCGGCAATCCCCGAAACTTTGCCAAGCAGGCCCGGCTCTGCAACCCGCAGCATTTTTGCTTTTTTGCTATAGAAAAACACTAACGCGTCATCAACCGCCTCGCCTAAAATCAGCCCTTTGGGATAAGCCGCACTATACAGGCAGCAGGAAGAGAAATCTTTGGGCTTGATAATCAGCGTCCGCTCGTCCAGCAGCCTTTCCCGGCAGTCTGTAACCGGAAACATATCGACAATATGCAATCCTTTGGCTTTGATAAACACGCCTTCGCTCAAACGGCGTTCCCCTCCCTTTTTGGTAAAACCGGTAGCAAACACGATACAACGGAATCTTTCTCCGCTGTTCGCAAACACGCCTCCGGCATCAGCAGACATTAAATCCGCCATTAAAATAAAAAGATAAAAGAACAAAGGAGCCGCCCACATTGAATTCGGCTTTTCCAAAAGCGGCGCGATTACATAAAATATGCCACACAGCCACAACAACGGTTTGTTCTTGCTTACCGCAACCTTCCAGCGGTTTGCCGAAAACAGCAAACCCGTCTGTAAAAACAATAATAAATTCATACAATATAATTTAAATTAGACATAATTAATAAAATTTTGGGCAACATATCATAGATATTTTTATATTGCAACAAAAATATCACCCCTCGCCCGCCTTCATAATACCCGTTCTCCGCCCGTACCCGTTCTACACTCGTACACGTTCTCCACTCGTACACGTTCTCCGTCCGTACAAAAAAAACACCCGGGTTTTACAATCCCGAGTGTTTTAATACCAAATCGGCAAGCAGCCAGCACGCACCGCAGCCCAGCGCCAGATTGACCGCTGCCAGATATACCCGCGTCGCCGTGTCGGTTTCTTTCATCAGAAAACACACCTCCAGCAGACGCACCGTTTTTGCCCCGGCGAACGCGCCCAGCGCCGCCCAAAGCATCAGCCTGCCGAGATTAAAGAAATCCGCAGCTGCCGCCACAAGGGCAAAAAGCAAAAATATCAGTGCCCAATAGAACAAAAAGCTGTTCCACCACACCGCTTTAAACTTCAAATCTGCTTTCATACGCAACAATTATAAACTAATTAATAAATACAAACAACACCGCAGCAACGCCGCACAAAAATAATTCCCGCGACAGAGAAATATCAATCTGCCTGTTTTTTAGCATTGCCGCCAGATAATTGCAAGCCTTTTTTCCGCGCAGCTTCCGCCGTTGCCCCTCCCGCCAGACAATAACCGCACACCGCCTCTTATTTTCCGGCACCGGCCAAACGGCTCCCCCGCCGCTATAAAAACGCGCGCCGTTCGGCTTGCTCTCCTGCTGCAAAATTCTCACGCCACAGAGCCCATTCCGGCACTCGCTCCCTGCATCTACTTAGCCGTGCAAGGCAGGCGTCCGTTGTCCTGAAATGCAGCCAAATCAGCAATATCAAGTTCCCGGTTTTCTCCGTTTCGGGTACGGCAATGCCCCGCCACGGCTTTTCCCTTTTCAAACGTTACCGCCGCCAGCAAGTCGCCGCTGGCATAATAAATTTTTGCAACGCCTTCTTCTTTGCCGTCGGCATAAGTTGCCTCGCTCAGCAGCATTCCGTTTTCAAAAAACAAGCGGGCCGAACCGTTTTTGACGCCGTCGGTATAATAAGACTTTTCTAAAATTCTGCCGCCCGGATAATACGCCCGAACCTCGCCCGTAACCGGAATATTGTTAATGTCCGCCAATTTGCCGTCTGCTTCATGCAGGTCTTTCTCATCGTATATGCGAACTGCGCCTTCCGTAGGGGCTGCATCTTCATTCGGCTGCCGGACAGCTTCCGCCGCTGCCGCACCGCCCCATGCATTGCCTGCTGCCGCCGCTGGAAAAGCCGCCTCCGCTGCTGAAAACGCTGCCGTATTTCCGGCAGCCGTCAGCCAAAGCGCTGCCAGCATTATCTTCCCCAGGCTCTGCCCGGCCGTACGCTGACGCCGTCTTTTCCCTGCCGCATACCGCCGCCGTCTCGCCTCCAACACCGCCGTCTCTCTGTTTTCTTTCGCTAAAATCGTCATTGTCTTTCTCCCTTTACAGCCTGATGCTTATACGTCCCAAATATTTATACGTCCTAATACTTATGCATCCTCAATATGTATGTATACGTCCCAAACGCTCATCGCCGGCGACAGCCCAAAACAAAAAGCCGCCCCAACCGGAGCGGCTTTGCAAAAACTGGCGGAGATGCAGGGATTCGAACCCCGGGAGGACTTGCGCCCTCGTCTGATTTCAAGTCAGGTGCATTAAACCAGCTCTGCCACATCTCCGTCTGACCGGCTGTCCGTCTGCAACAGCCCGGCGTCGAAACGCCGCTATCCGACCGGACAACAAAAGCAAACTAAAACACTTTTTTCCAAACGTCAAGAACTTTTTTCACCTTGTCAAAACACGGGCATAGCCTCACCGTTCCTGAACCGTTCTGCCCGCTGTACTCCGTTCCTGAAGCTTTCCCGGGCAATGCCTGTCTCTTATACACATCTGACGCTGCCGACGAAT
>ENA-OZSG01000527-OZSG01000527.1-human-gut-metagenome-genome-assembly--contig:-NODE-527-length-13691-cov-4.025521_pt1 | contig 13691 bp, 10 predicted proteins | sample MGYA00243278_ERZ653965 | MGnify/ENA primary metagenome ERZ653965 (study PRJEB26926, sample SAMN06164714) | human gut metagenome | biome: ENVO:00009003; feature: ENVO:2100002; material: ENVO:00002003...
ATGAATATCACCGGAAACAATAATTGTCTTGGCTTCGGGAAAAGATAGTGAGAATATGCCGTTGTGATTCATCTTTTTTTAATAGACTAATTCCATTGTTTTTTTAATTGTACAATTCGATAGTTAATGTTGCTTCTTTTTATAGTTCGTCAATCAATCGCCTAACTTCGTCCATTGAAATTTCTCCTTCTATATGTTTACGAACTATGTTGTGCATATTCTTATCATCTTTTTGATTTTCACGCCATAAGTTGGGGATTCATATAGCTACAAAAGTACAATAATAATCCAGATATTGAATATAATTCACTACATTTGCATTATAAAATCGTACCAAACAGTGAAGCTAAATAGAATAAAGGCGGTTCTTTTGGAAAAAGGTATCTCTCAGACGTGGTTGGCGAAACAGCTTGATAAGAGTTTCAGCATGGTAAATGCCTATGCTTGTAATCGGATTCAGCCTAATTTGGATATTCTACAACAGATTGCAGAGATATTGCAGGTAGATTTGAAGGACTTAATAATTGATAAAAAAGATAGGTAATAATATACAAGCCTTTCTGATGTTATTATTGAGTTTAATTGATTAGAATATAAAAATAAGCAATAAGATGGCAAACTTAAATATTGAACAGAAAAAGGTGAAAAGCCTTTTTCAAGAATCGAAATACAACTTCCTTATACCTGATTACCAACGCCCATATGCGTGGGGTGAGATGGAGTGTAAAACTTTATGGGACGATTTGTTTTCGTTCTCTTTCCCAAATGATGACTGTGACCAATTTGTTGACGATGAAGAGTATTTTCTTGGTCCCATAGTAACATTTAAGAATAGAAACCAAATGGAGGTAATTGATGGGCAGCAACGTTTAACGACACTTATGCTTTTGTTAAGGGCTTTTTATAATAAACTAGGTAGTATGAAAGACTCTCGCTCAAAACGGATGAAGGAGGATATTGAAAAATGTATTTGGAGAGCTAATGAATTTGGGGAGTTTGAAACATCTGCTCTGAAAATCAATTCACAAGTTGCTACAGATGAAGATAAAGAAGAGTTTATTGCAATATTGAAAGATGGACAAGGAATTGGCAAAAAAAGTCGTTACGCAAAGAATTTCAATTTTTTCGTTGAAAAGATAGATGCTTTTCTAAGTAATTATCCATCTTATTTTGCATATTTCCCGGCTCGTGTGTTGAATAACTGTGTCCTTTTACCAATAGAGGCAGAATCACAAAATACGGCGTTAAGAATTTTCTCAACCTTGAATGATAGAGGGAAACCTCTCTCTGATGCAGATATTTTTAAGGCGCAACTTTATAAATATTATTCATCATTTGGCAAAAAAGATGAATTTATAGAAACGTGGAAAAATCTAGATAAGATTACTAGCGAAGTGTTTCATCCAATTTATGGTACACCATTAGATGAATTGTTTACAAGATATATGTATTATGAACGAGCACTTGCAGAGATAAAATCATCAACAACAGAAGCTTTGCGCAAGTTTTATGAAGGAGATGGCAGTTATCCTCTTTTGCATCAGCCAAAGACATTGAGTAATCTTGTAAGCCTTGCCAAATTTTGGCAAGATGTTAACAATCAAGAAACAGAACGTTTCTCAGATAAAGTTCTAAAGCGTTTGTTCGTACTTAGTTATGCTCCTAATGGAATGTGGACGTATATCACTTCTGTGTATTTTATGTACCATCGTGATGAAAATGATGAAATAGAAGAAAATGCTTTTTGTCGTTTCTTGGACTGTATAACAGCTTTCATATGGGCGTATGCTATAACTAATCCAGGTGTTAATTCTTTGCGTACCCCTGTGTATGCGGAAATGGTTAAAATAATCAAAGGCGAAGAAGTAACATTCTCAGATTTCAAATTTTCAGAAGAACGTTATCGTGCGCAAATAACAAATTATGTATTCAATAATAGTCGTGCGATTACAAAATCAATGATTACTTGGTGGGCTTTTCAACATGATAATCAATCATTATTGTCATTGGAAACTAGATTCGATATAGAACATATATATGCACGAAACAGACGGGATAAAGAAAAAAGCTTATCAAATTCTCAGAATGTAGAAATACTTGGGAATAAAGTTCTTCTTGAGAAAAGATTGAATATCAGAGCTTCCGACTATCGCTTTGTAGATAAAGTAAAATATTATAAAGGTTTTACCACTGCTAATGGTCAGGAAAAGAATGGCTCTCAAATTGTAGAATTGGCAGAGATAAGTAATTCATATAGTGATTTTACTGAAACTGATATTATTAATCGTAATTCTAAAATTATTGATTCGTTTGTGAATTTCCTTAGAGCGAATCAATTATTGAAAGAGTAAAGTTATAGCTTTGAATATCAATTTGTTTTTTGACATAAGCTTCCGATAATTTACAATATCAAGAACATGACTCCTGAAGAAAAAGCAAGAATAAAGATAGACCAGTGGTTTGCCGATGCTGGTTGGAAAGTAGTCAACAGGGAGGATTATGAACCTACTTGTACGGCTGTAGCCATAAGAGAAGGTTTATTGAAAGGAAATCTTGAGGCAGATTATTTCCTTTTCATTAATGGAAAAGCAGTAGGGGTACTTGAAGCTAAGCGTGAAGAAACGGATGCTTTTGCTTCAGAGGTATGCGAGCAAGCAGCCTTATATGCAAGAAGTGTTCCGAATATCTATCAGGCATATCAAAAGCCATTGCCTTTTATCTTCACTTCGAATGGTAAGGAACTATATTGCTGTGATTTTCGTGAACAAGATTCTTGTTTCAGGCAGATCATGAATATCCCTACACCACATGAATTGGTAAAGAGGCTGGGAATTGAAGATGCATTTGCCGGACTCCCTACATTGAAAAAGAAAGGGCTGCGTGATTGCCAATATGAGGCAGTGACAGAACTTGAAAAGAGTTTCCGTGCCGGGCAAAATCGGGCGTTGATGGTTCTTGCCACCGGTGTGGGTAAAACATATACTGCTTGTCTTGCTGCCTACCGGATGCTTTCTTATACACCAATGCGTAGAGTGTTGTTTCTTGTAGACCGAAATAATCTTGGAAAACAAGCAGAAGGAGAATTTGGAACTTTCCGTCTGACAGAGAACGGGGAGGCTTTCAATACTATCTTTACGGTCAATCGCCTTCGCTCGTCTTCTATTCCTTCTGATAGCAATGTCGTTATTTCTACAATACAACGTCTATTCTCATTCTTGAAAGGAGAAACTATTGAGGATAATGATGATGACGAGAATGAACCTATAGAGGAAGTAACCTTGCCTCCTAATCCCAACTTACCGCACGACTACTTTGATATGATTATCATAGACGAGTGCCATCGCTCCATTTATGGGAACTGGCGCAAGGTGCTGGAGTATTTCGATACGGCAAGATTGGTTGGTCTGACCGCAACTCCTATCCCTGAAACAATGGCATTCTTCAATAATAACTGCATTGTTAACTACACATTGGAAAAGAGTATTGTTGATGGCGTGAATGTGGATTGTCGGGTATATAGAATAAAAACGCAAGTCACAGAAACGGGTGGGGCTATATTAGAGGGTGAGAAATTTAAAGAAGAAACAAGATATACAGGTGAGGTTAAGATTGTAAGTAGTAAGGAAACCAAAATCTATACAAATAAAGAACTTAATCGGAGTATTATCAATCCGGCACAGATAAAGTTAGTCCTTTCGACCTATCGGGATGTGGTTTATACGGAATTGTTTAATGACCCGCAACGTGAACCAAATATGGACTTTTTGCCCAAAACATTGATTTTTGCTCTCAATGAAGCTCATGCTACAAATATCGTACAAATAGCTAAAGAGGTGTTTGGACGGACTGATGACCGCTTTGTTCAGAAAATTACCTATTCGGCAGGCGACAGTAACGAACTGATACGCCAATTCCGTAACGACAAGGATTTCCGTATTGCTGTCACCTGTACGTTGGTTGCCACCGGAACAGATGTAAAGCCGCTGGAAGTAGTGATGTTCATGCGTGATGTGGAGTCATTGCCTTTGTATATTCAGATGAAAGGGCGTGGAGTACGTACTATTGGTGATGAGCAACTTCGCAATGTTACCCCGAACGCATTCAGCAAGGATTGTTTTTATTTGGTTGATGCGGTAGGCGTGACGGAACATGCGCAAACAGTGGCACCTATAGATGATGCTCCTACAACAAAGACGATTACTCTAAAGGAGCTATTAGAACGTATTAGTCATGGCTATATTCCTGACGAGTATCTCAAACGGCTTGCTGCAACGCTTGCCCGAATATACAACAAGGCGGATGATCCGCAACGGAAAGAGTTTGTCCGTTTGTCTCATGATGACATGAAGGAACTTTCTGCCAGAATATACGATGCACTGGAGAAAGGCATTCTTCCACCGTTTGTAAGCACTGATGAGCCTAACAATGAACGTAAGGGGCTAGTCGCTCCGCTTGCCAATCATGCAGATGCTCGGAAATACCTTCTTATACTTGCAGCCGGATTCGTCAATACATTGATGCCGGGTGAAGATACGCTTATCTCCAAAGGGTTTTCCATTGAGGAAGCAAAAAATACGACAGAGGCTTTTGAAGATTTTTGTAAAAAGTACTATGACGAAATAGAGGCACTGCGCATCATTTACAACAATGAGGGAGAGCCTATAACCTATTCGATGCTAAAGGATTTGGAGAACAGACTTAAAATGGCAAACAATCATTTTACATCCAAACAACTCTGGAACTCTTATGCCATAGTTAACCCTAAAGTGGTAAGGCGTTCCATTACCAAAGAAGAAAGCGATGCATTGACCAATATCATACAACTTGTGCGCTTTGCTTTCCACCAAATCGAACGATTGGATAGCGTAGTTACTACCTCTAAACAGTTTTTCAATCTTTGGTTAGGGCAAAACCAGCGTGAAATAACTGACAAACAGCGAGAGGTTATCAGTCGTATTGTGGATTACATCGCTTCTAACGGAGCTTGTACTATCAGAGATATTCGTGAAGATGATGCTACCCATGCAGCCCAAATGATTAGAGCGTTTGGCAATATGCAGAAGGCAGACGAGGCACTTCATTCACTTTACACATTTGTAGTTTTAAGAAAAGCAGCATAAAGAAATGGCAACAAATAATACAACAGAGCAATCGCTCACCAAAAAAGTATGGAATCTGGCAACCACTCTTGCCGGACAAGGAATTGGATTTACTGATTATATTACCCAACTGACCTATCTTTTATTCTTGAAGATGGATGCCGAAAATGTAGAAATGTTTGGAGAAGAGTCGGCTATTCCAACTGGTTATCAGTGGGCAGATTTGATAGTACTTGATGGCTTGGATTTGGTAAAACAATATGAAGAGACCCTTAAATTGCTTAGTGAGCAGGATAATCTGATAGGTACGATTTATACGAAGGCGCAAAACAAGATAGACAAGCCTGTTTATCTGAAAAAGGTCATCACCATGATTGATGAGGAGCAATGGCTCATTATGGACGGTGATGTGAAAGGAGCTATCTACGAAAGCATTCTTGAAAAGAACGGACAAGACAAGAAAAGCGGGGCAGGACAGTATTTTACTCCTCGTCCACTTATTCAGGCAATGGTAGATTGTATCAATCCGCAAATGGGGGAAACGGTTTGTGACCCGGCTTGTGGAACGGGTGGATTCTTGCTTACAGCTTACGATTATATGAAAGGTCAGTCAGCAAGTAAAGAAAAACGTGATTTCTTGCGTGACAAAGCTTTGCATGGTGTGGATAATACGCCTTTAGTGGTGACGCTTGCTTCCATGAATCTTTATTTGCATGGTATTGGTACAGACCGTAGTCCGATTGTTTGTGAGGATTCTTTGGAAAAAGAACCGTCAACTCTTGTAGATGTGATTCTTGCCAATCCTCCTTTTGGAACTCGTCCGGCTGGATCGGTGGATATTAACCGCCCGGATTTTTATGTAGAGACCAAGAATAACCAGTTAAATTTCCTCCAGCACATGATGCTTATGCTCAAAACGGGAGGACGTGCAGCAGTTGTACTTCCTGATAATGTTCTCTTTGAGGCTGGAGCAGGTGAGACTATTCGTAAACGCTTATTGCAGGATTTTAATTTGCATACTATCTTGCGTTTACCTACAGGTATTTTCTATGCCCAAGGCGTAAAAGCCAACGTGTTGTTTTTCAGCAAAGGACAACCGACCAAAGAAATATGGTTTTACGACTACCGTACAGATATAAAGCATACGCTTGCCACCAATAAACTGGAACGGCATCATTTGGATGATTTTGTTTCTTGCTATAATAATCGAGTAGAGACATACGATGCAGAAAATAATCTGCAAGGTCGTTGGCGTAAATACCCTGTAGATGAAATTCTTACCAGAGACAAAACAAGTCTTGACATTACTTGGATAAAGCAAGGTGGTGAGGTGGACAACCGTTCATTGGCAGAGCTGATGGCTGATATAAAGGATAAAAGCCAAACGATAAGTGCTGCTGTGGTTGAACTTGAAAAGCTACTTGCGAATATTGAAGAAAATTGAGTTATGGGAAAAGAGATTTTCACAAATGATAAATATATAAACGACCTGTTCTTGAAGGTTGTTAACCTTGTCACGCAGGCAAGGGAACGTGTGGCAACAGCCGTCAATATAGCTGAGGTTTATACTAAGTTCCATATCGGACAATATATAGTAGAATATGAGCAAAAGGGGGAAACAAGAGCCGAATATGGAAAGGCGGTGCTGAAAGAACTCTCCAAACGTCTGACTGATAGGTTGGGAGATGGATGGTCATATTCAACTCTTAAGAATATACGGCAGTTTTATATTGTTTTTTCTAAAGGGCTAACCAGTGGTTGTCCAAAGCCGAGTCAAAAGGCTAACCAGTGGTTAGCCGATTATCCGAAGTCAGAGGAATGTATCTCTGAGCCGACATTCGCTCTCTCATGGTCTCATTATCTTATACTGATGAGGGTGGAAAATCCGGATGCCCGCAGTTTCTATGAAATAGAATGTACTCAACAACAATGGTCTAAAAGACAACTCAGCCGTCAAGTAGGAAGCTGTCTTTATGAGAGATTGGCTTTGAGCCGTAACAAAGATGAAGTAATGCGGTTGGCTAAGGAAGGACAATCTATTGGGAAACCATCAGACATTATCAAGAATCCCATCACATTAGAGTTTCTTGGTCTAAAACCCGATGCAGTTTATTCAGAGTCTAAATTAGAGAATGCCATTATCAACAAGATGCAGCAATTCCTATTAGAACTTGGCAAAGGATTTCTATTTGAAGCAAGGCAGAAAAGGTTCACATTTGATGAGCAGCATTTCTTTGTTGACTTGGTGTTTTACAATCGTTTACTACAATGCTATGTGCTTATAGATTTGAAGATAGACAAACTAACTCACCAAGACCTTGGGCAGATGCAGATGTATGTCAACTATTACGACCGCTATGTCAAACAAGACTTTGAAAAGCCGACAATTGGTATTCTACTGTGTAAGGAGAAGAACGATGCACTAGTGGAACTTACCTTGCCTAAGGATGCTAACATCTATGCTTCTGCTTATCAACTCTATCTCCCCAACAAGGCTTTATTGCAAGCTAAGGTGAAGGAATGGATTGAAGAGTTTGAAGAAAATGAGGAATTAAAGAAACTGGAAGAACATGAATAGTAATTGTGCAGCCAAAACTGCACAATTACAAACAGAAATATAACGATGGATACAAAAGCGTTACGTCAAAAGATACTCGACCTTGCGATACATGGAAAACTTGTACCCCAAGACCCTAACGATGAACCAGCATCAGTTCTGCTCGAACGAATCAAGGCTGAAAAAGAACGACTGATAAAAGAAGGCAAAATTAAACGGAGTAAGAAGTCTGCAAAGTCTTCCGATACGCCCCATTATGAGAATGTGCCGTTTGAAGTGCCGAGTTCGTGGGTGTGGACAAATATTGAAGAACTGTTTTTTGTTACTAAACTTGCTGGATTTGAGTATACTGATTGTCTCACGAAAGATACAATCTCCAGCAATAATGAAGTGCCTATAGTTAGAGCACAAAATGTAAGAATGGGATATTTTGTTGAAAATACCAATGAGGCTATATCAGAAGCTTTATCGCAACAGTTGGAAAGAAGCGCTCTTACAAAGAAGTGCTTACTTATGACATTTATTGGAGCTGGTATTGGTGATACATGTATTTTCCCGGCATTAAAAAGATGTCATCTAGCTCCGAATGTTGCTAAAATAGAACCTTACTCTAATAAAATTGATTTAAAATATGCGCTCTATTATCTTATGAGCGATTTAGGACAATTAGGAGTTCGGGGTATATCAAAATCAACGGCTCAGCCAAGTCTATCAATAGCTACGATTAGAAGTTTGGAAATAGCATTACCACCCCTTGCCGAACAACACCGCATTGTTGCAGAAATAGAGAAATTATTTGAGTTGATTGACCAAATAGAACAAGGCAAAGCCGACTTACAGACCATCATCAAACAAACCAAAAGCAAAATCCTCGACCTTGCCATTCATGGCAAGCTAGTACCACAAGACCCGAATGACGAGCCTGCCATTGAACTGTTGAAACGTATAAATCCCGACTTCACACCTTGTGATAACGGGCATTATACGTTTGACGTTCCGAGCGGGTGGATAACGACAAATTTAGGGTCAATATTTAATGTCGTATCAGCTAAAAGAATTTTGAAGTCAGATTGGAAGCATAGTGGTGTTCCATTTTATAGAGCACGTGAAATAGCCAAGCTGTCTATTTATGGACTTGTAGATAATGAATTATATATTTCAGAGGAACATTATAACTCATTAAAGGAGAAATTTCCAGTACCCAAAGCGTCAGATATTATGATTTCTGCCGTTGGTACTATTGGCAAATGCTACATTGTAAAAGAGTCTGATAAGTTCTATTACAAGGATGCAAGTGTACTTTGTTTGTGTAATGACTATCAAATAAATACGAAATATATTTACCACATCATGAGAAGCGAATATATGCTAAAACAGATGTATGATAACTCAAAGGGTACAACTGTTGATACCATTACGATTGAAAAGGCAAAACAATATATATTGCCCCTACCTCCACTTGCCGAGCAACAGCGCATAGTAGCCAAGATTGAAGAGACATTCTCCATTTTTGACGGTATTCAAAATTCCTTAGAAGCGTAAACAAGAACGCTTCTAAGGACTAATGTAACTTTACCAGTTCACCACTTTATCCACAATCTTCTGCTGTTCGCTGGCAGTGCGGCGTAAATAGATACGAGTGGTTTCTATGCTTTCATGCCCCATGAGGTCGGCAAGTAAAGCAAGGTCGTTAAAGCGGTCAAGGAAGTTTTTGGCGAAACGGTGACGGAATGAATGAGGGTAAACCACCTCTTTGTTCATCCCGTATTTTTCAGCAAAATGTTTGAGTTGAGAAGCTATTCCACGAGTAGTAATGCGCTGTCCAAACCGATTCAGAAAGATGTAGCCGGAAGTAAGTCCTATTTCTCTGAGCCATTTCGCAGCCTCCGTGCTCAAGTTCTTCGGGATATACAAACGGCGTATCTTTCCTCCCTTGCTGTATAGGTCAAGATGCCCGATTTGTATATGTTCTGCTTTGATATGGAGTAGTTCGCTGACACGTGCCCCTGTAGCCGCCATAAACCACACAATAAAATACCACTCCTCATAACCATCTACTTTAAGTTGGGCTTTAAGAAATTTATAATCAGCATCGCTGATTACATTTTCCAAGAAGTTCTTTTGCTGTACTTTTACGAACTTCACTTTTAGTTTTTCTTGTTTCGTAAACTCCAGATACTTATTGATACCTTGCAGCCGAAGGTTCACCGTCTGTGGCTTAAAGTTCTCCACCAAGTACCCCTTATATGCCAAGAGGTTCTTCTTGTTTACTTCTCCATAATGATTGAGGAAATACTGTACCGTCCACACATACGATGTAACGGTGTTCTTGGCGAGATTAGTCTTTGCCAAATGATTTTTGAATTTTGTTACCATACTACATTGATTTATAATGAATACAGTAACAATATAAGAGAATATATCGAACATGATAAGAAGTTGCCTGAAGGATGGGCTATGTGCAGGCTTGAATAAGTTGTAGATTATGAACAACCTACTGCTTATATTATAAATTCAACGGCTTATGATGATTCCTACTCAATACCAGTCTTAACAGCAGGTAAGTCTTTTATAATTGGTTACACCAATGAAGCGACAGGGATATGCTCAAATCTTCCTTGTATAATCTTTGATGATTTTACAACAGATTCAAAACTAGTTGTTTTTCCTTTCAAGGTAAAATCATCAGTAATGAAGATTCTAAAAATGCACAGTGATATTGAGATTGATTATGTGGCAATGTTTATGAGTGTCACATATCAATCTGGTTACACTCATAAACGATATTGGATTTCTGAATACTCAAAATAAGAGATACCTATACCACCGAAGGCAGAACAAAAACGGATTGTTTATACAGCCCGTAATATTTCATTCATCGTATCAAGCACCATATCTATTTTAGCCACAATTCGTTCTTGCTCTTTATATGGCGGTATGGGTATTAAAACATTACCAATAGATGTTTTTGTTAAACTGGGCATAGCCGTACTTTTATCTAATTTGCTAAAATCAAATGATAAGCAGAAATAATACAGATATTTATCAAGTATAGCATCATTAGCCTTCAAGCCAAAAGCTGTATCAACGTTCCAAAAATGTTCCTCTACGAATATAGGATTATTAATTGTACCTTTTCTTCCAATTATTGTAGAACCTGCGATGCAAAGATACTGATTAGCTCTGCCTATAACACCGCCACTACCATAAATTGGATATATGCCGTTAAGTGTTTCAACATTTTTTTGAGACTTCCCATTCGTTATACTTGTAATCTGTTTCATTTTACAAATAGCCCATCCTTCAGGCAACTGTGTATAATGCCCGTTATCACAAGGTGTGAAGTCGGGATTTATGCGCTTCAACAGTTCAATGGTTGGCTCGTCATTCGGATCTTGCGGTATGAGCTTTCCGTGAATGGAAGGTCGAGAATTTTGCTTTTTGTTAGTTCAATGGTGGTCTGTAAATCGGCTTTGTCTTGTTCTATTTGGTCAATTAAAGTAAACCACTTTTTTATTTCTGCAATTATACGTTGTTGTTCAGCTAATGGAGGTAAAACAATTGGAATCTTATTCAAATTATCTTGTGACAACTTGGGTTGGGCTGACCCCGTAATATAATCGTCCAGTTTCATTGAGTTGATAACAATTGCGATAAAGTCAAGTAAGTTTTTATCTGTAGCATCCAACACATGAGCATGATTATTGACCCAATATCTTCCTTCTGCGAAGAATGCATTATTTTTACTTCTTGATAATAAATTAGCACCATCTTCTCCTATAAGAAGCAATCTTTCATCAAAAAGATAACTATCCACTTTATCTATTACCCCTGCTGCACCGTAATAATCATAAATTTTACTCGTTTGCTTGCTACGTATCACTGACGAGACAGGTTTCCTTTCACCGTCACGATTAATCAGAAGTTCTCCTATATCTGTCAAACACCATCCATCTGGTAATACGTTCTCATAATGGGGCGTATCGGAAGGAAAAAAGGAGAGGAAAAATCCTCTCCTTAATCTAAACCATGTATTAGACATTTAAGTTTTTCATCGGCAATCCATAATTGTTTTGGTTGAAAATTTATATGCAGCATATTCACATTCATACTAATCAGCCTTCTTCATTCTAATGGTACAAGTAACATTTGATAAATAGAATAAGAAACAAAGCACTTATTCTTCATTTATCCGATAAATAACCATCGGAAACAATGCTGTCATTGCAGCAGGTTTGATCGTGACAAGAGAGGTTCCGGCAAATACGGTTGTGGGCGGTGTGCCTGTCAGTCATATCCGTAATATCAAGGAATAAAGAAAGGAGATAACCAATAGAAAGTTATAAGCAAATATGCCCTCATGCTCTCACTAAGAAGTTAACATATTGATAATGAATACTGAATGAATGATGGTAGCATATTTTTGAAGAAACAATTTGCCCTCATGCTCTCACTGTTTAATTATACTGATTACTATCTAATATTCTTATATTCAATGTGATATAGCTGAATTCGTTTCAAAATCACTCAGATGAGAAAAGAGTCTATTTTGCCGTTTTAGGTGAAGAAAAATGGCATAATGCCTACAAGATCCCTTTTATATACACGAATCTTATCATATTTTGCTAGGAGAAACAACGGTAACTACTGCATTTTAGGGAGTTCTTGATAGTTTATATAGAGATCATTATATGATAATCGGTCATTCATATTGCAGTTCTTTACTATGGGAAATTGCTTAATCACGTTTGTGGTTAGACTTAATCACACTTGTGATTAACTTTAGTCACGTTTGTGATTAGAGTTAGTCACACTATTGAGTAAGCAATAGCGAATAATAGAAAGAACAAATAGGAAAGTACGTTGAGTAGAACTTATCAGCATGAAAATGTAATCGGATGTTTGTAAAATAGAGTATACTGTGATGAAAAAGCTCAAAATGCGATGGTTGACAAACTTTTGAAAAAGACTTTGTATGTGTTTATGTTGTTGGTTATCAGATATATATACTCTTTTTATTTGTTCTGTAGAATGAGGGCATGAGGGCAAAGATACTTTTTGAAATATGCTATCATCATTCATTCAGTATTCATTATCAATATGTTAACTTCTTAGTGAGGGCATGAGGGCATAATTGCTTATAACTTTCTATTAATATTGGTGTTATGTTGAGTCGATTTATTGTGAAATACAGAAGTGTTTTTAATGCTTGTTGTAGCAATTATTAAAAATAATCGCTAAGAAACGTTTTTCCTATTTAAGAAATTATTATATTTGTACCGACTATTATACTATGGTGTAGTAGAAAGTTACATATTTTAAGAAGCGTTATTGAAATTATCTTCTATCGTCAAACTTCGCAACTTTGATAAAGGTCTGAAGATGATAACAACAACGCTCACGTCTGTGTTATATACCTGCCATTACTGTGGCATCTATATACCTAATGGCGTGGGTGGCTGTTGTTTATCTAGACCAAGGCAATGCGAAGGCCCGACGATAGGATAAACAAGATACAGCCCTCACGCTTTTTTATTGTTAACCGCCGAACAGAGGAGGGGGAGTTAGGCAAAGTCTTTTGACAAGATAGACTGATCTAACATTTACAGACGTATGAAAACAACACTGCAAGCGGGAATGCGAATCCTTATTTCCCGTTATCTGTCAAGTCGAGGTTGCGGAGACACAGTATATGTCACCGGACCGCCAGGAGTCTTCTGCCCACAGACGGCAATTATGGCATCTTTCTATAAAAAATATTCTATGGTATAATTGGGGCGTATAATGTCTGAACAGAATCATTGAAAAATTATAATCTAAATTTATTGTATGGAAATTATGGAAACAAACAATATGGAAATGTATGAGGCTCCTAAAGTGGAGGTTATCGAAGTAGAAGTGGAAAAAGGATTTGCAGTAAGTGGTGGAACAGAAGACTATGACCCGCAGCCTTGGTAATTGAAATAAATAATTTAAAAACATACACGTATGAAAAAGATATTGTTCTGTCTCTTATACACATCTGACGCTGCCGA
>ENA-OZSG01000551-OZSG01000551.1-human-gut-metagenome-genome-assembly--contig:-NODE-551-length-13297-cov-4.005513_pt1 | contig 13297 bp, 12 predicted proteins | sample MGYA00243278_ERZ653965 | MGnify/ENA primary metagenome ERZ653965 (study PRJEB26926, sample SAMN06164714) | human gut metagenome | biome: ENVO:00009003; feature: ENVO:2100002; material: ENVO:00002003...
CGGCGAGGCGTGGCTCGAGCTGGAAAGCCCTGCCCCGCTCTCGTCGGCGGAGGCGTTCCGGCCCCGGGTGGGCGGCAGTGCCGCCGCGCTGGCGCTGGCCTATGCGGCGCTGGGCGGCAGAGCTGCCCTTCTGGGCCAGCTGGGGGAGGATGCCTTCGGGCACCGCATTGCAGACGCTCTGGCCGACGCCGGCGTGGATGTCCGCCGCCTCTGCTTCACCTCCCGCGCCCCCACGCCTCTCCTCTTCCGGGGCGGCGGCGGGGCGCTGCCCTGCCGCACTCGCTCGGCCGACCTGCTCTACTCTGCCGGGCAGCTGGGGGAGAGCTGGGCCGCAGACGCCGGGGCACTGGCCCTTTCCAGCGCCTGCCTCGTAGACAGCCCCTGCCGCTTCACCCACCTCTCTGCGCTGGACACGGCCCACGCCTCCGGTGTGCCGGTCTGCTTCGTCCCCGCCCTCCGTCCGGCCCTCTGGCCCAGCGAAAAGACCCTGCGGGACACGGTGCTGCAGTTCCTCCCTTTTGCAGACCTGCTGGTCCTCACCGAGGACGAGATGGAGCTTCTGCTGGACACCCGGGCCTATCAGGTGGGGCTGTTCTTCCTGCTGCGGGGGCACGTCCAGCTGGTCCTGCTCCAGACCGCCGAGGGCGTCCACGCCTTCACCCGGACGGCACACGCCTTCTGGCCCGGCCTTTCGGCCCCGCCCGAGGAGCTGGCTGCGCGGCTGCTGTTCCGGCTCGACGCGCAGGACGCCGCCCTGAAAAAGCTCATGAAACACAGTGCAGCCGCCCTTCAGACCCTGCTGTGACGCAGGAAAGCCCCCGCCTTGTGACAGGCGGGGGCTTTCCTTTTACCATCCGGAGGAGGATGAGCAGATCAGCTTATCAGTGGATGAACACCGGGCCAAGGGGATTGGCGATGGGGCTGACGTAGCCGCCCAGCAGCTTGGGGATCGCAAGGCTGATGTCGGGCACATAGGTCAGGAGCAGCAGGGCGATGAACATGCACAGATAGAACGGCAGGGTAGCCTTGACGACCTTCTCCATGGGGCGCTTTGCCACAGCAGAGCCGATGAACAGGACAGAGCCGACAGGGGGGGTCAGCAGGCCGATGCCGCAGTTCAGGACCATGATGATACCGAACTGGATGGGGTCGATGCCGATGGAGGTGGCAATGGGCAGCAGGATGGGGGTAGCGATCAGGATGATGGGAGCCATATCCATGATGCAGCCCAGCACCAGAATGATGAGGTCGATGAGCAGTGCGATGATGTAGGGGTTGCTGGTGACGCTGGTGATGGCGTTTGCGGCCAGATCAGGCACGTGCAGCATGGTCAGGCAGTTGCCGAACACTGCAGAGGTGGCGATCAGGATCAGGACGATGGACAGGGTGTTGACGCACTCGTCCAGAGCGTACCAGACGCCCTTCCAGTCAAGGCCCTTGTAAACAAAGACGGAGACCAGCAGAGAGTAGATAACGGCGATAGCAGCGGACTCGGTGGCGGTAAAGACGCCGCCGACAACGCCGAAGACGACGATGACGACTGCGGCCAGTGCCCAGATGGAGGTGCCCAGCTGCTTGATGAAGCCTTTGATGGTGAAGGGAGAGCCCTTGGGGTAATTCTCCTTGACGGAGATGATGTAGGAGCCGACCATCAGGACGATGGCCAGCAGAGCGCCGGGCAGGTAGCCGGCGAGGAAGAGGCTGCCCACGGAGATGCCGCCAGCGGTGGTGGCGTAGATGACCATGTTATGGCTCGGGGGGACCAGCAGGCCCTCGCAGGAGGAGGTGATGGTGACAGCGGTGGAGAAGTCGGCGTCATAGCCCTGATCGACCATCATGGGGATCATGATAGAGCCGATGGAAGCGGTATCTGCAGAAGCAGAACCGGAGATGCCGCCGAAGAAGTAGGAAGCCACGATGTTGACCATGGCCATGCCGCCGCGCATCCAGCCGACGCAGGCGTCAGCCAGCGCGATCAGCTTTTCGGAGATGCCGCCGCTGCCCATGAGGACGCCCATGGTGATGAAGAAGGGGACGGCCATCAGGCTGAAGGACGAGATGCCCTTGACCATCAGACGGCAGACATCGGTCAGCGCCTGACCCTGCACCATCAGGCAGAGCACGCTGGACAGGCCAACGGCGTATGCAATGGGGAAACGCAGGAAGATCATGACAAAGAAGCTGACAAGAAGGACAACGATCGCCAGTGTCTGGACTGTCATATTAGTTCTCCTCCTTTACAAAAAAGCTCTTGACATGGTTGTACAGCGCCTCGATCTCGAAGATGATCATGGCGACACCGGCCAGAGGCACCGGGAAGTACATCCAGAAACGGCTCAGCCAAGGCATCGAGACATAGAAGCCGCGGCCGCCCAGCGTGGTGGCGTAGTTCCAGCCCACCACCATCATGATGATGCCGAGGACGCAGACTGCCAGATCCGCGAGGATGTCCAGCACCTTGACGGCGATCTTGGGCAGATAGACGTCAAATGCGGTCATCCGGATGTGTGCGCCGCGGCGGATGGCCAGAGCGGCACTCAGCACGGCCATATAGCTCATGCAGGTCAGGACGACCTCTTCGGTCCATGCGGGATCCGGGATGAATGGGACGTAACGACCGATGACCGACATGGTGGTGATGAGAATATCTGCGATCAGCAGCAGCTTGCAGATAAACAGGACCACTTTGTAGGTGATGTCGTACGCCGGCTTGATCTTATCCAGAGTGGTAAAGATTTTCGGCATAGGATCTCCTCCATACTCTATAAAAAACCCGGCGGGTCTGCGGGCGTATCCCGTAGTCCCCCGCCGGGCTTATGTACTACTTCAGGACAAAGGCGCTGTTATCAGCCCTTCATATCCAGCAGCTTCTGGTACAGCTCAGCCTGATCGGAGGTGTTCTCGCTGATGACCTTAGCGCAAGCCTCCTGCCAAGGAGCCTTATCGGGGACATCGACGACGTTGCAGCCGGAGGACTTCAGCTCGTCGAGGACCTTGTTCTCTGCGCTCTCAGACAGGTCAGCGTTGAAGGCCTGCGTATCAGCAGCAGCCTCCATGACGGCAGCCTGCTGGTTCTCGGTCAGCTTGTTCCATGCATTGTCGGTGATGACAGCCTGCACAGCACCCAGAGTGTGGCCGTCGAGGATCAGGTTGTTTGCGACCTCGGGGAAGGCGTTGGACTTGTAGTTTGCGATGGGCTGCTCAGCGCCATCGACAACGCCGGTCTGCAGTGCGCTGTACAGCTCGCCGAAGGAGACGACGGTGGGGTTCGCGCCCAGACCCTCGACCATGCCGTTCATGACAGGGTCGTTGGACACGCGCAGCTTCAGGCCCTTGAAGTCAGCGATGCCGGCCACGGGCTTGACCGTGAAGAAGTGACGGAAGCCCTCTTCGCCGTAGAAGATGCCGCGGACGGGCAGGCCCAGCTCCTGAGGCTCGTTCAGGAACTCAGGTGCCAGCTCGCTGTTGGCGAAGTTCCAGAAGTGAGCGCGGTTCTCGAAGGTGAAGGGGATGGACAGCAGCTTGGACTTGTTGCAGCCGTAGCTGGTCAGTGCGAAAGCGGAGATACGGCTGATGTCGATGGAGGTGGAGCCGCCGAGGATGGCGTCCAGAACATCGTTCTCAGAACCCAGAACGCCGGAAGCCTGCACGTCGATGACGACGGAGCCGCCGGTCAGCTCCTCGACCTTCTCCTTGAAGTGAGAACCGGTCTGGCCGACGATGGTATCCAGCGGGTTGACCTCGGCGTAGACCAGAGTCACCTTGGGGTAGGAAGCAGCAGCTGCAGCATCGCCAGCGGGGGCGGTGGAAGCAGCTGCGGAAGTAGCGGTAGAGGTTGCGGTGCTCTTGGAGCCACCGCAGGCGGTCAGTGCCAGAGCAGCGGCAGAAACGCCTGCTGCTGCCAGAAAGCTGCGACGAGAGATCTTCTTCATGATAATTGTCCTCCTAAAAAAATTCCTCTTGCACGTCGGCGCGCTCTGCACGGGTCGCACGCCGTCCGTTCATTTACTATACACACTTTAGCAAAAATTTTAAGCCAGAGCAAGGGGTTTTGAAAAATGTCCTGTTTTTCAAAAAAATGTGAGAAACACTTTTGTGCACCTTCTACAATCAGCAGTGCGGTTTCTTCAGCATATCGCCCAATGAGATGAATACAATGTGATATTTGTGTCCTTTTCTCAGCTTTCCCGGATGCGCTGGAGGAGGCCGCTCTGCTCCCCGAAGCGCGCATACAGCGGCTCCACTGCCGCCCGGAAGCGGGCTTTCTCGGCGGCGGAAAGGGTCGTCACCTCCACGCCCCATGCCCGCATATGGGCCTCGGCGCTGGCCTCCCGCTCGGCCCAGAGGCGGCGTTCGGTCAGGGCGCTCTCCTTCCCGCAGGTGCGGACGATGTCGGGGAAGCTCTCGTCCAGCTTTGCCAGCTTTTCCATCGCGGCCTCGCTGGCCAGCTGCAATTCGGGCACACGGGTGTGCTCATCCTCTAAAAAATACGGTGCGACCTCGTAGTGGCCCATAGCCTCATAGCTGGGCCAATTGTTCTCTGCGCCGTCGATCTCGGCGTTGTGGAGGGCCGCATACACCCGGCTGTAGACCACCTGCACAGGCTGTGCGCCGAGGTCCTGTATCATCTCGCTCATCAGATCCGACTCCTGCACCCGGAGGGTCAGCCCCACGAGGTCTGCCAGCGTCTCCACCTTTTCGCGGGTGTAGAAGCTGCGGACCCCGGCGTCGAACCACGACAGCCCCACAAGGTCCATCGCGCCGAGGCTGGAGAGGAACCCATCCCCGATCTCGCCGTCCAGCACCCGCCACATCTGAGGGGCGTCGGTGTAGAGGAAAGGCAGCTGCAAAACGCTCAGGGTGGGCAGCTGCTCCGCCAGCTGGCTCAGGGAGACGCGGGCAAAGTCAATGCCGCCATACTGCATCTGCTCGATGACGCTCTGCTCGGCCCCCAGCCCGCCTCCGCTGTAGACGACGACCTTGACCCTCCCCTCCGTCCGCTGGGCCACAAGGTCGGCGAAGGCCAGCGCGGCCTGCGTGGTGGGGTAATCCTCGGGCTGGTTCTCGGCGTAGCGCAGGATGAGCTCCGGGCCGGTGTATTCCTCCGTCCTGCCGCAGCCCACAGCGCCCAGCGCCGTGCAGGCGGCCAGCGCCAGCACGCTGCGGCGGGAGATCTTCTGCCCGCTCACAGCTCAGCCTCCGGGTCGGGCTTTGCTTTCTGGCCCGCCTGACGGCGGTACTGGGTGGGGGTCATACCGGTGCGCTTCTTGAAGGCCCGTGCAAAGTAGCTGGCGTCCTCGTAGCCCACCATCGACGCCACCTCTGCCGAGGAGCGGAAGGGGTCGGCCAGCAGCTCCTTGGCTGCGTTGATGCGCAGCTCGGTGAGGCAGTCGAGGAAATTCATCTTCTGATACTTCTTGAACTGGGCCGACAGGTACGCCGGGCTGATGTGCAGGATCTCGCCCACGCTGTCCAGCGACAGGTCGAACATATAGTTGTCCTCGAGGTAGCGGCGGACATGGGCCATGATGAGGGCCGCCTGACTGTTCTCGCCCTCCTCGGGGGACTCTTCGGCCTCCTCTCCGGCCGCAGGCGGTTCCGGCTGGGGCTGAGGCTGGGCGGCGGCCAGCTCCTCCAGCTTCCGCTCGGTCTGGATCTGCCGGATGGCCCGGCGCACCGAGGCCTCCAGCTCATCGGGGTCCACCGGCTTGAGCAGGTAGTCGCAGGCCCCCAGATGCACCGCCTCGTGGGCGTACTGGAACAGGCTGTAGGCCGTCACGAAGATGACCCGGCAGGAGGGCCGCTGGGCCAGCACAGCGCGGGCTGCGTCGAGGCCGCTCATCCCCGGCATCTCGATGTCCATGAGGATGAGGTCTGCGTTCCACAGCACCGCCGTGTCGGCAGCCTTGCGGCCATTCTCGGCCATCTCCAAGACCACTTCCCGCTCAAAGCGGCGCTGGACGAGTTCTGCAAGCGCCTCCCGTTCCAGTTTTTCATCATCCGCGATCAACAGCCGGATCATCGTCCAATTCCTCCTCCAAAAGTTCTACTAAGGGCAGATACATACTGATGGCCGTGCCCCGGCCGGGGTGAGAGCGGATGACCAGCCGCCCCCGTTTGTCCAGAAGCCGCAGACGCGCGGCCACATTGTAGACGCCGATGTGCTCCCAGCGCTCACCGGGCCGGGCCAGCGCGGCTTTCAGCTGGGCCAGCTGCTGGGGCTGGATGCCCACGCCGTTGTCGCAGACGCTGATATAGAGCAGCCCCTTCTCCCGCAGCGGGTTGATGCGGATGCGCACCACGCCGCCCTCTTCCTTGGGCGAGATGCCGTGCTTGAAAGCGTTCTCCACGATGGGCTGCAAGATAAAGGAGGGCACCATCGTCTCCGTCAGGTCGAGGGAGTCGGAGATGCGCCACACCATCTTCACCCGGTCGCCGAAGCGGACGTGATAGATGGAGTAGTATTCGTCCACGATGCGCACCTCCCGGGCCAGCGGCACCTGCTCGTCGTTGCTCATGAGGCTGTAGCGCAGCAGGTGGGACAGCGCTGTGATGAGGGCCTGCGTGCGGTAGGCTTTTTCCTGTCCGGCGGTCTGCAGGATCACGTTCAGGGTGTTGAAGAGGAAGTGGGGGTCGATCTGGCTGCGCAGCTGCTGCAGGCGGCTGCGCTCCATCCGGTTCTGCAGCTCCAGCGCCTCCGTCTTCTGGCGGTGAAGCTCCCGCTCCATCTCGTTCTTCTCCCGCAGGGTAGTCACCTGCTCGGCCATCGAGTGCTTCATGTGATTGAACGCTTCGGTGAGCTGGGCCATCTCGGGCTGATGGGGCACAGGCAGGTCGGGCGAGTCGAACACGCCCCGGGTGACCTCCCGGGAGGCACCGATCAGCTGCTGCACCGGGGTCAGCAGGTGGATGACGGAAAGCGCCATGACGCAGCCCAGCGCGAGGCAGAGGGCCACCACGACGGTCTGCGCCCACTTGACCCGGTCGCTGAGGGCTGACACGGTGGTGTAGGTGCTCTGTGCGTCAGCGATGGCCCTGTTGAGCAGCTGCTGGGTGTATTGACGCAGATAGCCTCCGCAGGGGACGATCTTATTATAGTAGAGCTGGGCAGCCTGCGCGTCCTCGCCGGAGGCCACCGCCTCTTCCAGCTGGCCCACCAGCGCGGTGTAGCTGCCGTAGGTGGTGGAGACGGCGTTGTAGAGCAGATACTGCTCCTCGCTGACGGTGCCAATGTCGCCCTGAATGCGCCAGAGCCACGCGTTGGTGACAGAAAAAGCCCGGTTCAGTTCCTCGGTCAGCGCCTTGGCGTCGCCGTACTCCCAGCGGTAGTTCTCCATTGCCGAAAGGCTCTGCTCCACGCCGTTCTGGAAGCGGCTGATGGCGTTGAAGTTGCCCATCTGGTCGTCCAGCTCCCGCAGCACGGTGCCGGACTGGTAAAAGCTCAAGAATATCTGCCCTGCCAACGCCAGAAAAAACGCCGCCAGGCAAAGGCTGATCTGCCCCTTCAGGGTCATCCTGCGCCCCACGCATCCGCCCTCCTCACTTGGTATTATTCCACCCGCTCCGGCCTTTCTGCCGCCCGGGCGGAGCCTTGATCCACTTTCTTTTTCGTCCTATTTTAGCACATTTTAGGGCATCTGCGCAATATCGTCCTTGATTGTTGGAAAATAATATGGTACTATGACCAAAAAGGAGGATATTTTATGTCTCAGCCGATCTCTGTTTCCGTCCAGATGGACGCTGCATCCTTCCACGATTTCGCCGCCTTCGACCTGATGCGCCACCGCAAGGCGTGGCACCGCCCTCTGGCCTTCACGGCCATCCTGCTGGCATCTGCCGGGGTCTGCCTCTCGCAGGTGGGGCAGAAAGACGGCGCGGCCCTGCTCACGGTGGTGCTTTCCGTCGTGGCTCTGGGCGTGCCCGCCGTCTACTTCTGGACCTTCTTCCACTCTCTGCGCCTTCAGATCAAAAAGATGGGCCTTCCCCGCCCCTTCTATCGGCTGACGCTGGACGATGCAGGGCTTTCGGTCTGGATGGCAGGCGAGCAGGACAAGCCCGAGCCGACCCGGAGCTATCCGTGGCATGACCTCCATCTCGCCTACCGCACACCGAACGCCATCTATCTCTACGTCCAGCAGACGCAGGCCTATCTGCTCAACGACAGCCTCGACGCCGCATGGAGCCTGCTGCAATCCTCCCTCCCGGCAGAACGCCTGCGCGACCTGCGATAAAACGTAAAAATCCCTCGCACAAGCCGTGCGAGGGATTTTTTTTGACCTCTCAGTCTGCAAAACAAAAACAGACAGCGCCGTGGAAAGGAGGAGAAAGCGGCGCTGTCTGTATATGGGAACTCCTAAACATTTGCGGCTGCTAGGAGGTTGTTGGTAGTCTGTCCGCCGCCGTGGCTGTTGCCTCGCATTGGCTGGGGGACAGTGTTTTTTTAGGGGCGCGGCACCCGCTGCGGGGCCTGCGCATGAATCTTGCCTGCATGGCATCGTGGGAAGCTCAAAAGCCGGAGATGGGGGACTCACGTTTCTGTCTTCCCGACTGCACCCTTATTGTACCGGATAAAAATGGAGTTTCTTTGTGGTAGTTTTGAACAATCTGCAAACAAGATGTGGAAAACCGGAGAGCTTTCTTTTCCGCTCTGCTTGACATTCGGCACGGAACGAGGTATTGTTAATTTTATTGTGCAATATCTCTGGGAACCTTGTTTTTTGAGGGAGGGAAGAACTATGACCGACACGGCACAGCAGCAGAAAAAGACCCTGCTCATGACCGAGGGCAGCATCTGGAAGAGCATCCTGCTCTTCTCGGTGCCGCTCATCCTTGGCAACCTGCTCCAGCAGCTCTACAACACCGCCGACTCCATCATCGTCGGCAACTTTCTGGGCAGCAATGCGCTGGCCGCAGTAGGCTCCAGCGGCTCGCCCATCTACCTGCTCATCGGCTTCAGTCAGGGCGTGGCCGTGGGTGCAGGCGTCGTGGTGAGCCAGTACCTCGGCGCGAAGGACAAAAAGGAGACCCGCATCGCCGTCCACACCTCGCTGGCCATTGCGGCCATCCTCGGCCTCATCCTCACGGTGGGCGGCATCGCAGTCAGCCGAACCCTGCTGGTCTGGATGAACACCCCCGACGAGGTACTGGGCGACGCCGTCACCTACATGAAGCTCTACTTCGGCGGCGTGCTGTTCAGCGTCATCTATAATATGGCGGCAGGCATCCTCAACGCGGCGGGCAACTCCCGGCGCTCGGTCCTCTACCTGGCCTGCGCCTCCATCACCAACATCATCCTCGACCTCGTGTTCATCGCCGGGCTGAAGATGGGCGTGGCGGGCGCAGCCATCGCCACCGACATCAGCCAGCTCGTCTCCTGCGTGCTGAGCCTCCGCTTCCTGATGAAGGTGGACGCGGACTATAAAGTGGAGCTTTCCTCCATCCGTCCCGACAAGCGGATGACCTCCCGCATCATCCGCATCGGCCTGCCCACCGGCATCCAGAACATGGTCATCTCCTTCTCGAACGTGCTGGTCCAGTCCAGCGTCAACAGCTACGGTGCCGCCGCCATGGCGGGCTTTGCCGCCTACATGAAGATCGACGGCTTCAACATCCTGCCCGTCACCAGCTTCAGCATGGCGGCCACCACCTTCGTGGGCCAGAACTATGGTGCCGGCAACCTCAAGCGGGTGAAGAAGGGCACATGGGTCACGCTGGCCATGGGCGTGCTCTACACCCTCTGCACCGGTGCCCTGCTGCTGGCGTTCCAAAACCCCATCATGCACCTGTTCACCTCCGACGAGACGGTGGTCTCCTTCGGGTGCATCGCCATGCACTATTTCTGCCCCTTCTACTTCCTGCTGTCCATCCTCCACGGCATGGCAGGCGCCGTGCGCGGCACGGGCCGCAGCGTCCCCCCGATGGTGGTGCTGCTGGTCTCGCTGTGCCTGTTCCGGGTGGTATGGATCCAGTTCGTCCTTCCCTTCTTTTCGGGCATCGAGGGCGTGTTCGTCCTCTACCCGGTGTCGTGGGCACTGGGCGCGGCGCTGATGGTCCTCTACGCATGGAAGGGCAGCTGGATGACCTACGACCATTCCTGACCGGCATCACCTTCCATTCTATTTTTCCATTCGTCTTTTGGGGCCGTCTGTGGTATCCTTTATAGGCAGAAAAAACACAGATCTCATATCGCAGGAGGACTCATGCAAGCAGTGAAACAAGCAGTTAAAACAGAAACCGCACAGCAGCGCCCCGCCGGTGCACAGATGGCCCTGCGGATCCTTCTTTCTTTCATCAAGATCGGTGCCTTCACCTTCGGCAGCGGATGGAGCATCGCTGCCCAGATGGAGCAGGAATTTGTGGACAAGCGGGGCTGGATGACCAAGAGCGACCTGCTGGAACTCATCGCCGTGGGCAAGAGCCTGCCCGGCATCATGGTGGTGAACATCACCATGCTCTTCGGCTACCAGATGGCCGGGGCTTTGGGCGGCATCTGCGCAGCCGTCGGCCTGTGCATCCCTGCCGTCATCACCCTCACCGTCGTAACGGCCATCTACGATGCCATCAAGGACAACTACTGGGTCTGGTCGGCCCTCCGGGGCGTCCAGTGCGCCGTGGCCCCCATCATCGGCGGCGCGGCCATCTCCCTCGGCAAAGACGCCCTGCGCAGCGCAGCGGCCATCATGATCTGCGCAGCGGCCTTCGTGCTCTGCTATTTTACGTCCATCAGCAACCTGACGCTGGTGATCGCCGGTGTGGTCATCGCACTGGTCTGGATGGGGGTGAGCGAACATGGCCGCAGCTGAGACCCTCATCCAGCTCTTCATCGCCTTCGCAAAGATCGGCTTCACCAGCTTCGGCGGCACCTCCATGATCCCCCTCATCATGGATGAGATGTCCTCCCATGGCTGGATGACCGACGCCGACCTGACGAACCTCATCGCCATCGCTGAGATGACCCCCGGCTCGCTGGGCGTCAACGCCGCCACCTTTGCAGGCACAAAGACAGCCGGGATGCTGGGCGGCATCTTTGCCGTGCTGGGCGTCCTCAGCCCCACCCTGACCCTGACCCTGCTGGCGGCAGTCTTCTTCCAGAAATTCCGCACCAGCAAGGTCATGAGCTACATCATGCGCATCGTCAAGCCCATCTGCATCGGCATGGTGCTGGGCGTGCTGGTGGGCCTGTGCCGCCAGTCCTACCTCACCGAAGCAGGCGGCATCAGCCTGTCGGGCCTCTTCATCGGCATCCTCTGCTTCGTCCTGCTTCAGAAATTCAAGCTCAGTGTGCCGAAGGTCATCGGCATCGCGGCTGCGCTGGGGCTGGTGTGCTTCGGGGTATTCTGACTCCAACCTCTCAGTCTCGCTTCGCTCGACAGCTCCCCTACCGAGGGGAAGCGGCATCGCGTCAGCGATGACGGAGAGGTTTATTTTTTTATCGCCAGCGGCGACGGTCTTATGCTCACCTCGCCGTGGCAGAGGGCCTCGGTGCGGCCTGCCTCCCGCTCCACGATGAGCCGCCCGGCGTCGTCGATGGCCACCGCCCTTGCGGCGTAGCTCTCGCCGCCGGCGCAGACCGTCACCCAGTGGCCGGGCACAAAGCACCGGGCGCGGTACTCGTCCAGACAGTCGAAGTCCGGGCAGAGGGCCAGCAGCTGGCGGGCGATCTCTCCCGCCAGCGCAGCCCGGCTCACCGGCGCAGGCCCGCCGGGGTAGAGGCTGCCCGCGATGGGCCGCAGCTCCTCGGGCCAGTCTTCCGGGCGGGAGGTGAGGTTGAGGCCAATACCCGCCACCAGCCATTCCAGCTGGCCGCTCTCAAGGTCGGCCCCGGCCTCGGTCAGGATGCCGCAGACCTTTTTGCCGTTGTAGTAAAGGTCGTTGACCCACTTGATGCCCAGCTCCAGCCCGCAGAGCTTCTTCACGGCCCGGCAGACAGCCACCGCCGCGCTGACGGTGACGGCCTGCGCCTCGGTCATGGGCAGGCTGGGCCGCAGCACCAGCGAGAGATAGACGCCCTTTCCCTCCGGGCTTTCAAACCGCCGCCCCAGCCGTCCCCGGCCCGCCGTCTGCTGGCCGACAAGCACCATCGTGCCATGAGGCGCACCCTCAAGGGCCAGCGTCTTGGCGGTGCGGTTGGAGCTTTCCAGCGTGTCGTAGAGGAAGATGGGCGCGTCATACTCCCCCACCGCCTCGGCACAGAAGGGGTCGCCCCCCGCCAGCCGATAGCCCCGCCGGGGGGCAGCTTCCAGCGCATAGCCCTGCGCCGCCAGCGCGGCGGCGGCCTTGTGGACGGCGGCGCGGCTCACGCCCAGCTGCCGGGCCAGCTGCTGGCCCGAGATGCACTCGCCCTGCGCGGCGGAAAGGGCCGCCAAGAGGGCCTGTTTTGTGGCAGAGGCCATCGGATCTCCTCCTTTTGGTGTGTAATAAGAGCATTCTACCACATTTTCAAAAATTTTCCCACGATTTTGCAGGTTTTTGCCCCGCTGTCTCGTATGGATAGACAGAGCGCTTGAAACGCGGGGCAGAAAGGAGGCGGAGCGCAGCCCTTGAACACACTGGAATTTGACCGGCTGGTGCAGAAGTACCAGTCCCTCGTCTACACCATCTGCCACCAGCTGGTGCCGGACGAGGGCGATGCGCAGGACCTGACGCAGGAGACCTTCCTCGCCGCATGGCGGAACATGAGCCGCTGTCCTGTCGGGTACGAGAAGCAGTGGCTGGCCCGCATCGCCTCCAACAAAGCGAAGGACTACCTGCGCAGCGCATGGGCGCGCCGGATGAACACCCCCGGCGACGCTGTCCTTGCGCTGGAGGGCGCACCGCCCGGCAGCGAGCCGGAAACGCAGCTGCTGGATGCGCTGGGCGAGGAAGAGCTGACCCAGCGCATCCTCGACCTGCGGGAACCCTATAAGACGCCCTGCCGCCTCGTGCTGCTGGAGCAGCACACCGCCGCCGAAGCCGCCCGGCTCTGCGGCAGGCCCCAGAAAACCGTGGAGGCGCAGGTCTACCGGGCCAAAAAGATGCTGGCCGCGCAGCTGAGCGCAGCCGGAAAGGAGGGCATTTAAATGGAATCGTTCCGGAATGACGGCTGTCTGAGCGACGAAGGGCTGCACGCCCTCATCGACGGACAGCTGGATGAGCTGGGGCGGCTGGAAGCCGCCGAACATCTCGCCTACTGCGACAAATGCACCGACCGCTACACTGCACTGCTGACTGCGGACGCCCTCTCCGACCCGCCCCGCAGCGTCCGCCGGACGGTGATGGGCACCATCTGGGTGCGGCTGATGCAGAGCACCTGCGGCCG
>ENA-OZSG01000572-OZSG01000572.1-human-gut-metagenome-genome-assembly--contig:-NODE-572-length-12985-cov-3.665893_pt1 | contig 12985 bp, 10 predicted proteins | sample MGYA00243278_ERZ653965 | MGnify/ENA primary metagenome ERZ653965 (study PRJEB26926, sample SAMN06164714) | human gut metagenome | biome: ENVO:00009003; feature: ENVO:2100002; material: ENVO:00002003...
GCACGCTTTTTGCGCATGCCGAGTTTGTGTCAAGTGCGCGCAGACACAAATCTCGCGATTGAAAAATCTTATTTTTCAATCTTCTCCTCTGATGTCTCCTTATTATATCTTTAGATTTATTTTTAAAGACATCTTTAAACGGAATTTTCTTTTCCGTTGTAAATCCGTTTCATGACATCTATACTATCACACTTCCTATAAAAATCAAGTATAAATTTTCACAAAATATTCACTTTTTTACCTCTTTCTTGTATAAATATTCACCTGTATGTATATTATTCGTCGATATACATTCTATATGTATATTTATGTGTATTACACCTAGAAGCGCTCCACAGGCATCCGGGTCGGGGCTTTTGACTCCGACATCCTTTTACACAACCTTTACCCATTCCTAACCGGATCTTGATATCTTGCAATGCTCAAATGACTTATCATAAGTCTCGCAATGAGGCAGACGGCATATGGCTTCAGGCATTCACTATATTTCATTCATCAGCCCGGAACAGGATACTTCCGGCATCAAGGAGGAGAAACATTATGAAAAACAAACTGATCGCACTTCTTACAATGAGCGCACTGGCAGTTGGCACTCTGGCAGGCTGCGGCAATACTGCTGCAACAGATACTGCAGCAAGTGCAGCTGACACAGTTGCAGAAACCCCCGTCGAGGCTGTCAGCACAGCAGCTGCTGAGGCTACTGAAGCTGCTGACACAGCCGCAGACAGTGCAGACAAATATGCAGATCTTTCCGGTTCCGTCAGCATGTCCGGTTCCACCTCCATGGAAAAGCTGGCAAACGCAGTTGCAGAAAGCTTCATGGAAAAATATCCCAACGTGACCGTAACTGCTGAGTTCACCGGTTCTTCCGCAGGTATTGAAAGCGTCCTGGCAGGCAGCGTTGACATCGGTAACTCTTCCAGAAACTTAAAGGACGATGAAAAGAGCGCAGGCGCAGTGGAAAACATCGTCGCAATTGACGGTATCGCAGTAGTTGCAGATCCTGCAAACAAGGTAGAAGACCTCACAAAGGATCAGCTGGTTTCCATCTATACCGGTGAAACAAAGAACTGGAGTGAGGTTGGCGGAGACGATCAGGCGATCGTTGTTGTTGGTCGTGAGGCAGGCTCCGGTACAAGAGGTGCATTTGAAGAGCTGCTGGACATCGCAGATGCCTGCGTTTACGCAAACGAACTGGATTCCACCGGTGCCGTTATGGCAAAGGTTGCTTCCACCCCCGGTGCGATCGGTTATGTTTCTCTCGATGTTGTAGATGATTCCGTAAAAGCTTTGAAGCTCGATGGCGTAGACGCAACGGAAGAAAATATTAAGGCCGGTAACTACGCACTGTCCAGACCCTTCGTAATGGCAACGAAAGGTGAAATCTCCGAGCAGAAGACCGAAGTACAGGCACTGTTTGATTACCTCAGCTCCGATGAGGGCAAGGCTCTGATCAAATCCGTTGGCCTGATCACGGTTGACTGACAACATTTCTTTTCCAAAACACTCCCTGCTGGATGCAGGCCCGGCAATGTCGGACCTGCATTTTCCGGTATTCTGTGCTTAACCGCATGGGAGATAACCTTTGATGAAAGGCAGTCTTCTGCAGGCTGCCTGCGGAATGGAGATTTTTATGAATTCTATTATCGGCAATAAAAAAGCAAGATCCGCGGTAGAACAAACTGCTGAGATCATTTTTACCATCTGCGCATTTTTCGCCGTTCTTGCAGTCATTTCCATTACAGTTTATATGTTTTTAAACGGTACTCCCGCCCTTACAAAGGTGGGACTTACAGAGATTCTGTTCAGCACAGTATGGAAGCCAACCGCTGCAGATCCCAGTTACGGCATTTTATACGTCATTCTGACCTCCATCGTCGGCACAACCCTTGCGATCCTGCTGGGCGTTCCCATCGGCGTCCTGACTGCTGTTTTTCTTGCAGAAACAGCTCCGGAGCCCCTCTCTAAAATCGTCCGCCCCGCCATTGAGCTGCTCGCCGGTATCCCTTCCGTTATCTACGGTCTGCTCGGTATCCTGTTGCTGTGCCCTGCAATGTATAAACTCGAGCAGAAAATCTTTGCAGGCTCTGCGACCCATCAGTTTACCGGCGGTGCAAACCTCATTTCCGCCGTGCTTGTCCTTGCGATCATGATCTTGCCTACTGTTATCAACATCAGCGAATCCGCCCTCCGCAGCGTTCCTGCCAGCTTAAAGGCGGCCTCCCTGGGTCTGGGTGCTTCCAGGATCCAGACAATTTTCTGTGTAACGATCCCGGCAGCCAAATCCGGTATCGCAACCGCCATCGTCCTCGGTGTCGGCCGTGCGATCGGTGAAGCAATGGCAATCAGCCTTGTATCCGGAAGCAGCGTCAACGCCCCTCTGCCCTTTCACTCTGTCCGCTTCCTGACAACCGCCATCGTTGCTGAAATGGGCTATGCAGCAGATTTACACCGTCAGGTACTATTCACCATTGGCCTGGTCCTCTTCGTATTCATTATGATCATTAACATGACCCTGAACAAAATTCTGAAAGGAGAAAAAGAGTAATGAGCACAGAGCGTACGGCCCCCGGTTCCTCCAGTATTTTAAACAATAGAATGCTCTGCGAGCATTCTATTGTCATGAATAAAAAAATCCGATCTTCCGATCTCATTCTCACCGTTCTGATCGATCTGGCTGCGGCATTTTCCATCCTTTTATTGATCGCGATTATGGGCTATGTCTTTTTCAGAGGTCTGCCCCAGATCAGCCTTTCCTTCCTGACCTCTGTTCCCAGCACCATCAAGGGAACCTTTGGTATCGCCGGAAATATCGTCAATACACTTTACATCATTATCCTTACCCTGCTGATCGCAACCCCCATCGGTGTCGGCAGCGCGATCTACTTAAACGAATACGCAAAGCCCGGAAAAATCGTCCGGCTGATCGAATTTACGACAGAAACCCTTTCCGGTATTCCTTCTATCATTTTCGGTCTGTTTGGTATGGTATTTTTCGGAACCACCCTGGGGCTTGGCTATTCCATCCTGACCGGTGCCCTGACCCTGACCCTGATGGTTCTTCCCCTGATCACGCGAAACACACAGGAAGCCTTAAAAACAGTTCCTGCGACCTACCGCAGCGGCGCACTCGGCATCGGCGCAACCAAATGGTACATGATCCGCACGATCCTGCTCCCCTCCGCAATGCCCGGCATTATCACCGGTATCATTCTTGCGATCGGACGTATCGTCGGAGAATCCGCCGCCCTTTTATTCACCGCCGGAAGCGGCTATCTTCTTCCCAAAACCTTTGCAGGATTTTTCAAAAAAATCTTCGAATCCGGCGGAACCCTTACGATCCAGCTGTATTTGAGCATGTCCAAGGCACAATATGACGCAGCCTTCGGAATTGCCGCTGTCCTGCTGATCATCGTCCTTTTTATCAACCTTCTGACCAAAATACTCGCAAAGAAATTCGATGTTTCCAAACTCGATTAACCGGAGGATAACGCAGACGCAGCAGCGCCTGCAGAATGGAGAATTCATGAGCAATATCAAAATCAGCACGAAGAACCTCGATCTGTATTACGGCGAAAATCACGCCCTTAAAAACATCAATATGAATATCAAGGCCGGAGCGATCACCGCCTTTATCGGTCCCTCCGGCTGCGGTAAATCCACCTTTTTAAAAACCTTAAATCGTATGAATGACCTCGTGGACAATGTAAAGATCACCGGTGAGGTCAAAATTGACGGCGAGGACATCTACGATCCTCACGTAGATGTCACTCTGCTGCGTAAAAAAGCCGGTATGGTATTCCAGCAGCCCAATCCTTTTCCCATGAGCATTTACGACAATATCGCTTACGGTCCCAGGATCCACGGTATCAAAAACAAGGCTCAGCTGGACGAAATCGTTGAAACCAGTCTGAAAAACGCTGCGATCTTCGATGAAGTCAAGGATCGCCTGAAAAAATCTGCCCTCGGTCTTTCCGGCGGTCAGCAGCAGCGTCTCTGCATTGCCCGTGCCCTTGCTGTTTCGCCGGAAATCCTGTTGATGGATGAACCCACCTCCGCCCTTGATCCGATCTCTACAATGAAAATCGAGGACCTGATGGCAGACCTGCGGGAAAAATACACAGTTGTCATTGTCACTCACAATATGCAGCAGGCTGCCCGTATTTCTGACGATCTCGCTTTTTTCCTCGTGGGAGAAATGGTAGAATTCGGCGATACGAAGCAGATCTTTTCCCATCCGCAGGATAAACGCACAGAGGATTATATCAGCGGACGGTTCGGCTGATCCTGGCAGACCTACCCGTTTTTCTCTGTCCCAGCATAGTAAGATGCCAGGGTCACAAGGTCTTTCACCCACATGAGCTTGCTCATAGGTGAGTGAAAGACCTTGTGACCCGACATCATAGTAAACAGACATTACATCCCGATTTTTCATTTTAAATGGAGGTATCTATGACAACAAGAAAATTATACAGTGAAGAGCTGCTACAGCTTTCCGAAAGCCTGGAGGAAATGGGAAACCTCGTTGAAGCTTCCCTGAAAAATTTATTTTTTGCGATTGAAAACAGAGATATGCAGCTGGCAGAGCGGATCGTGGCCGATGACCGCAATGTCAACAACCTGGAGCGCAGCATCGAAGCCCAGTGCCTGATGCTCATTACAACCCAGCAGCCCATCGCACAGGATCTGCGCACGGTTTCTTCTATTCTGAAGGTCGTAACAGATATCGAACGCATTGGAGACCACGCCTCTGATATCGCAGAGCTGATTCAGCAGATGGATCATAAGCAGCTGGAGCGCTATTCCGGACATCTGCAGCCAATGATCGCAGCTTCCCGGGAGATGGTACACGAGGCAGTCAGCGCCTTTGTCAGCCGGGATCAGAAAAAAGCGGATGATGTCATCGCTTCCGATGATATCATCGATAAGCTTTTTGATAAGGTAAAGAATGATATCGTTATCCACATTAAAGAGGATCATTCCGATGCGATAGAGAGCCTCGACGCCCTGATGCTGGCCAAATACCTCGAACGCATCGGAGATCATGCAGTCAATATCTGCGAATGGGAGATCTTCCGGGAAACCGGAACCATTCAGGATACAAGGGTATTCTGAAGCTCCATCCAGCTGTCAACAGCTGTTTTCACAATTCCTTCGCAATTTTTCCTCATAATCCTCACACTTTTCCAACACATTCCTCACAAATCCTTTTTATACTGTTTTTCAGATAAAGAGAAAAGCCAATGGTTCAGCGTAAAACTTAGCGCTGAACCGTTTTTCCCGGCAGGCTGGTATCAATCAGACAGCTCGCCGGCAGAATAGGAAAAGGAGTGACAGTTATGTACGAAAACGAAAACCAGAGCTTCGACAACAGAGAGCAGGATTATCATTACACTAATACCCCGGAACAGCAGGCACCGGTTCATCCCCGCCAAAAAAATACGAAGGCAGCACGCATTGCCAAAAAAGCCGGTGCAATTGCACTGAGCGCTGTTTTGTTTGGCGGCGTTGCCTCCGGTACTTTTCTGGGCGTCAACTACGCAGCAGGTTATCGGAACAATACTTCGACAGCTGCATCGTCGGAAAATGCTTCCGCCTCTGCCCAGACAGCAAGCTCTTCCAGCAGCCTGTTAAAGGCCACCACACCAGTCAGCACCGGCAGCGCAGCATCCTCCGGAAGTCTGGACGTCTCCAGCGTTGCGGAATCCGTTATGCCTTCCATCGTATCCATCACAAATAAATCTGTACAGGAGGTACAGAACTATTTCAGCATGTTCGGCTACGGCGGTCAGGCTCAGGAGGTAGAGAGCACCAGCGTTGGTTCCGGTATCATCATTGGAAAAAACGATACGGAGCTGCTGATCGTCACCAATAACCACGTTGTGGAAGGCGCGGATACCCTTTCTGCAAGCTTCATTGACAACTCCGTTTATGAAGCAACCATCAAGGGTACAGATTCCGACAACGACCTGGCAGTCATCGCCGTTCCGCTTTCCAGCATTTCCGATGATACAATGTCCCAGATCGCAGTGGCTGCAGTGGGCGATTCCGATTCCTTAAAAGTCGGTGAACAGGTTGTTGCCATCGGCAACGCACTCGGCTATGGTCAGTCCGTTACAACCGGCATTGTCAGCGCTACAAACCGTACCCTTTCCTCTTCGGATTCCAGTGACAGCAATGCCCTCATTTCCAGCACTGTTACCACAAAAGAAACGCCTACCTACATCCAGACAGATGCGGCCATCAACCCCGGCAACAGCGGCGGCGCACTGGTCAATATGAAGGGTGAGGTGATTGGTATCAACTCTGCAAAGCTTGCCAGCACAGAGGTGGAAGGCATGGGCTATGCAATCCCCATCACCAGAGTATCCAGCATCATTGAAGAACTGATGAATGAGACGACCAGAACCAAGGTTGCTGACAGTCAGAAATCCAGCATCGGTATCGCAGGCATTACCGTGGATTCCAACATCAACGCAGCCTATGGCATCCCTGCAGGTGTTTATGTAGCAAGCGTTACTCAGGGCAGCGGTGCAGAAGCGGCCGGCATCCGCAAGGGTGACGTCATCACAAAATTCGATGGTAAGACCGTCAGCACCATTCAGGAGCTGAAAGAAAAGCTACAGTACTACGCAGCCGGAGAAGCGGTTTCTATTACGGTACAGTCTCCCGGCGAGGGCGGCATTTATACAGAAAAGGAGCTGACCATCACCCTTTCCTCCGCACAGAGTTCTGAAGAAAGCCAGTCTACTGACAACACACAGGCCGCTCCTGAAAAAGGAAACGGAACGCACAAAGCGATGGGATATCAGAACTGAAGCTGACAATAGCTTATCTGAAAAAGCCGGTCGGCATGGAAGAAAATTCTTCTGTGCCGACCGGCTTTTTATGTTCGTTACAGCTCACTCTTCCTCTTCTTTCTCCGGCAGGATCTTGCTGACCAGTGCAGATTCCACTCTCTGATCCTCCATTTTTTCCACATGAATATTCAGTCCGTTGACCTGCACATCAAACTGGCTGCCGTCCGCAGGAATGATCCGCAAGCAGCTGAAGATCATGCCGCCCAGCGTGTCATAATCGATATCCTCCGGCAGATCCAGATCCAGTGCTTCCGCAATGTCCTCAACATATGCGCCGCCTGAGATCCTCCACAAATTATCCTCCAGCTGAACGATTTCCGGCGGCTCCTCGGAATCGAACTCATCGTAAATATTTCCGACGATCTCCTCCAGAAGATCCTCCATTGTAATAACCCCCGCCGTCTGTCCGTATTCGTCGATAACGATGGCCATATGGATTTTTCCTTTTTGCATATCCCGGAACAGGTCATCTGCATGAATCGTATCCGGTACAAAATAGGGCTCTCGCAAAAGCTCCTTTAACCCTGACGGGCTGTCATTTTTACGATCCAGGAGATAATCCCTGGCATTCAGAATACCTATAATATCGTTAATATCTTCATCGTAAACCGGATATCTGGATAAACCGCTTTCCCGGATCGTCGAAATGATGTCCTCGTCCGCCTCATCCAGCGAAAAACAGACCATATCTGCTTCTCTCGTCATCGCATCCCGCACCGAAATGTCGTCAAACCGGAACACGTTTTGAATCCACTCCTGCTCATCGTGGTCTATCGTTCCTTTTTCCCCGCCAAGGTCAACCAGCCGCCGGATCTCTTCCTCCGTAACGCTGCGTTCTACGGATTCCGTTTTAAAGTGAAGCAGCTTTAAGATCAGCTTTGCTGACCTCGACAACAGCCATACCGCCGGATGCAATACCACCGTCAGCACACCGACTACACTGCAGGTCATTCTTTCTGCAGCTTCAGGCCGCTGCATCGCGATCCGACGCGGCACCAGCTCGCCAAACAGCAATGCAAAATAGGAAAGCACGACTGTCACCAGCACAACTGCCAGCACATGACAGACAGAAAGGCTTATGCCGCTTGTTCCCAGCCGTTCATACAACCACGCCATCAATCCGCCTGCAAATCCGTCCGCTGCAGCTGCACTGGCCAGAAATCCTGCCAGTGTAATCCCGACCTGAATCGTAGATAGAAAAATATTCGGCTCCTCTGCAAACTTCAGCAGCCGCTGTGCTTTCCGATCGCCGTCCTCTGCCAGCTCCCGCAGCCTGTTTTTATTCAGCGATACAACAGAAACCTCGGACGCCGCCAAAAAGGCATTGACCAGAATCAGAATGATCAGTAACAAAAGTAGTTTTACCATGAATTTAAAATCTCTCCTTTTTCTACGACAAAGAGACATAACCCATTGGGAACTCCCAACAGGCTATGCCTCCTATAGCTTTCTCCAACAGAGCACAGACTCTGTCCATTTTGTATTGTGATTGGAATTCAGAAAATTCGTTTCCCCGTCAGGGTCCGCGTTATCCATGAAATTCGGTTCCTTCCCTGTCTGAAATAAATCCTGTGCGAAGCGAACTTTATACAAAGCCGTTTTCTCTGCTTTATTTCAGGCAATCCGCTTTTGACATGTTTACTTTACCCATTATACAGAATCAGGAAAGGAGCTGTCAAGATTTTATTCTATCCCCTTCACTTCGTAGCCGGCATCTACGATTGCTGCAGTCAACGCTTCATCGGTTGCTGTGCCTTCTACAACTGCCTGCTTATCCTCCAGGCTTACGGTTACAGCGGTCACGCCCGCTACGCCCTCCAGCGCTTTTGTTGCTGCCTTTACGCAGTGCTGACACATCATGCCTTCGATTTTGATTGTTTTTTTCATGGTAATCTCTCCTTTTGATTCATCATTTTGGGCTATTCTATCCGCAATTTCCGCGGCTGCCGTGCTTTGCTCCATCATACCGCCATTTCCGGTTGTCTGCAAATCTGCAGTACCGCTCTCATGCTTCCACTTCGGCGTAAAGAACCGGAGGCGGAGCGCATTCGATACGACGGATACAGAAGAGAAGCTCATCGCCGCCGCACCGATCATCGGGTTTAATAAAATATGGAACACCGGATACAGTACGCCTGCTGCCACCGGAATGCCGATCGCATTGTAGAAAAATGCCCAGAACAGGTTCTGCTTGATGTTGCGTATCACCGCACGGCTTAAGCTTACCGCAGATGCTGCGTCCATCAGATCGCTCTTCATCAGTACGATATCCGCTGATTCGATCGCCACATCTGTTCCTGCGCCGATCGCAATTCCGACATCCGCCCTCGCCAGTGCCGGCGCGTCGTTGATACCGTCTCCCACCATCGCAACCTTATGTCCCTGCTCCTGCAGCTGCCGAACCTTTTCCTCTTTATCCTCCGGAAGCACATCCGCAATAACCGTCTTGATGCCAACCTGTTTTTTGATTGCCTCTGCCGTTCTTGCATTGTCGCCGGTCAGCATAATGACGTCCATTCCCATCTCCTGCAGTCTGGCGATTGCCTCCCTGCTGGTGGGTTTTACAACGTCCGCAGCAGCAATCACGCCGAGGAACTTTCCTCCCTGTGCAAAATACAACGGTGTCTTGCCTTCATCCGCCAGTTTTTCCTGCAATCCTGCCGCTACGGAAATGTCGATCCGGTTGGTTTCCATCAGTTTTCGGTTTCCCGCAAGGCATCGTACCTTGCCGATCGTTCCCGCGATGCCCTGTCCCGGGATCATCTCATAATCTGAAACCTCCTGGAACGCTGCTGAGCATGCTTCCGCTTTTTTGACAATTGCCTCTGCAAGCGGATGGCTGGACATTTTTTCCAGAGAAAAGGCCAGCCGCAAAAGCTCTGTATACGCCTGCGTGTTTTCACCTGCTGCTTTTCCGTCTGCTTCCAGCGCGATCACGTCTGTCACAACCGGCTTGCCCTGGGTTACCGTGCCGGTTTTATCCAGAACAACCGTATCGATGCTATGTGTAATCTCCAACGCTTCCGCAGATTTGATTAAAATACCCTTCGCCGCACCCCGTCCGGTTCCCACCATGATCGCCGTAGGCGTTGCCAGTCCGAGGGCACACGGACAGGAAATTACCAGCACAGAAATCGCAACAGAAAGTGCAAACTCAAAGCTCTGACCGGCAAGCAGCCAAAGGATTGCCGCCAACAGCGCTATTGTAATGACAACCGGCACAAACACACTGCTGACCCTGTCCGCCAGCTTTGCAATCGGCGCTTTGGAGGATGTCGCATCATCTACCAGCTGAATGATCTTTGACAGTGTCGTATGTTCTCCAACCGCAGTTGCTTCCATCTGAAAATATCCGGTTCGGTTGATCGTACCTCCGGTCACAGGATCTCCGGCCTGCTTGTCCACCGGAAGACTTTCGCCGGTGATCGCAGATTCATCCACAGAAGCAAAGCCTTCTGTAATTTTTCCATCCACCGGAACCGTATCACCATCCCGGACAACCAGAATATCTCCATTCTGTACATCGTCTACGGAAATTTCTTCTTCCTGTCCATTCCTTAATACCTTCGCGGTCTTCGGTGCCAAATCCATCAGCTTCGTGATCGCCTCGGACGTCTTGGATTTTGCCCGGGCCTCCATGAATTTTCCCAGAGTGATCAGTGTCAGAATCATCGCCGAGGATTCAAAATACAAATTCATGCCAAAGGTCTCGACCATATCCATATCTTCGATGGAAAAGCCCCAGGCGATTTTGTAAATCGCATAGATGCCATACACAAACGCCGCGCCGGAGCCCAATGCGATCAGCGAATCCATATTCGGAGAGCGATGCCACAGATTTTTCAATCCGTTTTTAAAATAATGTCCGCCTGCAATCAAAACCGGCAGCACCAGCAAAAACTGGGTAAATGCAAAAATCATATGATTTCTTGCTCCCAGCAGCCACGGCGGCAGCGGCCAGCCAGCCATATGTCCCATCGAAATGTAAAACAGTGGGATCGTAAAGACTAACGAAACGATCAGTCTCTGCTTCATCTGCTTTGCTGCCGCCGCAGCCGCATCTGTTGCACCGTTTTTTCCTCTGCCTGATGCTCCTGTCGTTTTGCTGCCCTGTGTCTGGTGAAGCGAAGCGCCATAGCCGATGTCTTCTACCTGATGAATAATTTTCCCGGAATCCAGTTCGGCTTCATCATAGGAAACCGTCATGCTGTTTTTCAGCAGATTGACGCTGCATTGCTGCATGCCCTCCATTCCGGAAATTCCTTTTTCAATTCGCGCTGAGCATGCCGCGCATGACATGCCGGTAATATCATAGGTTTCTTTTTTCATATATCTCCATTCTGCAGCCGTCCTGTATAGTCTTTCCTGCTTTACAGCTTTTAAAGGCTGCCCTTAAAGAACTCATCTTGTCTTTTTTTCTATCCTCTGCTACCATTATAACAATTAGGATAGAAAAATAAAGAATGCACTATTTTGTAATATACTACCCAAAAGGATAGTGTTCACCTCACAACAATAGAATGTACGCTCTGCGAGCATTCTATTGTCATGAATAAGAATGGAGAAATCGCTATGGCTTCAAAAGAAAATCCCTCGGTCAATAAAAATTGCCCCGTTTCCGCTACAATCCGCTTAATCGGCGGCAAATATAAAGCGCTGCTGCTCTGGCACCTGACCGGTCAGACGCTGCGCTTCAACCAGCTGCACCGTCTCGTCCCCGAAGCGACGCCTAAAATGCTGACCCAGCAGCTCCGTGAACTGGAAGAAGACGGTCTGATTTCCCGCACAGTTTATCCGGTCGTTCCGCCCCGCGTCGATTACTCGCTGACGGCGCTCGGTGAAAGCCTTTTCCCGATTCTCGAAGCGATGTATCGTTGGGGCAGCGCCCTGATGCAGGACGAAGGGCTTACGCCGGCATGTACGATGACCGACAGCCATGCTATGGCTGCATCCTCTACAGCTTCTGCACCAAATGCCGTGTTGCAGAACACTCCGTCCGCGGCATGCTGCGAAAGCGACAACGTTTTGTCCCGCCGCAGCACGACAAAAAAAGAACAGGAGAGCTGTCCCTCCTGTTCCTGTCATGCACGTTTAAAATCCTGAGCTACACCTTGGCATGCCGGACAATTCCAATCCCGATGGGATACGGTCCGGTATGCACTCCAATTGTTGCACCGATCTGATAAATGCCGATTTCTTCAATTCCAAGCCGTTCCCGGATCAGGTCCTTCAACATCTCCCGGAAGCCGACAGCCTCTTCATAGTCATAGCCATAGCCGATACAAAAGCTGTATTCTCCCGGCTTTGCCTGTACCTCATCCAGGTATTTTTCCGTCATCTCCACAACCTTCTGCATCGATTTCTGACGGCTTCTGGTAATGCCGGAATTGAAAATTTCTCCCTCTTTCAGTGTGATGAGAGGTTTGATTTTCAACGCACTGGCCGCAATTCCCGCAAGCTTCCCAATGCGTCCGCCATGCTTTAAGTAATCGATGCTGCCGATCGTAAAAAAGATCCTGCCGCTCTCCCGGATCGAAAGCAGAGCTTCTGTAATCTGCTCATATTCCAGTCCGAGATCCCGCAGTCTGCACGCTTCCAGCACAAACAGTCCCTGCAGCACCGTATCAAATGTCGAATCAATGACCGCAATCTTTGCCTCCGGATACTCTTCCAGGATCATATCCTTTGCTGTAGTTGCCGACTGCAAAGAGCCACTGAACTTCGCCGTGATGCAAATACAGATCACCGGAATATTTTCTTTTACAGATTTTTCAAACACCTCATAAAAATCCTGTACAGACGGCATGGATGTCTTCGGAAATACATCCGGATGATCCACCATCTGCTGATAAAAATCGCGTACTGTGATCTCTTCTATTTCTTTATAATAATTTTCCCCGTCAAACGAAACATAAAAGGGAACAACCTCAATATCCTTTTCTTTAGACAACTCCGGCGATAAATCCTGAGAACCGTCACTGATGATCTGTACCTTTTTCTGCATAAGTGCCTCACACAACATATAGTTTTGAAAACTACTTTTTGTAACTGTATGATTATAGCACAACTTTCAGGAAAGATACAAGTCATTTTCAGTGGTTGCTTCCTCTTTTCATGGCAGATGG
>ENA-OZSG01000580-OZSG01000580.1-human-gut-metagenome-genome-assembly--contig:-NODE-580-length-12877-cov-8.146623_pt1 | contig 12877 bp, 10 predicted proteins | sample MGYA00243278_ERZ653965 | MGnify/ENA primary metagenome ERZ653965 (study PRJEB26926, sample SAMN06164714) | human gut metagenome | biome: ENVO:00009003; feature: ENVO:2100002; material: ENVO:00002003...
GAGATGTAGAGAGGTCTCGTGGGCTCGGAGATGTGTATAAGAGACAGCATATACACAATGTAATCAAAATTGTTGCATCAATTTAACTCGGTCGCATCCGACTCGGTCGCGACCGAGTTAAATTTTAATATCTATTTATTCCAGATACCCATACACCTTCTTTAGTATCTCTACCGTCTCCTTCGACAGGGTCTCATCAGGTATCTCTATCTCTCCGACATCGCCCACTTCATAATCAAGCTTGATTTTCCACACGACTGCATCCGCTCCGTCAGCCGGTTCATTGCCCGTGTACTCGACAACGAATGATGTGCTCTTGTCCGATTTATCCTTCGGCACTCCGATATACACCTTGGTCATGTCATCGTTTAACTTGAGCATGAAGTACATCGCATCATCACCGAGAAGCTTATACGCTGCCGCCATATCATCCGCCTTGACCTGCTTTACGGCGGAGAGAAGCTTCACAGCCTGTATGAACTCCTGAAGCGAATTCTGTGTAACTCCGGCATCAGCCATAGTCACCAGCTTAACGCCTGTTATGTCCTCAATCTGATCTGATGAGATAGTCAGGTCAGTGAGCCTGCTCTTCATTAAATCGAGCGGAATACCTGTCTTTTCCTCCGCCCTCGCGATTGCGCTCTCAAAAAGCTTCTCGACGTTCAACATCACCTTTCCGTCAGCACTCACATACGCCTCAAGATACTCAAAGCCCTTGTATGAGACATCAGCGTATATCACATCGGTGCTGTGGCTTCCCGCAAGCTCCCCCTCGAGGCTGTCGCCGAGCAGACCGAAATCCATACCCTCGACGGACACCTCGGCGCTGTATGTATAATTTTCCTTCAACAGCTCCTTTAACCTGTTTCCCATTCTAAGCTTCGGCATGAGAAGCACACATGTCAATACCGCCGCTGCCACAGCGACGACTGCCGCAAGCCCAAGAATCAGCGCGGCTTCCTTTTTACTGTCTTTCATTTTCAGCCTCCAATCTTCATATCCCAAGTTCCCGAAAAGCAACCGGCAGGGGACACTCACCTATATGATATGCCCCCTGCCGTTATTTTAATCACGCTGCCTGTGTTTCTGCAATAGGCAGTTGTTTCATTACAAGTCCTTAAAGTTCCTTGACAGTCTTAACCACGTTATCAACCGTGAAGCCGAACTCCTTGAAGAGTGTTGCTGCAGGAGCACTTGCTCCGAAGCTGTGCATTGTGACGTAAGCTCCGTCAAGACCTACATACTTGCCCCAGCCGAAGTCGGAAAGTGCCTCGATTGCAACTCTCTTTCTGACACTCTTTGGAAGTACAGACTCCTTGTACTCATCACTCTGCTGGTCAAACACATCCATCGAAGGCATGGAAACGACTCTCACGTCAATGCTGTCCTTCATAAGCTCTGCCTTTGCATCTACAGCGAGTGAAACCTCCGAGCCGGATGCTATGAGAATTGCATCAGGTACGCTCTTCTCGGAATCAGCTATAACATAAGCTCCCTTTAAGGCGTCCTTTGATGAGCCCTTTATCTGAGGAAGGTTCTGTCTTGTGAGAACGAGAGCTGTAGGTGTCTTCTTGGAGGTAACTGCGTAAGCCCAGGCTGCAGCCGTCTCAGTCGCATCGCATGGTCTGTATACCGTGAAGTTAGGAAGTGAACGGAGCATTGCAAGCTGCTCGATAGGCTCATGTGTCGGACCGTCCTCTCCTACACCGATGCTGTCATGTGTAAGTACGAATGTAAGAGGTACTCCCATGATGGCTGAAAGTCTTGCCATAGGCTTAACGTAATCGCTGAATACAAAGAAGGTTGACACGAAAGCCCTCAAGCCGCCGTGAAGCATCATACCGTTGCCGATAGCCGTCATTGCAAGTTCTCTTACACCGAAGTGCATATTTCTTCCCGCATAGTTATCCTTGGAGAAATCTCCCATGTCGGACATGTACGTCTTAGTCGAAGGCGCAAGGTCAGCAGAACCTCCCATAAGGTTAGGAAGCATGTTCTTTAACTTGTTAATCTGTACTCCTGAAAGGTTACGTGTAGCCTGAGGCTTGTCCTCATAACTCCAGAAGTTCTCATCCGTAAGAACCTTCTCTGCCGCATCCTCGTCAAAATACTCATCCCAAAGCTTCTTCATCTCAGGATATGCCTTGCAGTAATCGGCAAAAAGCTTGTTCCATGCTTCCTCTGCTGCAACACCCTTCTCTGCCTTCTCCTTGTAGTTGGCATATACCTCATCAGGTACATAGAAAGGCTCCTGTGAAGGCCAGCCGAGATTCTCCTTGAGAGCGGCTACATTGTCAACGCCGAGAGGCTCGCCGTGAGCTGATGCCTTGCCCTCCTTGGCAGGACAACCGAAGCCGATCCTGGTCTTAACCGTAATCATTGTAGGTCTTGTCTTGTCAGCCTTCGCCTCCTCGATAGCCTTACCGATTTCTTCTATATTATTGCCATCCTCGACAACGAGTGTCTGGAAGCCGAATGCCTCAAAGCGCTTTCTTACATCCTCGGTAAACGCAATATCCGTGTCGCCCTCTATTGAAATCTTGTTGGAATCATAGAGCACGATGAGCTTACTGAGTCCGAGTGTTCCCGCGAGTGAGAATGCCTCGGAGGAGATACCCTCCATCATACAGCCGTCACCGCCGAGAACATAGGTGTAGTGGTCAACCACAGGGAAATTCTCCTTGTTGAACACTGCCGCAAGATGTGCCTCCGCAACTGCCATACCTACTGCCATACCCATACCTGCACCGAGTGGTCCTGTTGTAGCTTCTACGCCGACCGTATGACCGTACTCCGGATGTCCCGGTGTAAGTGAGCCCCACTGACGGAACTGAGCAAGGTCTTCCTTGGTAAGACCATATCCGAAGAGATGGAGAAGCGAATATAAAAGTGTTGAACCATGTCCGCCTGAAAGAATGAATCTGTCTCTGTTAAACCACTTAGGATCGGCAGGATTGTGATTCATGTGATTAGCCCAGAGCTCATAAGCCATAGCCGCTGAGCCGAGTGGAAGTCCCGGATGTCCTGAGTTAGCCTTCTGTACCGCATCTGCTGCAAGCACACGAATGGCATTCACAGACATCTTTTCAATATTGTCACGCATAGTAAATCTCCTTATTTTCTATATTAATTCTGCTTTCCGAACACAGCTTCATAGTCCTTAACGAACTTCTCGATACCTGCTGTGGTAAGAGGATGCTTTGTCATCTGCTCGATTACCGAATATGGAACAGTTGCAATGTCCGCACCTGCAAGTGCACAGTCTGTTACATGAATCGGATTACGAACACTCGCTGCAATAATCTCTGTCTCAATCTCAGGATAGTTCATGAAAATATCAGAGATTGTACGGATGAGTTCAATGCCCGGCTGTGATATATCATCAAGTCGTCCGAGGAACGGAGAAACATAAGCCGCACCTGCTCTTGCAGCAAGAAGCGCCTGATTAGCCGAAAAGATAAGTGTCACATTGACCTTGATTCCCTCAGCCGCAAGAACCTTTGTAGCCTTAAGTCCCTCAACGGTCATAGGAATCTTAACTACCATGTTAGGATGGATTGCCGCAATCTCTCTTCCCTCCTTAATCATGCCCTCAGCGTCCTGAGTTGTAGCCTTAACCTCTCCGCTGATAGGTCCGTCAACGATTGAAGCTATCTCCTTGATAACCTCGTTGAAGTCTCTGCCCTCCTTGGCAATGAGCGATGGGTTCGTTGTTACGCCACAGATAACTCCCATATCATTCGCCTTCTTAATGTCCTCAACCTTCGCTGTGTCAATAAAAAACTTCATAATACCTCTCCTATTCTGCTCTCGCCTTTGATAGTATGATGTTGAGGTCAAAAGATATTTTGACCTTTTGCCCCCGGTATCATAGTATTAAAAAATTACGGAAAACAATTATTGTTTCACTATCGTCATTTTAAAGCCATACACTAATAATGTCAAAGCATTTTTATTACAATACCTCGATACGTTCCTTGTATACACGTCTGAAATATATGAACTCCGCAATTGCCGTGAGTGTCCATGAACAAATGTAGAGAATATACAGCGACGGAACCGTCCTGAAGTACGCGAACACCGTGTATATCCATACCACGCGGAACACACACGAACCCATTATAACTATGTAGGTAGGAACAACCGTCTTTCCAAGTCCTCTCGATGCCGCGATGGTACAGTCCATAAACGCTGAAAATCCATAGGAAATACTCATTATGTTAAGCCTTAACATTCCCGCATCAATAACCGCACTGTCCTTGGTAAAAAGCGACAGGAACGGTCTGCCAAATATATTAATCGTAATTCCCATGACCATTCCTATTCCGAATGAGTATGCAAGGCTTATAATGTAGCTGTTTCTGACTCTCTTTTTATTTCCCGCACCATAGTTCTGCCCCATGAAGCTTGCGCATGCAGTGTAGAATGCCGCCATGACATCATACACAAGCGCGTCCGCATTGGTTGCTGCCGAGTTTCCCTCAACGATGACAGCATCAAAAGAATTGACACCAACCTGCACGAACAAGTTCGCGAACTGGAATATCGCATTCTGTATTCCGGCAGGGAATCCGAGCTTAAAGAGGTCTTTTACCTTGTCCTGATAAAACTTAATATGTTTAAATGAGAAGCGTATTCTCTCATCGGCTCTCATAAGTGCAATCATTATAAGCACGGCTGACATATACTGCGATGTGATGCTCGCAATCGCAACTCCGGCAACGGAAAGCTTGCACACAATAACGAAAAACAGGTTGAGAAGAATATTAACAACACCCGAAAACGCAAGAATATACACGGGCTTCTTGGTATCTCCTATTGCCGAGAAGACTGCATTGCCGAAGTTATATATGCCGAGAGCAGGCATTCCCAGAAAATATATCCTGAGATACAATGCTGCCCCGTCTATGAGCTCCTCCTTCGTCTTCATAACTTCAAGTATCAGTCTTGAAAATATAAGTCCGATTAAGAGAAGTATCACTCCCATGAGAGTGCACATCCACGCCGCCGAGTGCACTACCTCGCGCACATCCTTATCCTTCTTCGCGCCGATGTACTGCGCCGTCATTACGTTGACACCGCCTGACACTCCTATCAGGAATGTGGTGAACAGCGTAACCAATGTTGTGGTTGAGCCCACACTTCCGAGTGCGTGTGAACCGGCGAACTGACCGACCACCGCAATATCCGACATATTAAAAAGTACCTGTAAAAGATTTGACAGCACAAGCGGTATACTGAACACCAATATCTGCCTGGCAAGCGGTCCCTTTGTCAAATCCCTGTTTTCATCCTTCATTACTCTTTCACTCCTGTTTCTTATGAATCCTATTACACAAAAAAACTGTACCGCAGGTATATTTTACCCCGGCACAGCAAGATTTTAGCATTTTACCGATATTTTGGCAATGAAGTATTATATTTTTCTAATTCTTTTCCTCAAGCTACAGCTTCACTCTGTTCTGAATGACTGCCGCCCTTTATGAAATTGCTGTCAAACGTGTTCACATAATAATCCGCACCCTCATAGACCGTCGCAATGCGGTTCTCGTTATACTCCGTGCGTTGGACAATGTCCGTATATTCCGGGTACAATATCGTCTCCGCCGTATCCGCCCCGCTATCCGACTCCTGCTTCTTTCCATCATCCACCGTATTTCCCGTCTGCCGATTCATCGAGCATGCGCACAGGCCACATGCCACGGTCAAGATTATGGCGGATATTATGAGAAAATTTTACGAAGCAGCTCTTTAATATAAACGACAAAACATATACCCGCAAATACACAAATCAACATACCGGCAATAATCGCGGCTCGGTAATTAGAAGAATAATATCCTGATGCACATTCAAGAATCATGTTAATTCCTAAAATAAAAATACAGACATCAATTATCGGAAATAAAACACCAATTACCCATTTAAAAACTTTACTCATATTGTTTCCTTACCACAAAATCACCCTTATAAGTCTGTAATATATTGTGCAGATACTACATTATGTACTTACCGTTCTTATGATACCACATGGTCAATACTGTACAATAAATATTTTGTAGGAACAAGTGCCGTTCCCGTACATCTTCCCCATGTCAGCTCCGTTCTGACTTCTGTCCCTCTGTATGTCTGCAACACATTGTCATTATTATAACCGACATCAATAATATTAATGACATCGCCGTCGGCAACCTGCTCTGATTCAAGCAAATTGTCTATCTCCATATCTGTAATCTCGCCAACAAATTCATTAGGAATTACCACTGTCACATTCTTATCAGAGCCATAATTTATTATAGTTTCATTTTCAGAAACTTCTTTCGCTGACTCCTGATTGATGTTTTCTGCATCATTTTCCGCCGCGAAGCATAACGTACTTCCAAACATCATTGTCATAGCTAAAACAAGGGACATAAAAAGTTTTAATTTTTTGCTCATTATATTTCCTACTTAATGTCGATTGATGATAAGTTATTGTAACGATGTATTCGAATACAAATTCATTGTAGCATACACTCGGCACTTTGAACATGAAGTTACGCGAAAGTTTTAACTGTCTTATAACTTCATGTTCTTTTCATTTATTGTATTTTATATTTAATCTTCTCTTTTTTGCATTTCGAGATACATCCTCTGCTCCGCAACCAAGCACTTATGAATGTCCTACATTGGATGATATTTCATTCACATCATAACTTTACTTATTCCATACCCTGCAAGAGTTTCCTCTATGATATTCGCTCTCTTTTTATCTCCTCTTGCCTCTGCTATAACATAGGAATATGTAAAAAATTGTGCCGCGTTTTTCTTGTCGCCCGTCTCAGCATAACATATTCCTCTGTTGTATAGCAGTTCCATAAAAATATTTAATTTTCCATGTGCATTACAATATTCAATTCCCTTAGAACAAATTTCACCCGCATCGTTATACTTTCCACAGCCAATGAGCCAATTACTGAGATTAAACAGAATCATAGGGTATATTCTTACCTTCTCATCATAATCAATATTGCCCTTCTCAAGATACTCTTTTAAAAAGTATCCCCACATTATCGCCTTTATAATATGTCCCTGCTTTCTCATCATAATTGCGATATTGTCTATTATCATAATTTCATCAAAAGTAAGCAATTTGACATTATTTATATTATTAAAATCAAACCTTGGAAGAGTATAACGAATTGCCCTTAGCAACATATCAAAAACTTCTTCTCCATTATTGCCATTTCCCATTTTTATGCCGGCTCTTACAAAACTTACATATTGCTCCGTTATTCTGTCCGCTTTGTATGAGCACTTTTCCAACCGAGCAAGCAGTTCTTCTACATCTCTGCAACCTGATGATATTTTATATGATATTTCCTGTTTTAAATTATACCACCTCATCTCCTCCGTCACCTGTACTCCCATCGGCTGTACAGGCAGTCCGAGCCTCTCCATGAGTGCTATGTACTGATTGAGCCGCACGCCCTGACGCCCGTTCTCTATCTTCGACAATGTTCCCGGCGAACATATTCCCTCACACAAATCCTCCTGTGTAACTCCCATTCTTTCTCTCTGTTCTCTTATATAATCACCAAACATGTAAAATGCCATGCCATTCCTCCAACGAGCAGACTTCTTATAAATAATTACATTAATTATTATACCAGTCATTTCACGCACGGGCAACTGACATATCCGGCAAAAGCGGGATTACGGGGAAAATGGTAAAAGACATAACAAAAACGGCTTCGGGATTTCGATAAATCCCAAAGCCGTCATGCTTCTTAAAAGTGTTTTATTTCGAATCAGTGATCCTCATTCTCGCCCTGTCCGTAGTAAGCATTTGCTCCGTGCTTTCTGAAATAATGCTTATCGAGAAGGTGCTGCGGAACTCTCTGGACTCTCGGGTTGAGTGTCATCGTGTTGTATGCCATCTCAGCCACAGCCTCAAGAACGACCGCATTGTATACGGCACCCTTGGCAGTCTTGCCCCATGCGAAAGGACCGTGATTTTTTACCACGATACCCGGAACTGCGAGCGCGTCTGTGTCGCCGACCGTCTCGACAATCACGTTTCCCGTGTTAAGCTCGTATGCCTCATATATTTCCTGCGCAGTGAGGTCTCTCGTGCACGGAATGTCGCCATAGAAGTAATCCGCATGCGTCGTTCCGAATGCCGGGATGTCTATTCCCGCCTGCGCAAATGTAACCGCCCACTTAGAATGTGTATGTACCACACCGCCAATCTCCGAGTACTGCTTATAAAGCACAAGATGTGTTGCCGTGTCTGAGGACGGCTTGTACTTTCCTTCAATCACATTACCCTCAAGGTCGATGACAACCATGTCATCCGGTGTCATCACATCGTAATCCACACCGCTCGGCTTGATTACCACATAACCGCTCTCGCGGTCAATGCCGCTTACATTTCCCCAGGTATAGATTACAAGTCCTTTTTCCACGAGCTCCATATTAGCCTCGTATACTTCCTTCTTTAACTGTTCTAACATGTCCTTCTCCTTCCCACCGCAATCAGATTTTCCTGATTTTTGACCTAATCGGCTTTAAAAGTCTGTGTATCATATCATTATCGACTCCACCGCTGCCCTCTCAACAGCAAGTCCCGCCTTATAACGCTCTATGAACTCGTCGAAGCCCTTGACATCATTCTTGTCCGGTTCCATAGTGCTTCCACTCTGCCCTGCGAACACTCTGTTGTTAAGATAATCGTCAAGAGTCTCTCCTTCGCCTTTATGTATCATGTATGAAGCAAGCAAAGCCATTCCCCATGCGCCGCCTTCACCTGCCGTATCCATAACAGTAATCGGAGCATCCATCGCAGCCGCAAGGAATCTCTGTCCGACTCCCTTCGTCTTAAACAGCCCGCCATGTCCTGTTATTGAATCAACCTTGACGCCTTCCTCTTTAAGAAGAATGTCAAGACCTATCTTGAGTGCCCCAAGCGACGTGTAGAGATGAGTTCTCATAAAGTTGGCAAGGCTGAATTTACTGTTGGTATTTCTGACAAACAGAGGACGTCCCTCATCCATGTGTGTGATATTCTCTCCCGATATATATCCATAAGACATAAGTCCGCCACAGTCGGCATCCCCCTCAAGTGCTTTATTGTAGAGAACCGAGAACAGCTTGTTCATATCCACCGGAATTCCGAGTGCCTCCTCAAATTCCTTAAAAATATTCACCCATGCATTAAGATCCGATGTGCAGTTATTGCAGTGAACCATTGATACAAGATTGCCTGTAGGTGTAGTTACGAGATCAATCTCAGGATATACCTTGGAGAGTTCCTTTTCCATAACTATCATGGCGAACACACTTGTTCCGGCTGAGACATTACCTGTTCTGACAGCAACAGAGTTGGTTGCCGTCATTCCCGTCCCCGCATCTCCCTCCGGAGGGCAGAGCGGAATACCGGCGCACAAGTCTCCGTCAGCATCTAAAAGTGTCGCACCTTCCTCTGTGAGTACTCCGGCATCCTCACCTGCAAGAAGCACCTCCGGCATAATATCCATAAGTCTCCACTTAAGCTCCGGTCTGTCCCCCTTCGCATTGCGTTCCTCTATAAGTGAATCGAATTTTCCAACCATATTGGCATTGTAGTTCTTAGTCGAGGTATCAATCGGGAACATTCCTGATGCCTCTCCGACACCGATAACTCTTCTTCCGGTCAGCTTCCAATGTATGAAGCCTTCAAGTGTTGTCATATAGTCTATACGCGGAAGATGTTCCTCATTGTTAAGCATCGCCTGATAAAGGTGCGCAATGCTCCATCTCTGCGGAATATTATAATTAAACAAAGATGTCAGCTCATCTGCCGCTTCCTCCGTGATGCTGTTTCTCCATGTACGGAAAGGAACAAGCAGCTCACCCTTCTCGTCGAATACCATGTAGCCGTGCATCATTGCCGAGAAGCCTATTGCCGCAAAGCTTTTAAGAGTAACTCCGTATTTTGCCTTTACATCTGCCTTTAGCGAAGCATAACAGTCCTTGAGTCCGACCCATATATCATCAAGACTGTATGTCCACACACCGTTCTCAAAACGGTTTTCCCACTCATGGCTTCCTGCCGCTACAGGCTTATTCTCCTCGTCCACAAGCACTGCCTTAATTCTTGTTGAGCCGAACTCGATTCCGAGAACGGCTCTTCCACTCTCAATTACTTCCTTAATTTCTGCCATTACCTTCTCCTCCTTATCTATTCGTCATCCTCGTCGTAATCGTCATCTTCATAGGTATCTCTATCATATTCCTCATCGTCATCTGCAGCAGACTCCTTAAAATCCGACTCCTTTATGACAAGTGCTGAGCGAAATCTTCCAAACAGCTTATTTCCTACACTGCTCTTTGCGTGCTCCGCCGCACGTTCCATTGTATCCTTGACCACTCCGACAATATTTCCCATATCATCATTAGGAAGCCTGCTTAAGATGAGATAGAGCTTTAAAAGTGCCTTATCCTCTATCCTCCAGCCCTGTTCATCGGCATAGTCCTTCGCAATATCGACAAGCTCATTCACCGTGTACTGCTTAAGAAGAAAGCATCCCGTGAATGTCTCGGCAAAATCAGAATTTTCGGCAAAAAGCTTGTTAATCTCGTATTCCTCATCAACAATAATGAACGTTGTGGCATTGGCATTGCCCTCACGCATCATTGACACAATCTGTCCGCGCTTTAGCCTGCCGGCATTCTCAACGATAAGTGTCTGTCCGGCAAGCTTATCCGAATATGCCTCATAGCTCTTCTCATTAAGCTTATCCGCCGATATTCTCGCAAGCTTCTGCTCACGCTCATCATCAAACGCATGAAGTGCCTTAAATAAATTGACGGCAAATGTTATCTTGTCCGTATTACGGCTTCCCATAATCATTATATTTCCGGCATTTCCGGACTTTCCGTTCTGAACTGCCCTGTAATTTCCTATATATCTGCACAGTCTGCACTCCATACCCGACATATAAAGATACTTATCAAGGAACTTTCTTTCCTCTTCCTTCAACGTATATCTTGATGCATCCGTATCACCGAGTGCACTCTTTACGGTATCGTCGATAATCCTTTCTATGCCTGCATTGACAGCTTTCTCCAGATCAAGTGTGTCCTCCATGCCATGAGCATCCTCCTGCTCATCGACATCCGGTATCTCCTCGAACTCCGTTTCAGCTTCCACCTGCTCAGGCTCATCACGAATTACCTCACACTGCTCCTTCCCAGCTTCATCCTGAGGTTCTTCGTATCTCTCCTCAAGTGCAGCCGCAACCTCATGAACCGGAATCTCTCTCGTCGGCTGTATCTTCTCCATGTCGGCAGGGTATTCTGACTCCGGTTCATCGTCTATATCCGAAAGCCACTGCGATATGTCCATCTGACCGTCTATCTGATCATCCTTCTGTGCAGCCTCTTTCTTTCTTCTCTCCTGCTCTGCCTGAAGCTGTGCAACAATCTCTGCCATCTGCTCAATGGTCATCTGCTCCGCTGCCTGCCTTATAGTCATGTCAGGGTACAATACCGGCTTACTGTCAGCAGAAGCCTTCCCGGATATATTCTGCTTAGGAGTCTTCCGTGCATCCTCTGATTTAGCAGTGTTCCTTGACGACTTACGCCACTGATGCTTGTTGATTATTATCTCCTTTGTCGGATCCGAATCATCATCCGGCATATCCTCAAGCTCTGCCGCCTCACGAAGTGCCTCGGTCCTTTCCCTGTTCTTATATGCCTCCATGATTTCTTCGACATTGGCCTTGAGTTCCTGCTGCACATTTCTCGTATCATATACCGAATAATCAGGCACCTTGATATTGATGTCAATCGGAGACCACTCCGTCGTGTTGTTCAGATCATCAACAGATGCCTGTTCTTCCGAAGGTGCGGCAGTCCCATCAGCTTCTTTCATATCATCGTCTTCAGTATCATCAGACTGTGACTGTGCCATATGCTCATCAGTATCATCTTCCGGCTCCACGACAGGCGCTTCACCCGGTTCTTTATCCGGCTCAGCCGCAAATTCCGGTTCCTCGTATTCTCTGCGTCCCCGCTCTGCCCTTCCTGCTCTCTCGACAGTTGCCGCAGCCTCGCGTAAATATTTCTTCTCCGTTGCAGGCACAGTCTGGTCTGCAGCCGTATCTGCAACGAGCTCTGAGCTGTTGATTCCCATTGATGACATCTTCTCAAGTCTTGCAAGCTTCTCAGCCTGACGCTGCGAAAGAGGTGTATACATCTGCTTAAGTCTCAAGGCTTTCTCGACATATACTCCGTCCGCAAACCAGAGCACAAGCTCATCGCACTCCCTTACACATCTGTCGGTCATTCCCGCCTCACTGTAGAGAAGCGCAAGCTCATACTCATATTCCTCATCAAGCTCCTTCTCCTTATAATCCTGAAGTATCTCAATGAGTTCGCTGACAGGTGCTCCTTCGGCTCTCTTAAGCTTGTACAGAAGAATATATCTCGTCACATCCCTCGGTGCCATTTCGACATACTCATGATATATCTCCTCCGCGTCCTCATATTCTCCCATGCGCACATACATATCCATAAGAGTAGCCAGAAGCCGCCTTCCTCCAAACTTACGATTGTATGCATATATGCAGACATTCCTTGCCTTATCATATTTTCCCGTGGCAATAAAAGCATCTATCGCATTCGACATGACACTCCACTGCTTCATTTTTTTCCATTCAATCTGTTCTGCAACCTTCGCTGCTGATACATAATCCCTGCTTCTGACCAGCTTATCAAGCTGCTCCGTTTTTATGGTCAACTCGTACTTATCCAAGACGTTCACCTCTCATATATGAATTGTATAGGCGTTTGCGAAACGCAATTTTGACGATATACAGTTGTGCAAATTTAACAAATTCGCAAGCAGGTACTATG
>ENA-OZSG01000586-OZSG01000586.1-human-gut-metagenome-genome-assembly--contig:-NODE-586-length-12734-cov-4.771670_pt1 | contig 12734 bp, 7 predicted proteins | sample MGYA00243278_ERZ653965 | MGnify/ENA primary metagenome ERZ653965 (study PRJEB26926, sample SAMN06164714) | human gut metagenome | biome: ENVO:00009003; feature: ENVO:2100002; material: ENVO:00002003...
ATCTGCCGCACCTCGCTCGCCGTATCGGCACTTAGAATTATGCGGTATTGCCCTAGTTTTGCATGGTAATGCCCTGCGGTATGGCTTGATCTGCCGCCAGTATGGAAAGCAAAAACAAGTTATCCACAAAACAACCCTGTACCTGTTGAAACTTTCAACGAATATAAGGCTGTTTGTCTGCTGGGGCAGGCACCCCAAATAAAGGCGGAACAGAATTCTTACCACCAAAATGTATGGAAAACAAATAAAACTGCACTTTTTTGCAATTTTTGTTGACAGCGCAAATAATATATGATACACTCTTTTCGATTTTGAAAGACGAATCGTGTTTGCAAGAGTTTTTCAAAGCAATTTACCTACGGACCGCCCAACAGGGGCGGGCCGGAATACTGACATTTGAAATGCCGCAGCGGCGAGCGAAAAGTGTAAGCTGCTAAGAGAAAAGCGCAGCGTCATACGGATTGTATGACCGAGCATTTTTTCAACACAGATTGCACTTTGCAGCCGCTGATGTGGCGTTTCAGGCGAAGCCGGAAATGTTAGTGTTCCGACCCATGGCCATACGGACAGCCGGGTCCACTGCCGATCGGCAACTTTAGTTGCCTTATTGATTGAGTTAAAAGCTCAAATTTTATAAGTTGGTTCCTTTACAACCATGAAATTGCGCAGTCAGCTGCGCAGACTTGTGAAACGGTCAATAAAGAGTAGTAAAAGTAAGATTGCTATATAGACTCTGACACGCTCAACCTTTTTGAATCATGCCGCATTCGCTCTCCCGGTAAACACGCCGGGGGGATTTGGCCTGTGGCAAAATTTAAAAAGCTGGTTTCAAACGCAAGTCTGCACACCCGTGTAAGGCTTGCGTTTTTTGTTTTGCCAAACGGCACTTCCCAAAGGAACCGCGAACGGAGGTAAACATGAACGGTGAGAAAAAACGCGCCCGGTTGGACCAGCGCCGCGCCCCCATCCACGAAGCGCTGGAAAATTTCCGCCAGATGCGCGTGGTTCCCTTTGATGTGCCCGGTCATAAGCGGGGACGCGGCAACCCGGAACTGACCGCCTTTTTGGGCCAGCAGTGCGTTGGGGTGGATGTGAACAGCATGAAGCCGCTGGATAATCTCTGCCATCCGGTATCCGTCATCCGCGAAGCGGAGGAACTGGCCGCCGATGCGTTCGGCGCTGCCCACGCGTTTTTGATGGTGGGCGGCACCACCAGCTCGGTGCAAAGCATGGTGCTGACCGCCTGCAAGCGCGGGGATGAGATCATCCTGCCCCGCAACGTGCACCGCAGCGTGCTGAACGCACTGGTGCTCTGCGGCGCTGTGCCGGTGTATGTCAACCCCGAAGTGGACCAGCGGCTCGGCATCAGCCTGGGCATGAAGCGGGAACAGGTGGCCAAAGCCATTGCCGAGCACCCCAACGCGGTGGCGGTTCTGGTCAACAACCCCACCTATTACGGCATCTGCAGCGACCTGCGCGCCATTGTGCGGATGGCCCACGATGCCGGGATGCTGTGCCTGGCTGATGAAGCCCACGGCACCCACTTTTACTTCGGCGGCGGCCTGCCGGTTTCCGCCATGGCAGCCGGGGCGGATATGGCGTCGGTTTCCATGCACAAAAGCGGCGGCAGCCTGACCCAGTCCAGCCTGCTGCTGACCGGCCCCAACGTCCACGCTGGCTATGTGCGGCAGATCATCAACCTGACACAGACGACCTCCGGCAGCTATCTGCTGATGTCCAGCCTGGATATCTCCCGCCGCAACCTGGCCCTGCGCGGCCGCCAGGTGTTCCACCAGGTGGCAGATATGGCCGAGTATGCGCGGGAGGAAATCAACGCCGTGGGCGGCTATTACGCCTTTGGCAAAGAGCTCTGCAACGGCAACTCCGTGTTTGATTTTGATACAACAAAACTCAGCGTCCACACGCTGGATATTGGCCTTGCAGGGATCGAAGTCTATGATATCCTGCGCGATGAATATGATATCCAGATCGAATTTGGTGATATCGGCAACATCCTGGCCTATCTTTCCATCGGTGACCGCCCGCAGGAGGTGGAACGTCTTGTCAGTGCCCTGGCCGAAATCAAACGTCGCTACCATACCGACGGCGCGGGCCTGTTGAGCCAGGAATACATTGACCCCGAAGTTGCCGCCAGCCCGCAGGAAGCATTCTATGCCCCCAAAAAGAGCCTGCCCCTGCGCGAAACGGAAGGCATGGTTTGCAGTGAGTTCGTCATGTGTTATCCGCCGGGTATCCCCATCCTGGCGCCGGGCGAGCGCATCACTGCTGAGATCCTGGATTATATCGAATACGCCAAAGCCAAAGGCTGCAGCATGACCGGACCGGAAGATCCTGACATTCTGCGCCTGAACGTTCTGGCCTAGGGTGTATCTGAAAAGCCGAAAATTCAGTCTATTACTACAAACACAGCCGGATTATGCGTTAAAAAGCCTTGGAATCCACAAAGGATTCCCGCGGCTCTTTGCCTTAAATCCGCCTTGCGCTTGTGAAATATCCGTCATTTTCTTTGTTTTCAGATACACTTTAAGAAACCACACCAGATGTGGACTGTGCGGGGCCGCAGTGTGGTGTTGAGAAAGGGGAACAGCAGATGACCCGGATTGCGATTGTGGAGGACGAGGCGGCGGTGCGGGAACAGCTGGCGGGGTATGTGCAGCGGTACACCCGGCAGTACGGCACGCCGTTTGAGGTAACGGAGTTTGCGGATGGGATGGAGATTCTGGAAGATTACCGCCCGCAGTTCGACATCATCTTTCTGGATGTGGAGATGAAGCACCTGGACGGCATGGAGACCGCCCGCCGCATCCGGGAGCGGGACGGCGGGGTGCTGATCGTGTTCATTACCAACATGGCGCAGTATGCCATCCGCGGATATGCCGTTGGGGCGCTGGATTATGTGCTGAAACCGGTGCCCTACTTTGCGTTTTCGCAGCAGCTGCAAAAGGCGCTGGGGCAGCTGGAAAAGCGGGAGCGGCATTATCTGGCCGTGGCGGTGGACGGCGGCATGCGGCGGCTGGACGCGGCGGAAATTTATTACCTGGAAAGCGAAGGCCACAAGGTACATTTTTACACCGAAAAAGAAGATTTTGTGGTGCCGGGCACCCTGAAAAACTATGAGGAAAAGCTGGTGGGCCGGGCGTTTGCACGGTGCAACAGCGGGTATCTGGTCAATCTGGCGCAGGTTTCCGGCGTGCAGCAGGATATGGTGCAGGTTGGCCCGTATGCGCTGCAGATCAGCCGCCCGCGGCGCAAGGCGTTTATGGCGGAGCTGGCGGATTACATTGGGGGTGCGGGACAGTGACGACATTGCCGGATATTCCCCGCCTGTACACCGCTTTGGCGGAAGTGCTGGCGGCGCTGCTGTATGCGCGCAGGCTGCCGCCGCGGCTGGATCAGCGCGTGATCTGGGGTGTAGAAGCCGGTTGGGCGGTGCTGCTGGGAGCGTTTTTGCAGGCCACCCCCACGGCAGGCATCCCGCTGGAGTGGTGGATCCCCTGCATGGCAGCGGCGATTCTTTCCATGCTGCTGTTTTTGTGGGTCACACGCAGCATTACGCTGCTGGAAGCGGGCTATGTGTGCGCGCGGGCCTTTATTTTGGCGGAGCTGGCGGCCAGCGTGGAATGGCAGCTGCACTGCGTGCTGTGGCCGCAGCGCGGCGGGGCGGAGCCGCTTTCACTGCTGCTGTTGTTGGTGGTGTACGGCGGCATTTTTACCGCCATGCTGTTTGTGGAGAACCGCCGCCCCGGCCCGGCCGGGAAGCTGAAAATAACGCCCGCAGGAACTTTTGTGGCGGTGGTCATGGCGCTGACCGCATTTGCCGTGAGCAACTTGAGCTTTGCCAACGGCAGCGAAGCCAACATGAACATGTTTTACATCCGCACACTGGTGGACCTGGCCGGGGTGCTGATTTTGACGGTGCAGCATGAGCAGCTGCGCGAAGCCGCCCTGCACAGCGAGCTGGCGGAGCTGGACGGCGTTTTGCACCGCCAGTACGAGCAGTACAAGCAGAGCAAGGAGAACATCCGCCTGATCAACCGGCGCTACCACGAGCTGAAAATGCAGATTGCGGCCATCCGGAAGGAGCGGGACCACGCCAAGCAGGATGTGGCGCTGGCGGCCATGGAAAGCGGCATCCGCCAGTACGAGGCGGAGAACAAGACCGGCAACCCGGTGCTGGACACCCTGCTGACGGCCAAAAGCCTGTACTGCCAGCAGCACCACATCACGATGACCTGCGTGGCGGATGGGCACCTGCTGGATTTTTTGGAGACAGGGGAGATCTGCACGATTGTGGGCACGGCGCTGGACAACGCAACGGAGAGCGTGGAGACCGAGCCCGACCACGAAAAGCGGCTGATCCGGGTGGCGGTGTACGCCCAGAACGGCTTTGTGATGCTGCGGTTTGAAAACTACTGCGCGCAGGAAGTGGAGCTGGGCGCGGACGGCTTGCCGCGCCGCAACACCCATGGCGGCAGCGACCTGCGCGGTGTGCGCGCCGCCGCCGAAAAGCGCGGCGGCACCATGACGCTGCACTGGGAGAATGAGTGGTTTACGCTGCGGGTGCTGCTGCCGCAGAAAAGCTGAATGGATGGCTGGGGGTCTAGGATAAGGCACCCGGCCATTTTTAGTGTTTGGGCGGGGTGTACAAAACAGGGTCGAGATGCTTTGTGAGAGATGCACAACAAAAAATGAAATGTTTTTGAAACTTTTGCAAAACATGCAACGGAAACAACAGTTTGTGCAAAAAATGAGCCGAAAGAAAATTGTTTTGGTACAATATCATCAATAAAAGCGGAAATCCCGTCAGCCGCCATCCGGAGGGCGGCACAATAAAAGGAGGAAAACAATGAACACCCTGCTTCTTACCCTGGCAAACATGGGCGTCAACCTGGACGACGTTGCCGATGTGGTCAATAACTGCATCCCGCAGCTCATCTTCTTTGGCGTTGTGGTTGCCGCCGCCATTATCGTACTGATCGCTATGGCGGTCAACAAGAAACTGGCCAAGCCCACCAAATTCATGGTGCGCGCCCAGTCCGGCCTGGCCGTGCTGCTGGCTTTCGGCATCATGCTCAACCTGGTTGCCTTTGGCCCCATGAGCACCATGCTCGACCTGGTCACCGGCAACGGCACTATCACCGAAGAATCTGGTGCAGAGGCCAACGCCCTGTGCACCGAGATTGCCGAGGAAGGCATCGTCCTGCTGCAGAACGATGACAACGAACTGCCCCTCGCGTCCGGCAGCAACCTGAACGTCTTTGGCTGGGCTTCTGTCGGCCCTGTCTACGGCGGCACCGGCGCCGGCGCGATCTCTGCCGACCGTCCCACCGTCAGCCTGCTGGATGGCCTGCACAACGCGGGCATCAACACCAACACCGAGCTGAGCGATTTCTACACCGCTTACTGCGCCGAGCGCCCGGCGCTGGGTTACAGCAACCATAACTGGACCCTGCCCGAGCCCACCGCCGCCAGCTACACCCAGGAGCTGATCGACAACGCCAAGTCTTTCTCTGACACTGCGATGGTCGTCATCAGCCGCGTTGGTGGCGAAATGGCTGACCTGCCCACTAACATGGATGGACTCAACTACACTGAAAACTCTACCGAGTATAATGATTTCGAACCCGGCCAGCATTATCTTTCTCTGACCAAAACAGAAAAGAACATGATTGATATGGTCACCAAAAACTTTGCTAATGTTGTGCTGGTTTACAATGGTGCCAATACTTTGGAAATGGGCTTCGTGAATGATTACCCCCAGATCAAGAGCGTTATCTGGTGCCCCGGCACCGGCCAGACCGGCTTCAACGCCCTGGGCGAGATTGTTGCCGGTGAGGTCAACCCCTCCGGCCACTCTGCCGACACTTTCGTCTACGACCTGACCGCTGCACCGTACTTCAACAACATCGGCGCTTTCGCCTACACCAATGCGGATTCCGTTGGTTACACCGCTGCCAGCCTGTTTGGCGGTGATGCAACGCTGGTTCCCCCGCACTTCGTCAACTATGTTGAGGGCATCTACGTCGGCTACAAGTTCTACGAGACTGCCGCCGCCGAGGGCCTGATCGACTATGACAAGACCGTGCAGTATCCCTTCGGCCACGGCCTGTCCTACACCACCTTTACCCAGAAAATCGACTCCATGACCGAGGCTGACGGCACCATCACCCTGGATGTCACCGTCACCAACACCGGCAGTGTGGCCGGTAAGGACGCCGTGCAGGTCTACTTCAACCCGCCGTACACCGATGGCGGCATTGAGAAGGCTTCCGCCAACCTCGTCACCTTCGGCAAGACCGACTCCATTGAGCCGGGCGCTTCCCAGACCTTGACCCTGACTTTCAACACCGAGGACATGGCCAGCTTTGACAGTAAGGACAAGGGCTGCTACGTGCTGGAAGAGGGCGACTATATCATCAGCATCAACGAGGATTCCCACACGGTGCTGGATTCCAAGACCTACAATGTCGCTTCCACCATCGTCTATGACGAGTCCAACCCCCGCAGCACCGACGCCGAAGCTGCTACCACCAAGTTCGACTTCGCTGACGACAAGCTCGTCACCCTATCCCGCGCTGATCACTTCGCCAACTATGCTGAGGCGGTTGCTGCTCCCTCTGACTACACCATGTCTGAGGAAAGCATGAACACCCTGTACAACGACCACAACTGGACCCCCGAGGACCACAACGACCCCAACGACGAGATGCCCGTTACCGGTGCCAACAACGGCCTGAAGCTGGCTGACCTGCGCGGTGCTGACTACGACGACGAGCGTTGGGATACCCTGCTCGACCAGATGACCGTCACCGAGATGGACGACCTGATCGCCCTGGGCGGCTACCAGACCAAGGCCGAGGCCAGTGTTGACAAGTACGCGACCATCGACTGCGACGGCCCCGCTGCCATCAATAACAACTTTACCGGCGTTTCTTCCATTGGCTTCCCGTCCGAGATTATCATCGCTTCCACCTTCAACACCGACCTGGCCCGCCGCTACGGCGAGAGCATCGGCTGCATGGCCAGCGAGATGAACGTCACCGGCTGGTACGCCCCCGCCATGAACGGCCACCGTTCCGCCTTTGACGGCCGTAACTTCGAATATTACTCTGAGGACAGCGTCCTCGCCGGTTACATCGGTGCCAGCTCCATTGCCGGTGCCCAGAGCTACGGCGTCTACGCTTACATGAAGCACTTTGCCCTGAACGACCAGCAGATCAACCAGAACGAGATGCTCTGCACCTGGGCTGACGAGCAGGCTATCCGCGAGATCTACCTGCGTCCCTTCGAGATCAGCGCCAAAGTGGGCGGCTGCAAGGCCGTCATGTCCAGCTGGAACTATATTGGCAACCAGTGGGCCGGTGCCTGCAATGCACTGCTGAACGGCGTGCTGCGCGGCGAGTGGGGCTTCCGCGGTATGGTCATCACCGACGGCTTCCACTTCACTGACTACATGGATTCAGATATTGCCATCCGCAACGGCTGCGACCTGATGCTGAAGAACTACGATGTTGCCACCAACCACCTGACCGATACCACCAGTGCTACCGGCGTTAAGGCTATGCGTCAGGCCTGCAAGAACATCATGTACACCGTGGTCAACTCCCGCGTTTACGACCCCGCCAACACTGTTTCCACCCCCATCTGGCGTACCGCTATGATCGTGGTCGACGTGCTGCTGGCTGTACTACTGGTCGTGCTGGAAGTTCTCACCTTCAAAAGCTACAAGAAGAAAAAGGCACAGTAAAGTGTAATTTGTAAGCTGTGCAGCTGCCCTGCGGTCCATCGCCGCCGACTTTGCGCGGTTGTGCGGTGGGCCGCAAGGCTGTTTTTAAGAAAAGGAACCACCTTATGCAAAAGAAACAACTGCAAGCTTTGACGCTTGAACAAAAATGTGCGCTGCTTTCGGGCGCTACTACCTTTGGGACCCGTGCACTGCCGAAAAATAATATCCCGTCCATCACCCTATCCGATGGCCCCAACGGCGTGCGCAAGCAGGCGGGTGCGGCGGATCACCTGGGGCTGAACCCCAGTGTTCCCGCCACCTGCTTTCCCACTGCCGCCACCGTGGCGTGCAGCTGGGACCCCGCCCTGGGCGAGCAGATCGGCCAGGCCATGGGCGAAGAAGCCGCTGCGCAGGAAGTTGCTGTGCTGTTGGGGCCGGGCCTGAACACCAAACGCAGCCCCTTGTGCGGACGCAACTTTGAGTATTTTTCTGAAGATCCGTATCTTTCCGGCAAAATGGCCGCGAGCTATGTGCGGGGCATCCAGTCCAACGGTATTTCGGCCTGCCCCAAGCACTTTGCCGTCAACAGCCAGGAACTGCGCCGCATGGCGTCGGATTCCGTGGTGGATGAACGCACGCTGCGGGAGCTGTACCTGACCGGGTTTGAGATCGTGGTCAAGGAAGCAAAGCCCAAGACCATCATGAGCAGCTATAACCTCATCAACGGAACTTACGCCAACGAGAACCGCCACCTGTTAATGGACATCCTGCGCGGGGAGTGGGGCTTTGACGGCGCTGTGGTAACGGACTGGGGCGGCAGCAATGACCATGCCCTGGGCGTGCAGAACGGCTCCACGCTGGAAATGCCCGCCCCCGGCGGGGACGCGGTGCGCGAGCTGATGCAGGCTGTGCAGAGCGGCAAAATTACCGAAGCGGATGTGGACGCCCGGCTGGACGAGCTGCTGACGCTGGTGTTTGATACCCATGCCGCCGTGCAGTCCCACAGCCGCACCTTTGATGCGGACGCTCACCACGCCCTGGCCCGCCGCGCCGCAGCCGAAAGCATTGTGCTGCTGAAAAACGAGAACGACCTGCTGCCGCTGGCCGAGGGCGCAAAAGTTGCCGTGATCGGCGACTTTGCCCAGACACCGCGGTACCAGGGCGCTGGCTCCAGCGCGGTCAACTCCATCAAGGTGGATACCTTTTTGGACTGCCTGAAAGAGAGCGGCCTGGCCAGCGTGGGCTTTGCCCCCGGCTTTGACCGCCAAGGCAAACCGGATGCCGCCAAACAGGCCGAGGCTGTAGCCCTGGCCCAAAAAGCCGAAGTGGTGCTGCTCTGCCTGGGGCTGGATGAAATCAAGGAAAGTGAAGGTCTGGACCGCGGCGATATGCGCCTTGCGGACAACCAGATCGAACTGTTAAAGGCCGTGCAGCAGGCCAACCCCAACACCGTTGTGGTGCTCAGCGCAGGGGCTTCGCTGGAAACTCCGTGGCTCAAACACTGCCGTACCCTGGTGTATGGTGCGCTGGGCGGCCAGGCGGGGGCGGGCGCCATGCTGGATGTGCTGACCGGCAAAGTGAACCCCAGCGGCAAGCTGACCGAAACCTGGGTCAACGCCTATGCGGATACCCCCGCCAAGGATAACTTTGCCGGGGCGGGCCGCATGGTGCAGTACCGCGAGGGGCTGTATGTCGGCTACCGCTATTACCAGACCGCCGGTGTGCCGGTGGCATTCCCCTTTGGCTATGGGTTAAGCTACACCAGCTTTGCCTACAGCAATTTGCAGGCCGCGTCCAATGGCGTGACCCTGACCGTAACCAACACCGGCAAGCGCGCCGGAGCAGAGATCGTGCAGCTGTATGTGGCAGAACCCGGGGCAGAAGTGTTCCGCCCCGCACAGGAGCTGAAAGGCTTTGCCAAGGTGCAGCTGCAGCCCGGCGAAAGCAAGACCGTGACCATACCGCTGGACGACAAGGCATTCCGCTACTGGAACACCAGGACCGACAGCTGGGAAGTGGAAGGCGGCAGCTATGAGCTGCGGGTCGGCGCGTCCAGTGCGGACATCCGCCTGACCGCCGTGGTGGAAGTGGCCGGTACCGGCGCACCCAACCCCTATGCGGGCAAGCATCTGCCGCACTATACCAGCGGCAAGGTGCAGAGCGTGCCGGATGACGAATGGGCCACCCTGCTGGGCCGCCCGGTGCAGCAGGGAAAAGTTAAAATTGACCGCAACATGACCCTGGGCGAGCTGAACCACAGCCGCAGCCCGCTGGGCTGGCTGATCTGGCTGGTGCTTACCGCACTGCTGAACGCCAGCTACAAGCGCGGCAAGCCGGACCTGAATGTGCTGTTCCAGTACAACATGCCGCTGCGTGCCCTGGCCAAAATGACCAGCGGTGCCATCAGCATGGGCATGGTGGATGGCATTGTGATGGAATTACAGGGATTCTGGATCATCGGCCTTGTGCGGGTGATCATAGAAGCCGTGAAAAACCTGGTACTGAACGCACAGCTGGAACAGCGCCTGCGCAACAGCTGAGGAAAGAGAGGGGCTATTTATGCAGCTATGGAATAATTTTGCGGCAAAACACCCCGCCGCAGCCAAGTGGGTGCGCGAAGGCGGACTGTTTGTGATCGTATCCAACCTGGTTACGGTGTTCAAATACCTGCTGCTGCAATTTTTGCCGGCGGCGTTCAGCAGCCTGCCGGTGGTGGATTTTGGCTGGCCGGGCATCCCGGTCACGCTGTTTGGCGAAACCTTCCAGTGGAACATCCTGGGGTATGATTCCGCCCATGGCGGTCTGCCGTACTTTTGCGCCTACATGGTTGCCATGGTGGTGGGAGAATGCATAAACTTTCCCATCCAGCGCAACTTTGTGTTCCGCAGCAAGGGCAACCTGGCCAAGCAGATCGCCTGGTATGTGGTGGCGTTCTGCTTGATCACCTGCATCGTCAACTCCATCAACTGCGTGTGGGTGGCGGTTGCGGGCCTGCTGGTGCCGGATTTCATCTACAATATTGGCACCACCGTGCTCAATGGCGGCATTTCCATGGTGATCTTCTTCTTTGTGAACAAGATCATCTTCCCAGAGGGCGCACAGGCAAAATAAAGCCCGGCAGGATCACGGGTGCTTTTCCCGGTACTCGAACAGGGCGGCGGCACGGTACAGGAAAAAGTCCTTTGGATGGTATAAAAATGTGATTGCCAGCAACGGCGAAGATCTGAACGGATAAAGAAGAATGCTGCCTTTCCCTGATGTGGAGAAAGACAGCATTTTTATTGCGTTTTTCGGAAAGAGGTGAGCAGCGGCCCCTACAAATGGGTAACGGCTGGCCATAAAATGGCGCTATTACATGGTGTGCTTTGTGAGAAAGCGCTGTAGTGTGATGATATAAAACGGATGGGTGCATGGTGTGCGCCCTACGGAATTACAACAAAACACCCCCGCCCGTGCGGTAAATGAACTGCATAGGGCGGGGGTACCGTTATTTTACAAAGAAAACGCGCAGAGCGGAGATTTTAGGCAATACCGCACAATTCTAAGTGCCGCAGCCGCCGGAGCGGTGCTTAAGCCGTCAGGCGGGAATTGTGCGGTGTTGCCTTTACTGTTCCACGGCACCGGTGGGCAGCTGGGGAACAGCGGTCAGGATGCGCATGAACTCTTCGCCGGTGATGGTTTCTTTCTCGTACAGGTACTTGGCGATCTCGTCCAGCTTGCCGCGGTTTTCAATCAGCATCCGTTTGGCTTTTTCATGCTGCTGCTTGACGACTTCCACGACCTTGTCGTCCACTGTGGCGGCTGTGCGCTCACTGCAGGCCAGGCTGGCATCGCCGCCCAGGTAGGCGTTGTTCACGGTTTCCAGGGCAACCATGTCAAAGTCGTCGGTCATGCCGTAGCGGGTAATCATGGCGCGGGCCATCTTGGTGGCCTGCTCGATATCGTTGGATGCGCCGGTGGTGATGGAGTTGAACACCACTTCTTCGGCGGCACGGCCACCGGTCATGGTGGAAATTTTGGCCAGGATCTCTTCCTTGGTCATCAGGGTGTGGTCGCCGTCCTCTACCTGCATGGTGAAACCCAGCGCGCCGGAAGTGCGCGGCACAATGGTGATTTTCTGCACGGGGGCGGAATGGCTCTGCAGGGCGGCAACCATGGCATGGCCGACTTCGTGGTAGGCCACGATGCACTTTTCTTTGTCGCTCAGGATCTTATTCTTTTTCTGGGCACCGGCCAGGATGGTATCCACGGCTTCCTGCAGGTCGTACTGGGTAACGGCCATGCGGTGGTGGCGCACAGCGCCCAGGGCGGCTTCGTTGATGATATTGGCCAGCTCGGCACCGGAAGCACCGGGAGTCATGCGGGCAACCACGGCAAAGTAACAGTCGGGGCCGATTTTGACCTTTTGAGCGTGCAGGCGCAGGATGCTTTCGCGGCCTTTCAGGTCGGGCAGCTCCACGGGCACACGACGGTCAAAACGGCCGGGGCGGGTCAAAGCGGGGTCAAGGGATTCAGGACGGTTGGTGGCGGCCAGAATGATAACACCCTTGGCGGCGTCAAACCCGTCCATTTCGGTCAGCAGCTGGTTCAGGGTCTGCTCGCGTTCATCGTTGCCGCCCATACCGGAAGCACCGTCACGCTTTTTGCCGATGGTATCGATCTCATCAATAAAGATAATACCGTGTTCCGCCCGCTCAACATCATTGTCCGCTGCTGCAAGCAGTTTGCTGACAACACTCTCGATGTCATCACCGATATACCCTGCCTCTGTAAGAGATGTTGCATCCGTAATTGCAAGCGGAACATCCAGAATCCTTGCCAGTGTCTTTACCAGATACGTCTTTCCCGATCCGGTCGGTCCGATCATGAGCATATTGGACTTTTCGATTTCCACGCCGTCATTGGTGTCTTCCATCACACGTTTATAGTGATTGTAAACTGTCTCTTATACACATCTCCGAGCCCACGAGACCTCTCTACATCTCGT
>ENA-OZSG01000595-OZSG01000595.1-human-gut-metagenome-genome-assembly--contig:-NODE-595-length-12571-cov-3.584052_pt1 | contig 12571 bp, 8 predicted proteins | sample MGYA00243278_ERZ653965 | MGnify/ENA primary metagenome ERZ653965 (study PRJEB26926, sample SAMN06164714) | human gut metagenome | biome: ENVO:00009003; feature: ENVO:2100002; material: ENVO:00002003...
GATGTAGAGAGGTCTCGTGGGCTCGGAGATGTGTATAAGAGACAGGCATTATATAGTGCGCCAAAGGAAGTATTTGAACGTTTATCAGCATTTGCAGCAAATGGAGGTACACTTGTTGCTACCTTTAAGACAGGCTTTACTGATGAGCATGTAAAGGTGAATTGTGACAGACAGCCGGCAGGTCTTTCTGAGTGCATGGGTGCCTGGTATGATCGTTTTACTGCACCAAAAAATGTTGGCCTGTCTGGTGAAACATTTGGCTTATCAAAGGATGAATTGCAGGTACAAGACTTTATGGAGTTAGTTGAGCCAGCTGGGGCAAAGGTACTTGCTATTATATCGCCTGCAAGACAAGCAGTGCATACATAAAGAAATTGACTGCCAGCATTGTAAAAGAGGCAGGACTTTGGGGCTGGAAGCAGGAAATTGCATTTCCAGTTATCATAAAAGAGGGTGTAAATCAGGAGGGAAAAAAGATTCGCTATCTGTTTAATTATTCAGGAAAGGAACAGAGCGTGAAGCTGCCAAAAGAGGCGTCAAAGGTATCAAGAGTGCTCAAAGAGGAGGGCGCAGTTTTGAAAAAAGATCGTTTGACGCTTGCACCATGGGGCTTTGTAGTAGAGGAGGTTTAAGTAAACAGGAGGAAAACACTATGAATCTTGATATGACAAAAGGCAGCCCATTAAAGCTGATTTTAAAGTTTTTAGTTCCGGTATTGTTAGGATGTTTATTTCAGCAGCTTTACAATATGGTCGATACGATTATAGTAGGAAAAGGTGTTGGATCAGATGCACTTGCTGCAGTAGGTGCAACCGGAACAATTGTATTTTTCATACTTGGTTTTATGAATGGACTGACGACAGGCTTTACTGTTTTGTCATCACAGCGCTATGGAGCAGGCGACTATGAGGGGCTTAGAAAGAGTGTCGGCAATGCTTTTGTGCTTGGCTTGATTGTGACTGTTATTATGACAATTGCGAGCTTGCTTGGCATGGACTGGCTGCTTCGCATAATGCAGACGCCAGAGGATATCTTTGATATGTCAAAGGAATATATAGTTATCATCTGTGCTGGTATTATATTTACAACCCTGTATAATTTAACAGCTAGCATTTTACGTGCAGTAGGAAACAGTAAGGTTCCGCTTTATTTTCTGATCTTATCAGCACTATTAAATGTTGTTCTTGATCTGTTCTTCATCATGGTATTGTCATGGGGCGTAGCTGGTGCTGCTATTGCAACAGTTATTTCACAGGGTGTGTCAGGAATTTTATGTCTTGTATTCTTACTTACAAAAGTAGATATACTAAAGCTAAAGAAAGAGCACTTTAAGCTTGATCCAGTCAGTGCAAGAATTCAGCTAAACATTGGTATTCCAATGGCGTTACAGTTTTCAATCACTGCAATCGGAACAATGATTTTACAGGCAGCATTGAATCTGCTTGGATCTACCGTTGTCGCATCCTATACGGCAGCTTGTAAGGTGGAGCAGCTGGTAACACAGGCATTTCAGGCAATGGGCATGACAATGGCAACCTACAGTGCACAAAACTGGGGAATCCATTCAACTGATCGTATCCGCAAAGGTCAGAAAACAGCAATGGTACTTAGCTGTGGTTATGCAGTTGTAATTTACTTTGTTGTCTTAGCAATCCTTCCATTTATGACATCACTGTTCTTTGACGGTGATCTGACCACGGTGATCGGCTATGTGCGCGAGTATATTCAGATCTGCGGACTTTGCTTTATTCCACTTGGTATGATCTTTATCTATCGAAATGTTCTTCAGGGCTGTGGATACGCATTATTCCCGACACTTGGCGGTGTCGTAGAGCTTGTCAGCAGAAGTGTCTTTGCCTTCATAGCAGCAAGAGCAATGAGCTACACAGGAATCTGCGTAGCCAATGCAAGTGCATGGGTGACTGCTGGAATCTTCTTATGGATTGCGTACCTGTTCATTATGAAGGATATTCTAAAGAAGGACAAGGAAAGAGAATTGCAGAAAAAAGCAGACATTTGATAAACTAGGCAGTCTGCGTATGGCATTTGTAAAAGAATATAGAGAGGTTTCATATATGATAGAAACAGCACAAAAAAAAGAACGTCTGCTTTTAGTTGCGGTGAATACGGCAGAGGAGAGCAGAGTAAGAGCATCGCTGGAGGAGCTTGCTCTTTTGGTGGATACAGCTGGAGGTGAGGCCGTCGGCTCTATCTATCAGAATCTTGATCATCCAATTTCAGCTACTTATGTTGGAAAAGGAAAGATTGAAGAGATTCGCCAGCTGGCAGCACAGTTAGACGCAGACGGTATTGTGTGTGATGATGAGCTTACACCAGCTCAGATGAAAAATCTAGAGCAGGAGCTTGGCTTTAATGTGCTTGACCGTACAATGGTAATTCTTGATATTTTTGCATCTCGCGCAAGAAGCAGTGAGGGAAAAATTCAGGTTGAGCTGGCACAGCTTCGTTACCGTGCAAATCGTCTGACAGGAATGGGTCAGTCTATGTCGAGATTAGGCGGTGGTATTGGTACAAGAGGACCAGGTGAGAGTAAGCTTGAGACAGACCGACGTTTGATTCATCAGCGTATAGGTCAGTTAAAGTCGGAGCTTGAGCAGGTAAAGCGCACAAGAGAAGTTACAAGAAAAAGAAGAAATGATACGCATATACCAGTTGCTGCAATTGTGGGATATACAAATGCTGGAAAATCAAGCTTGTTAAATAAGCTGACTGGTTCAGAGGTACTTGCAGAGGACAAGCTGTTTGCAACGCTTGATCCAACAACAAGACTGCTTAGTTTAGGCAATGACGAGCCGCTTTTAATGACGGATACAGTAGGCTTCATTGATAAGCTTCCACATCATTTGATTGATGCATTTCGAAGTACGCTTGAGGAAGCAAAGCATGCTGATCTGATTATTCATGTTGTAGACTGTTCAAATCCAGAGCATGAGACTCAGATGCAGGTTGTATACCAGACATTAAAGGAGTTAGGTGTAGAGGGAAAACCAATCTTTACTCTTATGAATAAGCAGGATCTGTTATCAGAAGAAGAAAAAAATCTTTTCGAGCGAGATATGCAGGCAGACCGCACAATTGAGATTTCAGTAAAAGATGGCACAGGTCTTGACGAGCTGCGCGAGGTGCTTCTTTCTTTTCTGAGAAATCGCAAAAAATATGTGGAGCGTCTCTATGGATACGATGAGATGGGAAAAATTCAGTTGCTTCGCAAGTATGGACAGATTGTAACAGAGGAGTATCGTGATGATGGCGTAGCTGTCACTGGATATGTTCCAAACGAATATTATAACCAGATTCAGTAAATGACCAGGAGGGCTTAAGATGGAGCAAACGGCTCAGATAAAAGAATGTGCACATACCGTTGCCGGAATTGTGGCGCACGTAGATGCAGGAAAGACAACATTGGCTGAGAGTATGCTCTACCTGACAGGCGGCACAAGAAAGCTGGGAAGAGTTGACCACAAGGATGCATTTTTAGATACGTATGAGCTTGAGAAAAACAGAGGAATTACGATTTTTTCCAAGCAGGCAGAGCTAAATTTGAAAAACAGAAAGCTTACGCTTTTAGATACGCCAGGCCATGTGGATTTTTCGGCAGAGATGGAACGAACACTTCAGGTGCTTGATTATGCAATATTGGTAATTAGTGTTGCAGATGGCGTGTCTGGTCATGTGCAGACACTGTGGCGTTTGTTAAAGCAGTATAATGTTCCTGTATTTCTTTTTATTAACAAAATGGATCAGCCGGGTGCTGATAAAGAAGAAACGCTGATGCAGCTGCAGAAACGTCTTGATGGTCGTTGCGTAGACTTTTCTGATCTTGAAAATTTCGATGAGCGTCTGGCAGAGACAGATGAGGAATTATTGGAACAGTTTTTTGAGACTGGCAAGATTAGACTGGAACAGATAAAAAAGCAGATCAAGGATCGAAAGCTTTTTCCATGTTATTTTGGCTCAGCTTTAAAGATGCAGGGTATAACAGAATTTCTAGAAGGTTTTGAGATGTACACGACAGTACCGGTGTATGGCGATTTGTTTGGAGCGCGTGTATTTAAGATTGCACGTGATGCACAGGGAAAACGACTGACATATTTAAAGGTGACAGGCGGTGTGCTTAAAGCAAAGCAGGTGATTGGTGAGGAAAAGATTGATCAGATCCGTGTCTACTCAGGTGTTTCATTTACATCAGTATCAGAGGCACAGCCTGGTATGGTTTGTGCCGTAACTGGATTAAATGATACTGTGACAGGACAAGGTTTAGGCTGTGAGATTCAGGCGCAAACGCCGATTCTGGAACCTGTTCTTACATATTGTGTGTCATTTTCGCCAGAGATTGATATTCACGAGATGTATAGAAAGCTTTCTGTGTTAGAGGAGGAGGAGCCGCAGCTGCAGCTTGTATGGCAGGAGGAGACTTCTGAGATTCATGCGAGAGTCATGGGTGAGGTGCAGATTGAAATTTTGCAAAGCCTGATTCGTGAGCGCTTTGGCGTGGAAGCCTTTTTTACTTCTGGTTCCATTATTTACAAGGAAACTGTGGAGAATACTGTTGAGGGAATCGGTCATTTTGAGCCGCTTCGTCATTATGCAGAGGTTCACCTTTTAATAGAACCGGGAGAACCAGGTAGCGGAATGGTTTATGAGACAAACTGCAGCGAAGATTTGCTTTCAAAGAACTGGCAGCGCCTTATTATAACGCACTTAGAAGAAAAAAAACATAAGGGTGTGCTGACAGGCTCAGAGCTGACTGATACTAAGATTACTCTTATAGCAGGCCGTGCCCACATAAAGCATACAGAGGGCGGAGATTTTAGACAGGCTACTTACCGTGCTGTCAGACAGGGTCTGATGCAGGCAAAGAGCAGACTCTTAGAGCCTGTGTACGCGTACCGTCTTGAAATTCCATCAGAATGTATTGGAAGAGCAATGACTGATATTCAGCAGATGTGCGGTACGTTTTTGGCTCCTGAGCAGGAAGGAGAGCTAAGCATACTTTCTGGAACAGCACCAGTATCAACGATGCGGGGCTATCAGAGAGAGGTCGTTGCCTACAGCAGAGGTCATGGTCGTCTTTTTTGTACATTAAAGGGATATGCACCGTGCCACAATGAGGAAGAAGTGGTGGAACGCATCGGATATTTGCCGGAAGCAGATCTGTCAAATACGCCAGACTCAGTATTTTGTGCGCATGGAGCAGGCTTTGTTGTTCCATGGTATGAAGTGCCAGATTATATGCATATTGAAGGTATGGAGCAGGAATCAGAAGAAGAGAAAATGCTTCGTGCAGCAAATGAGGCAAAACGTGCTAAGCAGGAACCGGTGCGTTCTCTTGAAGACTATGAGGCAGAGAATGAGGAGCTAAAGCAGATCTTTGAGAGAACCTATGGACCTGTAAAGGTGTATCGCCAAGATGATGAGGAGCAGTATCAATCCTCAGCGCCAAAAGGAGCATCTACATATCGCCCAGCAAAGAAAAAGCAGCAAGAAGAGGAATATCTTCTAGTAGATGGCTATAATATTATTTTTGGCTGGCCAGAATTAAATGAGCTTTCAAAGACAGATATTGCGGCAGCTAGACTTACATTGATGGATATTTTAAGTAATTATCAGGGTTACAGCAAGTGCAAACTAATCCTTGTGTTTGATGCCTATAAGGTGCCAGGAGGAACAGAGCATGTTGAAAAGTACCACAATATTTATATTGTGTACACAAAAGAGGCAGAGACAGCAGATCAATATATTGAAAAAACAGTCCATGCAATGGGAAGAAAGCATCGTGTAACTGTAGCTACATCAGATGGTCTTGAGCAGGTTATCATTCTCGGACAGGGCGGTGTGCGTATGTCAGCACTTGGCTTAAAAAAGCAAATTGAAAGTGCCGGTCATGAGATTCGCGAAATGTGCACAACAAAGTCAGACAGCGGTAAAGTATATTTGTTTCATGAAACATCTGATGATGTTAAGAAAAAGCTTGACGAGATTCGTTTGGAAAAAAATGATAGAAAAAAATGATATTGGGGAATAAGGGGAAAAAGTAAAAGAACATTTGAAAGTGATTTCGACTGAGAGGAGAAAACATTTCTATGAAGGGAAAAAAGAAATCCTTTGCAGAGAAGATTAAAAAAGAGGGATGGATGAGGATTGATTGTCATCCTCTTGCTGTGTGGTTTGGCAGCACAATTGTAACTGTTTTGCTGCTGGAATTACTCAGCAGAAAATCATTATTTAGTCTGTTTCATTTTGTATTTGTGACACCGCATTTATTTTTAATGAACTTTATGCTTGTGCTTACGACGTATTCGCTTATGTTTCTGACAAGGAGGTGGGGATTTGTCAGAGGACTTGTGGCGATTTTTTGGGGCGCAATAGGTGTGACAGATTTTGTTTTGCTTTTGTTTCGAACAACACCGTTTAACTGGCATGATTTAAGCCTGATTGATTCTGCCATGCAGGTCATGAATCATTATGTATCGGGAATTGGATTTGTTGCAATCGGTGCTGTGATCGCAGCATGTATTGTGCTTATAGTTGTGTTGTTTAAAAAGGCAGCACGTCTTAGTAAACGACCAAATTACAAAAAGGGTGCGGCAAGTGTAGTAGCTGTGGCATTGTTAACAGTTTATTTTTGGTGTGTTGGTCGTTGGTCTGCAATTTTGCCGCGTAATTTCAGCAATATCGCGGAAGCTTATCAGACTTATGGTCTTGCCTACTGCTTTACAAATTCATACATCAGCACTGGAATTTCAAAGCCTGATAATTACGATGCGCAAAAGGTAGAAAATATCCTGGATGAAGAGGTTGTGCCTGTAAACACCGAAGTAGAGATTGATCCAGTGGAAACTAAAGCGCCAGAGGAAGTATCTGTCCCAGAAGAGTATGAAGAAGAGACAAAGGCACCAATCGAAGAATACGATGCAGGTGTCAATGTTATTTATCTTCAGTTAGAGTCATTTTTTGATATTACTGATTTGAATGATGTAACAGTAAATGAAGATCCGATTCCTAATTACCATCGCTTGTTTGATACATGCTCGTCTGGTTTTTTGAGCGTTCCATCTGTCGGTGCGGGAACAGCCAACACAGAGTTTGAGATTTTGACAGGCATGAATTTGGATTTCTTCGGCTGCGGCGAATATCCATATCAGACAGTACTTCGTGAGCAGACATGTGAGAGCCTGCCGTATTGTTATGACAACATTGGCTATACATCTCATGCAATTCATAACAATTCTGCTACATTCTATAATCGAAACATGGTATTTTCACGTCTAGGCTTTGATACCTTTACGAGCATGGAGTATATGTATAACCTGACATATACGCCTGAAAATTGGGCAAAGGATAAAGTACTTACTACCAACATTATCGAGGCGATGGAGTCAACTGATACAAGTGACTTTATCTATACAATTTCCGTGCAGGGACATGGTGCATATCCGACAGAAGAGGTACTTAAGGATCCTCACATCAAAGTGACGTTAAAAGAAGATGATGAGGCCAGACAAAATCAGCTGACCTACTATGCAAATCAGATTTATGAAATGGATTTGTTTGTAGCTGAGCTGACAAGACAATTAAAGGACTTTAATGAGCCGTGTATTCTTGTTATGTATGGTGATCACCTGCCAAGTCTTGGAATTGAGGAGACTGATATGAACCAGGGAAATCTCTTCACAACAAAATATATTTTGTGGAGTAATTTCCAGATGGAAAAGCAGGATAAAAACGTCGAGGCATACCAGCTTGGTGCATATGTAATGCAGCGAATGGGCATCAATGAGGGAATTATGTTCCGTTATCATCAGAAATATTTTAAGGAGCAGAATGCAAACGAAAGTGCATATTTAGACTCAATGGCTGTTATTGAGTATGATATGCTGTATGGTGATAAAGAGGTATTTGGAGGCGAAAATCCGTATCAGCCGAAAAATCTTAAGATGGGCATTCTTCCAATAACATTAGATCGTGTTTTATACAAAGATGGTACAATGTGGCTGTATGGAAGCAATTTTAATGAGTTTTCAATTGTAATCATAAATGGAAAGCAGTATGAGCCTACATCACAGCACCAGAATTTGATTAAGATAGAGGATCTGAAACTTGGCGGTGATCTTGAGGTGTGCGTGGCACAGCAGGATGATTATGGCAAGACAATTCTTAGTACGACAAGAAGCTGTCGTGTTGAGGTAAATCACTAATGGTATAGTTTGACGATATGGATTGACGTACAGCAAAAAGTGAGATATGATTATACCAAGGTTCAAAGGTCGGCGATACGACTGGAGACAGTAACTAGGAAAGGGCAAAACAGACCATGGAAAAGATTATATTAACAGGTGACAGACCGACAGGAAGACTTCACGTAGGACATTATGTAGGCTCTTTAAGAAGAAGAGTAGAACTGCAAAACTCTGGTGAATATTCCAAGATATTTATTATGATTGCAGATGCACAGGCATTAACAGATAATATTGAAAACCCGGAGAAGGTTCGTCAGAACATCATCGAGGTAGCGCTTGATTACCTCTCATGCGGATTAGACCCGGCAAAGAGTAATATCTTAATCCAGTCCCAGATTCCGGAACTGTGTGAGCTGACTTTCTACTATATGGATCTCGTTACCGTAGCAAGACTTCAGAGAAATCCTACTGTAAAATCTGAGATTCAGATGAGAAATTTCGAGGCAAGCATTCCGGTTGGATTCTTCACCTACCCGATCAGTCAGGCTGCAGATATCACTGCATTTAAGGCGACGACAGTTCCAGTTGGAGAGGATCAGCTTCCGATGATCGAGCAGACAAGAGAAATCGTCCGCAAGTTTAATTCTGTATATGACGAAGTATTAGTTGAGCCAAGCGCTTTAATTTCTACTAATCAGGCATGTCTTCGTCTGCCAGGTATCGACGGCAAGGCAAAGATGAGTAAGTCTCTTGGAAACTGTATCTATCTGTCTGACAGTGAAGCAGATGTAAAGAAGAAGATCATGAGCATGTATACCGATCCAGAACATCTTCTTGTCAGCGATCCGGGACATCTTGAGGGCAATACAGTATTTACTTATCTGGATGCATTCTGCAAGCCGGAGCACTTTGAGAGATATCTGCCAGATTATGCAAATCTGGATGAATTAAAGGCTCATTACACAAGAGGCGGTCTTGGCGATGTAAAGGTAAAGAAATTCTTAAATAACATTATTCAGGAAGAGTTAGAGCCGATTCGTAAGAGACGTAAGGAATACGAGAAGGATATTCCAGAAGTTTATAACATTCTTCGCAAGGGTACCGAGGCTGCAAGAGAGGTTGCGGCACAGACATTGTCTGAGGTAAAGAGTGCAATGAAGATCAACTATTTTGATGATGTTGAGCTTATTAAGGCACAGAGCGAGAAGTATAAGGGAATCTAAGGAAAATAGAAACAAAATAAGGGCGTTCAAAGTCCGGTGCGAGTTAACCGAACTTTGAACGCCTCTTTTTTATCAATCTTTATCGCTAAAGCTAGTGACAATATCAATTGGCTCAAATGTTATGGAAATTGGAGTAAGACCGCCCTGACCAAAGTAAAGGCGTACATAGTGGTGGAAGCCAAATACACCGCCCTCTCTGGAGAGTGTCACTTCCTTTCCTTCACTTCCGTTGAAACTGTAGGTGCCAAACAGCTGATTGTCTACAAAGACAGATACCGGCATCTGAGCGAGTGGTGTGGACTCTGAGGAAGCTGTGATGCTGATACGGAAAGTACCAAAGCCCTCGGTGGTGATTCCAAACATATGGCTGTCGCCTTTTTCACTGGAAATTCCAGTAAGAGGAAGTGTGGTAACTCCCTTGATATCATGATATACGATATCAAAATCAGAAGTAAGCTGTGCATTTTCCGGTACATTTACAAGCTCAATCTCTGCTTCTTTGCCAGTAAGACGAAGAAGAGCAGGGGAGTTCATCAAAAAGCGGCAGATATTTTCAGCACAGCGAGTCAGATGACGGCGCTCTAAACGACCGCTTGCAAGTGCAGATTCAAGATCACCCATTACCTGCGTTGTATCGGATGTTACCATGTAGAGATCATTCTGCGCGAGAACCATAGCAGCAAATTTTTCATGAGATGGCTTGTCCTTTGGTGCATTGTTGATCTCAGCCCACCAGTCTGTCATAACGATGCCTTCAAAGCCCCACTCACCACGCAAAATATCTGTGTTAAGCTGATGGTTTCCAGCAGTCCAAAGACCATTTACGCTTCCGTAGGTAGTCATAATAGAGCTTGCATAGCCGCTTTTTACAGCAATCTCAAAGCCCTTTAAGTAGATTTCACGAACTGCGCGCTCAGAAATGACACTGTCCACAAAACGACGGTGATACTCCTGATTGTTTCCGCAGAAATGCTTGATTGTTCCTGTTACACCAGCGCGTCCCATTCCCTCTAACTGAGCGGAGGCGATCACACCACTTAAAAGTGGATCCTCAGAGAAATATTCGAAGTTACGACCGTTTAACGGACAGCGGTGAATATTCATGCCAGGTCCAAGAAGGCTTTCGATATGGTTATTTCTCATCTCGATTCCTTCCATCTCAAAAAGATCAGCGTTTAGGCTTGTGTTGAACGTGCAGGCAAGCAAAGTTCCACCCGGGAGACTAAATGCGTTAGTACCGCAGTCCATACGAAGGCCGGATGGACCATCTGTGCAGCAGCCGGCCGGAATGCCAAAGTATGTAAGATTTGGTGTCAGACCACCGAAAGCAGCAGCAGTTCCAGGTGTTACCTTTGGACTTGACATGCCTTCGCCCTTTACTATGTGGCACAAATCAAGATCAGACAGCTGTGCAAGAAATTCATCCATTGAAACAATGCCGCGTTTTACGTCATCAAGCTTATAGCCCTTATCACCAGTATAGTCAGCGGATTGTGGGCATGTATCCTCACTGTAATGCTGCAGGTAAACAGGAGCAGCCTGAATAATAGGTACAAGTGTACCATCCTCATTTGTCTTAGGAGTCATGCGCTCAAGATGGCGGCGAGGAGCGAGCTGCTGGGAGAGCTCTTCTAAAGCAACTGTTTCTGTAAGCGCGAAGCTTCCGATTTCCGTTGCATTTCGCACATTGGTACCGGCTAAAATTGTATAGGTGCCTTCCTCAAGCACATAGCAAAACGCATGTCCTGTAATGCCGCTGTCATCGTAGGAGGAAAGTGAATAAAAGTCAATCGCAAGAATACCGCTTTCACCCTCACCAGGTTCAAGAAGTTCAGTCTTTGCAAAACGAATCAGCTCGCGAGATGGCTTTCCAAGAAAACCTTGTGGCTTTTGTACATAAAACTGTATTGTTTCCTTACCTGCCACATCGCCTGTGTTTGTAATGTCGTAAGTAACATGTAAGGTATCGGTTTTAGAAACTTCACCCTTTGCAAGTCCAGCTGGAAGAGAACACATGTCAAGTGCAGCCTGTACATCAAAGGTAGTATAAGACAGACCATAGCCAAATGGATAGCGAACCTTTTCCTTTGCAAATGTTTCAAAATAGCGGTAGCCTACATAGATATCTTCTTCATAGCGAATGGTATCCTCACAGCCAAAATTGCGGGTAGATGGATAATCATCAATATGATAAGCAATCGTATCACTGAGGCGTCCGCTGGCAGGAACCTTTCCAGTGATGACATCGACGGCACCAGAGCCGCCCTCCATGCCGCCCTGCCATATATAAAGAACAGATGATGGTTCATAGCGGTCAACAAAGCTCATATCAATGATATTTCCAACATTTAAGATAACAACTGTACGTGAAAAATGGCGGCATACGATTTCAAGCATTGCCTCTTCAGCGTCTGTCAGATACCAGCTTCCTTTCTCAGCAGCATTGTCGCGGTCCTCACCAGCAGTGCGGCCGATTACGATAAGTGCTGTCTGGCAGCGGGAAGCAGCGCCAGATACAAGTTCATCGCTAAGCGGCATTTCAACCTGACACCATGGCTCCTGTGCCCAGCCATTTCCCAAATCAAAGGGATGATCTTTTAACCAGTTTTTGTAAGCTGTTTTTACTTCTTCATCAATTATGAGAGAAGATTCTGTAAGGGCATAGTCAAGATCATGTACGTAGCTTGTATTAACAAGACCGCCAGATCCAGTTCCGCTTTTATAATATTCAAATTGAGTACGGCCAAATACGGCACATGTTTCACCCTCTGCAAGAGGAAGTGTATTGTTTTTGTTTTCAAGAAGCACGCAGCCTTCAGCAGCAGCCTGTCTTGCAAGTGCAGCATATTGCTTCCAGTCAAGTGTAAATTTACTCATAGAAATGGTTTCCTTTCATTATAATATGCGAAATACATTGACAATTTCATGCTTCCATCTTACAATAAAAAGGATATTATTTCAATAAAAAACATTGTGAAATCACAGATATTGGCTGCAGTTCACGGGGCTATGTTACGAAAGCACTTCGGTGTAATGGTTTCGTCGCCGGACCAAACTCCGCAGGTTCCTTTTATGTTCTTTCTTAGTTATATATTACTTTGAAAGACCTGCTCCAAGTGTCCGGCTCGTGAAATCCATTCACCTTCG
>ENA-OZSG01000604-OZSG01000604.1-human-gut-metagenome-genome-assembly--contig:-NODE-604-length-12410-cov-4.024686_pt1 | contig 12410 bp, 9 predicted proteins | sample MGYA00243278_ERZ653965 | MGnify/ENA primary metagenome ERZ653965 (study PRJEB26926, sample SAMN06164714) | human gut metagenome | biome: ENVO:00009003; feature: ENVO:2100002; material: ENVO:00002003...
ATTCGTCGGCAGCGTCAGATGTGTATAAGAGACAGATCGAATTCAGCATTTTGCGGCAAGATGGCTGCCCGCCCCACCAGAAATTGTGCATTTTTCAAGCCTGCATTTCACAGTTTTTCCTGATATATTGACGCCGCAAGTTAAACGTGGTAAACTTTACGCGTTCATGAGCGAAATTCATGCCTTTCAGTCGAAATAAACCGGCTTGCATTACCTTGCCGTACAAAAAAGAGGAATCAATATGCTGACATTAGGTGACCTGCACATTGGGCAGGATGCAATCATCCGCGTGGTAGGCGGTGAGGGCGAGCTGCGCCACCACCTGCTGGATATGGGGCTGACCCCCGGCACCGAGGTAACGTTGCGCAAAACGGCCCCCATGGGGGACCCCATTGAAGTGGAGCTGCGTGGTTATGAACTGACCCTGCGCCTGGCCGATGCGCAGAAAATTGAAATTGACAGCGTGCACGCAACGGACCGCGCCGCCCCCAGCGAAGAGCGCCACAAGGTGGTAGCCCACCCCGGCGTTGGCGAGCTGGACAAAGCCGCCAGCTACCACGAGCGCAAAGCCGGCGCCCCCATTGCCGCCGGTGCACCGCTGACCTTTGCCCTGGCCGGCAATCAGAACTGCGGCAAAACCACGCTGTTCAACCAGCTGACCGGCTCCAACCAGCATGTGGGCAACTTTCCCGGCGTTACGGTGGACCGCAAGGACGGCGTGATCCGCAACCACAAGGAAGCCACCGTAACGGACCTGCCGGGCATTTATTCCCTGTCCCCTTACTCCAACGAGGAGATTGTCACGCGGGATTTTATCCTGAGCGAGCACCCGTCCGGCATTATCAACATTGTGGATGCTTCCAACATTGAGCGCAACCTGTACCTGACCATGCAGCTGATGGAGCTGGATACCCCCATGGTGCTGGCGCTGAACATGATGGACGAAGTGCGCGCCAACGGCGGCACCATCATGGTAAACCAGCTGGAAGAAATGCTGGGCATTCCGGTTGTTCCCATTTCTGCCGCCAAAAATGAGGGCATTGACGAGCTGATCGAACATGCCATCCATGTGGCGCGCCACCGGGAGCTGCCGGGCCGCATCGACTTCTGCACGGCAGGCAGTGACCCAGCAGACCCCAGGGGCGCGGTGCATCGCTGCATCCATTCTGTCGCACATTTGATTGAGGACCATGCCGCTGCCGCCGGGCTGCCGCTGCGCTTTGCCGCCACCAAGCTGGTGGAGGGAGACACCCTGATTGAAAAAGCCCTGCAGCTGAACCCCAACGAAACAGATATACTGGGCCACGCCATTGCTGAAATGGAAACCGTGACCGGGCTGGACCGCGAAGCCGCCCTTGCGGACATGCGCTTTACCTTTATTGAAAAGCTATGCTCCGCCACGGTGGTGAAGCCGGGTGAAAGCCTGGAGCATAAGCGCAGCGTTGCCATTGATAAGATCCTGACCGGCAAATACACTGCCTTGCCCTGTTTTGCGGGCATTATGGCGCTTGTTTTCTGGCTGACCTTTGGCGTAGTGGGCTCCACCCTTTCGGACTGGATGACCCTTGGCATCGACTGGTTTACCGGCGTTGTGGACCGCGCCCTGACGGCGTATCAGATCAACCCGGTGGTGCACAGCCTTGTGATCGACGGCATTTTTGCCGGTGTGGGCAGCGTGCTGAGCTTTTTGCCCACGATCGTTATCCTGTTCTTCTTTTTGTCCATCCTGGAAGATACCGGTTATATGGCCCGCGTGGCCTTTGTTATGGACAAACTGCTGCGCCGCATTGGGCTTTCGGGCCGCAGCTTTGTGCCCATGCTGGTGGGCTTCGGCTGCTCGGTTCCCGCCATTATGGCAACCCGCACCCTTTCCAGTGAGCGTGACCGCCGCATGACGATTTTGCTGACCCCGTTCATGAGCTGTTCCGCCAAGCTGCCCATTTATGCACTCTTCACCGCCGCGTTTTTCCCGCGGGTATGGCGTGCACCGGTCATGATTTTCCTCTATCTTTTCGGCATTTTGTGTGGTATACTGTATTCGCTGATCCTCAAGCAGACCTGTTTCCGCGGTGAACCGGTACCCTTTGTGATGGAGCTGCCCAACTACCGCCTGCCTTCGCCCAAAAGCGTCGGCCAGCTGATTTGGGAAAAGGCCCGTGATTTTATTCAGCGTGCCTTTACAATTATCTTTGTTGCAACCGTCGTGATCTGGTTCCTACAGACGTTCGACACCCGCCTGAATGTTGCTGCCACCCCGGATTCCAGCCTTCTGGCTTTGGTTGGCAGCCTGATTACCCCCATCTTCAAGCCCCTTGGCTTTGGCGACTGGCGCATTTCCACTGCGTTGATCACCGGCTTTACCGCCAAGGAAAGCGTTGTTTCCACCCTGACCGTCCTGCTGGGCGGCGATACCGGCGCGCTGAACATGCTGTTCACCCCGTTTACTGCGCTGGTTTTCCTGATCTTTACGCTGTTGTATACCCCCTGTGTTGCAGCCATTGCCGCTGTCAAGCGGGAACTGGGCGGTGGCCGGGCTGCACTGGGTGTGGTACTGATGCAGTGCGGCATTGCCTGGGTTGTGGCGTTTGCCGTGCACTGTGTAGGGGTTTTGCTGAGGTTGGCATAAGGGCAGCGTATTCACTTGTCGCTTTGTTTTCGCTTAACCCATAGGGAGGTTTTTTCCATGTCACTTCAAAGTATCCTTGTTCTGGTTATTATTTTTGTTCTGCTTGGCGTTGCCATCGGTTTTATTGCCAACAGCGAAAAGGGCTGGCACGGCGGTTGCACCGGCAACTGCGCCAGCTGCCAGGAACACTGCAATGACAAACAGAAAAAGAACCCGCCCAAGCAGCAGTGATGTCCAAGACCGAAGGAGACCGCCGTATGACTGCTGTTCAACAATCCGCCGCTCCGCACCCTGCCGTGCGTCAGCGCATTGACTGGATTGATACCGCCAAAGGTCTGTGCATGATTCTGGTGATTGTGGGGCACACCCTGCCCTACGGCAACCTGATGCGCAATTTCATTTTTTCGTTCCACATGCCGGCCTTTTTCTTTCTGACCGGCTATACGGCCCGCCGCCCGGATACCTGGCAGGTTTTTGCCCGCCGGGTCAGGAAGGACTTTGTTGCACTGATCGTTCCCGTGCTGGGTGTGGTGCAGGTGTTCAACGTTTTGCTGAACTTTTTCCTTTCTGATGACAGAAGCCTGACCAACCTGTGGGATATTGCCCGCTACAATGCCATCACCCTGTTCTGGGCCAGCGGTAACCCTGCCGACGGCATTCCCAGCTGCGGCATGCCATGGTTTTTGTTTGCACTGTTCTGGGGCAAGCTGATCTGGGAGCTGCTGGGGCTTTTGTTCCCCAAAGGGGATTTTGCCGTCAGTTTCATTGTCATGCTGTTCGGGGCATACATCGGGCAGGTACAGTATCTTCCCCAATGTCTGGATGTTGCAATGGTCGTTGTCATGTACCTCACATTGGGGCAGCTGTTCCGCCAGCATCAGGCACTGTTGGATCGTTACCGGATCCCGCTTTTCCTTGCCATGCTGATTCCCTGGGCATGGTGCTGCCAGCAGGGCATTTATATTGAACTTGCTTCCCGCACATACTCCAATTACATTTTGTGCGCTTCCATCAGTGTATGCGGCATTTGGATCTTCTGCCATCTGTGCCGTGAACTGAACGCCAATAACGCTTTGCGGCCGGCGCTCAGCTTTTTGGGGCGGCACAGCCTGTGGCTGTTCTTTGTGCACCATATGGATGTGTTTACCAGTGCCATCTGGCAAAAAGACCGCCTTCTGTTCACGCTGCCCTGCCGCATCGGGTGGGACATCCTGCTTTCCCTGCTGCTGCTTGGCTGCTGGACATTGCTGCGCACCGGCTGGCGCAGGCTGACCGCAAAATAAACTCTTTGAACCGTTCTGCATCCCCTGTTCCGGGCCTGCAGGGCGGCTTTTGTTTTGGCAGCGCTTTCTGCACAGTGCAAACATTGTTTTTTACCGCGGATTATGGTACAATGAATTGTCTATAAGTATGTATCGGGGATTCCCCTGAAATATCTATTTTTGAAAGGGCTTTTTATGGCAGAGCAACGCAACCAGACCCCTGCCGGGGATAACACGCAATGGACCACCATCATTCGGCCGCGCACCGGCTGGTTTGATGTGGACCTGGAAGAGCTGTGGCGCTACCGTGACCTGATTGTCATGTTCGTCAAGCGCAACTTTACCGTCATGTACAAGCAGACCATCCTGGGGCCGCTGTGGATCATCCTGAACCCGCTTATCACCACGGTGCTGTTCAACGTGGTGTTCGGCGGCATTGCCGGGCTTTCTACGGACGGTACGCCGAGCTTTTTGTTCTACATGGCAGGCAATACGGTGTGGACCTTTTTTGCCTCCTGCATCAACGGCACGGCCAACACCTTTGTGGCCAACAGCCAGGTGTTTGGCAAGGTGTATTTCCCACGGCTTACCACCCCCATCAGCCAGGTATTGACCAGCCTGATCAACTTCTTTATCCAGTTTGTCATGTACATTCTGTTCTGGGTCTACTTTGCCGTGACCGGGTCCGGTGTACACCTGACGGCCTGGGCGTTTGCCGTGCCGCTGGTGGTGCTGGAAGTCATGTTGCTGGGCCTGGGCGTGGGCATTATCGTTTCCGCCCTGACCACCAAGTACCGTGACCTTGCCATTGCTGTGAGCTTTGGCGTGCAGCTGTGGATGTACATTTCTCCTGTGGTCTATCCCCTTTCCAGCTTGGAGGAATCCCCCCGGCTGCAGATGCTGATGCGTTTGAACCCGATGACTGCACCGATCGAGGTGTTCCGCATGGGCACCCTTGGCACCGGCACGGTGGAAGTGGGCAGCCTGATCTACAGCCTGATTGTTACCGCAGCCGCCCTTGTGCTGGGCGTGGTGCTGTTCAGCCGCATTGAAAAAACCTTTATGGATACCGTGTAAGGAGGGGCGCAGATGGAAAACCAGACACATGCACAAAACCAGCGCGTACCCGTCATTCAGGTATCGGGCTTGAAAAAGCAATACAAACTGGGCCAGATCGGCGGCGGCACTTTGACGCATGACCTGCAAAGCTGGTGGGCCCGTGTGCGCGGCAAAGAGGACCCCAACACCGTGATCGGCACGGACGCCCGCCTGTTTGGCAAAACCTTTATGGCGCTGAACGGTGTGGACCTGACCGTGTACAAAGGCGAAGCGCTGGGCATTATCGGCCGCAACGGCGCAGGCAAATCCACCCTGCTCAAAATTTTGTCCCGCATTACCGCCCCCACCGAGGGCGAGATCCGGCTGCGCGGGCGGGTGGCTTCCATGCTGGAAGTGGGCACCGGCTTTAACAACGAGATGACCGGCCGCGAGAACATCTACATGAACGGCGCTATTCTGGGCATGACCCGCGCCGAGGTCGATTCCAAGATCGACCAGATCATTGAATTTTCGGAGTGCGGCGATTTTATTGATACCCCCGTCAAGCGGTATTCCAGCGGCATGTTCGTCAAGCTGGCGTTTTCCGTTGCCGCCCACCTGGACAGCGAGATCATGGTAATGGACGAAGTGCTGGCCGTGGGCGATATGAAGTTCCAGCAGAAATGCCTGGGCAAAATGAGCGATGTTGCCGGACAGGAGGGCCGCACCGTCCTGTACGTCAGCCACAACATGAGCACCATCCGCCAACTGTGCACCCGCTGCGTGGTGCTGGACCAGGGCCGCGTGATCTTTGACGGCGATGTAGAACAGGCCATTGCCGTGTATATGGAAACCACCGATGTGAACGTGGTCCACTATGACCTGCTGGATGTTTCCCGCATGAACGCCAGCGCAGGCAAGCGGATGCGGCTGGAAACGCTGGACTTTGTGGGCAAGGAATCCAGTGTGTTTGCGGACACCGAAAAAATTCGGGTGCGCATTACCTGGCGTGTTTCGGAGCCGTTTACCGGGGTACACTTAAAGCTGAACCTGCATTTCCGGGATTCGACCCCCGTGGGCATTACCCACCCGGTCAACCTGGGCGCCGCTGTGCCCGGCAAGCTGTATACCACCGAGTTTGAGTTTGACCCCAGCCTGCTGGGCGAAGGCCAATATTTCTTCTATGTGGATGTGTTTGACGGCGTGCTGACCCAGGCTGTCTGCCTGGACAAGCCAGTGACCGAGTTTGCGTTTGAGGTAACCTCCGGCGATTTGACCATGCCGGAATGGGCACCGGGCTGGGGCCGCATCCACTTCCCGCCGGTCAAAGTGTTGGAGAATGGATACGATGGGTGATATTTTCATCTGCCACACGCTGTATCATGTGTTAATCGCGCTGGTGCGCGCGCTGCGCAGCCGCCCCGGCAAGTCCACCCTTGTGCTGAGCACCTGTGTGCCGGAAGCCGAAACCCTGCGTGCTAAATTGCTGGACGCCGCGCCGGATCTGTGGGACGCTGTTTTGATCGTGGACGAGGAAAAGCTGGACGCACAGAACAGCGAAAGCGACTTTTACCGCCTGCGCCACCCGTTCCGCAAGCCGTATTTTACGCTGCCCAAGGGGCATGTGTACATCAGCAATGACTGGAGCGCTTTAGGGCGCTACCTGCAGCGGGAGCGCCGGGTTTATACCCTGTGCGAAGATACCTTTGGCGGCACGTTGGACCCTGACCAGCACCTGCTGGACGAGCAGCGCACCAACCCCCGCGGCCCCTACCGCTACTGGGGCGACAGCCCCTGCTGCCGCACGGTGGAAAGCGAAGACGCCGCGCGGTGCAGCATTTTTGGCGTAGACAAGCTGGTAACGGTATCCAAAGCGCAGCTACTGGAAAGCCTGATGGAGGAAGAAAAAGCCATCATCCGCCGGGTGTTTTTGGCCGTTCCCCTGCCGGAGCATGTGCAGGGTGCCTGCCTGCTTTTGCCCCGCAGCTTTGTGCTGGACGGCCTGATGGATCAGCCCACCCAGGACGCCATGTTTGCGGCTGTTGCCAAGAAATACTGCACAGAACCGCTGTTTATCAAAACCCACCCGCGGGATACCACGGATTATTCCAAGCTGTTCCCTACTGCTGTTATCCTGCCCCGCACCATGCCAAGCGAGGTTCTCAATTTCTGCCTGCCCTTCAAATTCCAGCGCGCCGTCACCGTGCAAAGCTGGGTCCTGCGCGGCTTTACCGCCGCGGAAGAAAAGGTGTTTGTGGGGCTGGAAGAGGCAGAAAAGTTGGTGCAGGGGTAATGCCTCCCCTTTGAGGGGAGGTGGCCGAGCGCAAGCGAGGTCGGAGGGGTGGCTCCCTTACTGCCGCCTAAATGATAAGCCGGAAGGGGACGTACCATTCTATGCGCCTGCCGCATAATTCCAACAATCTTGCCTATGTTCGTTCTCTGCGCAAAAATATGACCGATGCGGAGCGCAAATTATGGTATGAATATCTGCGTCCCTGCCCCTACAAATTCACACGCCAAAAGAGCGTTGGGCCCTATATCCTTGATTTTTATTGTGCTTCTGCTCAGTTGGCAGTTGAAATTGACGGTTCGCAGCATTACGAACCGCAGGGGCAGCAGCAGGATGCTGCCCGAACTGCTTATTTGCAGGCGTTTGGTATTTTTGTTCTGCGGTTTTCCAACCGGGACGTTCTTCTCAATTTGGAGGGTGTTGCAGCCGAAATTGAGCGTACGATTCTGATGCGGATATCCAAATAGATTTTCATAACAATCTATAACTCTTTCTTAGGGAACCACCCCTCAGTCCGCTGCGCGGACAGCTCCCCTCAAAGGGGAGCCAATGCTTCTTTTAGGAGGTTGCTTACTATGAAACTTATCGGCGTTATTCCCGCCCGTTATGCCAGCACGCGGATGCCGGGCAAGCCGCTGGCGGATATTTTGGGCAAGCCCATGATCTGGTGGGTGTACCAGGAAGCCAAAAAGTGCAAAAAGCTCGATGATGTGTTTATCGCTACCGACGATGAGCGCATTGCCGAAGCCTGCCGCACCTACGGCATGGAATACTGCATGACCAGCCCCGACCATGACACCCCCACCGGGCGCATCTGGGAGGTTTCCACCAAGGTAGAAGCCGACCTGTATCTGCAGATCATGGGTGACGAGCCGCTGATCAACGTAAAGGCGTTTGATTTGATTCTGCCGGATACCCTGCCGGAGGACCCGTATTATGTCGCCGTGCTGACCAACCGGATGGAGCACCCCGCGGATGTGATCGATTTTTCCAACCAGAAGGTCGTGACCAACGCCGCACGGGAAATTTTGATGATCTCCCGCAGCCCCATTCCTTACCCCAAAGGCACGCTGGATTTTGAATACGAGAAGGTGACCGGCATCCAGCTGTACTCCCGCCGGGCGCTGGCGTTCTACCACGAAACACCGAAGTCCATTCTGGAAAAAGCCGAAGAGAACGATATGATGCGCTTTGTGGAAAACGGCCACAAGGTACATGCCATCGTCAGCCCGTACAAGACTGTGAGCGTTGACACCCCCAAGGACCTTGCCCTTGTGAGCGAAATCCTGAAAGGAAAAGAATAAATGCCCGATATTAAACTGTTGGACTGCACCCTGCGTGACGGCGGCTATGTGAACAGCTGGAACTGGGGCTTCGCTGCAGCCAAAGATATTATCGCCTCGCTGACCCGTGCCGGGACTAACATTGTGGAAGTGGGCTTTCTGCGCAATGTGGATGGCTACAACCCCGATGTGACCGTCTGCAACACCATTGAAGAGCTGAACAGACTGCTGCCTGCCCACACCGGCAGTACCATGTACAGCGGCATGGCCATGCGCTCCAATTATGATATTGCCAAGCTGTCCCCTTATGAGGGGCACGGCATTGAGATGCTGCGCATTACCGCCCACGATTACGATATCCGCGAAGGCATGGATTTTGCCCGCGAAGTCAAGGCCCGCGGGTACAAGCTGTCCATCAACCCCATCAACATTATGGGCTATGCCGACAAAGACTTGCTGTGGATTTTAGACCAGGTAAACGAGATTCACCCGTACCAGTTCTCCATTGTGGATACCTTCGGCAGCATGCGGCGGCGTGACTTAGAGCGCATCGTCAGCCTGGTGGACCACAACCTGGCCCCGGATATCCGCGTGGGTCTGCACCTGCATGAGAACATGGCACTCTCTTTCTGCCTGGCGCAGGAATTTCTGGACAAGCATCTGGGGCGCGATACCACTGTGGACGGCAGCCTGATGGGCATGGGGCGCATTCCCGGCAACCTGCCCATTGAGCTGATTGCCGACTATATGAACGAGACCCTTGGCTGCCATTATGACATTGACGAGATGATGGACGCCATCCAGGACCATATCGCCCCGCTGAAAGGCGAGACAGCCTGGGGTTACACCCCGGCTTACTTCCTGAGCGCACGGTACAACCTGCACCGCGATTACGCCGAGCATTATCTGGACAAAGGCGATTTGACCAACCGGGACATCAACCATATTCTGGCCGGTTTTGACCGCAGCAAGGCCACCGCATACGATAAAGACTATGCCGACCGCCTGTACCGCGAATACCAGAACCGCGCCATTGACGACACCGCCGCGCTGGATACCCTGCGCACCGCGTTTGGCGGCAAGACCGTGCTGGTGCTGGCCCCCGGTGCCAGCCTGGCGGAGGAAGCTGGGCGCAATGCTGTGGCCGCCGCCAAGGCGGACTGCATTGTTTCAGCCAATTTCTGCCCGGCGTTCTGCCAGCTGGATTATGCATTTTTTACCAACAGCAAGCGGTTTGAAAAGCTGGACCTTGCTGCCCTGCCCTGCCCTGTTGTGCTCACCTCCAACCTGCGGCCGCTGCCGCAGGGGGCGCTGGCGGTCAATTATGACCGGCTGGCTGCCCCGGATGTGCAGAACGCATCCCTTGGCAGCAACAGTGTACTGATGCTGCTGCGGCTGCTGCGGCTATGCGGTGCCAAGGCCGTGCTGCTGGCCGGGGCCGATGGCTACAAGCCCGGTACCCCCGCCTATGCCGACAGCCTGCTGCACGCCCACACCGGGCGCGGAGCTGCGTTCAACACCGCCATGGCAGGTGCCATCAAAGCCTGCGGGCTGGATGTGACCTTTATCACCCCAAGCGAATACGCAAAATAACGAGGTTTGCCCATGATTCGACTTTTGGTTCTGGATGTAGACGGCACCATGACAGACGGCGGCGTGTACTATGATTCCACCGGCAACGAGCTGAAAAAGTTTGCCATCAAGGATGGGGCCGGGATCGTGCTGGCCCACGCGGCAGGGATGCAGGTTATGATCTGCACCGGGCGTGAATGTGAAGCCGTGCGCCGCCGTGCCCAGGACCTGCACATTGACTATCTGTTCCAGAACGTACACGACAAAGCCGCCTTTTTGAGCAGGTTTATGGCTGAGCACAGCCTGACCAAGCAGGATGTTGCCTATTGCGGCGATGACCTGAACGATTTGACCGCCATGGCCCTGTGCGGCTTTGTGGCCTGCCCGGCCGATGCTGCCGGCCCTGTGCTGGGGCGGGCGGATTTCATCTGCCGCCAAAAAGGCGGCGAGGGCGCTGTGCGCAGCACGGTGGAAGAGATCCTGCTGCGGGACGGCCGCCTGCCTGCCGCCGTTAAAAAAGCCTTTGGCGCAGAGATTTGATGGGTGCGGCTGAAACGTTAAATATTCCGGTGTTTGTTTTGGACACCCCCTGAACGCTGAACCACCAAAACCGGGAGGAGCCCGTATGAGCAAAATAAAGGATTTTCTGAAAAGCCCGCTGGGCACTGCCTTGTGCGCCGCTGCTGCCTGCCTGCTGGCCGTGGTGCTGGTTTGGTTGGCCGCGGTGCGCCCCAACAATGACAAGAGCCTGTCGGAGCGCATCAGCGATGATTACAGCCAGTACAGCGCCGAGCTGGGCGAAGCCAACGGCGCTGCCCAGACCTTTGATACCGATAATGACCTGCTGGCCATGGCCTTTGTGTTTGGCACCAGCAACGGCCAACCCACCGGTGAGCTGCACCTGGAACTTGCCGATGCCGACACCGGCGAGGTGCTGGCCCGCTCCACCGGCGATATGGCGAACATTGTGGCCGGGCAGTACACCGGCATGGGGCTGGATACCCCCGTGACCGGCAGCGCAGGCCGCCGCTACCGCGTGACCCTGAAACCGGAGTATGCCGGTTCCGGCCGGTTGACCGTGGGCTGCAGCAACGGCGCTGTGCTGTGGAACGATACCTTTACCGTAAATGGCGAAGCCGTGGACGGCACGCTGGCACTGCTGGTGACTTACAAACAGATTGGCGGATTTTTGACCCGGTTCTTTTTGCTGGTCGGGCTGCTGGCCAGCGTTGTGGTGTTCCTTGGCATTTATTTTGCCATGCGGGGCCGCATGCCGCTGCACCGGCTGGTGTTTGTGCTGGTGCTCTGCTTTGGCATGCTGTACAGCTTTGTGCTGCCGCCCTATGCCGCACCGGACGAAAAATACCACATCAACCAGTCCTTTACTTTAGCCTGCAAATGGGCCAACATGCTCTCGCCGGATGAATGGCGGATGGGCAATGTGCCGCTGGATATGACCTACCGCCGCGAGCACGACTTTGACCCCCTGCTGCAAAACGAAAAGACCACCGTGTTCAGCTGGCAGGAACTGAGCGAAAACCTGTTCACCACCACCCCTGACAGCTTTGACAGCCACACTGCGCTGGAAGAACTGCAGACCGACCGCAATCCCACGCTGTACCTATTCAGCGCGGCAGCGGTGTTCCTGGCATATGTTTTTCACCTTGGCTTTGTTCCGGCGCTGATGCTGGGGCGCACAGCAAATTTAATTGTGTTCGCTTTGTTAGCGGCGCTGGCCGTTAAAGCCGCGCCGTTTGGCAGGCGGGTATTCGCTGCGGCGGCCCTGCTGCCCATGGCGCTGCATCTGGCGGCTTCTTTCAGCCGGGATTCCCTGCTGCTTGGGCTGGCGTTTGCCTTTACTGCGCTGTGTATGCAGGCGATTTTTGGCTGCAAGGACGGCACGGTGCTGCCGGTGCGGCTGTGGCTGCCGCTGGCGGTGTTCGGCATCCTGCTGGCACCGGCCAAACTGGTTTACCTGCCGCTGGCAGCGTTGTTCCTGCTGATTCCCAACAGCCGCTTTGGCCAGAGCGCCGCAACCAAAAAAGCCGCTTATCTGGCCGGATGCGTGCTGCTGGCGCTCAGCATCAACCGCGCTGTGCTGGTCACCTCGGTGGCCGGTTCTGCCAGGTTTGAAAATCAGACTACCCAGACGGAAACCACCTCCGCACAGGGTTCTACCCCGGCTGCCGCGGTTTCTTATACAGCAACAGAGGCAGCTGACAATCGTACCCTGCATGCCGCCCCTGCCGCGGGTGACGGCAAAACCTCCAATCGGTTTGCCAACATGCCTGCCGAGTACCGCGAAAACACGGCTTCCAACTTTGTGCGCCGCCTGTATT
>ENA-OZSG01000609-OZSG01000609.1-human-gut-metagenome-genome-assembly--contig:-NODE-609-length-12340-cov-6.793081_pt1 | contig 12340 bp, 8 predicted proteins | sample MGYA00243278_ERZ653965 | MGnify/ENA primary metagenome ERZ653965 (study PRJEB26926, sample SAMN06164714) | human gut metagenome | biome: ENVO:00009003; feature: ENVO:2100002; material: ENVO:00002003...
CATACGAGATGTAGAGAGGTCTCGTGGGCTCGGAGATGTGTATAAGAGACAGATACCGAACTGTCGGGATTTCTCGCTATAACAACGCCGAGTATCGCTATTATAACTACCGTAATTCTTGCGGCAAGCATACTCTTCTTCTCCGAAATTTTAAGTCCCAAGGTCTCGCGCAATATGTTCTCGGATACACTCGATGCGGCAGCCAAAAGCTGTGAGTCCGCCGTGGACATTGTGCTTGCAAGAATTCCCGCCAAAATAAGACCTGCCATAAGTGCCGGGAAAACACCGTGGGTTGAAAGAAGTCCGGCTACGCGAACTATAACCGTTTCCGTGTCATTTCCGTGGAGGCTGTCGATAAGTCCCGTACTTGAAAGTCCTCTGCCGACTAAACCTATAAGCACGGCCATAGCCATTGCTATAACGACCCAAACAGACGCAACTCTTCTTGAGAGTTTAAGCTTTTTATCATCCTCAATCGCCATAAAGCGAAGAAGGATATGCGGCATACCGAAATAACCGAGTCCCCACGAAAGAGTGGTGATTATGTGCAAAAGGTTGTACGGCTCGCTCTCGCCCGTAGTTTCGGAATATGACGAAACGAACGAAAGATAACCGGGAAGCTGTTTTGCGTTTTCCGCAACAGCCGAAACGCCGCCTGCCGACACGGTGGCATATATCAGTACAAACACAATAGCCACGGTCATAATAATGCTCTGAACAAAGTCGGTGGTAGAGGCAGCAAAAAATCCGCCCGCAGCCGTGTAGCCAACTATCACTATTGCCGAAAGCAGCATTGCGGTCATATAATTCATACCGAACAGCGACGAAAACAGCTTTCCGCAGGCGGCAAAGCCCGACGCCGTATAGGGAATGAAAAATATTATTATAATCAAAGCCGCCATACACGATAATATGTTTTTCTTATCGCGGAAACGGTGCGAAAAGAACTGCGGCAGGGTGAAAGAGTCGGTTTTATGGGTATATCTGCGAAGTCTGCCGGCAGTTAAAAGCCAGTTGAGATATGTACCTACGGCAAGTCCTATGGCAGTCCAGCCGACGTCGGCAACACCCGACAGATACGCAAGACCCGGCAAGCCCATAAGCAAATAGCTTGACATATCGCTCGCCTCGGCGCTCATTGCCGTGACGAGAGGGCCGAGTTTTCTGCCGCCGAGATAAAAGTCGGTTGAGGACTCGTTCTTTTTGGCATAGTGAAATCCGATTACGAGCATTCCGACGAGATAAACAAATATCGTCGCCAAAATGCATACAGTTGATGACGTCATTTCAGCACTCCTCTTAAAAGCAAAAATAAAACGAGCCGCCGAGATGCTTCGGCAGCTCTCATTCCCGTATCGCCGTGTGCGATTCCGATAAAAGCTATTTTATCACACAAATTAAAATATTTCAACGATTTAATACATAAAATCGCCGATAAATTTAACGGTTTAATGTGCAAAAGCCGAATTTCACGGCAAAAAAGACCGCAACCCTGCTGTTTCGGATGATTGCAGTCTTTTTAATACGGTATCATTCACCGTTTGTTTTGAATTTCCGATACCTTGCCGCAGTTAAATTTTCAATGCGGTTACTCGCATTTCAGCTTATAGTATTCGCATATTTCCCTGCACAAATTCTCATCGAGAATACGCTAATGCGTTGTCAAGTAAAATCGAATATTGTTGTAAGCTCAAACTCGGGCAAGAACTGTCAGCAAATGTGTTGTCGCCAAATTAGGGCAAGGGCAGTAGCAGTAACTGTATATACATATAGGTTACTGTGAAGCCCTATGATAAGTACACTCACGGTTTCCAAATTCTTCTACGTATTTGTATTTATCGTCTGTTAAAACCTTTCGCAAAAGTTTTCCGACATCTTGAGCCGCCTTTTCGGCAGCTTCTTTATGCGGTGAATTTTCAGCATGGTATTCATAGATTTTCTGAAGTGGAGTTTTATGCCAATCACGATTTCCTTTACCGAAAATATCTCTTACGGTAAAGCTTTTCTGTTCTGCAACAGCAGTAAAACCGTGAACAGCTCCGAGTACATATATTTTCATAAGTTCTAAATCGTTTTCACTTACTTGCGCTGAAATTTTTATTATTCTTTTGTTACTGTTTGAAATCATTTTTTATTCCTTTATCAATAATTCTTAGTCCAATCAACCGAATACAAATAAATGTACCGTAATTCCGTTTTGAAGCTTCCGCTCATATTGCTTGTTTTCCATGCAACATTAAGAGGCTCAGATAAAGCTTTTGCAATCTTATTAGGGTTAGATAAATCAATACTTACATAATTTTCATAAACGCTTACATCTGTACCAGCACCAAATCCGGTAGAGCTATACGTAAAATTATGATAACTCATTCCATCTTTATCACAAACCCATTTATCAATTTCAGACAGATTAACTTCTGTAACTCCTGATTTATAAAAAGAGTATGCTCCGATAGTTGTAACGCTATCCGGTATAGTTATACTGCTTAAACTTGTGCAACCCTCAAAAGCATGTCTGCCTATTATTTCAATTGAATTTGGCAGGGTTATTTGTGTTAGGTTCGTTTTATTTTTAAATCCATTATCGATTATTTTTGTAACAGGAATTCCATTATATTTTTCCGGAATTTCCAAACTATCAGAATTAAAATTTTCGGAAGCTCTTATTCCGTAAGTACCGTTTTCCAATAAAACATAGACAAAATCGCCTACAGTTTCTTGATTGCCGGCTTGCACTGCTTTAACATTGAGGGAAACCCAAGTTTGTCCGTTATCATTTGAAACTTCCCATTCTAAAGTCAATGAATTTATTCTTATTTTTGGCGTAATTCCGTCCTTACCATTTTCACCGGTATCGCCCTTGTCGCCTTTTTCGCCCTTGATATTGCCGAGGTTGGATATGGAATTATCGGACATTGTAACCACAAGTTCGCCGTCCGGGGAGAGTGTGAGCGACTTAATTCCTCGTCCGTCGGCGCCGTTCGCACCGTCCTTACCGTTCTCACCGGTAACCTTGCCGAGATTTTTGACGTCACCGTTTGAATAGGTCAAAACAAGCTCGCCGGAGGTATTGATTTCCGCCTTGGTTATGCCTAAGCCGTCGGCACCCTTGATGTTACCGAGGTTAAGAACCGTGCCGTTTGTAAGCGTTACGGTCAATGCGCCGTCAGCCGACACATCGACATTCTGTATGCCCACGCCGTCTTTTCCGTTAAGTCCGCTGTCGCCTTTATCTCCCTTGTCGCCCTTTGAGCCTTTGATATTGCCGAGGTTTATAATATTCCCGTTTGAGAATGTCAGTACAAGCTCGTTATCGGCATTTATTGTAACATCTGTAATGCCTACACCGTCAGCTCCGTTTGTACCGTTGATACCTGCGTCGCCTTTTTCGCCTTGGACGCCTTGATCGCCCTTGTCACCTTTTTCGCCTTTTTCGCCTTGAGCTCCCTGTGCACCGTCATTGCCGACTACCTTGCCGAGATTCACCGTGTTACCGTCGCTGTATGTTATAACAAGTTCGCCGAGAGCATTTATTTCGCTGCTTGCAACGCCTACGCCGTCGGTGCCGTTCGTACCGTCTTTACCGTTGATACCTGCGTCGCCTTTTTCACCTTGGACGCCTTGGTCGCCCTTGTCGCCTTTTTCGCCTTGTACGCCTTGGTCACCCTTGTCACCTTTTTCGCCCTGAATGCCTTGGTCTCCCTTTGCGCCGTCGTTGCCGACTACCTTGCCGAGATTTACCGTGTTACCGTCGCTGTATGTTATAACAAGCTCACCGAGAGCATTTATTTCGCTGCTTGTAACGCCTATGCCGTCAACGCCGTTCGTGCCGTCTTTACCGTCTGCACCGCCAAGGCCTGCGTCGCCCTTTTCGCCTTTTTCACCTTGGACGCCTTGGTCGCCCTTTGCGCCCTTTATGTTTCCGAGATTAAGTGACGTTCCGTTCGTAAGGGTAATCAAAAGATTTCCGTCGTTTGAAATTTCAATATTATTTATACCGACGCCGTCTTTTCCGTCTTTTCCGTCGGTACCGTTAAGACCCGCATCGCCCTTTTCACCTTGAACGCCTCTTTCACCTTTTTCGCCTTTTTCACCCTGTACGCCTTGGTCGCCTTTATCTCCCTTGTCACCTTTTGCACCGACAACGGGGCCGAGGTTTTCGGTAAGGTCGTTTGTATATGTGATTACAAGCTCACCTGCGCTGTTGATTTCGGACTTTTTAACTCCTATACCGTCCGAACCGTTAAGACCGTTTTCGCCTTTTTCGCCCTGTGCACCTTGCTCGCCTTTATCACCTTTGTCGCCTTTTGCTCCCTGCAAGCCTTTATCGCCTTTGTCACCTTTTGCTCCGACAACCGCTCCGACATTGGCGCGCTGACCGTTAGAGAACGAAAGCACAAGCTCACCCAACGAATTGATTTCGGCGGAAGAAACGCTTATGCCGTCTTTACCGTTTGTGCCGTTCACACCGTTTATACCGTCGGAACCTACTACTTTACCGAGGTTTGCCGTCGTCCCGTCCGAATATGAAATAATAAGCTCACCCGACTCATTTATAACCGCTGCGGAAATGCTTATACCGTCCGTTCCGCTCGTACCGTCTCTGCCATCTTTTCCGTCAGCACCGTTTTTGCCGTCACGACCGTCTTTGCCGACTACTCCGCCGAGGTTGGCAGTTTCGCCGTTTGTATAAGTCAACACCAGTTCGCCTTTTTCATTTATAATCGAAGAAGCAATACCGACTCCGTTGTTTACTGTTTCACCGACAACCTTGTCAAGATTTACGCTGTTGCCGTCGGAATAGGAAATGACAAGCTCGCCCTTATCATTGATTTTTGCCGATTTTATTCCTATGCCGTCCTTACCGTCTTTTCCGTCTTTGCCGCTTGCGCCGACCGCCTTACCGACATTGATTTTTGTTCCGTCGGAAAGCGTAATTACAAGGTCGCCTTTTTCCGAAAATGCTGCGGAGCTGATATCGGATTTGTCTTTTTTCGACATTGCGGTAAGTGTTTTGCTCCAATCCTTTTCACTGCCCGAATATCCGTTATCGACGGCAATCTGATATGCCGATTTACCCTGGAGAGAAACAAGCCAATCATCAAGGCTTCCCGCATATCCCTGCTGCACCGCAAGCTCGTATGCGGACAAGCCGTTTTTAACGCTTGATGCCTGCACGCTTTTTCTGTTGTGCACAAAATTTGCGACTGCGAACGATATGGCTGTCATTATAGCTATCAGCAATACCGCCACAATCACTTTGATTGCCGCTTTACGTTTTGATGACGTTTTCTGTTTTTCCATTTATTTACAACTCCTTCTCAATAATAAAATACTTCATTTATGATAATACTCAATTATTGAGTATATGTCAATACTCAGCTTTTGAGTATGCTAACATTTTCACAAATTACAATGGAGGTTTTGTGGAAATGGATTACAGAACAAGGATGAGAAACATCAGGGAAGACAGAGATTTAACACAAAAGCAAGTAGGTGAAATCATCAACAAATCCCAACAGGGCTACAACCATATCGAAACCGGAAGAGCGGAATTGAAAATCGAGGATTTAATCAAGCTCTGTCAATTTTATAATGTTTCCGCCGATTATTTTATAGGTTTAACCGACCAAGAGTAAGTTCGGTTACCTCAACGCATAATTTAGCGCTGCTTTGCGATTTTTACACTACTTTGCGCGATGTGGTGCTCAAATTTATCATATCTGTATATTGATGTTAATTTTTTTGGTGATATAATTGTGTTGCGTCCTACAAGGCGACACAGCTAAAAAAACAATACCGAAATAAAAAAATACGTAAATGCAAAAAGGATAATTATGCCGAAAAAGACGAAGTTAAAAAACAGTAACAAAATGGATATGATAAACGGCCCTATATGGAACAAGCTTCCGCGATTTGCGCTGCCCGTGGCTGCAACAGCAATACTTGAGCAGCTTTTCAACGCCTCGGATATAGCCGTAGTCGGAAACTTCACGGGCGCAGCCAAAACGGCCTCGGTTGCCGCCGTCGGAGCGAACAGCCCGGTAATCGGGCTGATACTCAACCTGTTTATAGGTATAGCCCTCGGTACAAATGTAATAATAGCGAACGCAATAGGCAGGGACGACAGAGAAACCGTACAGCGTGCGGTTCACACCTCGGTGCTCACCGCAATAATCGGCGGTTTTCTTGTAATGATACCCGGTGAAATTTTTGCCGTGCAAATTTTATCGGCTATGAGCATTCCGGAGGATGTACTGCCGTATGCCGTTCTGTATCTTCGCATATATCTGCTCGGCTTGCCGGTAATACTGTTGTACAACTTCCTGTCGGCTGTTTTCAGAAGCGTGGGCGATACAAAAACGCCGCTTATAGTGCTTGCACTCTCCGGCTGCCTCAACGTGCTTTTGAATTTATTCTTTGTAATAGTTCTTAAAATGACCGTAAACGGAGTTGCCATTGCCACCGTTATATCCAACGCAATCAGCTCGATTGTGCTGTTTATTGTTTTAATGAAGTCCGACAAGTACATAAAACTGTCGCTCAGGGAGCTGCGCATAGACAAAAGAGTACTCGGTCAGATTTTGGAAATCGGTCTGCCGGCAGGCTTACAGAGTGCTGTTTTTGCCATTTCAAACATAATAATTCAGGCGGCTATCAACAGCCTCGGAACAATAGTTATAGCGGCGTCGAGCGCGGCATTTAATATAGAGGTAATAGCTTACGATGTCTTTAACTCGTTCAGTCAGGCGTGCACGACCTTTGTAGGTCAAAACTACGGCGCCGGCAAGCTCGACCGCTGCAAAAAGACTCTGCTTCTGTCGATTGCGGAGGACACAATCGCAACAGCCGTCACAATAGGGCTTGTTCTTTTCTCGGGACGATTCCTGCTCTCGATATTCACAAGCGACCCACAGGTAATAGAGCTCGGCTACACCAGACTTTTACTGATTTTCTCGGCATACACGTTTTCAATGCTATACGAAATTATGTCTGGGTATCTTCGCGGCTTCGGCATATCCTTGGTACCGGCTCTCCTCACAACAATAGGCGTTTGCGGCACAAGAGTATTTTGGATATACGTCGTTTTCCCGTCGTCGCCTACCTTCAAAACCATTATGTACGCGTACCCGATAAGCCTGTCGCTTACGGCGGTACTGATATTTATAGCTCTGCTCGCCTATCACCCGTCGCGCAGGTTTAAAGGCGCCGTATCCGCCGAATAATCCGGCCGCGTAAAATTATATCTTAATGTAAAAAAGGCACGTTAGTTAAAAAATAACTAACGTGCCTTTGCCGTATATGCAAAAGGAGCCGATGCTCATTCGGCTATAATGTTGTCATATATCAGAACATTTCTGTGAACATCCTTGACGGACTTCAAAAGACAAATAGGCTCAAACTTAATCGGGTCTTTTTTAGAAAACGTGTTGTCGTGAATTTTCATATTCCTGCACGGTCCGCTCTCGTACCAATCCCTGCAATCGCACGAGATGTAAATATCGGGCATACCGACGTTTCTAAACGTGTTACCGAAAATCTCCGACTCCTTATCGGTAGTACAGAGAATGCCTCGCGTCGGAATCGCATTAAAGGTACATCCGCTCACGGTGAGATTCGGGTTATACGTGATGTTCTCAAATACATACATTTCCGGCTTCATCGGCGGCAGCTTTTCTTTGAATTTCACAATGACCGTCTTTTTATCAATGTTGTCGTCCGTGCTGTCTACGGTATAAACGCCGTCAAGCTCCGACAAATCGGTTCTGCTGTATATTTTCACTTTATCGCCGGGGTAAAACGCCTTGTAACCTCCCTGCTGATGATGTACAAATTCAAGCTCGGCGGTTCGCTCGTCGCAAGCCTTTCTGAACCTTAAAAATGCGCCGTGCACATTGATTGCGTCATCGTGCGGGTGTTCAAAGTGCGAGTCGGTTATTTTCACATAGCCCTTGCAGCCGCATACGTGAATCAAATCGGCAAACGAAGAAACTCTGTAACCGCTCGCCGGCTTAAATGTCAGCTTATCAAAGCTCAGGTTTTCACACATCTGGGACAGCCACCCGAAGCCGTGCATATAGTTGACGGTTATCCTCTCGCAGAAGATATCGGAGCAGTTCTCGAAAAACAATCCGCAGTTGTCGCGCAGCTTATTTCGTGACATCGCAACAACGTCTCCGACCTTGAATTTAGGTGACATAAAATATCTGCATTCGACGGTATGATCCCCCGTTTTTTTGATTTTTAAGGCGGTTTTCGTAGGTGAGCGCAACGTTCTGAAAACCTCGTCGCCTCTGTGAATTACGTTGCAGTAGCACTCGCCGTTGGCTGTATAGGTATAGTAATTCTCTCCGCTGAACGGACTTTTTTCAAAGAACGTAAGCTTGTTATTTTTGACCTCAAAGTCGCTTCCCGTCGGGATTTTATATGTAATTTTATTGAGCGAACGCTCGGTGACCTCCATTTCAAAATTTGTCGGGGAGGCATATCTTACGGTGAAATTTACAAGCCTTACATTTTTACAGCCGCGCAGAGAAAACGCACACATATCGCCGTGAATTACAAGGGTTGAACCGCAGCCGTCCACGGTAATATTCTCCTTATTCTCGATAAGCACCGCAAAATACTTGTCGGGTGCCTTAAAGGAGTCCGTATTTGTCATATGGCAAACCTTGTGAATACAGCGGTCCTTGTAAAAATGATACTCATTCTTCGGGAAAATAAGAGTGTCTCCGCTCTGTAATTCATTTATTGCTTTGATAACGCCCTCGGCAGAATTTGAGGCGTCGCAAAAATCCGTGGCTTTGATATTCAATGTCTTCCTCCGATTGTAAATTATAGCGCAAGATGTTTAGACGGTTTTTAACTATATGCTCGTTTTCGGCACATTCAGGTGTGCTCGCATCACCGTTTGAGTCGGATTTTCAAGAGGTAATACCCGCTTTTTTAAGCTCCCTCTTCAGTCTCTTGACTGCCGCTGCAAGTATGATTTCGGTGTTTGTTCCGGTTGAAATAAGACAATACACCTCGTGATAAACCGCATAAAACGCACACTTCAAATCACACTTTTCCGAAACGGGATATTTCCTTTTATATGCTTCGTAAAGCCCAAAGCACTCCCCGGTCAGGTTTCTAAGCTGGAACAAATCAAATTCTTTGTCAGCCCACTTGCACTCAAGGGGGTCGATTATCGCGGTGATATTAAGTCTTTTATCGGACATTACATTCATAACATTCAAATCGCCGTGGATAAGAGACGCCTCTTTTACTGGCTCACTGAAAATGTAATCAAAATTTTCCCACGCTGTTTGCATAACATTAAGCGTACTGTCCTTCAGCCGTTTTTTTCTGTTAAGCTCTGCGGCGGTCTGTAAAATATCCTGCGCAAACGGTCGGTAAAAATCAAGCCAATTATCGTACTCGGGGAAATCGAGGCTGCCGAATTTGCTGCTTGTAATGCTATGCCAATTTGCAAGACAATCCGCTATTGCATCTGCAAATTTCGCTTTTCTTTTTTTGCTTAAAAACAATTTTGAAAAGTCGGTGAAGCAATCTGTTCCGTTCACAAATTCCTCAATTATAAAATCCATGGGAATTTCGTCGGTTGCGTCAAAGGTAAAATAGACCTCGGGAATATGAACTAGCGATCTTTCGGCAAGCTTTTTCAGCGCGGCGCTCTCATTATGCTGCATACCGGCGACGCGGCAGGCCTTTACCGTAAGAATGTACGGCATCACGGGCAATTCGGCCTTGTAAACATATCCGAAGGAGCCGCCGCCTATGTATTTAATCTGCGTTGCTCGGCTCCCGTAATGTCTGAAAAGCACTTCCTTTGCAAATTCGCATGTCTGTTCTTTTGTGTATTTGCTGACTGTTTTTTGCTGCATAGGTACCTCCCCTTTTTCACACTGTTTTTCAAATTTGTTAATACCCGTATGTTTTCGACGTACCGATTTACACATTTATGTTTTAAAAATATTCTATCAAAAAAAATAATAAATATCAATAAACATCTCTATACAAAGGAGCCGTCGGACATATAGCCCGACAGCTCTTAAGTCTTATATGTATTATGGTGCTTTCGACGTCCGCAAGGCTCGCCGAGCTCCTTTTCAATTTGCTTTTTAAGCGCAGCCAGCCTGTTTCTGACCGTTGACGACGGCATATTTTTTATCTTGCCGATCTCTCTGCTCGACCAGCCGTAGCTTTTAAGAGTCACTATTTCTCGGTCGATCTCGCTCATTTTCAAAAGTATCTGCTGAATTTCAACAGATGTGATATCATCAAACACCTCAAGACATTTAATGCTTTCAAGCTCATCAAACGAGTCGGCAAAATTGTTTTTACGAAGTCTGTCGGCAAGCACGTTTTTAGCAATTTTAAAAATCAAGGACTTTTCTTTTTTGATGTAACCGAGCGTCGGCAAATAACCCCACAGCTTCATAAAGGTGATTTGAGCCAAATCCTCTGCCTCGTCGCTGTCAAATCGCCTTGAAAAATACGAAACTATGCTTTTATAATACTTTTCATAAATTTGGTTAAACAGTTCAATGTTATTCATTTTTTTCCGTGATTTTGTTGCCTACGGTTGAATTGACTTTAACATAGCCCAAAATATTTTTGCCGCATTTCACCTCGTTGCCTGCCGCAAATGTTATCTTTTTATCGGAGAGCATTTGCTCGGTCACGTCATCAACAATATCGACATTGTTGCCTGCGGCCACCAATGTATTGTAATCGAAGCTCCTCACCGTATTGCCGTCGATTTCGATGGTGTTAGGGTAAGGCTTTATTACGACGTTATCCTCAACCTCAACACTTCTGCCGTTCATTCGCGTCATCTCATAGCGTGATTTTTTTCTTTTAAGCAGAAGCCCGTTCACGCATAAATCCGGAATTTTTTCAACGGTTTCAAGGATAACAATGCCGTTGACAATATAGAGGCAATCATCGGAAACATTTTTATCGTTTAATGTAACCATTCCGTTTAAAACGCTGTATTTGCTGTAGCTGACCTCTATAATGCTTGCAACATTTCGAATTGTTATCTTGGCATAGGCATTTTTCCATTCATCACTCGCATTTTTCGGAATAAGAAGCATCGCACAGCTCTCGATTTTCTTAATATCCCTTAACGCCTCGGCAGTAAAATTTTGCAAATCAAGAAGCGCTATGTTTTTTATGGTTTTTCTAAGCATAAACATTCCCCTTTAAAAGCTTTGAAACACACTTCGTTTATTAAGACGAATTCAAAATAAAAACTGTCCGTATTATTTCAATTTATTTTTACTTGCGATTACACACCCAAACGACATGCAAAGTAACGCTATTATCCGCACAACTCCGTCGGCGAACTGAATTAAAACAATTTTATCCATAATTCAAATTTCCTCTTAAAAGTTATTGAAGCGCGTTTCACTTATTAAGACGAAATTGAAGAGTAAACTGTCCGCATTATTTAAAAATTTATCGGAGTCCGCAAAATGCGGTATCGCAAAATAAACAATAAGGACTCCGTTTTACGAAGCCCTTGAGCAAGTGTGTTCATATCAAGCGAAAAATCGAAGCCGTGTGATTTTACGTTCATTTTTCCTCGGCGGACATATTTTTGCGACTGTTTACACGCAAAATCACTTTATTTGAAATATTCTTGATTACAATCGGAACCGCTACCGCCAAAATTACATAGAAAAGATAAATTCCGGAATCTCTCCACATGTATGCGTACCACAATGTGCTCTTTGAAAACCTTGAAACCCTTGATATTACTGGGGTTTCAGACTTTTTCAATTCATTCCCACTCCTAAGTACAAAACAGACTTTAACTGTTTTTGCTTAGGAGTTTTGACTTTTGCTATCAAATAGCTATCATTTAGATGCTATCAAAATTTCTATTTGCATATATAATCATCTAAGTCATCCTGAGTTTTAACAGTCATTTTATCAAAATGTACAATATGCTTTTTTATACCAATAATTTTTGTTCGATATTGATAAGAAGTGTTAATAACTAATTCTTTATCTTTTATATAACAGGGAGAAACCAAAATATATTCATCATTTTGATAAATAATTGCACAATCCGTATTATTTTCTGAAAAATAAGTAGAACTCTCAATTACATCAATTGTTTTAACACTTTTCTCTTGCAAATAACCCATTGAGAAAAAAGAAAGTACAATAATTGAAAGAACCAATATAATTGCGGCAATGCCGATAATCGGATTTGAAATTCTATGCGAATTAAGAATTTTACTGTTTTGTTCGCATTCGTTTTTAAATTTATCTATGTTTATATGTAATTCGTCTAAAGCCTTTTCTATTGCGTCACTATATAAAA
>ENA-OZSG01000615-OZSG01000615.1-human-gut-metagenome-genome-assembly--contig:-NODE-615-length-12283-cov-5.438584_pt1 | contig 12283 bp, 10 predicted proteins | sample MGYA00243278_ERZ653965 | MGnify/ENA primary metagenome ERZ653965 (study PRJEB26926, sample SAMN06164714) | human gut metagenome | biome: ENVO:00009003; feature: ENVO:2100002; material: ENVO:00002003...
TACGAGATGTAGAGAGGTCTCGTGGGCTCGGAGATGTGTATAAGAGACAGCTTTGTTATCTGATGATACCTCTTTGAGAATTTTCTATGAAAGAAATAATATATTCTATTTCTTTGCTCATAGGTATTTCTTTGCGTACTTGTTCCAAGGCATCGGTAACGTTCATGCCACTTTGATAAATAATGCGATAGGTGTTGTGTATATTCTCTATTAGTTCATTAGAGAATCCGCGGCGGCGGAGTCCTACGATATTGATTCCTGCGTAGGCAATGGGTTCGCGCCCTGCTATAATATAAGGAGGAATGTCCTTGCTGAAACGTGAACCGCCCTGTACCATTACATAACCGCCTACCCGGCAGAATTGGTGCATCAATACGGCGCCGCTGATAATGGCGTTATCATCAATGATAATTTCACCTGCCATCTTGGTGGCATTGCCTATGATGCAACCGCTGCCTATGATGGCATCATGTGCTACGTGTACCCCTTCCATCAACAGGTTGTTACTGCCCACTATGGTTTTGCCTTTAGCCGCTGTACCACGATTGATGGTTACATTCTCGCGAATGGTGTTGTTATCACCTATTTCGGCAGTCGTTTCTTCACCGCGGAATTTCAAATCCTGGGGAATAGCGCCTATAACAGCTCCCGGAAAAATGGTGTTGCCGTTCCCTATGCGTGAGCCATACAGTATATTGGCGTTAGGCATGATTGTGTTGTTATCACCGATAACTACATTCTTGTCGATAAACACAAAAGGACCGATTTCTACATTCTCACCAATTTTTGCTTCGGGATGTATATATGCTAATGGACTAATCATGTTGTTTTTTTAGTGGTTATTTATTTTTTACTATTTGTGCCATAAACTCGGCTTCGCAGACTACTTTCTCGCCTACAAACACATATCCTTTCATTGTGGAGATGCCCCGGCGGATAGGAGCCAACAATTCAACACGGAACAATAAAGTGTCTCCCGGTACTACTTTCTGGCGGAATTTCACACCGTCTATTTTCATGAAGTAGGTGGAGTATCTTTCGGGTTCGTCCACTGAATTAAGAACAAGCAGACCACCGCATTGTGCCATGGCTTCTACTTGAAGCACACCCGGCATGACAGGTTCCTGTGGGAAGTGTCCCTGGAAGAAGGGTTCGTTGGCGGTTACGTTTTTCACACCGACAATGTGGTTGGCGCCAATGGCAACGACTTTGTCCACTAGCTGGAAAGGATAACGGTGCGGAAGCAGTTCGCGGATGCGGTTGACATCCATGATGGGAGCTTCGTTGCAGTTATAGGACGGAGCCTGTATTTCGTGAAGTTTGATTTCTTTGCGTATCTGGCGGGCAAACTTGTTGTTGATGGTGTGCCCCGGACGGGTGGCGATGATGCGTCCCTTGATGGGTTTGCCTATCAGTGCCAGGTCGCCGATGATATCCAGCAGTTTGTGGCGGGCCGGTTCGTTGTCCCATACCAAGGGAACATGGTTGATGTAGCCCAGTTTGGTGGCGTCCATGTGGGGAACCCCCATGACGTCTGCCAGCTTGTCGTAGTTTTCCTGGCTCATCTCTTTTTCGTAGATTACGATGGCGTTGTCCAGATCGCCTCCCTTAATCAGTCCGGCACCCAGCAATGGTTCTATTTCGCGGACGAATACAAAGGTACGCGCGGAAGCTACCTCGGTGGGGAATTTAGCCATGTCTTCCAGTGTGGCGAACTGATTGGACAGTATTTTAGACTGATAAGAGATCAGTGCATTCACACTGAAATTTTCGTCCGGAAGAACAATGATGGAAGATCCGGTTTCCTCGTCCCTGAATTCGATTTTTGATTTTATGATATAGTAATCCTTGACAGCATTCTGTTCTTCGATTCCTACACGCTGTATATTTTCTACATACGCTTTGGCACTGCCGTCCAGAATAGGGAATTCGGGACCGCTTACCTGAATCAGGCAGTTGTCTATACCAGCTGCATAAAGAGCTGCCAAAGCATGTTCTACTGTACTTACTTTTATTCCGTTTTTCATCAGCACAGTGCCGCGGGTAGTATCACCTACGTTTTCTGCTACGGCATCAATTATTGGTTGTCCTTCAAGATCAATTCGTTGGATTTTATACCCGTGGTTGTCCGGTGCAGGATTGAATGTCACCGTCAAGTTTACTCCGGTGTGAAGGCCTTTTCCATTTAAAGAAAAACTGCCTTTTAATGTCTTCTGTTTCAACATGGGGTTTATTTATTTAGTTGTTTTTTTAATTCTTCTATTTCTTTCTGCATGGCGTTCAGTGTGGTGTAAATTTCGGGCAGTTTTTTGTATACGGCCGATGATTTCATGAAATTCTTGGCATCGATGGCCGGAGTGCCTAGAATTTGCTCGTTGGATTTCACGTTACCGGGAACGCCTGCTTGTGCGCCGATACCTACCTTGTCACCTATCTTAATATGTCCGGCTAGTCCTACTTGTCCGCCAAACATGCACCATTCACCTACTTTGGTGGAACCGGCAATACCCACCTGTGATGCCATGACAGTGTGGCTTCCTACTTCCACATTGTGTGCTATCTGGATCAGGTTATCCAGTTTCACTCCTTTATGTACAATGGTGGCGCCCATGGTGGCACGATCTACGCAGGTATTAGCACCAATCTCCACATTATCTTCTATGATGGCAATACCTATTTGTGGAATTTTTTCGTACCCTTCGGGAGAAGGTGCGAACCCGAATCCATCAGCACCGATTACGCAGCCTGCATGCAGGGTACAGTGGTTTCCTACCAAGCAGTCGTGATAGATGGTGGCATGTGGATAAAGTGTACAATTATTACCTACTTTGGCATGGCTTCCTACAGTAGCGTGCGGGTGGAGGGAAGTGTTGTCACCAATCTCAGCACCATCGCCTACGCAGGCAAACGGAGCGATATATACATCCTTCCCCAACTTCGCAGTGGGGGCAACGTATGCCAGCGGATCTATACCAGTCTTTTTAGGTTTGCTCATTTCATAGAGGGTCAGTAGTTTAGCCAGACTTTCGTAGGCGTTGTCTACCTTGATTAAGGTAGCTTTTACTTCTTGCTCGGGAACGAAATCTTTGTTTACCAACACAATGGTAGACTGAGTATCGTAAATGTAATGAGTATACTTAGGATTTGAAAGAAAAGAAATCGCTCCCGGCACGCCTTCCTCTATTTTAGCAAAAGTATGCACAGTTGCGTTTTCATCGCCAACAATAATTCCCTGGATGTATTCCGCAATTTGTTTAGCTGAGAACTCCATAATACTGTCTAATTCTTTATGTTCTAAATGTTTCAGTTTTGTTACTTGCGTGTTACATGTTAGTGTAAACACATCATTAATTATGCAAATTACGCATTTTTTTTTTATATATCCGTACAATTCGCTAATTATTTAATGTCCGTCGTTTTCGGAACGCAGGTAACATATATAATATTTTTTGACTTTTCGGGAGAGAAGAGAGATGTTGAGCATATCCGAAGCCTTGGCTATATCGCGGGTGCTTCCATCTTTATAGATGATTTCAATACTGTCATCCTCCTTTTTATACATATTGTTTTCTATACTGGATATGGATAGGAAGTATTCTGCTTCTTTCTTATTGATATTCAGTTGTTTGCTTATTCTTGAAAGAATTTCTTCTTTTCGTGCTTTTGTGATGGAAGAGGAGGTTACCTCTACTTTGAATAGTTTCCTGTTAATCATTCCACGACTCAGAGTGGACAATACCACATCGCTGTGATTGCTCCAAACTTTCAGTGCAGTCCATATGTCATTATCATCTAATTGAATAAAATTTTCAATACAATCCGGGCTGTTATAAAATTCTTTTTTATCAATAGGATGGTATAAAAAGAATCTTAAAGCGGGTGAGGCGAACAGCTCTACGCCACGTAAGGCTAATTCCTTTGCTCGTGTCAGAGTGTTGACCAGCATTTTTTCACTGGCAACGGAGGTCTTGTGCAGATATACCTGCCAGTACATCAGGCGGCGGGACATCAGGAAGTTTTCGATGGAGTAAATGCCTTTGGATTCTACTACCAGGTGATCGTCTTTTACATCAAGCATTTTGATGATGCGGGCGGACCCGATATTGCCTTCGGATACACCGGTATAGAAACTGTCACGCCGCAGATAGTCCAAACGATCCATATCCAATTGACCGCTGACCAGTTGGTGCAGGAATTTCTTGGGATATTCATCTTTGAATATCTGTATGGCAAGATTGAGTTGACCTTTCATGTCCTTGTTCATTCGTTCCATCAGCATCAAGGAGATTTCTTCATGTGAAACGCCTCCTGCCAATGTGTTTTCCAGCACATGGGAGAAGGGACCGTGTCCGATGTCGTGTAACAGGATGGCAGCTTGTACGGCTTCCGCTTCGCTGTCAAAGATGAAGTTACCTTTGGCGGTAAGGTGCTTGATCGTTTCGCTCATTAAGTGGAAAGCGCCTAATGAGTGTTGGAAACGGGTATGTTGTGCTCCCGGATATACGGCAGAGGACAGGCCCAGTTGCTTGATGCGGGTAAGACGTTGCAGCAATGGGTGACATACAATGTCATATAGTAACCCCTTCGGGATGTTGATAAACCCGAAGACGGGGTCATTTATAATTTTTCGGTCACTCATGGGGAATAATTATTCAGTGTGCTGATATGCTTAAACCAATGTATTACGCTATGTATCTACCTGGTAATTTGCATATTAGCACATTGTTTTATTGGCACATTATTTTCTCCATCTGTGCCTGGACTTTCTGAGCTTCTTGTCCTGCTACAGTCGCAAAATTCTCAGTTTTATCCGCATAGATAATGGCACGGCTTGAATTAACAATAAGTCCACAGGTACTATTCATGCCATATTTGCAGACTTCCTCTAGAGAACCTCCTTGTGCGCCGATTCCAGGTACAAGCAGGAAGTGGTTGGGAACAATTTTACGGATGTCTTCGAAAGCGCGTCCTTGTGTGGCACCTACTACGTACATCATGTTTTCATCGTTGGCCCATTCTTGTGATTTGCGCAATACTTTTTCGAAAAGGCGTTCGCCGTTGGTGTCCTCGGTCAGCTGGAAGTCGTGGGAACCCTTGTTGCTGGTAAGCGCTAGCAGGATTACCCATTTGCCTTCGTAACTCAGGAAGGGAGTCACGCTGTCTTCACCCATGTAAGGAGCTACGGTGACTGAGTCAATGTCCAGCTCTTCAAAGAATGTGCGGGCATACATGGCCGAAGTGTTTCCGATATCGCCACGTTTTGCATCGGCAATGATGAATTGGTCGGGATAGTTTTCCTTGATGTAGGATACAGTCTTTTCGAAAGCGATCCATCCTTTTACGCCCATGCTTTCATAAAAGGCCAGATTGGGTTTATAGGCGATGCAATAAGGGGCGGTAGCGTCAATGATGGCTTTGTTGAAAGCGAAGATAGGATCTTCTTCTTTTAACAGATGTTCGGGGATCTTCTTTATGTCGGTGTCCAGTCCTACACAGAGGAATGATTTTTTCTTTTGGATATTTTCAAATAATTGTTGCTTGTTCATTGCTATGTTTACAGTTTATGGTTTACGATATTTAAATTATAATTCGCTCTCTTTCAAACGTTCGGCATTCTCGGCTACAGTCAAATGGTCAATGCAGTCTTGAATGTCGCCATCCATAAAGGCGGCCAAATTGTAAATGGTATAGTTGATGCGGTGGTCGGTGATACGTCCTTGCGGATAATTGTAGGTACGTATTTTTGCCGATCGGTCTCCGGTAGATACCATTGTTTTTCGTTTGCTGGCAATGTCGTCAATGTACTTTTGGTGTTCTTTATCATATATAAAGGTACGCAGGCGAGAAAGGGCTCGTTCTTTATTCTTCGGCTGGTCACGGGTTTCGGTACATTCTATCAGGATTTCCTCTACTATTCCGGTGTTGGGGTTCTTCCAGTTGTAGCGCAGGCGTACTCCGGATTCCACCTTATTTACGTTCTGTCCGCCGGCACCACCGCTTCGGAAAGTGTCCCATTTGATTTCCCCTTCGTTAATTTCCACATCAAAAGGCTCGGCTTCGGGTAAAACGGCGACTGATGCGGCTGAAGTATGTACACGTCCTTGGGTTTCGGTGGCTGGTACACGTTGCACACGATGTACGCCCGATTCATATTTCAGAGTGCCATATACTTTATCTCCGGTTACGGAGCAGATAATTTCCTTAAAACCTCCTGCTGCTCCTTCATTGGCGCTGGATACTTCCAGTCTCCAACCTTTTGTCTCGCAGTATTTGGAGTACATACGGAACAAGTCGCCTGCAAAAATGGCGGCTTCATCACCTCCCGTACCACCGCGTATCTCCAGAATGGCATTTCGGTCATCTTGCGGATCCGCAGGAACGAGTAACAGTTTGATTTCCTCTTCCAGTTCTGGGATGCGGACTTCGCAGAGATTTGCCTCTTCGCGTGCCATCTCTTTCATCTCCGGGTCGGATTCGTTAGTCATGATTTGTTTGGCCTCTTCCAGTCCATTCAGGCATTGTATATATTCTCTACGGGCTTTCATGATGTCATTCAAGTCCTTGTATTCCTTGGTGAGCTTGACATAACGTTTTTGGTCAGCTATGACATTAGGGTCTGTAATGAGGGTGGAAACTTCCTCAAAGCGAGCCACTAACCCGTCTAATTTCTCAAGTAATGTATTATTGTTTTCTGCCATTCTTTTCTAAACATTTATTTGCGACATACCAAGTGAGTAATATCCACCCAAGTATGGCAAGTACTTTTCTTACTGTATATAGTATGTCATGCCAAGTTGTTTCATGACCCCATGCGGTAGAGATGAAATACAACTCGCGTATTGTATCAATCGTAACTAATGAGCATATTATTGCTCCTATGCCATAAAAAAATCTTTTTTTCAATGTAGCAGGCTTGGAAGTGTTATTATAATATTGCTTGTCAGTATTTGAATTCTCCAAACTCACTTTTGATAATTAGCTCCTTCTTGTCACTTTCTTCTATACGTCCCACGATCTTCGCGTCAATATTGAATGACTTGCTGATGGCGATCACCTCTTCGGCATGTTCGGGTGAGAGGTAAACTTCCAGGCGGTGGCCCATATTAAATACTTTGTACATTTCTTCCCAATCGGTGCCGCTTTGTTCCTTGATGGTTTTGAACAGAGGGGGAACGGGGAACAGGTTGTCCTTTACTACACGGCAATTGTTTCCTACAAAGTGCAGGACTTTGGTTTGAGCACCGCCTGAGCAGTGAACCATTCCGTGAATTTCAGGTCGGAGCGCATCCAGTAATTTCTTCACTACCGGAGCATAGGTACGGGTAGGTGAGAGTACCAGCTTTCCTGCATCCAGCGGACTTCCTTCCACAGCATCGGTCAGCTTCAAATTGCCACTGTACACTAGTTCTTCGGGTACTGCCTTGTCATAGCTTTCGGGATACTTCTCGGCCAGGTATTTTGCGAACACGTCGTGGCGGGCACTGGTGAGTCCGTTGCTGCCCATGCCTCCGTTGTATTCTTTTTCATAAGTAGCCTGTCCGTAAGATGCCAGACCTATGATGACGTCACCCGGGCGAATATTGGCATTGTTAATGACATCGGTACGTTTCATGCGGCATGTTACGGTAGAATCTACGATGATGGTACGAACCAAGTCACCTACATCAGCAGTCTCGCCTCCGGTAGCGTATACGCCTACACCCATTTCGCGAAGTTCGGCCAACAGTTCATCCGTTCCGTTGATGATAGCGGAAATGACTTCACCCGGAACGAGTAGCTTATTACGGCCGATAGTTGATGAAACCAGAATATTATCTACTGCACCTACACACAACAAGTCATCGATGTTCATAATCAGTGCATCTTGTGCAATGCCTTTCCATACGCTTAAATCGCCGGTTTCTTTCCAATACAAATAAGCCAGTGATGATTTGGTACCTGCACCGTCAGCGTGCATAATGTTGCAATATTCAGGATCTCCGCCTAGAATATCGGGGATGATTTTACAAAAAGCTTGCGGAAAAATACCTTTGTCAATGTTCTTAATGGCGTTGTGCACATCTTCCTTGGATGCTGACACACCGCGCTGCATGTATCGTTGATTGCTCATGAGTTATATATTTTATTCAATTGAATGTGCAAAAATAGTTATTATTTTGCTTATAGCCTTGAGTTTTATGAAAATAAAAGAGGAGAAGGGATTTATTCTGTTCCCATATTATTGCCGTTCCTGTTTTAGATTTATTGTTATGCTCTTATTTTTTAGACAAGTAAATTTAATATGTATATCGAACAGGCATTAATATCATACACTATTTATATGTTACAATGCCTTGTCAATATAGCGTTATAAAGAAAGACGCATAGTACAACCACCCCCCATCAATATCAAAGATCTTAAAGACTATAAAAGAAAACACGGCCTAATTTAACGTGAAATATAAAATTCCCCCGTCATCTCATCGTCTTCATTATCAGTATGTTCCGGTGTGAAAATATCTGTAAAGGCCCCGAAACGGTTGGTAATCGCCGGTCAATGTACCACATTGCGCCCACCATACCCATAGCGGCAAAACTCCAACAGATGTACCTTGCCGGCAGTATGTTACCATGAAAACAGCCTTATGGCTTTATTGCTTCACCTGTGTGAAGCGGCAGTTTCACACAGGTGACAACGGCTCTTCACCCGAATGATAGGGCCTGTTCATCTGGGTGATGGTACAGATGGTGCACTCTTCTTGCACGGATACTGCCGTAAATATACCAAGATTACGTATCCAATATGACAACCGGCATCTGACGAGCTGGCTTCCGCAAGGAAAAACGAAAAAAAACACTTTGTGGGGATACAGAAAATTCTGTCACTGCATATCGTTGTATATCAGTATAATGCGGTGGCGGAACAAAAACATTGCAGTGCGGAAATAAAAAATAACAGTACGTAAAGTTTTATCAGATTATAACTTAATGACAAAGATGGATATGCCCGGCAGACAAACTTTTTGAGAGCCGGGCATCTGCAACGACATAATGTGTCATGCCAAAGAAGCAGTTTGCATTTTATTTTAGATTTTCATCAGTTTGATACAACCGATTGAAGAATAAACTTTTAGCGTAGTATTTGAGAAACAGAGGTAACGATTTAGTAACCGTGCGAATATCAGCGATTTGCGGTGCTATGCTGTCAAACAACTCTTTGCATTTATAAAGTTAATAAAATTATTCGGGGAATAATGCCTACTATCAAAAAAACTGCATCCTATCTTTGTAGATAGTCCATATAAAAAGAATGCAACCTCACAAATTATAGCTATCTTTGTGATTGAAACTCAATGCATCAATTACAATGGCAAAAATTACCGTTCAAAATACAGATATTAGCGTTGTCAAATACAATGAAGAAGACTATATCAGCCTTACAGACATGGCAAGAAGCCAACTGCAAGATGAGCATGGAAACATTTTTGCTAAAATGAATACTTCTGCCTTTATCGTAGAAGATAAAATTCATGCAATATATGAAAATGGGAAATTGTACTTTCAAAGTTATACAATTGCAAATCAAATATTTTCGCTAATAGATTTTGTTACAGAAGCCACAAATACAGAAATTGAATCATTTGGCGAAATAAAAGGTATAGATGTAAATGCAGAGAATATAAAACATATCGCAAACATAAAAACTCGTCGACTCATAAAATTATTATCTAGCACAAACAACATTGCTACTTTTATGCGAAAGACGTCTCGAACGAAAACAAGTTTTTTAAAGAAATATGGAATCAATGCACAAATTAATGGGAACAATGAGTTAGTGTTACCGACCAATAATGTTGTTGAGCCAAATCGTACTTTAGAATTTCTTAATGAAGATATATTTAGAGGTTTCATCACTGATAGCCTTTATCGTTCAAATTCCAAGAAAAAAGACAATCGCTAATCATGAGTGAGAATAACAAAATAATACTCTATCAAGACGATAATGAGATAATACGTGTGTCTGTTCGCTTTTCCGATGAAGATTTGTGGCTGACACAGAATCAGTTGGCGGAAATATATTGTACTACACAACAGAATATCAGCCAACATGTAGATAACATCTATAAAGACGGAGAATTATTCACAGAAGCAACTAACAAGAAATTCTTGTTAGTTCGTCGGGAAGGCAATCGTCAGGTGAGACGTAACATTGACCATTACAATCTTGACATGGTTATCGCCTTGGGCTATCGTGTGCAATCTCAGGTTGCAACCCGTTTTCGCCGTTGGGCGACTCAACGGCTTCATGAATATATCCAAAAGAGATTTGCTATGGATGATGTGCGGTTGAAGAAGGGGGTAATCGTTACTTCCGTGAGTTGCTGCAACGTATCAGGGATATTCGTAGTAGTGAACGTAACTTCTGTCAACAAGTTGCGGACATATATGCTTTTTCAACCCGCAATCCCGAGCGATACGTTGCAGCGTGCGGTTCATGTTGTCGCAGACCGATGGCACGGGAAAGACGAGGTTGTTTTTCGATGTGGGACGGTAGTTTTCGATCAGTTGTTGGGCGATGGGCAGCAGTTTGATATGGAACGGCGTTCCGGTTTTCTGACGGTGCGCGATGATTCAGCTGTCCCCGTCGAACGAGGTTTTAATATGATCGAAGGTCAGTTTCTTCATATCTGAATAAGACAAACCGGTGAAACAACAGAATACGAAAATATCTCGCACGTTTCCCAACCGCAGATTCGGCATCGGCTTGGCGATCAGCATCTCGATCTCTTTTTTCGTTAGATGTTCTTTCGGCGGTGGCGCAACTTCTTTCAGTTTATAGTTCTTAAAGGGATTCTTCTCGATCCATTCGTTACGCAGGCAATAGAGTATGAAATTTCGCAGGCAATCCAGAATGTTGATGGCACCGTTGTGGTGGCAACGGTGGGCGGTCTGCAAAAAGGTATTGAATCCGTCGAGATAGCCATAGGTCACCTCTGTCAACCGAATATCTTCTTTCTTGTACTCCAAACGTGTATATTCATGGAGGTAGCGGCAAAGACGATAATACTTGTTGGAGGTCAACTGCGTGATTCGTACTATAATCGCAAAATTCATTTGTACCGATTGTAAAATTCAAATGTGCATTTTTTCGTGATTTTTGCACTCCGAACGAAAAGCGTTTAACTCGTGTTCAAACTACCTTTGTACAAAGGAATTAAACGATCGGAATGTTTATGCGGCAACCTTGTCGAGTAACATTATGATGTTTTCTTTTATCTTCCGTTTGTCTCGGTTCCACTCGACCGGTTCGATTCCTTTCTCATATTGCGGATAAGGTTTTTCCGGCTTTATGAATCGAAAATGCTTGCAAAGCGGGTAAATGTAGCGATATGTTTTTATCTGCAGCACTTCCAAATCGCCAATCAAATACGCGATATTCGAGCGTAAATAAGTGGATAACGACGTCGTATCTGTAAGGTTTTGTTCGTGTATGATTTCCTCGGTTCGTTTATTCCGCAGGAACCGCGTATAATGGAATCCGTAATACCGGAAATTCGACGCCTTGTATATCGTTCCGCAGCCGAGGCGACCGTCGGCGAAGCTCTGAACGGCGACGATGTTCGGATCAGCTTTGCGCAGCAGTTTGAGTGATGCGGCAATCAACACGCTTTCGGCGTTCTTCCCCAGCGTGTCGTCGATCCACATGCGATTGAGCTCGCAAACCCACGCTTTCGGGTTCGGGTGCGTAAATATCTTTGCGGCGGGGTTTTTCATGTACCCGTAAACGGCAACGCCGAGGCATTTGTCGGGTTCTTCCGCCCGGAACACTCCGAAATTGTACTTTCCGAAGCCGCCTTCGTTCCACTTGTGCGAGTAGTGGTTCTCTACGATCATACGCTTTGCCTCCTCTTTGGGTACGCCCTTGATAATCAATTTCCCGAGCGTGGAGGTCTCTTTCACGATTGCCAGCCCGTCGATCGGCTGGGCTTCTGCTTGTTTCTTACATGTCATTCAGCATAAAGCAATGTTTTTAGGGATTTATAAAATGGTGTTCAAAATGTTTTCCTATCTTTGTAGTCTCTTACCTCTGCACACCAGCAGGACATAGAACTACAAATGCGAAAACGCCGATACGCGACCAAAGGATTGCCCTCGGTTGTGCGTATCGGCGCATTTATGTTAGTGCAGAGGTAAGAGACTCACTAACGGCCGGGGGCTTTTTCATGCCCCCATGTTATGGATCAGTTTTTCATCATCGGCGGTCGTTTTTCAGGTGGGATGTATGGATATTTGCGGTTAGGGA
>ENA-OZSG01000617-OZSG01000617.1-human-gut-metagenome-genome-assembly--contig:-NODE-617-length-12264-cov-6.959374_pt1 | contig 12264 bp, 13 predicted proteins | sample MGYA00243278_ERZ653965 | MGnify/ENA primary metagenome ERZ653965 (study PRJEB26926, sample SAMN06164714) | human gut metagenome | biome: ENVO:00009003; feature: ENVO:2100002; material: ENVO:00002003...
TTTTTCAAGCAGAAGACGGCATACGAGAGGTAGAGAGGTCTCGTGGGCTCGGAGATGTGTATAAGAGACAGGCGGTCAAATCATTTTTTTTTTCTGTTCCGGATGGCGGAACTGATACTGGCGCAGCAGCGGCAGAATTTTGCAAGAGGGATGACTGCCTGGAATAAACAGAGCTGGTACCGGCTAAATCAGAGTTTTTTTTTACTTCATTTAAAATTTCATAAGGTGTCGGCAAAGAGGCCGAATAGGCTACGCGCAGCAGTATCATTTCCAGAGCTTCCACTGCCGACGGCGCCATATTTATTTCAGAAATCCCTTTTATAAGCATCTGCCAGATTTTAGACAGGACAGCCAGAGAACATGACGTGCTGAGTGTGGCAAACGTTTTTTTCTCTATTTCGCTCAGACTCGTTGAATTTAAAAGCGCCGGTATAATTTTTACTTTTGCCAAATCATGCGTGATATTTATTAAATCCTGCAAGACAATCATCGGTGTCGCACCGTTGGTATACTGTTCGGAAATGTCTTTCAGCACCGCTTCCATATTCCCGTTTACCAAATTTTCAAACAGTGTCAGTGTCTGACTACGATCTGCAAGTCCCAACATCTTTTTCACAACATCTGTATTAATGTTGCCATTGCTTAAAACGATTGCCTGATCAAGCAAAGACAAACCGTCGCGAGCAGAGCCGTCAGCTGCTTTGGCAATAATATCCAAGGCTTCCGTTTCTGCCGTGATATTTTCGTTGGCAAGAATTTTCGTAAACAGCTGCGTCAGTGTTTCAACAGACAGCCGCTGCAAATCGAACCTCTGGCAGCGGGATAGAATCGTTACGGGAACTTTGCGAATTTCCGTGGTTGCAAAGATAAACTTTACATGAGCCGGGGGTTCTTCCAGTGTCTTCAAAAGCGCATTAAAAGCCCCTTTTGACAGCATATGAACTTCGTCTATAATATAAACTTTATAACGGGCATTTGTTGGCGCGTAACGTGCACTGTCCAAAAGCTCCCGGATATCGTCTACCCCCGTATGCGAGGCAGCATCCAATTCCATTACATCCATATGACGCCCTGCTGCAATCGCCTTGCAATTATCGCACACCCCGCAAGGATGGATTGTCGGGCCCCCTTTGCCGTCTGCCCCGGTACAGTTTAATGCGCGGGCAATCAGACGTGCTGTCGTTGTTTTACCGACTCCGCGAATCCCGGTCAGGATATACGCATGGTGCAGGCGGTTGTTCTGTATGGCATTCGTCAACGTTTGAACCAAAGCATCCTGCCCCAGTAAATCTTCAAAATTCTGGGGGCGGTATTTGCGCGCCAAGACGACATATTGATTTTCGTTTGTATTTTCTTCTGCCATTGCTTTCAACTTATGAGGCGAAGGGATACAGACCTTGTTTTAACTGTTACGGCTGCTTTCTTCCGAACCTGACCGGGTTGGCAGCAAAACAACCCTGTACCCTTCATATTAACACTTTCCTATGATGCGCAAACCTGACTAATTTGCAAGTTAAAAAACAACTATCAACACTAATTGTTATACAGCCATTTTAAAACTTCGGAACTGCTTTTGCCATAAAATTTTGGTAGTTTTTCATACGGGATATAGCGAATATCTATTTCGCTGTCGACATAATCTGAATTCCGATTGTCAGCTTTAGAGACGACTTTTGGCCCATCTTTCGTTATCTCCAGCATTTCCAAGCTATGGTAACTTTGCCCTGTCGGAAGAATCTTAAAGAATCCATTCACACCGATAAATCCGCTTTTGCCGGTTAAGGCCGCATCCAAATCATTCCGGTCTTTCGTTGACAAAACGGATGCTAACAGCACGCTGTCGTAGGCAAATGAATATATGCTTTTCGGCTGTTCACCAAACGTTTCTTTGTATTTATCGGTAAAATAAGTTCCGTAACTCTTTGATACCATCGGATATACGCCGTGATACAAAATCGTTTCTTTGCTCAAATTAGTATTATCCCAAGCTGACGTTCCCAAAAACAATACATCGGGATACATGATGTCATTGTAAGCAAACATTGACGCCATGGACTTAAGCCGATTGCCACTGTCTGCAATCATTACCGCATCAAAATCCGCTGCTGATGACATTTCTTTTACCATTACCGAAAAATCCATACTCTCGGGGCTGTAAAACCCTACTTTGACCAAAGACATATCCTTTGCAACGGAAGACATTAAAGCTGCCTTTACAATATTTAAACCGCTGTTATTGTCTGGCACCAAAAGCGCCAATTTCGACCGTCCCTGAGCCGCGGCATAAGAAACTGCCCGGTCAACCTGTTCACCGGTCAACAGCCCGATGCTGTAAATTCCTTTCTGCAAGACCTGCGGCGACGTCGTAAAGGAAACTACCGGAACATCTGCCGATAAAGCGACGGAAGAAACTCCCTCAACTTCATTTCCCATTAACGGTCCGAGGATGAGATTTGCACCTTCCTGTACTGCTCGGTCTGCCGCCACAGCCGCCCCATTTTCCGTGCTGCCGGTATCATAAAATTTTAGAACCATACGATTATTCTGTAAATCATCCAATGCCATAAACATTGCATTTTGCATTCCCAGCCCCACATTTGACGCTTTGCCCGTCAAGGGGAGCAAGACCGCTACGTTTAACGGGTTTTCCGCAACCATGGACTTATTTATTGCATCATAATCAATAATATCATAGCGCTGATCGGAAAGTTCAATACGATTGTCCGTCAAGGGGCTGTTGCAGCCGAAAAGCCCGAGACACAGAAAAAATAAGGCGATTTTTTTTAACACTTGCATTTATTCCCAAAATATTAAACAATTATGTTGTTCTATTTAAAACAAAAAACCTTTATTGTAAAGAGTTATAAGATGTTAGATGCAGGTTTGTATATTGTTGCGACCCCGATTGGCAATATCAGAGATTTATCCCCCAGGGGAATCGACGTTTTGCAGGACGCCGAAATTATTGCCGCAGAGGATACCAGAATCAGCAAAAAGCTGTTTTCGCTGTTGGGCATCTCTACGCATAAGTTTTTCATTACTTACGAAGACCACTCTGAACAGGAAAAATTCCAACAGATTATAGATTTTATCAGAAACGGAAAAAGCGTTGCCCTTATCAGCGACGCCGGTTCCCCGCTTATCTCAGACCCCGGATATAAACTTGTACGCGAGTGCCGGCAGCAGAACATCAAAGTCACAACCGTTCCAGGCGCTTGTGCCGTTATCTGTGCTTTGCAGCTTTCCGGCCTGCCGACCAACCGGTTTATGTTTGCCGGTTTTATCCCCAACAAAGATAAACCCAGGCTTGATTTATTTACAGAGTTGAAAAATATCAATACGACGCTGGTTTTATATGAAACGGCAATCCGATTAGAAAAGACATTGGCTGTTTTGGAAAAGCTGATGCCGCAGAGGGAAATAGCCGTCATCCGGGAAATCAGCAAACTATATGAAGAATGCATTTCAGGCCTGCCCGGAGACGTCAGACGAAAATTTGCAGAAAAGCCGGCCAAAGGAGAAATCGTTTTGGTTATTGCTCCGCCGCATGCCGACGAGCAGGAAAAGCCGGATTTGGAAAAACTGCTGACTGATGAATTAAGCCGCTGCACCCTTAAAGAAGCAGTTAAAAATATTGCGGAAAAATACCATTTAAAAAGAAATGACGTATATGAAAAAGCTTTGGAACTTAAAAATAACGCCCTATAAATCAGGACAACTGGCGGAATTTGTCTGCCGGTTATATATGAGACTGCACGGCTACCGTATTATCGCAAAGAACTATAAATGTGGCAGCGGCAAAAAGACATCCTGCGGCGAATTGGATTTTGTCGCCGCCAAAGGAAAAAGAATCGTTTTTTGCGAAGTAAAGAAACGCAAAAGGTCTGCTGATTTTCTCTACGCACTATCATATAAACAACAGCAGCGGATTATGCGTGGCGGAGAATACTTTATGAAAATGCACAAGACATATCGCAATCATACCATGCAGTTTGATGTTTTCTTCGTTCGGCTGCCTTTTTATATCCACCGCATTCCCAACGCCCTGCACTGCGACTACGTCAGGTAAAGCACACACACAGAATCCAGTTCAGCTTGTAAACAACTGCCCTTGCAGGCAGCTGCCGTTTTTAATACATCACTTTGCTTAAATACAAACCGCATGCCGGAGCTGTAGCTCCCGCGCAAGCTCGGTCTTTTTTTTCCAAAATAAATTTAACGTCCTGCGGGGAAAATTTTCCATCGCCGACTGATTTCAGGGTCCCTACCATATTACGCACCTGATGGTACAGAAATGACCGGGCTTCGACAACGAAATCTATTTCATCGCCATTAGTTGTGATATCCAGTCTGTCCAACGTCTTAAGGGGAGAAAGAGCCTGGCACCCGGCGCCGCGAAACGATGTAAAATCATGATGTCCCAGAAGATATTTTGCCCCCTCTCGCATTTTTTCCACATCAAGCGGATATCCCACCGTCCATACGCGATTTGTAAGCAATACCGTCGGAGCCCTGCGGTTCAGAATGCGATATACATATCCGCGCCCGACAGCTGAAAAACGGGCATGAAAATCCGGTGAGGCTTCTTCGACTTCTATAACCGAAACAGGGGCGCCAAGTATCCGCAAACGTGCATTGAACGCTTCGCGCAGATGAAACAAATCCATTGACGTTTCTAAGTCAAAATGTGCAACCTGCCCTAGAGCATGGACGCCGGCATCCGTGCGCCCGGCGCCAAAAACATCTATCTTCCGGTGAGTAAAGCCCGTCAAAGCCTCTTCCAAAAAATACTGAACACTAACCCCTTCGTCCTGTTTTTGCCAGCCGAAGAGGTTAGTGCCGTCGTATTCTATCGTAATTTTGTAACGCATAATTTTTTGGTATGTATCCGATTATGCTGCTTTGGCAACCATTGCTCCAGCCGTTGATGAAATTGTTCTGGACAGTCCCAAAGCATCCTGTATCTGCCAGATAACACGCAGTGCATTTAAAGCATCTTCGCCGCTGATACGAGGAGTTGCTTCCCCTTTGACGCAGCTGATGAAATGAGATAATTCGGCCTGAAGCGGCTGGTTGGTCGGAATAAACAACTGTTCAACACTTCCTTTAAGGCCGTAATTCATCCACTCGGGGATATTTTCCTGGTTTACATACGGCATACGTCCCTGCGAATGAACGTTTATGCTCTGATTGATAAAGTCCATATCAATATAGTTGGTATCCGTCGTAACGGTTAAAGTACGGACGCGCGCCTGCGTAATGCGGCTCGCCGTAATATTAGCAGTAGCGCCGCTCGCAAATTCCAACAATGCCGTGATGTAGTCTTTTCCGCTTTCATTTCCGGGCGTTTTTACAGCGGCTGCCTGAACATTTACAACCGGAGACTTCACTAAAGACTGGATAACTTCTACGTCGTGTATCATCAAATCCATGGCAACATCGACATCAGTAATTCTGCCGCTTGCCGCCGACATTCTCTGTGCCGTCAGCGAACGGATTTTACTGGTGTCGGAAAGGATTTTCCCCATCTGTTCAACTGCCGGGTTAAACCGTTCAATATGCCCGACAAGAAGCGTAACATTATTTTTTCTTGCTGCATCAATCAGCCGCCGGCATTCTTCTTCTGTTGTAGCCAGAGGTTTTTCCATCATGCAATGAATTCCCTTATTCAAAAAGAATTCGCCGACTTCGCAATGTGCAACAGATGTTGTTACGACACTGACAGCATCTACAGCACGGGCCACTTCTTCCAATGAGGTAAAAGCTTTAATTCCAAACATTTCAGCAGCCTTTTTGGCATTTTCGCCAAAAATATCATAGACACCGACAAGTTCAACTCCCGGAAGGCTTTTGTAGGTACGCAGATGATTTTTACCCATCATGCCGGCGCCGATGACTGCCACTTTTATTAAATTTGACATATTACACCCCTTTTAATGTATCATTTGAGGGCTATATAACACCTTTTGTCAAAAAAATCTTCTAAAAAGATGTTACAATTTGTTACAAAGGATTACGGATGTACCGATACGGCCGTTATAGCAATAAAACGACTGTACCATATACTGTTTTGCACTTTAGTCGATTTCCGCCAGACGCTGCGCCTGGTCTTCGGTTATAAGCGCATCAATGATTTCATCTAAAGCTTCGCCCGAAACGACTTCATCCAATTTATAAAGTGTCAAATTAATCCGATGATCCGTTACACGCCCCTGAGGATAGTTATAAGTGCGAATTCTTTCGCTGCGGTCGCCGCTGCCAACCTGCAACTTTCGTTTTTCGGAATAAGTCGCATCAATATTGGCTTTTTGCGTATCGTATAATTTGGCGCGCAGGTGGTTCATTGCCTTTTCTTTATTTTTAAACTGTGAACGGTCATCCTGACATTGTACGACAATACCGGTCGGAATATGCGTAATGCGCACGGCCGACTCCGTACGGTTGACGTGCTGCCCGCCGGCGCCGGAAGCCCGGTAAACATCAATTTTCAAATCGGCAGGATTAATATACATATCGACTTCTTCTATTTCAGGAAGTACGGCAACGGTTGCAGCCGACGTATGCACTCGTCCCTGCGACTCCGTTACAGGCACGCGCTGTACCCGGTGGGCGCCGGACTCAAATTTTAATTTGGCGAAAACATCTTTGCCGGTAATTTTGGCAGAAGCTTCTTTATAACCGCCGATACCGTTTTCACTGGCATCTAAAATTTCAAATTTCCAACCTTGCTTTTGCGCATAGCGCTGATACATTTCAAACAAGACTGCGGCAAACAAGGCAGCCTCATCACCTCCGGTTCCTGCCCTTACCTCAAGAATCGCATTTTTTTCATCGTCTTCTTCTTTGGGCAGTAAAAGAACTTTGATTTCTTTTTCCAATTCAGGAAGTTTTTCCTTCAGTTCGTAATATTCCGCTTCTGCCAGCTCGCGCATTTCCTTATCCATTGAGGCATCCTGCATCAATTCACCGGCCTCTTTAAAGCTCTTTTCCTGCTTTTGGTAATTATGGATAGCCTCCACAACCGGCTCTAAAACCGATATTTCCTTATTCAATTTTACCAGTTCGTCTGCCCCTATTGACGGCGATGCAAGCAAAGACTGTACTTCTTCATAACGGCTGACGACACCTGCCAGTTTTTCCTGAAAATTCATTAATTCTTCCTTATTACGTTTTATTACCGTTTGTTGTTTGTATTGGTTATTTCTTATTTTGATGCAAAATGCAACAAGAAAAACATTTCGTTTAGTCTAAAGAATCTAAGGGGATATTCATTTTCCTCTTCTTGGCAAGAATATTTTTTTCCATGCCTTTTACATAAACTTTGACATTATGCGGCCGTCCCACGGACAAAAACAGGTTATCGGCATAGTCAATTTCCTTTTTATCGCCCCGATGGAAGACTCCCTGAAAATAGACCTTTTTCCGGTCTTTCAGCTCAACCCAGCTTTCTCCGGTAAATTCTACGACAACTTTATTATCTTCTAAAACTGCGGCTTCTTCTTCGGCTGTAGCCGGCTTTTCGGGTACCGGGGTCTGCCCAGCTCCCGGCAGTTCAGATACTTTTTCCGCTTCGTTTTCTGCCGGTGTTTTTACCGAATCCGCAGATGTGTTGTCAGTTTGGAGGTTTTCTTCAGCAGGCGAAACAACATTTTCCAAAGAGGCGGTTTCCGCTGCCGGCAGTTCTTCCGTTTTTACATCATTCTCAACTGCGGAAACTGCCGTTTCACCGTTTTCTGCGGCACTTTCTTCAGCTGTACCGCGGTTTGCCGTTTCCACAACAGATGAAACAGTATACAAATGCCATCCGCCATACAGCACTGCAAGCGCAATAACACCGGCCAATATATGCCTGCCGTTGCTCTTGTTCGCCTCGGGGGTTTGCTCGTCGTCATCATCCTTGCTTTGCTCTTCAACCTGCGAGGCAGCTTTGTAAAGCTTAACGGCGCGTTCCGGGTTCAACCCCAGATAGCGGGCATAAGTACGAACATAACCCACGCCATAGGGAATCGGAGGCAGAGTTTCGTAATCACTTTCTTCCAATGCCGTCAGATATATCTTCCTGATGCAAAGTTCGCTGGAAATTTCCTCCATACTTTTTTTGCTCTTCAGGCGGCTGCTTTTCAAAATTGTGCCGATATCATCAATGTCTATATCCAGTTCTTCCGTATTTTCCATGGCTTTAACTTTCGTAATCAAGTTGCTTTCAGGTATTAAAACATACTTTTTAATAGATTTCAATAGCGTGATCAGCCGCGTAGGATTTTAATTGCGGGCGCAATGTCCGACGCGAAGATGACAATATGTTGTTCAGATAGTCTTCCACCCCTCGTGCCGACAAAGACCGAATCATCGCCTTGACTTTACCATAAGACGCGCTTGATACCGACAGGTTGCGGAAACCCAAGCCAATCAAAGCCATGGCATCCAGCGGCGAGCTGGCCATTTCCCCGCAGACGGAGCAAGGAACCCCCGCGTTATTGGCTTCTTTTATAATTTTTTTCATCAGATTTAAAAACGGGGCGGAAAGGACATCGTATCTGCCGCTCAGACGAGGATTTCCCCGATCGCAGGCAAAGAAAAACTGATACAAGTCATTTGTCCCGACAGAAATAAAATCGCAGTATTTCAATATCTCCCGCAACTGAAAGACAACAGAAGGAACTTCTATCATCATACCCAGGTTCACTTTTGACGGCAGTTCGTACCCTTCGCGCTTTTCACGTTCATAAGCAAACATAAAAGTTTCTTTTGCTTCAAGAAACTCGTCCAGATTGGAAATCATCGGAAACATAACGTTCAGTTCCTGTCCTGATGCCGCACGAATAAAAGCTCGCATCTGTTTACGAAGGATAGCTCTCCTGTCCAGCGTAATGCGAATCGAACGCCAACCTATTGCCGGATTATCTTCCGATATACTGTTCCAGTACGGCAGCAACTTATCGGAACCGACATCAAGACTACGGAAAATTATTTTTTTTCCATCTGCTGCCTGATACAGGCGCTTATAGCACTCGACTTGTTTTTCAATATCGGGCATCTTGTCGGAAGACATAAACAAAATTTCCGTCCGGTACAGGCCGACTCCGTCGCAGTTGGTGCTTTTTATATAATCAAAGTCAAAATCCATGCCGATATTGATATAAAGGTTTACCCTTTCTGAATCTTTGGTTTTGCTTTTTAAATTTTTGAGTTTCTGTATTTGCTGGAGTTCTTTCTTTTTTTCCTCCATTTTGGCCGAAATTTTTTCTATTACAGCCTTCGGCGGATTGACATATACGGAACCGTCCGCCCCGTCAACGGCAATAACGGCTCCGTCCTTAACGTCTTTAAACAACCCCTCTATTCCGGCAATTACCGGAACATTCAGAGCTTTGGCGACAATGGCTACATGCATCGTCGGCGTGCATTCTTCTATAATCAAACCCCGGATTTTTTTATAGTCATAATCCATCAAATCCGCCGGTCCCATAGATGTTGCGACAATTATAACATCCGTATAGTCGTTATTTATGCCGGTATTGCAATCTTCCCCGCTCAAGTACAGACGCAGACGGTCGGCTATATCGCGCAGATCGTGCAAACGCTCTTTCAGATAAGAATCGGTTGTTCCTGACAAACGGTTCCACATTTCCGCATAAGCCTGTTCTACTGCGGCCTCGGCTGTTAAACCCGAATTAATGTGATTCGTTATCCGGTTATACCACCCCTTGTCATTGGCAATCATCCGATAAGCATCCAGAATCTCCACATGCTCGCCTTTGGACATTCCTTCACGGCTGATTTTTTCGTTCAAATCTTCATTCATCTTCTGCCGTGCCGTTTCAAGGTTTTGCAATTCACGGTCTTTATCTTTGGCAAAAACCTCCGTAACCGCTTTACGGCGGCGATGTACAATAACATTACCCAATCCGTATCCGCCGTTAATTACCGTTCCCTTTAACCGGTCTTTGGCAACGATACCGCGGCTTTTTATAAATTTGCGAATATAAATGGAAACCTCTTCCGATGCAATAAATTCGCTAAGAAACATACATATAGTTTCCAATGCCTCGGCTTCATTTTCATCATAATCATGCGGTTTCGGATAAGCTACCAGCAATACGCCGACAGGTTTGTTCCAGCGTTTCAGCGGCGTGGCAATTTTGAATTCCTCTTTGGTTTTTACAAATGAAGTACGGTTGTCCGCACCGGCCTTGCCGACAACACCTTCGCCGATACGAACCGCCGGGCGGCTGCCATTTTGCGGAAAACCGGCAATGTGCTCCAGCGTTACATCATCTGCCTTGACATAAATGTCCGCCGACGCAGACCGAGTTTCTTCGGCAATGATTTTTATAACCAGCTTTAGCTTATCCGCACTGTTTTCGGTTCCCAACTCATGATGTATCCGTTTTATAACCTCAAGTGCGAAATTTTCCGTTTCCGCCATAATCCCCTCTTTGTAAATTCTTGCTTGTATTTTTTCTTATACCACTTATTATTCTTTTATTCCAGATTATTTTTTTAGAAAAGGATAAATTATAATGGCAACAAATTACAAACGGGGCGACCACGACTCCCGCCCGTGGGGAACCTGGGAAGTTTTGGATTCTGGCGAAAATTTCTGCGTAAAGAAAATTACGGTAAAACCAGACGCAATCCTCTCGCTGCAAATGCACAATTTCCGTGCAGAACATTGGATTATCGTCGACGGAGAAGCCATGGTCGTTTTGGGCGAAGACACCCTGTACAGACACAAGGACGAAGCAGTTTACATTCCGGTAAAAACCAAACACAGGATAAAAAATACCTCGCAGCAGGTTCCTTTAACGTTTATTGAAATCCAAACCGGAGACAATCTGGATGAAGCGGATATCGTTCGTTTCGAAGACAGTTACGGACGCGTTAAGTAATCCTTTCTGTTGAAAAAAAGCAGATTCATTTTTACAGATTTTCAAAAGTTAATTATTTATTAATTACAGATGTTGCCATATTGAAACAACGGCCGCATTGAAAAAGAAACTTTTGGGAATCTGTAAATGTACTGCAACGATGACTTTGCAACAGAACGCGACAACGGTATTGTTATTTCCGTTTACAATGAGTTGTTAAATGAGAAAGCTGTCGGGGATGAATTTTGCTGGGGATATTACCTGAGGATTGAAAACAATTCTCCGGATAAAATTAGTTTACTGGGCAGAAAAATCTCTATTACCGATGTCAAAGGCCGCCAAGTTTCAGTCGCCAGCGAAGGCTTTGGCGGCGAATTGCCCGAATTGGAACCGGGAGAAGTCTTTGAGTTTGAGGATTATGCTACGTCTAAAGCCAGCGCAGTTTTATGCGGCAGCTGCAAAATAGCCAACGGCAGGCATGAAATTAAAGATATTCGACTACCGGTATTGAGCTTAATTGCGAATGACAACGGAAGAGTTTTAAATTAGCTTTAAATTATCACAGATAAACCGGTTTCTGAATTTCGGAAGCATATTTGGAGCCGGAAAATTTTGATATATGATATAAAAAAAGACGCCCTTTTGGGGCGCTTTGTTGTACGATTATTTTCGGATACTTAATCTTTATATTCTTTGATGCTGTAATTATTTTTTACATACATATTCAGATATTCGTTTATGTTTTGCTCCATCCGGCGGTTAAATTCGTCAAACAGCTTATAAACCATATCATTCCAGTATTTTTCCTTGTCAGCGATTTTCGTATCGACAGGAATCCGTAATTCGCGCCAAGCATCAATAGATGTTTCGGCGGCAGCCAAATTCGACTTATCGGTAATTTTCAACACTACGGACAAATTGGCACGATACTTCAGACGGTCTTTTTGCAAAAGTTCTTCCGATTTTTCGACTTCTTCAGTAACAGAAGCGTCTTTTATGATAAATTCAGCTATACGGTTAGAGGAAAATCCGTCAGCTTTAAGGCGGTCTTCCGCCCAAAGTTTTGCAGCTTTTTCAATCGAAACAGGAAACAGATGTTCCACATTCGGACGCGTAAACGACGGAATGAATTCTGAAACTATTTCAACTTTTTCAACATTCAGTTCAATCGGGGCCATGGTTTGAAATCTGGGTTCGCAATATTTCAGCGGCACAGCGTCAATATCACTGGTTGACGTACACGAAAATAAAAACAAACTGCTGAATATCAGCGCTATATTTCTTAATTTATTCATCAGGCTCTTCCATTTTAGTTGTCCAAACAAAAAACTTCCGTCTTTTGCCAAAAGTTTAAACAAAAAAGTTTAACACTTATTTAATATCATACCTGTCT
>ENA-OZSG01000619-OZSG01000619.1-human-gut-metagenome-genome-assembly--contig:-NODE-619-length-12259-cov-10.058669_pt1 | contig 12259 bp, 7 predicted proteins | sample MGYA00243278_ERZ653965 | MGnify/ENA primary metagenome ERZ653965 (study PRJEB26926, sample SAMN06164714) | human gut metagenome | biome: ENVO:00009003; feature: ENVO:2100002; material: ENVO:00002003...
TTCGTCGGCAGCGTCAGATGTGTATAAGAGACAGTTCATGCTTTATAGAAAGTTTATTTTTTACAGAATTCTAATATTAAGTATTTTGAGGTAGAAAGAGAGTTTTCAGGTAACTTTTGTGTGTTTGTAGTCTATATTTGAATATTCTTGTGAGAGTGTGCAATAAGGTAAGGTCATAATATTGGATACACTTACATAGTAACTTAAATATTTAATTAATCATGAAAAAAAAAAACAGTTTCTCTTTATTTTTTTATTGATTCCTGCGTTAATAATGGCATCGGAGTCTGTAGAAAATGCAGAAAAGAAAATTTCTAAATTAAATTCATTGATAATTGAGGCTAAAAGCAAAGGGCTTGATGTACAGCGTGAAGAACTTGCAGTATGGATGTCCAAGACATTTCTTGGCTATGCAGCTTGGGATGAGAAAAACATTGAGCCTAATGTTTATCAGTTCAGAGCATGGCCGGCTTATAAAAAAGATGCAGAAAAGATGGCTGCAGAGCTTGCCGAATTCGAAAGAGATGAAGTAAACAAAATGCTTGATACCGCTATCGAAGAATTACAAGGTGTTATATCAGGCAAATATGTACGTCGTCCGGTTCCTTCTATAGATTGGGAATCCATTAAAGTAAAAGGAAACCAATTTGTGAGTGGCAATCGACCTGTATATATAAATGATTATTTTACGAAGCCCGACTTCATGGTTAATGAATATTGTGGAAAAGTCGATAGAGTTTCATTGGCGTTACCATCCATAAAAAATGAGAACGGAGATCTTTCGTATATGGGTGTTGAAAAGATAGCCAAATATCCATCCAAATATTCCGGTTATGTACTTTTATGGCATGGAGTAGCTCCAAAATGGGCCTTGGACATTGACCCTGATTTAGGTATAGGCTCAAGATACTTTACAAAATACGATATTGACAATCCTAACATACGTAGATTTTGGGAAACGACATTTAAATCTACGATACCTTTAATGAAAGGCAAGGCCTATACGGATATGGGGTATATACTGTCAAATGAACCGCATTGGTTTTCTATGCAGAAAACGTGGGCTACTGGTGTAATCTCGAAATATACAATGGAAAAGTTCCGTGTTTGGTTGAAAAACAAGCATGGCAATATAGCTCATCTCAATAAATTATGGAATACATCATTCTCTTCTTTTGATGAGGTGGAGTTTCAAGTTCCGTTTGCCGTAAATCTTAAGGGAAAACCGGCCGGCTATGATTGGATGTCGTTTAATATGGATAGAGTGACAGAATGGTTCAAGTTCCTTGATTCAGGAATAAAGAAATACGATTCTGATGCAAAAACACATTTAAAAATCATGCCACATCTTTTCTCGGACGATAAGATAGATCATGGTATTGACATGGAGGCTCTGACAAAACTTTCAGATATAATCGGTAATGACGCTAAAATAGTAAAGAAACAGTGGAACCACAGAAAGGAAAAAGAATATTGGGAAGGGGTTTATTCTTTCGATTGGAAAGAAGTGACTATGACTTATGATTTTTGCAGGTCGGTTTCTCCAAACAAGCCAAATGTAAACTCGGAGTCACATTACCTTTCCTCGTCACAGTATCGTAACCTTTATATGACACCTGACTTTGTTCGTTCTGCATATTGGCTTGCAACCCTCCATGGTATGAATGTTAATTATACATGGTTTTGGGCAAGAGAAAAAGACGGAGCTATACGAAAAGATCTGATGAATTATAGAGGGCCTGACAATGCGATGAACAATGCATATGCGGCAAGTGTGGTTCAGCAGCCAAGGGTGGCAAACGAAGTTGCAAAAACAATGATGGATCTTAATGCTTTCAGTAGTGAAATCGCAGCAATGCAAAGCCTTAAACAGCCTATACGCCTGTTCTATTCTAAAACTTCTGTCATCAACAAGTGGTTCCATATGCAAAACCTTTTCGATCTTTATCGCAAAATGTATTTCAACGGTGTTCCATTGGGATTTGCTACGGAAGATATAATCAACAGTCAGAAAAATAATCTTTGGGAATTGATAGTAGTGTCGAAAACAGAATTTGTGACAGATGCAGAGTTTAATTCCATACAAAAATATCTTGACAATGGCGGCACGGTTATTATAGATTCTGTCAGTTTGAAGAAAAATGAATATGGACAACCTCGGAATATCTCCTTGAACGCATCTAAAGGCAAGTTAATCCCGATGGATGGCATTGGCAAAATAACGAACGAAGCATTTAGAATTCTCGAACAGAAGAAACTTACGCCGGATGTGTTCATTGTAGAGAAAAATGGAATAAACACAAAAGGTTGTATGTGGAGAGTCGTTCCGACAGGCAATAACAAATATGTCATGTCGATTATAAATTTAGGATGTACTGATGCCACAGTGACTTTGAAGTCAAAGAAAGGAAACATAAAGAACGTCGTAAATCTTATAAACGGAACGTCGCTGGGACAACAATTCACTTTGACTCCTGAGAAAACAATACTGATAGAAATTCAGAAATAAAGAACTGATAAGTAACTTAAACTTAACATTGTAGATTTATGAAAACCATAAAAACATTATGTTTAGCTATGATGCTTGCATCAGTAAATGGTGTGGCGCAGAATAGGACAGAGTGGTTAGACCCTGAAGTAAACCAGGTGAACCGCATGCCGATGCATACATATTATTTTGCTTATGAGTCTGAAGAACTTGCCATGAAAGGTGATAAATGGCTCTCGGAAAATATCATGTCTTTGAATGGAATATGGAAATTCAATTGGGTAAAAGATTCGGATATGCGCCCTCTTGATTTTTATAAAACAGATTTCAACGACCTCGGATGGGGCAAAATGCCAGTGCCCGGAAATTGGGAAATGAACGGATATGGCGACCCGCAGTATGTCAATCTTGGCTATCCATGGAGAAGCCAGATTGAAGACTGCGAAATAAACGACCTAACCCAGGCATGGACCAACAAATATTATCATACTCCGCCTAAATTTCCTGTTGAGAATAATCATGTAGGCTCTTATAGAAGAAGTTTTGTCGTTCCTGCCAATTGGAAAGGAAAAACAGTCATAGCACATTTTGGTGCGGTGACATCAAATATCTATCTTTATGTAAATGGAAAATTCGTAGGATATAGTGAAGATAGTAAACTTGAGGCAGAGTTTGATCTCACCCCTTATGTGAAATTTGGAAAGGAAAACCTTATTGCTTTCCAGGTATTCAGATGGTGCGATGGAACTTATCTTGAGGACCAGGATTACTATAGGCTGAGTGGCGTGTCGCGCGATTGTTATCTTTACGCCAGAAATAATAAACGTATTGACGATCTCCGTATAATGCCAGATTTGGACAAAACATATACTGATGCTACACTTGACGTTTCTTTAGAGCTAAACGGACGTCAGACTGTATCTCTCGAACTATTCTCTCCGGACGGACAGCCTGTCGAAACCAAGACGGTTTCAGGGAGTGGTCACCAGACAGTAAGCTTCAATGTGAAGTCTCCTCTGAAATGGACTGCAGAGACTCCTAACCTTTATAAACTTCTTGCCATTTCAAATGGTGAGGTAATTCCCGTAAATGTTGGTTTCCGCAAGGTGGAACTGGATAACGAAAAAGGACAAATTCTCGTGAACGGACAGCCTGTATTATTCAAAGGTGCCGATCGTCACGATATTGACCCGGATTATGGATATGTAATCAGTAAGGAAAGAATGCTTCAGGACATACGTCTCATGAAAGAATTAAATATAAATGCCGTACGTACGAGCCATTATCCTAATGATACATATTGGTATGATTTGTGCGATAAATATGGAATTTATGTGTGTGCAGAAGCTAATATTGAATCACATGGGATGATGCTCTTCGAAGATCGTTCGCTTGCAAAAAACAAACAATATGCTAAAGCGCATCTCGAAAGAAACCAACGCCATGTTCAACGTAACTTCAACAATCCTTCCATAATATTCTGGTCTTTGGGTAATGAAGCAGGTATGGGACCTAACTTTGAGGCTTGCTATAATTGGATTAAGAATGAAGATCCTTCTAGGGCATGTCAGTTTGAACCGGCTATGTCTCAGGTTATCAGAGACCTTAATAAAGGCATGACATTAGAAGAATCCCTCAAGAAGAATCCTAGTGTTGACTATACAGATATTTTCTGCCCAATGTATGCCGGATATAGCCCTTGCGAAAAATATCTTAAGGCTAATCCTAAAAAACCGCTGATTCAGTGTGAATATGGACATTCTATGGGTAATTCTATGGGAGGTTTCGAACATTATTGGAATATGATTCGTAAATATCCGCAATTCCAGGGAGGTTTTATATGGGATTTTGTGGATCAGGGTATACGTCAGTATGATGACAAAGGTAATATGTATTATGCTTATGGTGGTGATTTCAACCCTTATGATGCATCCGATAATAACTTCTGTGCCAATGGTCTGGTAAGCCCGGATAGAGTGCCTAATCCGCAAAGCTATGAAGTGAAATATTTCCATCAGCCAATTTGGACTACGCAGTCTGATATTAAAAATGGCAAGGTTAATGTCTACAACGAATATTTCTTCAGGAATATTGATGCTTACAACATGAAATGGAATCTGGTTGTAAATGGTAATGTAGTTGAAGAAGGCGTTATATCAAATCTTGATGTACCGGCACAATCTGCAAAAGAATATCAGATACCTTTCTCGTCATCAGAATTTACTGCCGATGATGAGGTTTTCCTTAATGTATATTACACCTTAAAGAAGGCAGAACAGTTACTTAATGCCGGTTATGTAATAGCCAAGAGTCAGATTCCGGTTAATACTTCTGGATTTGTGTTTGAACAGTTGGCTAATAAAGCTAGTGGACATCCTGAAATCTTAGCTCCTAGAATAAAGGAACCGGATGTTAACAGAGTAATTGTCGAGGGTGAAAACTTTAATATTGAATTCAGTAAAGTTGATGGTTTCTTGTGTCGTTACGATGTAAACGGAATCTCAATGCTTGAGAAAGGAACAAGCCTTATTCCGAATTTTTGGCGTGCTGGAACGGACAATGACTATGGAGCACGTCTTAACCTCAAGTATAAGGTCTGGAAAAATCCTGTAATGAAACTTAAGGGAATAAATTCCCGGGTTGAAAATTCAATGGTATATGTCGATGCTGAATATCAAATGCCGGAAGTGTTCTCTATATTGAAACTGTCGTATGTCATCAATAATGAGGGGGATATTCAGGTTACCCAGAAACTCTTGACGGAAAAAGGCAAGAAGGTTCCAAATATGTTCCGTTACGGAATGCGTATGAGAATGCCTAAGGAAATGTATTATAGCCATTTCTATGGACGAGGACCTGTAGAAAACTATATAGACAGAAACCACAATTCGTTTGTCGGTATATATAAAATGACCACACAAGAACAATTCTACCCATACATTCGTCCGCAAGAAAATGGTTGTAAGACCGACATCAGATGGTGGAACCAAACAAATAAAGGTGGTATAGGTTTGAATTTTGTGGCTTCAAAACCTTTCTCTATGGTAGCATTGAACTATACAATTGAATCTCTTGACGATGGTGACCTCAAAGATCAAAGGCATTCAGGTCAAGTAGAACCTGCCGATTTTATCGAAGTATGCATAGATTACGCCCAGCAAGGATTAGGTGGCGAAAATAGTTGGGGTAGCACCTGTTTGCCTCAATACAGGCTAACATATAAAGATTACGAGTTTACATATCAGATTAAACCACTGGATACAGTTTATTAATTAATTTTTTTGTTTAGGGTATCGCAAGCTTACATATCGAAAAAATATTAAGCTTGCGATTTTTTTCTTTATCCAAAGTCCGTCCCATGTCATATAATCCGAAAGTTTCTTTCCCATAGTCCTAAATAAGTATCGCAAAAAGCATAGAATTTACATTGTGTGGCGAAAACGGAGCATACCCACCCACTAAGCGCGGTTCAATCCACCCACTTTTGAGCTGAAAATCGGCTTGAAATCGGCTGAAAAAACGGAGCATATCCGTTCAATATCGCCTAAAACGCTGAAAATCGCTCGAAAAAACGGAGCATTGCCGTTCACCTGTTGCGAGAGAGGTGTGATGAATACCGAAATCGCACAGAAAACGGAGCATTCCCGTTCACATAGGGAAACCAGATTTGCTGATGTCCAATGACTTGCGTCAGAAAAACGGAGCATATCCGTTCACGATTTCCCCGTGATGTCAGCCAGCTCACAGAAAACGGAGTATATCCGTTCACTTTTCCGCTCTTTTCATGTATATTGTATGTAGAAACAAATCTAACATACAATATACGACCATGGCAGGAAAGACAAAGGAAATGAGCCAGATCAAGCAACTACTTCTCCTTAAGAAGGAGGGAGTCTCCAACCGCAAGGCGGCCGCAATAGTCGGCATCAACAAGGAGACCGTGAACAACTACGTAAAGAAGGCCCTTGCCGATGAACTCGGCATAGAAGGTCTTCTCAAACTCGATGACCCCGTGCTTGAGCATCGTCTCAAGGGCGGCAATGCGGCATATTCCGACAGGCGTTTTGAGGTGTTCAAGACACTGCTTCCCTATCTCCAGGAGGAAATGAGGCGCAAGCACGTCACGTTGAAACTCCTGTGGGAAGAATATATCCAAGAGCATCCGGATGACCACTACAGCCTCACCCAGTTCCGTTTCCACTACAATCAGAATACGGAGGCCAAGAAAGAATCGCCCTCGACCATCCTTGCCGACATGCGCTCCGGTGGCGAGAAGCTTTTCCTTGACTTTACCGGTGACACGATGGGTTACATCGACATGGAGACAGGCGAGATGGTACAGTGCCAGGCTTTTGTCGCGACTTTGCCTGCAAGCGACTACGGCTATCTGCTCTTTGTCCCCTCTCAGCGCACAGAGGACTTCGTGTATGCCATCACCCAATGCCTGAAGCATCTGGGAGGTGTGCCGAAGATGCTCGTGCCGGACAACCTGAAGGCTGCCGTCATCAAGACGGACAGGTACGAGCCGTCACTCAACAGGGTGCTGGAGGATATGGGCAACCACTATGGTACGGTGGTGGTGCCGGCACGTCCCGTCCATCCCAAGGACAAGTCCAACGTGGAGGGCAGCGTAAGGCTCGTCTACATGCGTGTCTTCGCAGAACTCCGCAACGAGACCTTCTACTCCATAGACGAACTGAATGCGGCAGCCGCAGAGAAGATGCGAAAGCACAACCAGAAGCGCATGCAGAAGAACCCGTACACCCGGGAGGAACGCTTCCTTGCCATAGACAGGCCCAACCTCAAGCCGCTACCGGAAGCAGACTTTGAGATCGTCTCATACACGGACTTGAAGGTGTCCTCCAACTGCTGTGTCTATCTCGGACGCGACCAGCGCTACTATACCGTGCCCTATCAGCACATCTCAAAAACCGCACATGTAGCCTATACACGCTCACTCGTAAAGATTTATGTGGACGGAGAGCTTGTTGCGACTCACGTAAGGGATTACAGCAAGGGCAGGTACACCATCGTGGAGGAGCATCTGGCAAGCAAGTCGAGTGAATACAGAGGCCTGAGCGCAGGCAAGTACATAGAGCGTGCGCAGAAGGCATCCAAGGAACTTGCAGAGGTGATGACGCATATCTTCTACGACTCCAGCATGCCAGCGGAAACGCATTACCGCACGTGTGACGGTCTGCTCAACCTGCAGAGAAGCAGTGATCCGGTCATCTTCCGTACTGCATGCGAGACTGCCCTGAGGTATGGACGCTACAGCTACAGGTTCATACGCTCCCTCGTGGAAAGCAAATGTGCTGGAGTAGCGCAGACGGAGAGTCACTTGTCTCCTCCCGAGCATGACAACATACGAGGACGCGAACAGTTTAGATAACGGAGTTTAATCACATATACATCAACCCACCCAAAACAACAAACATGATGGACGAAATATCAAACGCCCTGAGAAGTCTGAAGATGCCCGGAATGGCGCATTACTGGACTACCATGCAGGAGACGCGTCAGCATGACTCGCTCTCCCTTAAAGATGGCCTGCAACTGCTTATACAGGCCGAGTTGGACAACCGCACTACAAGCCGGAACACACGTCTGGTGAAGAAAGCCCGCTTCCGCTACCAGGCCTCTATCGGCGAGGTCATCTACGACAGCAAGCGTGGAGTGGACAAGCAGAAGGTGCTCAACCTCGCCACATGCGACTATGTGCGCAAGGGTGTATCCGTGCTCATCACAGGAGCAGCAGGAACAGGCAAGAGCTGGCTAGGTACTGCCCTGGGGCATCAGGCCTGCATGAACGGACTCAAGGTGGCATACTACAATGTCTACCGTCTCTTTGAGGAAATTGCACTTGCACGTATCTCCAGCACCCTGCACCGGTTCTTTGCCAAACTCGCACAGACAGACCTGCTCATACTGGATGACTTTGGCATGAAGGTGCTCGATGGTCAGCAGCTGCTTGACTTTATGGAAATCATAGAGGACAGGCACGGCCAAAAAGCTACCATCATGATCTCCCAGTTACCCGTATCCGATTGGTATGACGTGATGAAGGGAAACACTACGGCCGCTGATGCCATCCTCGACCGTTTGGTGCACACAAGTGTGCGCTTCGAGCTAAAAGGTTATGACAAGTCTTGTATTATGTAAAGGGCTTGCCTGGAATATCTATAAAGTATCTAATATTCAAAGCATTACAAAAGGACTTTTCATAATCACTTTCCATAACTTTGTACTGGCATAAGCCACAGAACAATTAAAGCACAAGCTTATGGAAATCCAAAAACTTATTGAAAGAGCTAACCAATTACTCATGGTAGCGAGGTATACGAATGCTCGAATCTACACCTACAACTGGTTGTGGAAGAAGGGTATTCTTCAGTATATGAAGCAACGTGGTTTGGTTGACTTTACTGAGGAAGTGGGCGAAAAATGTATGCTCACTTTCCATGACGAGGGTACAGTTACCTTCCATCATCGAGACCTTATTAAAAGTGTTGACGTCCTCATTAATGTATTGAAGTATGACAATCTAGGGAGAAGGTTGCGAAAGCCAGTAATCCATCCGTTTAGGGGGCAAATTGGTGATTATGCTCTTGAGTACTTCGAATCCCTAAAACGCAAAGGGGTGAGCGAGAAAAAGACAATCCCGACCTATAAAAGAATCATCAGCAACTTTGTTGAGTACCTTTTTTCGCAGGGCATCGTAAACACTGACGGCATTGACGAGGAAATACTTGTCCGTTACATTGAGAGTCGTGAACACCGGCAAAGGGAGTATATAGGAAATACTCGACGTTTCTTGTCGTATCTTTACAAAAAGGGTCTCATAGAAAGAGACTTTTCCTATTATCTGAGCGGACTTGGAAAAAAGTTCAAGCGATCCCGTGTTCCGTCATTCTACACTCCAGAAGAGATAGGAAAACTAGAAGAGTCAATCTCACGATCGAGCAGTGTAGGAAAGCGTGATTATGCAATGGTCATTCTTTGCTCTAGGATGGGTCTCCGCGTGTCAGATGTCGCAAACCTAAGTTTTAAGAATATCGATTGGGAGAATAATATCGTCAGCCTTGTCCAATACAAGACTGGGAACCCATTAAGCCTCCCGCTCCTTCCAATCGTTGGGAATGCCATTATCGACTACTTGCGTTATGCCCGCCCAAAATCTGACTCGAAGAAAGTTTTCCTAAGTTGCAGGCCGCCATATGGTGAGCTCACCCCGGGGGCTGTTCATCTCGCCATTGCAGTTGCCTTCCGTAACTCGGGTGTTGAGTTTGGAAACAGGCATCATGGCGGACATGCGTTGCGATTCAGTCTTGCCCAGAGGATGCTTGACAAGTCTACTCCCATCCCTGTAATATCCGAGACTTTAGGCCACACGGAAAGCGATATGACTAGGACATACGTAAGGATAGATTTGACCCATATGCGCAGCTGCGTGTTGGAAGTTCCGGAAACGAAGGATAGTTTTTACACACAAAGAGGAGGATGGTTCTATGAGTAATCCTTTTGACTATCATGGCGTTCTTGCGCCATTCATGAAAGGCTTTCTTCGAATGAAAGAGGCCTGTGGACAACGCGTTATATCAACAAAGTGGACATTCAAGGAGTTTGATGAGTTCACGGTATCATATGGGTTGTCCGAACCAATAATAACTAGGGAACTGGCGGAGGCTTGGCGGAGTACCCGCATTAACGACTGTAGCAGAACACTCCACGGAAAATGTTCCAGGATAGCCCAATTGGCTAGATATATGAACGAACAAGGTATAAAGTCTTATATCATGCCTCTTCCAAAATGCGAAAACAGTCGAGGCTATACTCCTTATATCTTCACGGAGCAGCAAATGGCAAACATCTTTCAGGAAGCAGATAAACTCATGCGTGAAAGTCATAGAAAAGATGATCCAATCATCTCTATACCGTGCTTATTGCGTCTTCTGTACAGCACGGGTCTTAGAATCACGGAAGCAATATCACTTACCAACAAGGATGTGGATATTCACCGAGGGTTCCTAAGAGTCGGCACATGGGGAAATACCAAGAACGGAGAAGAGCGTTTGGTGCCAATCAGTGAATCGCTTAAATCTTGTATTATAAAGTACGTCCATTACAGAAATCTATTGCCAGTACAAGATGTCAAAAATGATGACCATCCTTTCTTTGTCAAGTTGAACGGAGAACCTTTATCTTGTGCCAATGCGTATCGTTGGTTCAGAAAAGTCTATTCCCAATGCGGCATTGAGTTCCGTGGGGACCACTTCGGGCCGCGCGTACATGACTTAAGGCATACAATGGCCACTCATTCCATGGCAAAGATGATCCGTGAGGGGATGGATATATACATGGCCTTACCTCTTCTTGCCGGTTGCCTGGGACATCAATCGCTATCGTCAACCGAGGGATATGTTCGTCTGTGTTTTGGAGAATACCCAGAGCTCCTGGAAAAATGTTCTGACTTAAACAACTTCATTTATGGGAAAGAAGACTTCACCTGAGGATGTTGCAAAACATCTATCTCGATTCTTGGGCATCTATCTTCCACACGATAGGAATGTCAGCCCAAACACGATTGCTTCATATCGAGACACTTTCGTTTCCTTCTTAACTTATCTGAAAGAAAATAAGAGTATCAGAGCAGAAAAGATAACCTTTGAGGTCTTGAACCGAGACAACGTTGTAGATTATCTTCGATGGCTTGTTGAAGAACATAGGAGCAGCATCTCGACACGCAACAACCGCTTGGCGGCCATCCGCTCCTTCGTGTCATATCTTCAGTACGAATGTGTGGATCATCTAGATGAATGGCAGCGTATACTGGCTATCAGGAATATGAAGAAACCACATTCTGTTCCAAAACACTTTTCCACGGAAGGTATAAGGGAACTGTTGAATCAACCCGATGCGGATAATGCTGGTGAACTTCGGCATCTGGCCATCCTATCTCTGATGTACGACTCTGGTTGCCGTGTCCAAGAACTTGCTGACATAACTGTTGGTGCGTTACAAATACAATCCGCCCCTTTTACCGTGGCAATCTACGGCAAGGGCCGCAAGGTCAGAACTGTACCCATGTCGAAAAACGTTGCTGAAATCATAAGAAAGTATATGCATGCATTCAAAATAGAGGGACTTGGTACCCGAAGCAATGCCCCCCTATTCTTCAATCACGCCAACGAGAAACTCACTCGAGCTGGAATAACGTATATCCTCAAGAAATATGCGGATATGGCTCGAGTAAAATGTCCTTCTGGAATCCCAGAATCTGTCAGTTGCCATCAACTGAGGCATAGTCGTGCCATGCACTTGATGCAATCTGGTATCAATCTGGTGTGGATACGTGACATTCTTGGACACGCGACAATCCAAACAACGGAAATCTATGCAAGAACGGACTCCAAGCAAAGGCGAGAAGCGATTGAAAAAGCCTCGGAATGCTTGACTCCTAAGGATGTCAAAGGTGATTGGGAGGATAAGAAAGATGTTATCTCTTGGCTGAAAACATTCAATAGGTAGCGATTATTATGTAAAGCCCAAATGGAAAGTCTCTGTATAAGAAGTTGATATTCAGTGTATGTTCTGGGCGGGCTTTACATAATATAAGACTTTACATAACCCTTGTTATGTAAATTATGTCAAGGGTTATGTTATTCAAAGAAATTATAATTTTATAGGGTTGAATCCCTGATATTCAAACGTGCTTCGAATAATATTATAGGATAATAATTTGTATTTTTCGTTATCTATATGATATCCTTT
>ENA-OZSG01000640-OZSG01000640.1-human-gut-metagenome-genome-assembly--contig:-NODE-640-length-11972-cov-8.324578_pt1 | contig 11972 bp, 10 predicted proteins | sample MGYA00243278_ERZ653965 | MGnify/ENA primary metagenome ERZ653965 (study PRJEB26926, sample SAMN06164714) | human gut metagenome | biome: ENVO:00009003; feature: ENVO:2100002; material: ENVO:00002003...
GGCGTGGGGCATGCGACGGCGAAGGGGGAATAAATTTTGATTCATTTTCAGGCGGGTAGGGAACGGGGGCAAAAAAGTTTCCGGTTGTTAAGATTATGCTAACCAAATCGGGTCTAAGGTATCGGCAATACCACTTTAGCAGGGATGCGTGATGAGTAATTATAATTTGGAAACGATATTAAACACTATTATTAATGCGGATTGCGTGGAAACCATGAAGAAAATCGCCGACAATTCGGTGGACGTGATTTTTGCCGACCCGCCGTATAACCTGCAGCTCGGCGACGCGCTCAAACGCCCCGACAATACCGACGTCAAGGGCGTCTATGAAGAATGGGACAGCTTTGAGAGCATTGCCGAGTACGACCGCTACACCAAGGCATGGATGAGCGAGGCGCGCCGCATCCTCAAAGAAGACGGCACGATATGGGTCATCGGCTCGTATCACAACATCTTCCGCGTCGGCTACATCATGCAGGATTTGGGGTTCTGGATTTTGAACGACATCGTGTGGAACAAGACCAACCCGATGCCGAACTTCAAAGGCACGCGCTTTACCAACGCGCACGAAACGCTCATCTGGGCGACGAAGAACCCGAAAGCGAAATATACGTTTAACTACGAGGCGATGAAGGCGATGAACGACGACGTGCAGATGCGCTCGACGTGGGAAATTCCGCTCTGCACCGGCAAAGAACGGCTCAAAAACGAAGAAACCGGCGAGAAGCTGCATCCGACACAGAAACCCGAGGCGCTTTTGTATCGCGTGATTATGGCATCGTCGAACGTCGGGGACGTTATCCTTGACCCGTTTTTCGGCACCGGCACGACGGGCGCGGTTGCCAAACGGCTGGGACGCAATTTCATCGGCATTGAAAAAGACGCCACCTACATCCGCGGGGCGCGGGAGCGTCTGGCGGCGGTGGAAGTCAGCCCGGAGAGCGCGGCGCTCGAATATACCTGCAAGCGCAAGCTGCCGCGGGTACCGTTCGGCGCGGTGATAGAAAGGGGCTTGATTTCTCCGGGAGATGTGTTATACGATGAGAAAAAGAAACATAAGGCCGTGGTGCGTTCCGACGGAACCGTTAAGTTTGGCGGGGAGACCGGCTCCATCCACCAGATGGGGGCGGCGGCGCAGGACTCGACGACCTGCAACGGCTGGGCGTACTGGCATTATGTCGACCCGAAGAAGCACAAGCTGGTCTGCATAGACGAGCTGCGCCAGATTGTCCGGGCGGAGATGTTCGGAGAATAGGCGGCGTGCCCGGGATGTCAGGAGTGGAGCGCGGAATATCGGAATTTGCGCGCGGGACGGTTTGAAAGGCGGCAGACAGGATAAGCGGCGTGCCGGGCTGGCGATAATGGAGAACAAATGAAAACAATAAACGGACTACCGGAAAAGAATAAAAATAAAAAAACGACGGGACGTTTTGGCGGCGTGCGGGAGAACGGAACCGACCGGGCAGGCGGAAACGGCGCGGCGAGGGAAAACGAAAGCGGTCGGGGTGCGGAGTATGTTAATGCGCAGGGAAAGTACGACCGGACGCGCGGGGAAATCCGCAAGGGCGACCGCAATCCGGGGCTGGCGCAGAACAACTACGCCGCGATTGACCTCGGCACCAACTCGTGCCGGCTGGTGGTGGCGACGCCGACGACGACTTCGTTCCGCGTGGTGGAAACTTTTTCCAAAGTGGTGCGTCTCGGCGAGGGGATTATCCAGGACAACGAGCTGTCGCCCAAGGCGATGCGCCGCACGATTCAGGCGCTGAAAATCTGCCGCGGGGTTATTGACGAATATATGCCGATTGCGGCGTCGCGCTTTGTAGCGACGGCGGCGTGCCGGAGGGCGAAGAACGTGGCGCAGTTTGCGGAAATGGCCAAGCGTGAGGCGGGGATTGAGCTTGAAGTCATCTCTTCAAAGGAAGAGGCGCGGCTGTCGGTGGTCGGGTGCCTGCCGCTTCTGAATCGCAACATCAAGCGTGTGCTGGTGTTTGACATCGGCGGCGGGTCGACGCAGATTTCGCTGGCGCGGGTTACGGACAACGGCAAAACGTTTATTGAAGGCTTTGTGTCGCTGCCCTACGGCGTGGTTACGATTTCGGAGGCCTTTGCCGGGCATGAGATGAGCACGCTCGAGTATTCCACGGTGGTGGAGCGTACGCAGGCGATTTTGCAGGAATTTGAAGACAAGCACCATATCCGCGAGGCGATTGCCAATCAGGAAATTCAGGTTATCGGCACGTCGGGGACGGTTACGGTCATCGGGGCGGTGCACCTGAAACTGCCGCGTTACAACCGTTCGGCGGTGGACGGGATTGCGATTTCGGCGCCGGATATTGACTTTACCATCAACAAAATCAAAACCATGGGGCCGGAGGGGCGCTGCAAACACCCGTGCATCGGGCAGTCCAAATCCGACCTGACGATTGCGGGGTGTGCGATTATTGAGGCACTGACGACGTTCTGGCCGATTTCGGAAATTACGGTTGCCGACCGCGGCATCCGCGAGGGAATTTTGCTGGATATGATGCATGCACGGCGCGTCAACGCCGCAGGCCACGGCAAAAAGAAACGGCGCAGCGGCAGGTTTCCGTTTGACCGGCGGGGCAGCGGCGGGCAGAGCGACCGGAGAAACGGCGGCGGCGCATTTGGCGGGCAGCGCCGGAAGTGACGGAATGCCGGTGCGGAGCGCAGATGACAAAAGAGGCATGACTTGATGACGAACGAAAATAAAGACGGAAATACGGGGGGAAGCGGAAATATGGAAGAAAGCGGAATTATGGAAGAAAGCGGAATTATGGAAGAAAGCGGAATTATGGCGAGGAACGCAGAAGGAAATATGGAAAATTATGACGGGCGGCCGTGCGTGGCGGCGATGGATCTCGGCACCAATTCCAACCGGCTGCTGATTGCGGATACGGCAGGGAACGTCGTGTACCGCGACGTCAAGCATGTGGCGCTCGGCGAGGGGCTGGCGGAAAGCGGCAAATTCTGCCGGCGGGCGACGGAACGCGCCATCTGTTCGTTTATGGATTTTGCGGAGATGCTAAAGCTTTATAACGTCCGGCGCTATCGGGCGATTGCAACGGCGGCGTGCCGGATGAGCGCCAATACCGCGGCGTTTCGCGCCGAGGTGAAACGGACGTCCGGCGTGGATATTGAAGTTATCAGCGAATATGAAGAAGCGCGGCTGACGCTTCTGGGGGCGCGGCTGAACGCGCAGGCGGGGAAAAAGTACCTGCTGGTGTATGACCTCGGCGGCGGCTCAACGGAAGTAACGCTGGCGACAAACGCCGCAACGCCGGAGATTTTGGCGACGGTATCGGTGCCGCTCGGGGCGCGCAACGCAACCGAGATGTTCGGGCTGGCGAATTACAACGAAGCCGGGGCAAAGGCGCTGGAAGAGGCGGTGCTTAAATATCTGGAACCGTTTTTTGCACAGACGGCGGGCATTGACTATCACGGGCAGGCGGCGCTGGTGGCGACGTCGTCAACGCCGCTCAGGCTGGTGTCGCTGATTAAAAAGATGCCGAAGTATGACAAATTCGCGTCCGACGGAGTTACGGTGGCGACGGCGGATTTGGACAGGGTTATCGGCGAAATTCTGCCGCTGTCGTATGCCAAACGCGCGGAATCGGTTTATATCGGGCCGCAGCGGGCGAAGATTTTTGTGGCGGCGCTGGTGATTTTCCGCACGATATTCCGCGCGCTGGGTGAGGCGGAGCTGACGGCGTCGCTGAAAAGCGCGCAGGAGGCGATTGTGGCCGAACTGGCGGCGGAAGAGCGGGGCGGCCTGGGTGAACCGGCAGAGCTGTCCGCGAATGAGCCGGCGGAGGATACAGCCGGGGCGCTGTTGCCGGCAGCGGAAGAATGTGCGGAGAACCGGGTGAAAACCGGGGCTGAAACGAAAACGGAGGCCGGGCTATGGCAAAACTGACGAAATCGGCAAAGGAAGTGCGGGGGCGGAAGATGCTCACCGTCAAGCTCAAAGAGGCGAAGTACCATACTTCGTCATCAAACCGGTGGCTGGAGCGGCAGCTCAACGACCCGTACGTGGCGGAGGCAAAACGGCTCGGCTACCGGTCGCGCGCGGCGTTCAAACTGATTCAGCTGGACGAAAAATACCATTTTCTCGGTCGCAACAAGGTGATTGTCGATTTGGGCTGCGCGCCGGGCGGCTGGTCGCAGGTGGCGGCAGCGAAGCTTAAAGGCACGGGGAAGCTGGTCGGGCTTGACATTCTGCCGACCGAACCGCTGGAGGGGGCGACGTTTGTCTGCCAGGACTTTACGGAAGAGGGGGCGGACGAAAGGTTACTGTTGCTTTTGGGCGGCGAACGCGCGCATGTGGTGATGAGCGATATGGCGGCCAATACGACCGGGCATCAGCAGACAGACCACCTGCGCACCATCGGGCTGGTCGAGGCGGCGTACGCGTTTGCGAAAACGGTGCTGGCGACGGGCGGGATATTTATCGCCAAGGTATTTCAGGGCGGCGCGGAAGGCATGCTGCTGGCGGATATGAAAAAGAACTTTGCCAAGGTCAGCCATTACAAGCCGGACGCAAGCCGCGAAAAGTCGCCCGAAACGTATGTCGTGGCGCAGGGGTTCCGGGCTTTAAAAGCGGAAGAGGTACGGGCGCTGCCGGAAGAAGACGATATGCCGGAGCGGTATGAACCGGCGCGTGTGGCTTGTGCCGGCGGAGAATAGGCGAACTAGCGGCGTTGATGCCGGGGCTCGGCCTGTGAAGGTGTTGAGATTGTGCAGCCGGACGCGGGGGCGCAAGCGAGGCGCGGAGCGACACAGGTTCGGGGCTGCGCTGTTTGGAACGGCGCTGGTTTGGGACTACGCTGTTCGGAGCTGCGTTGTTCGGGGTTATGCCGGTTTTGGGCGGCGGATGCAACCCGGCCGGGCGGTTATTCAGCCGGAATTCTTTTTTGTTGCATAATTTATTTTTATCCCCTATTATAGCTGCGAATCTAACGGGGGAATTCGTTTGTTATGGCAAAGATGAGCAGAAGGAAAAAGCTGGTACGCGTGGCGAAGCGCAAATTGCTGAAGCCTGTATTGTACGCCGCCGGCATGAGTTTTGTTCTTTACCTTGCCATCAGCAACGTTGTCCTGCAGAAGAAGGTGTTTGAAGACCAGGTGCCGCGGTTTTTGATAACGCGCATATCCCGCACGTTTGACGAAACGGAGTTTATGCACCTGCTGCTGACGGTGCAGGAAATTATGAAAATGCCGACGGCTTCCGCAGAACTGGAAGAATTTGCCAACGGGGCGTTTCCGAGCCCGTGCCCGAGATTTTTGGAACAGCAGCTCAAGCGCATGAACTGGGAGCCTCAGGCTTTTCTGGTGCGGGTGAAAAAGCTGTTTGACATGTATGACGTTTATGACCGCGTGGCGCGGCTGGATGAAACGATTGCGTTTTTATCTACGGAAATCGACGAGCGGCGGCTGCCGTTTGAGATGAAAACGCAGGTAGACGTTTTGCAGCGGGAGCGCGATAATATTATCGGCACGCAGATTACGGAGGAAGAGTATAATTTTGTGAACGAGTACCGCGGGCTGATTTTACGGCTGAAACGCCAGTAAGGCAGGTTGCGCGGCTGCCGGTCCGTAGAGGAAAGGGCGCGGGATGCCGGGCGGATGCGGCGCGGCAGAGATGGCGCGGTAAGGCGTTACGGCTGAAACGCCAGTAAGGCGGAGGACGCGAGGTTTGGCAGCGAGTGCCGGGCACGAAGCGGCGGTTTCGCGAAACATAGAGGATTTTCTGCAGGCGTGCGAGCGCAGGCAGAATTTAGGCGGGTGGAGTCAGAAGAAAAAGCAATATTTTTTCTCTGGAGCCCATCAGAAGGATTCAGAGAGATGAAGCACCGCTTATGAAGATACCCGAGACCAGACGGTTTCGGGTATCTTTTGGTATGGGGACGTGTACGCGGGCGGGTTACTGTTCGACGCGGACTTCGCGGCAGACGGTGCGGCAGCGGCGGACGCCATTGTCGCAAGGGATATAAGTAACCGTCGGCGCGGGAACGTCATAAACCTGATAGGTGGTAACGACGGTCTGCACTGCAGTTTCCGGACAGCACTCGGAAGCGCCGACGAAACACGGACAGCTTGGGCATTCCGGTTCGCACGGCACGGGCTGCAAATAGACCTCGCGGGTGCAGCCTGCCAGCGCCAACGCCGCCAGTCCCGCCAAAATGTATGACTTGTTCAGCATAATCTGCTCCTTATCTGTTCCATAACATATTATTTACCTGATAAGATATATCCTTTTTTGCCAAAAGTCAAATTTTTTTTGGGTTGACTAATTGAAAAATATTGTCTATATATCTGGGCAGAGTGATATAATTCTAGTGTTTAATTTTTATATAATTCCTATTATGAACAACAAAATTATCAGCCTTATCGAGCGGAATGCCGATAATGAGCTAAAGGCTTATTTTGAGAGCCTGACAAGTGAACATCCCCTGGATTTGCATGAAGAACTGGTTTTGCTGGAGCATTTTTCTCCCGCGGCCGTTAAGAGCTACATCAACCGTTTCCGTTTTTCCAAAGACGCGGAAAAGGTTTTTGTCCAAATAGCCCCGGCCGACATCCGGCTGACGTATCTTAACTATTACGGCCTGACGGAGGAAACCCAGCGTTGCCTTATTCATTGCGATAAGGTGGAGGCATTGCGCGACTTTGCCAAAATGCGCCGCCTGGCCGACCCGGAATATCTGATTAAAATCGGGAGCAACGAGGCAGTGCGCGTGTATCTGGCGTTTAATCCGCTGGAAAACGACGACCAGGTTTATGCTCTGCTGCACCGGGACAATCCGTCTTTGTTTGCGGCGTATGCCAACAAATGGGTTATCAGCGAAAACGTGAAACGAAAGATTGTCGAAGAGCGCAACTATGCGGCGTTTAAGACCATCGTGTACCGGTTTTACCGCCTGTTTCGCAAAAAAGCGGCCAAGGCCAAAGACTTCGGCAAACTGATGGAAACGCTGGCGGCGGAAGCCCTGCCGGCGGAATTGCAGGTTGAAGTTCTGACGTCGTACGACCGGGACCTTATCCAGCTGCTGTTGATGACATGCCCGCTGGCGGCGGAAGCGCAAGAGGTGTTGTGGAAACGCAATTTTGACGCGGAATGGCTCAAGCTGCATGTGGAACATCTGTATTGCATGGGCGGTTACCGCTTTGCGCCGGAGAACGAACAGAAGCTGTTTAAAGTGCTGGCGAGCAAGAGTTTGGACGACTGCCTGACGCAATTCCGGCACCGGGACGACGTGAGCTTTGTCAAGTTTGCGACGCCGGCGGCGGTTAAAAAGTACGTGGCGGGCTATTGGCTCAGCGACGACGCGCAGGTGGCGCTGATTAACCGCGGCAACGGGGAGCTGATAAAGGAACTGATTTCCCGCTACAGCCCCGAACACGGCATGTGCTGGCAGGCGGAAGTCGAGCTGGTCAAGCTGGGGGCAACGGAAGCCGTGCGGCAATACATCGCGTTTCATTCCATGTGCTGGGAGGCGCTGTCGCTGCTCAAGGAAAATTTCCCGGCGGTGGCGGAGGAGTATTATGCGAAGCACCCGTACTAATTACAGGGGAAAATTTGGGCATCCAGAGCGGTCTTATCGGGTCGGCAAAAATTCATGTACCTTGTTTGTACACTAAAATTTTTGCCGCCCTCAAGCCCATCTCTATCTGTCTAAAATTTTCCGCCTGTAATAGGAGAGGGTGACGGAGTTCTCCGGGACGCCTGTAACCGGGGCCGGAGAGCCGTAACGGAAAACCGAACGAAAGAAAAGCTGCCTGTATGGGCGGCTTTTTTTTATTTGACTTTTATAAACGGGTATTGTATAAATACTGCAGACGGCATACGAAAATGTATGTGGTTGGGACTTGAAACTTCCCTTAAGACGTTTATGTAAAACGAAATTTTACGTGCTTTTAGTTTTTGACTGGATGGCAGTAAAATAAGCGCTTGCGTGAATATACTGCGCTGTTTCTTAAGCAGGTTTCAACTCCAGTCCCTTTTGTTGTACAAAATTAATCAAATTTTAATATTTGCATAATATAATTTAACTGGAATGCCGAGTTGGTGTTCTGGGACTTGGAACTCCCTTAAGACATTTGTAAACAGGAATTTTTACGAACCTTTTGGTCTTAGACTGGAAGGCGGTAAAATAGCCTTTGCGGGTGAATATACCGCACTGTTTCTATGCAGGTTCTAACTTCCAGTCGCTTTAAATAAACCGTCTGTATGGGCGGCTTTTTTTTATTTGACTTTTATAAACGAGGATTGTATATATTGCGGTATGGAATACCGATAGGTATCCTGAAATCTGAAAAATTTCTGTACGTCGCGTTAGCGTGAAACGATATTTACGCCTGACAGCTTTGGGCTGGATGGCGCGAATAAGCCTATGGCAAATAAGCGCGAGTTGGCGACGTACAACTTTTTCACATCCACCCACTTTAGCTGAAGATTTTTTGTATCTTGTTAACTTCATCTTAAGTTTTAATAAGCTAGCCTAAAGATGGAATGCCGAGTTGGTGTTCCTGGGACTGAAAACCCGGTACGTCGTGTTCATATATTATGAACAGAGCTTTTATGCCTTTTGGTCTTAGACTGGAAGGTGGTAAAATAAGCGTATGCAAATATACCACGCTATCGACGTATAGTTTTTCAGCTTCCAGTCACCTCTTTTTCTAAGAAGGTGGCTTTTCTTTTACATATTAAAGAGAGGAAGTCAGGATGACTAAACTGATGATATTAGCAGGCATATTTACCGCAATCGCTTACCAACCCGCACACGCTCAACTGTATGATTATGCTTCAGAACAAGCATACGGCAGGCGTGTGGAACATGGCGCCGCATACAGACAAGACGGGGGCGCCGTGCGTTACCGTTCTGCCGGCGAGGGGCGCTATGTTCGCATTCCGCCTGCGCAGAGAGAAGAATACGGTTACGCCATAAGACAACGGGAGACCGCTGCCGAACAGCCGCTTATAACCGCGCAGCCGGTCAACACGCTCCGTCCGTATTTGGGCGTGGACGCGGGAACAACGGATATCGGCTACAGCGGTTCAGAGGAAAAATATTTCTTAAAAGACCGGGCAATGTTTGTCGGCGGGGCGGCAGGGCTGCGCATCGGCAGAAACTGGGGCGTAGAGGTGTTTTACCAAACCTCAAATACGGCGAAAAAAACGGCTGACGACGAATGGCGCACCGAAGGCGATTATACCGCGTACGGCGTGGACGCGTTGGGCTTTCTGCCGTTGAATGACCAGCTGGAACTGGTAGCGACAGCGGGTGTCGGCAAATATGAATTTGACGTTAAGCTGAAATACAGCGACGGCATCCACGAGTTCAGCGGTTCGGACGACAATGTCGGCTACCGCTTCGGCGCCGGCGCACAGTATAACATCACCGGCCATTGGGCGCTGCGGGGCATGGTGCGCTATGTTGTGCTGGACAGCGAATATATTGACGATATGTTGGAGTTTTCCCTCGGTATGCGCTATACGTTTTAATCCCGGCACATTTGCCGATAAAGGGCAGGCGGGCTGAGGGAATTGTGCGAACGGGGCTTTTAAGTCCGGGACGGCTGCCGCGGCGCGCCGGCGGGCGGGAGCTGCCTTTCCAGCTCATAGAGGGCGCGGGCGTCTTCCTTGTATTGGCGCGAAAGATAATAACCGTCATCGGCGGTTTCGCGCAGGCGGATTTGCTGTTTCAGGCGGGCGATTTTCTGCTTGATATTCATATACTTTCCCTTTCTGTATATTAATTTTCATAATATATAGGTGTTTCGTATATTGATTTCAATATTTCCGCATTGGCGACGATGGGCAAAATGCGGCAGAAAAGCGCTGATTATATAGCCGAATATATGGACGATGTTGATAACTCGGGACGGGCGCGGGGGCGGTCCGGTGTGCGCGCGGATTTTACCGGGCGGAAGGCGTGGCGGGGAGAGGCAGGCGCGCGGGACGGGCTCAGCCGGGCGAAAGGAACGGGCTCAGCCGGCAAGGTCGCGGCGGGTTACAGCGGACGGCCGGAAAGGCAGAAGACGGCGCGGCCGAGGATTTTCACCTTGTTCTTTTTGTGGTACAAATCCTGATAGCGGGGGCTGTCGACTTTCAGCGCGTAGGTGTCGGCGGCGGTTTTTTGCAGGCGTTTAATCTGGACGTTGCCGCCGGTTTCGATAACATAAATGCCGTCGCCGCTGTAATCGCAGACGCCGGAATCGAACAGGACAAGGCTGCCGTTGGGGAGCGTCGGCTCCATATAATCGCCGTCGAGGCGGATAAAACGCAGGCTGAACGGGTTGCCCGCGCACCAGCTGCCGAATTCCGCAAAATTCAGCACCATACGCCCGACGACGTTGTCGCGGAGTTCGGTTCCGGGGCGTGCGGCGCAGATATCTATCGCCACAAAATCCGCCGCCGAGCCGGTCAGGTCGTCGTTTTCAAAGAGCGGGGGCAGGGAGGCGCCGCTTTGCAGAAGCTCGTCGTCAATCAGTTCTTTTTCGCTGATGTTTAACAGCTGGCAGACTTTTTTGCGGTCGACTTCGTTCAGCCGCTTGGGAAAGCCGTATTTGACATACTGCTGGATGTATGAGTCCTTGCGCCCGATTTTCAGCGATACTTCGCGAAAGGTGTGGTTGCTGTCCAAGATATACTTTTCCAGCCGTTTGCGGATTGTTTGTAAATCTGCCATAGTAATATCTCCTTTTTATGCTACGCTATCAGAATAATTTTTTTTGCCAAGTATGTTTTTTAATATTGACAATGTATTAATTATCATATATTAAAAGTGCCTAAAAGTCAAGCCCAATTTTTGCAGTATATACAGGGTTATATATCAGGCTGTATGCATGGCGCGCGCGGGAGTGTGCGGAGCGTGCAGGGAGCCGGATGCCGGGGCGGGCTTTGGCGCCGTGTGCGGGACGGGCGTTTAGGCTCTGTTTCGGGACGGGAGCTTTGGCGCCGTGTGCGGAAGATACCGGCGGCGCCGTATCAGGACTATCGGACTATTTGGACTACTTTTATCGGACTATCGGAGAGACTGGCTGCCGGCGTTTCGGCGCGGGCGGCGGATTGCGCGGGCAGGCTGCCGGGAGCGGCCGGCTTGTGCGCGAGGGGTAATTCGTGGCAATGGGGAAACAAATGGATCAGATTATTTTTCATACCAATCTCAAATATATTATTGCGGGGCTGACCCGGGAACAGAAGGGGCTGCTGCTGGAGATGCTGCTTGACTGCGCAACGGGAGCGGCAGGCGGTGTGGCGGGCAGAGCGGCTGACGGTGCTGCCGGAGCGGACGGAACGGAGAACTCTGCTGCCGGAGGGGTGAACGGAGCGGAGAACGCGGCAGGCGGGGCTGCGGATATGGGTGCCGGAGCGGTTACCGGAGCGTCTTTATCCGCCGTCGACGAAACGGTGGCAAACATCAGCCGCTATATTATGCTGCTGCAACAGGATATGGCTGCGAAACGGCAGCGTATGCGCGACATCGGCGCCAAAGGCGGAGCGTCTCGGCGGCGGAATGCTAACGGGCGCGGAAACGCGGGCAGCAGCGGTGATGACGGGGCGGCGGACGATATGCCGGATTTGTTTGCAACGGCAGAGAATGCGACGGTTGCAAATACGGCGGAAGATGTTGCGGAAAAAGCTGCGGAAAAAGCTGCGGAAAAAACTGCTGAAAAAGCTGCGGAAAAAACTGCGGTTTCGGGGAACGGCACGGCGGCGACGGGCGGCGCTTTTTCTGCCGCAGGCGGCGGCAGCGGACATCAGAACAATGTTCAACCGCTGCTTCAGCATTGCTGCGGCAAAAGAAAAGAAGCAAAAGAAAATAATATTTTAAATAATAAAAATAATTTATTTTCGGAACGGAAAATTTCGCTGCCGGTTTTTCAACGGCCGTCGGCCTGTCTCTTATACACATCTCCGAGCCCACGAGACCTCTCTACATCTCGTA